>Ga0073928_10001563_pt1 | contig 43393 bp, 36 predicted proteins | sample PaiPotPPA55metaG_FD_76969 | JGI IMG/M metagenome (GOLD analysis project Ga0073928, IMG submission 76969) | Iron sulfur acid spring bacterial and archeal communities from Banff, Canada, to study Microbial Dark Matter (Phase II) - Paint Pots PPA... ...
AGCGTTCCAGCGGCCGCGGCGAGCAGAAAATCCGTGTAGGGTCGCGAGATGCCGACATACTTTGGTCCCCAAAGGCCGAGGAATGGGAGATTGTTGTAGTAATAGTTGGCGCTCACACCGGCGGCGAGGAGCTTGTCCCAAATCGTTGGCAGCGTCGTGGGAGTTGCGGTATTGATGAGGCGATCGGTTTGCGCGGCGTGCAGGAAGAGGCGATTGGGAAAGGTTGGTCCTAGAATGGAAGGAAAGTAGCGGTCGCATGTTGTGTAGTGCCGGGCGAGCGCCGCGTAGAAAGGGATCTCAGCGTGTCCGTAGTACCCGATGGAATATATGTCGTTCGTGCCGGCGCGTAGGAAGCCATCCATTTTGCCAGCGTCGTATTCGACGCGACCTCCGTCATAGGAATGATCTGGATCGGGATGCGGGCAGCCGGTGTAGTCGCCTGATAAGGAATAGGTATGGTGAGCGACGCCTTGCTTATCCACATAGGTGAGGCCGGCCTGCTTGCCGTCGGCGTTCGGAAGCCAGCCGAGGAAATGATCGAAGCTGCGGTTCTCCATAGTGACCACAACTACGTGGTCGATGCGGGAATTGCCCGGGTTGGGTAAGTTCGGGAGGACCGCACGGGCGGATGTCGTGCTACTGAAGGCCCACGACGCGCCTAATGCGGCTGCTCCGGAAACCAGCGCAAGATTCTTCACTAACTCACGACGATTTATTTTCACCAGAACACTCCGAGATAGGAATCGGCGGCGAGCGCGTTGTAAATCGATGGTCGCAGCCGAGAGCGGGTTTACGAATGATTGTAGAAAGCAGACAGTGATGTGTAAACGCCAAGTTAAAAATCATTCAGCAAATGACAAAAACGGCCTCGGGCGTAGGGTGAATACCTGATGAGGTTCCACTCGAAACGATCTATTTCGGCGGAGCTTGCTAATTTTCGGCGACACGCTCGAGGTCGTCGAAGAATGTTGGGTAGGAGACGGCGGCGCAGTCGGCGTTGCGGATTATTGTTGGGCCGCTTGCGGCTAGGGCTGCTACAGCGAAGGCCATGGCTATGCGGTGGTCACCGTGAGGCTCGATTTCCGCGCCGCGCAATCTGCCTGCCGAGCGGCCTTCGACGCGCAGGCCGTCTGGTCGTTCTTCCACAGTCGCGCCCATACGGCGGAGATTTTCTGCTAACGCCGCGATGCGATCGCTCTCTTTAACACGCAGCTCCGCGGCGTCGCGAATCTCAATTCCCTGCTCTGTGTATGGGCCTAGCGCGGCGAGCATCGGCAGTTCGTCGATGACCAGGGGAATCTGCTCGCCTTCGATCACGCCGCCCTTTAGCGATGCGCCCTTTACGGCTAAGTCTCCTACGATTTCGCCGTGCGCGCTTCGCACCGACAACATTTGCAGCGAGGCGCCCATGGACGCGAACACATCGAGGATGGCGGTCCGCGTGGGATTCAGGCCGACGTTGTGAATCAGCAGGTTCGAGTCTGGGAAGAGTGAAGCCGCAGCGATGAAAAAGACGGCCGAGGATAGGTCGCCAGGCACATCTAGGGAACGAGCCTGCAATTTGGCGGCGCCATTCCCCGCGATTAATCCTTGTATGCGGATGGTTTTACCGCTTTTTTCGATGGGGGCGCCAAATTCCTCGAGAGCCAGCTCGGTATGATCGCGCGTTCGCGCGGGCTCGGTGACGATGGTCTCGCCTTCGGCGAATAATCCGGCGAGCAGCACTGCGGACTTCACTTGAGCGCTGGCCATGGGCATCTTGAAATCGATGGCTTGCAAGCGGCCGCCGTGGATTTCGAGCGGCGCGAAATTATCTTCGCGCGCGCGGATGTCCGCGCCCATTTGGCGCAGAGGGCCGACGACCCGCTTCATGGGGCGGTTTTGCAGGGAGGCGTCGCCGGTCAATTGCGAGGTAAATTCCTGGCCGGCGAGAATTCCTGCGAGGAGACGCATCGTGGTGCCGGAGTTTCCGGCGTCGAGCGCGCGGCGTGTGCCCTTCAGTCCGCGCAGACCTCGGCCAGTTAGCCGCACGGTATCTTTGTCGATTTTGACTTCGGCGCCCAGCGCTTTCATGCAATCGAGCGTGCTGTGGCAATCGGCGGCGGCGGCAAAATGGCGCAGCTCGCTGGCGCCTTCGGCGAGCGCGGCAATCATTGCGTAGCGATGGGAGATGGATTTGTCGCCGGGCGGTTCGACGCCGCCGGACAATGTTTTGGCTGGATGTACTGTGCGTTTCTTCACGCGGGAATTTTAGCATGGGGCTTGCGGGGCGAAGAATTTCACCACGGAGGACACTGAGAGCGCAGAGGTCGGAGTGCGAATGGGAACACCTGTCCGTTTGTACAGTTTTGGGCGCGCAACAGCGTGCTAGATGGCGAAACTTCCCGCCACACGCTTTCGTATTATTTAGCAACGGGTAGTGCGGGAGAAATTTTAATGTCGGCACGCAGCTCGATCGTTCACATTTTGGCAAAAGCGGGAGTGCTTCTCGGCGCGCTGCTTGTATTCACTTTGTTGTTGGCGGCGCTGCCGGCACATCGCGCTCCGGTGCAGGAAGGATCCACGCAAGAATCGCCGGCGCAGGCACCTGATGTCGATCACGGCAGCATGCCGGGGATGGACATGAGCGACGAGCATGCGAATGAGAAGGCTGCGGTGCATGAAATGACGCCGGGCCATCACGACGCTCACAGCCTGCACATGACGAGGACGGCGATGCGCACGCAAACCCCGGAAGACGTGCAACGCGCGAATGAGATTGTGGCGCAGCTTCGCGCCGGCATTGAGAAGTATCGTGATTATCATGCGGCGCTAAACGATGGGTTCAAGATTTTCATGCCGAATGTCCCGCAGCCGGAATATCACTTCACTAGTTATCGAAACGGTTTTCTGGAAGCTTTTACGTTTGATCCGGGACGGCCGACTTCGCTGCTGTATCGAAAGACGCAATCGGGGTATGAACTGGTCGGTGCGATGTACACGATGCCAAAACGGGCGAGCGAGGATCAGCTTAACGCGCGTGTGCCGTTGAGCGTGGCCATGTGGCACTTACATACGAATTTGTGCATGCCATCGCGGGCGCAAGTGCGTAAGGCGGACTGGAGCAGGTTTGGGTTGAAGGGATCGATCGCTACACAGGATGCGTGCGCTGCGACAGGCGGCCGCTTCCGGCCTTCGATCTTCGGGTGGATGGTGCACGTGTATCCGTATGAGGATTCGTTCGATAAAATTTTCGCCATGCACCATCACATGGATTAGGTCCCGGGTCAAACGCCATTCAGGAGAATGGCGTTCCCAGGGACCCGGTCAGGGGAGCGTGAATGCCACTAGCGCGTCGCCCAACTTTTCTTCTGTGATTTTTGGATGACCTCCCGCGGCGATCACTAGATATTGTTTTCCATTGCTTCCGAGGCGGTAGGTCATGGGCGTGGCGTTTGCGCCCGCTGGCAGTTGCGCCTTCCACAATTCCTTTCCTGTTTCGATGTCGAAGCCGCGGATGTAGGAATCGGCGGTGCCGGCAATGAATACCACGCCGCCCGCGGTGACAATCGGGCCGCCGAGGGTGATCGATCCGGGCGGAATCTGCTGCGGGTGGGCGCCGCCAAAATCTTTCATGGAACCGAGCGGCACTTGCCAGCGAATCTTACCTTCAGTCATGTCGATTGCCGTGAGCTGGCCCCAGGGTGGTGGGCTGCACGGGAGATCTGAAGGAGATTGCAGGAAGCGGCGATACAAACCATACGGCGCGCCGATCTGGTCGCCGTAGTCACCGTCTTCGGTGTGCGATGCGGGTTGATCGTATTTAGCGCGCGGGATCAGGCGCGCGCCTGCGACCAGGTTGTTCGTGTTTGTGACTAGCAGGCTGTGTTGCGGGTCGAAGGCGTAGCCGCTCCAGGTCATGCCTCCGATGTTGCCGGGCACCATCAGTGTTCCCTTTAGACCGGGTGGGGTGAAAATTCCGTCGTTGCGCAATTGTGCGATGGTCTTGCGGCACGCTTCGCGATCTTCGGGCGTCGGGCCCCAGGCGTCGGCAGCAGAAAGCGCTTGCGCGGCGAGCGGCGGCGGCGCGAGCGGAAAAGGCTGCGTTGGCGAAGTTACTTCGCCGGGCACGTCGCTTTGGGGGACGGGGCGCTCTTCGACTGGAAACACCGGCTTGCCGGTGTCGCGATTCAGAACGTACAACATGCCGGATTTGTTGCCTTGGATCACGACTGGCACATCATGCCCGTCATGACGCAGAGTTGTGAGCAAAGGCGGCGAGGCGCTGTCGAAATCCCAAAGGTCGTGATGGACGAGCTGAAATCCCCAAACAAATTCGCCGGTTTTGGCGCGGAGAGCGACGACAGAGTTCGCCCATTTATTATCTCCAGGACGTAGTCCGCCGTAATAATCCGGACTCGGGCTTCCTGTCGGAACAAAGAGCAGGTCGCGCTCTGCATCCACGGCCATGACGGACCACGCATTGCCCGCGCCACTGCGGAAGGATTTCGCTTTGCTATCGGCGTTGGCGGCGGGTGGATTCGGCGGCAACGGATCCCAGCTCCAGCGCAAAGCGCCAGTCCGAGCGTCGTACGCACGCACCACGCCGCGCGCCATATCCACTCGATGATTGTCGTCGATTGCGGAGCCGACGATCACCAGGTCGTCGAGCACGGCCGGCGGCGAAGTCATGTGATACCAGCCGGCGTCGTAGCGCGACACGTCGCGCAGGCTCACCTGGCCGGCTTTGCCGAAATCAGCGCAAGGCGCGCCGGTGGTGGCGTCGAGCGCTACGAGGCGCGCATCCTGCGTGGACTCAAAAATTCTGCGCCGGCAGGGTTGGCCGGTGGCGCGTGCGGAATCGAGCCATGTGGCAACACCGCGGTTCACAAGTCCGTCGCCGTAGTCACCGTCCAATGCGATCTTGGGATCGTACTCCCAGCGTTGTTTTCCGGTTTCGGGGTCGAGTGCGATTACGCGATTGAAGGGCGTGGTCAGATAGAGGGTTCCGTCGACAAAAATTGGCGTGGTTTCAAAGCCGCTTCGCTTGCTGCGGGCGTGCCCGTCAGAAATATCGCCGGTGTGAAACGTCCAGGCGACTTTCAGGCGTGACACGTTTTCACGATTGATTTGTGCGAGCGGCGAGTACCGCATGCCTCCGGCGTCGTTCCCGTAGTAAGGCCAGTGGCCATCGCTGGAAGTTTGCGCTGTTGCCGCGATTTTCCGCGAGCATAGGAAGCTGCCAAATGCAACAGGGAGAACGCAGACGACCCACAACCAGCGCTTCGCGCGCGTCGAATTCGTCATTCGGGAATGCCTCACATGGAGCGAATCGACAGAAATGAATAGCGCATTCGCTATCTCGGCGCAAGAGTAAGGAACGGTTTAATGGCCCGAATACTCGGGACTAACGAAGATCGCGGGCAGCTCAATCAAGGAGTGGTTTGCGCAATTTCTCGGAAGGACAAAACTTGATAGGACGCTAAGGCTTGAGAAGCCGCTACCCACTTGCTGCTGTAGTGGATGCCGTTGCCTCCCCCGGTTTGCTTGAAGGAAGCGGGTCCCAAACTTGATAGCGGCTTGCCGGTCAAAGGATCGTGCGTCTGCGCGATTAGCATGACGCCATTGATTTGCCCGGTGCCACTTTGAGTGGAAACAAACTGCCCCTTCCCTATCACTAAAACAATTCCGTCCCAAGAGGCGTCCGGGTCATATGTCAGCGTACCCGTTACGAGTAACAGTCCGTAGCCGGTGTTGTGCCAACCATTAATTGTGAGGTCTCCGTTCACCACAGTGATCATTGGATTTGTCGCAGACATTCCGGCGGGCATAACGTTGTTGGCATCGCTTTGCGTGACTGGGCCATTGACCACCTTGTCTGCGTTTTGAGTAATGTTCTGCACCAAAGCTTCGAGACTGCTCGGCGCTTGAAGAAGGGTCGGCACGGAAACGGGACCTATGGCGGTGACGCTTGACGGACTGAGGTAGTTAGATGCCGGCACCGCACCTGCGGAAACATTGGACGAGGAAGAGTCATTGCTGTTTGTGAATCCGATGGCACCTATACCAGACTGAGTTCCCGAAGGAGCGTCCATATCATTGCCATTGATGTAGAAGCCGCTCTGGCCCGACCCAGTGAAGGTCACACCATTGCCATCTAACGTCAGGGCTGATGGAAAGGTGGGCATGGCCGAAGCTAAGGAACCCGCCGCCACGGTGTACTGCACCATGCGGCGGCTGCCATAAGGAGTCACGGCAAGCGACGTAATCGTGAGGACCTGTGCCCCCACTCCGGTCGAATTCGTGTTCTTCCCATCAAAGAAAAGAGCTGTATTGTCGTTGCTGAATTTCGCTGACCGGTTGGTTCGTGGCGTGATGCGAACCCATTTATAGAGCGGACCAGCAATGTTCGCAAGCGGTGATACAGAAGCGATAAAAGGCTTCTGCACAGCGTCGGCGGTCACTGCATTTTGCCATTCATCCTTGTATTCAAAATCCGCATAAGGATTTGCAGGGTCCAGATTTGTGGGATCTACATTTTCACCCGGGGATGGATTCGTGATGTAACAGACCCGCCCAACTGGCATGCTCCCGCCGCCTGGAAAAACGCAATTACTGATGGGATTCGGATTGGAAGGGGAAGGCCATAGCCGGCCCCGCGCTTCCTCCAAGCCGGCTTTGGCATCGTAGAAAGCATGCATTGCCGACTTGTAGTTTGACTTTATTGCCGACTGCGTGCCAGCGGTTAAAATCAGTGAGGTAGCCACGATGCTGATCAGCATCAACGAAAAAATGGCAATTACGAGGGCCGCGCCTCGCTCCGAACCTGATCGACGTTTCGTATTTGTGTTCATCGCGTGCACTAAAGATTTGGCGTTCTAGCCATTTTCAATTGAACCGAGCTGCCTGGCCCGTCAAAGTGATCGTGCGAAATTGCCCAGTTTGCGGATCGGGCTGGGCCGATTGCACGATCAGCGTCACGTTTACCTCGCGAATGTTCGATACTAATCCGGCTCCCGGCACGCAGCCTGTGTCGTCATAGCAATACGAAAAAACTGGCAGAGATTTGCTCTGATTGATGACGTTATCGAGATATGGGAGCAGTACCCCGGTCGATGTTGAGGCCACAGGATCAGCCCATGGTTTTTTGGCCAACACCCCCCGCATCAAAGTCGTGCCCTGTAGCGAGTAACGTATCCATTGAACGCCATTGCCATCACCCAGGTCGGTCTCAAGTATCAGATCGTAGTCTCCCGGCACGGCACCGCAGCCGGCACCCAGGGTACAAGGTATCGGCGGCACATTCGTATATCCAGGTGACCAAGAAAAGGGCAAGGCCAGGAACTGAGGGTTGGCCTGCACCACATTCGCAGCAAAGGAATTGGGCGGCGGGTATCCGGCGGAATGCACGTCCCTCGTAATCTGATCAATCGCCACGTTGGCCTGCTGAAAGGCGGTAGTCACATTGCTTTCGCCGCGATAGCGTAGTTGGGCGCTGAGCAACAACGAGAAAACGGAGCCGGCGATGATTGTGAACAGTATAGTGGCGACCAAGAGCTCCACTAGTGAGTAGCCGTTCTCGCGTTTGTGGCAATTACTCATTTTTCTTGGACTAATTGCCTTTGAATTTCCAAGTATCTAAATTTACAGGCAGCATTGGTTGACTGGCGTTGGTTCGGCGGCAACCGATGATAATTCTTCTGCTGATTAGGTTTCCCGGGCTCGGAATGACCGCCCAGCGCAACTCAAATGTCGCGCCGGTCCCGGTCGGATCATTCGGATCAGAGTAAGCCGGAATAGAAAAGCCAGGAACGGGGGCCGCGGTAAAATCGATCTGTGCCGTTTGACCCTGCATTATAACGGGAGCTCCCGGCGAACCCGCGCCACCGAGGCTGATTACCCGTCCATCCTTGTCGGTGAAGGTAGGCTTGGTCGGGTCGAGCGGCTGGCTGAGCATCTGATCGAGTTCACGTTGTGCGATCACAGTTGCCAAGGTATCGAGACGATTGCTCGCGTTAAGTTGGAGGCTAGCTGGCACCAATTGCACAACCGAGATAATGCCCACCATCATAATGGCGCTGGCGATGAGCATCTCCAAAATCGAAAACCCACCCTGTCCTGCGCGCAGCTTTACCTGCTTAGGAGTTTGCCGCTTCTGCACAAAATCTGTTCGCATCTACATTCCTATCCATGAGCCGCTGGCCGGGGCCTTCCACACCTTGCTTTGCCCCATCGGAGTTACGGTGATTGCCCGGCAACCGTATTGGGCTTGGTTTACGTAACCGAGCGCAAGGAAATAGGCCGCTGTCGCACCACCGCCTGAGAAATTCACGGTGCCGCGATAATCAAAAGTAATCTGCGACGTGAAGTCCTGCGTGGGGGCGAGTCCGGTGCTCGTAGCCGCTGGGGTGAGGGGTTGATGATTCGCGAGCTGCATGTCGCTGGGCAGCATGACCATCGGCTCGTTCGGATCCAGCGTCGTGTTACCGTTCAGGTCGACATAAAAAATCGTGTTGCCGTTCTTCACCGTCATCTGCAGAAACATCACTGAATTACGACGTATGGCTGTATATCTTGTGAGTTCAATCAGGTTTGCCACCTGCTGCGCGGCGCTGTTCAGCCGATAACTCTGAATGGCTCCGATCATCGTGGGCAAGGCTACGCTGACTAAGACCAGTCCGATAGCCAGCGTCATCATCATCTCGACTAAACTGTAGCCAGCTACCCGCGAAAGACACTTGCGCCGTGCTGATTTCATGCCGTCCTCGAAAAAGGTCCGATTCGGAACACCATTGCTGTTAAGGAAGGTAATTATCCCCTAGCGCAGCGGGAAAGCAACCCATCTCTGGCACTAGTAGTCCCATCGAAGGAGTACTAGAACCGGCAACGTCAGCAATAGTGACAGACCTTGCGACGGGGGCGTTTGGCTGCCAAATAGGAGCGCGCACGACTATTGGGCGGGGAACAACTTCGCCAAGAACTCTTTGTCGTCCAAGATGGGTTTGAATTCCTTCTCCCGGCCTATCGGTGCGTCGAACTGTTTCTTGAAGTCTGCGGCGAGCTTCCTTGCCGCTTGGAACTCCCTTAAGGCAGCATCCCTATTCCCTGGAACCAACGTCGCGATCGAAGTTTTAGGACCTCCAGGCTTTTCGTTCCAGATTGCTTCCTCCTCGCGTTCAATTGCACCTGGTACCCGCTCCAAGTATCATTAGCAGTTCATGTCGCTGGCCCCGCTCCATCTGTCCGCACGAATCCTCCTCCGAGCTAGTTGGATCGCGCTGATAACCGTCGTGCTTCCGTTGGCCGCCTCCGCGCAATCGAACGAGATCCTTCCACTCGATCAAGTCCGGCCCGGAATGCAAGGCTATGCCTACACGATTTTCGCCGGCGACCAGGTAGAGAAATTCGATCTGGAAGTCATCGACGTCATGCCGAATTTTCTCGGCCCGAAGCAATCCATCATTCTTGTGCAGCTCAAAGGGGCCAAGGTTGAGCGTACCGGTGTGGTTGCGGGGATGAGCGGCAGCCCGGTCTACCTTGACGGCAAACTGGCTGGCGCGCTCTCGCTGAAGCTCGGCATTTTCACGAAGGATCCGATTGCCGGCGTGACTCCCATCGAAGACGTTGTCCGTCCGCCCGCGCAGGGCAGCGCACAACAATTTCCTCTGCCGCTCGACACTTCGGCGGTTCAAAGGAACACTTCGACCTTTTCACTTCCGATGGGCTCCTCGCTCGCGCCCATCGAAACTCCTCTGGTCTTCTCCGGTTTTCAATCCGCCGCGCTGCAACAATTCGCACCGCAAATCCAAAGTTATGGCTTCGTGGCAGCGCAGGGGGGCACCGCCGCACCACGCGCGGATGATGCGCATCTCGTTCCGGGCGATATGGCCGGAATGGTTCTTGTGCAAGGCGACGCTTCTATTAACTCCGCTTGCACAGTCACCGCCGTGCAGGCTGACCGCGTCTTTCTCTGCGGCCATCCTTTTCTGAATCTTGGTGATGTGCAGATTCCCATGGCGCGGAGCCGGGTTCTGACCACATTGTCATCCGACCTCGCCTCCACGAAGATAGTGAACGTCGGCGGCTCGATCGGCACGATCACTGGCGACCACCTCACCGCCGTTACGGGCAAGCTCGGAACTCCGCCGCCGATGATCCCTTTCGACCTCTCCGTCGCCACTAAGATTGGCGAGAAGAAATTGCATTTCGAGATCATCAATCATCCCAAGCTAACGCCCCTGCTCGTGGCCATCACCGCGTTCAATGGCCTCACCCAAAACGCCATCTATGGCGAAGGCACTACACTGCATCTCACCGGCGAAATCCGTTTGCGCGGCCACGCGCCGGTGCAAATCGAAAATACGTATGCGCCTGGAGATTCCTTCGTCCCCGACGGGCTCCCTATCGCGCTCAGCGTGCAAAGTATTTTCACTCGTCTCTTCGTGAACACTTTCGAGGTACCTGAGGTCGAGCACATTGTCTTGCATGTCGAATCGGTTCCGGGTCGGCAATCTTTCACCGTGGATAGCGCCTGGCTCGAAAAGGGCGAAGCAGCGCCGGGCGAGACGCTGCGGGTGCGCGTCCTGCTGCATCCCTATCGCGGGGCCGACCGCATCGAGGAAACAACCGTGCGCGTTCCCGACCAAATCGCCAGGGGCACCATGCTGCGCCTCCTGGTTACCGATGGCGATACGCTCAATAGGGCTTCACGTGGCTTCGCTTTTGGCGGCTCGAACGGACCATCCGGCCTCGACCAGCTTATTGGCGTCCTCAATCGCGAGCGGCGAAACGATCGCCTGTACGTCGGACTCTTTATGCCTTCGCCGAGCATCCTCTGGGAAGACAAAGAGCTGCCCAACATTCCGCTGTCGCAAATAAACGTAATCGACGGACGCCCTGCACCCGGGAGCGTGCAGGTCCTACGCGAGTCTCTCGCCAGCGAGTCTTCTGTTCCGCTGGGCGGCCCTGTTTCGGGCGTGATTTCCTTAAACCTCCAAATTCGATAAGAGACCAATGCCACTATTCACGAATCAGAAGATGCACCGCTGTCATCCTGAGCGTATTCGAACAACATTGGCGACAATTTTTCGACGCTTTTCATTGCTCCTCTATCTCTCTTCTCTGGTAACTTCGCCTCTTTTGGCCGAGCACACGCGAACCTGGCGCCAGGGCTCTTATGAAGAGTTTCTGAAGGGCACTCCCCACGGTGTAGCGGTGCGGAGCGATGGCCGCCTCGAGCTAGCGCCCAAATTTTCGCTCGTCGCCGACGCCGATGCCTCGTATCTCTGGTCGCTGCGTGTGGACCCGAAAGGCGCGCTCTACGCCGCCGGCGGCTCGCCCGCAAAGGTGTTCCGCCTCGAAGGCAATGGAGGGACCAAGCCCACAACGGTTTTTGAATCCACCGATCTAGTGGCCCAGGCCATCGCCTTTGACGCCGAGGGCACGCTCTATGTCGCGACCTCTCCGGACGGCAAGGTCTATCGCGTTTCGGCGGCCGGCGAAAAAACCGTCTTCTTCGATCCGAAATCAAAATACATCTGGGATCTCGCTTTCGCTGCGGACGGAACTCTCTATGTCGCCACCGGCGATAAAGGGCAAATCTTCGCCGTCTCCCCGGACGGCAAGGGCGAACTCTTTTATGCGAGCGACGAGGCGCACATCCGTGTGCTCGCGTTCGACACGCATAACAATCTCTTGGCTGGCACAGAACCCAGTGGCCGTATCCTCCGCGTGAGCCGCTCGGAGAACAAAAACCGCAAAGAGAGAGATTCAGCGGTCGGCGAAGGTTTCGTCCTTTATGAAACTGGCAAGCGAGAAGTCACCGCACTAGCTGTCGCGACCGATGGAAAAGTCTACGCGGCAGCCATCGGTGAAAAGCAGCGCCCGATCACTCCTACGCCCACCACGGTGATCACAACGCCGCAAGGCACTACCACGATTACTGGCGGCGCGGTCGTGCTCGGAGGTCAATCGCAGGGACAAACTCCGCTTATTCCCTTCCCGCAGCAGCTCTCGAGCAGCATTTATCGCCTTTCTCCGGAGGGCGCCCCGGAAGAGCTTTGGAATTCCCGCGATGACGTTGTCTACTCGCTCGCACTCAATTCCGATGGCCGCCTCCTTGCTGGAACCGGCAACAACGGCGCGCTTCTCGCCATTGACGGCCGCGGCGTCTACGCGCAACTCGCAAAGGCTGGTTCCGCACAGATCACTGGCATCGCACGCAACTCCGCCGGCAAGCTCTTCCTCTGCACCGCAAACCCAGGAAAAGTTTTCTCGGTGGGTCCGGAGTACGAACCTGAAGGCACTTACGAATCGCGCTCATTCGATGCGCAACTTTTTTCGCTGTGGGGACGCTTGGATTGGTGGAGTCCTCCGCCTGCACCTTCCGACAAGCGTGGGGAAAAATCCGCAGCATCGGGGGCGCCGCGACTTGAGTTTTTCGTGCGCTCCGGCAACACCGAAGATCCCGGCAAGGAGTGGTCGCGCTGGTTTGGTCCGTATTCAAAACCTGGCACTAGCGCGGAGTGCCCTCCCGCCCGCTTTGCGCAGTGGAAAGCGGTGATCCACGATGGCAGGTCTGGCGACGGCATAAGCTGGATCAGCCTTGCGTATCTTCCGCGTAACGTGGCGCCGGTCATCGATGCCATCGCGGTACAAGATCCCGGAGTGCGCGCGCAAGCCAACATGATCATCCAGACCGGGCAGCAACCCAGCGTAAATTTGCGTCAGCCGCAAACGTCCAATCCCACCGGAGTGGTCGTCACGCAAAGCACGTCGCCGGTGCGATTCGAACAGCCGCCGCAAGGCTTCCATGAAAAGGGCTATCAATCGGTTTTGTGGAGCGCACATGACGAGAACGACGACGAGCTGCGTTTCTCGATCTATTTTCGCGGGGAGAACGAGAGCGACTGGAAGCTTGTGAAGGACAAACTCGAGCAGAAATTTTATTCCTGGGACAGCACGGCAATGCCGGACGGCGGTTACTACCTCAAGATCGTAGCCACGGACGCTCCTTCGAATCCCCCCGCCCAGGCGCTCACCACCGAGCGCGAAAGTGAGCGTTTCGTGGTCGATAACACTCCACCAGTGATCGAAGGGCTAAGCGCAACGTCAAACCACGTTCAGAGCGACGCGAATACCGCCGACTCGTGCTTGGTCCAGTTTACGGCGCGCGACGCGACCAGCAGCATCGAGCGCGCGCAATACAGCATAGACGGCGGCGACTGGATCATTGTGACTCCGAAAAACGGAATCAGCGACGCGCCCGAAGAGCGCTATCAGTTCTCAATCGCGCTGCCTACAGGGGCTGCGCACGGAAGCGAGCACACCATTGCTGTGCGTGCTTACGACCGATTTGAAAACGTCGGCAGCGCCAAAACAATTGTTAAGGTTCCCTGAGTTTTGGATTTGACGTTCAGCACTCGGACTTTCGAGCTTTAGGGCGTGTGATATTTCTCAATTTCCGCACCAAAACCGATCCGGCCATCCCCGTAAGGCTCATTCCTCACGTGCACAACGCGCGCCGTACAATGGGTCTCTTGTGGTTTGCTGCCGGTCACTTCTTCTGGCATGCGCAGCGTACAATCGAGCGGCACGCCCACCTGTAGCGGCGCTGACGAGGCGAAGAAAAATCCACCCCGCGAAATATTCATGACCTCAGTGAAATGTTCACTTTTATCGGAGGCCAGATTAATAGCCCGAAAGCGCAGCGGCGTGCGCATATTGTGCCGGGCAACCTGGCGGCGTTCTGAACCCATAATTTGGTGCTCCCACCAAGAAGGAATATGCGTCTGCTGATCCGGGGGTGTCAACCAGCGTAACAGAGCTACTCCGCCGGTCAAGTAACAAAGCTTGTATGAAACTCTCAGTACGGAAGTGCAGTACCGACTAGAGCGCCTTCTCTTCCTCTTCGCGAGCAGCAGGCTATGTAATAATGGGAAAGCCGTTACGGCGAGCCCATGGGCAAAATTCTTCGATGTTTTAGCATCAAGCAATGAGCGCGACCACGCCCATTTCCGCCTATTCTCATTTGACCTGGCAAGCCATTCTCGATGCGCACGCCCGCATCGCTTCGCGCATTCATCGAACCTCGGTGCTGACTTCCGCTTCCCTCGACGCCATGACCGGCGCTCATCTCTTTTTCAAATGTGAAAACTTGCAGAAGACCGGTTCATTTAAGATTCGTGGCGCCAGCAACGCCATCCTCTCGCTGAGCAAAGAGGAAGCCGCGCATGGAATCGTTACACAATCGAGCGGCAATCATGGCGCGGGGGTCGCCTGCGCTGCCGCTTGGCGCGGGGTTCCCGCCTTCATCGTAATGCCTCAAAATGCCCCACGTGTGAAAGTTCGCGCGATCGAAGCCTATGGCGGGAAGATTACATTTTGCGAACCCAAGGTTTCTTCTCGCAATGAAGTTTGTGCCCAAGTTCAATCGGAAACCGGTGCGGTGCTGATCCACCCGTTCGACAACGATGAGATCATCACCGGTCAAGCCACCGCCGCCAAAGAATTGCTGGAAGAAATTCCGGATCTCGACGCGATCTTTGCACCAGTCAGTGGTGGCGGACTGCTTAGCGGAACTTGCCTGGGCGCCAAGGGCCTGTGTCCGGGGATCCGCGTCTTCGGCTGTGAACCGGAGCGCGCTGACGACGCTTATCGCTCGCTCAGCAGCGGCACGTTGCAGTCGCTAGAATCGAGCGACACGATCGCGGACGGCTTGCGCGCTTCCCTCGCGCCCAGAACGTTCGCGATCGTCCGAGATAATGTCGAACGTATCCTCCTGGCCAGCGAAGAGGAAATTATTTCCGGTATGCGCACGGTTTGGGAGCGCATGAAGATAATCATCGAGCCATCATCGGCCGTGGCGATCGCGCCCTTGCTAAAACCCGATGCGGTGGCCGCCCTCGAATTGCCGACGCGCGCTGATGGCAGGCCGCCAAAGCTTGGCGTGATCTTCTCCGGCGGCAACGTCGACCTCTCTTCCCTGCCCTTTTGACGCGGTATTATAGTGGCGAGATTATAGTAAATGGCGCATCAATTGCGCCGAAATAGCTCTAACTCACAAGTCACTTGCGTTGCGCCCATGCGAGGCCATCCGGCCCCTTGCCTGTCGCGATCTTGCCCGCTATTTCCAGCTTCTTTAAATCTACCGCCACTACTTCATCGCCGGCGCTCACCGCGACATAAGCGCGAGAACCATCGGGCACCACTAAAATACCTGCCGAGCCCCCGCCAAAATTAAAGCTCTTGATTTCCTTGCGTGTGGTGACATCCAAAATCACCAGGTTCGCTCCGGCTGAACCCGATGAGATCCCGGAAACCAACACCCTTTGGCCATCTGGAGTAAATTTCAGACGATTGCCTCGCACTGAAATCGGAAAAGTTAGCGACGCCTTTTTTGCAGAAACGTCAATAATCGTAATCGTTCCATCTTGCGCGTTTGCGACCCAAACTTCCTTCCCGTCGGGCGCTAGGTCGAACCCCTCTGAGCCGCGGCCTGCTGCCACGTTGGTCACGCGCCATGTTTTTCGTGGACCGCCCTGAGGCGGACCTGGTGGAGGTGCAGAACCTGGTGGGCCGCCCTGAGGTGGACCAGGAGTTGGGCTTGAGGTCTGCTCGATGATGCTGATAGTTCCAGAGCTGACATTCGAGGTGAAAACGCGATCGAGTGTCGGCGAGACCGCGACCATGTGCGTCCTGTCTTGCCCAGTCCCCATCAACCAATCGACAGTCTGCGTCGCGGGGTCGTAGCGGCTCACCACTTTGTTCGTTTCCGCGGTGAAATACAGCTTGCCACCAGCGAACGCTAATCCATGCAGGGAATGCAAAGCGCCAAGGTCGATCGGCGGTAAAGGCTTTTGCGCGTTGAGATCGACCACGGAGATCGTGTGCAGAGAACTGTCCGAACCTCCATAGTTCGAGATATACGCAAATTTACCGTCGGGCGAGGATTCGACTTCATGCGGATCCGGCCCCGCAGGCACGCGGCCGACAATCTTGAGCGTCACAGGATCAACGATCGCCAGTGTGCTGTCACTCTTCTCGAGAACCAGCAAAGCGGGTGAAGGCGTTTGCGCGCCCGCGAAGCTCATGGCTGAAAAGAATAAAAAAGTCAGGCTTGCAACGCGCGAAACTAAAGTGGATTTCAAAGTACTCATCTCAACTCCTATTTAGGCCGCTCTGGCTTGGCGAGCTGTTGCTCGACGTTAGGAGGAAGCGATTTGACGCGCTTGAGGTACGCAGCCACAGCCCACAACTTTTCGTCTGAGTCCCATTTGCCGTTGGCGAACATGCCCGAAAGCCGGATGCCGTGCTTGGCGATCCAAAAGATTTGCGCCTCCGTGTAGGTCGTGCCGGTTTCAAGAAGTTGTGGAATGGGGGGATACAGGCTGTCGCTGGAGGTATCCGGCTTTCCCGGAGTGCCGTGGCACCCGGCACATCCATCGAGATAGACCTTTCCGCCCGCGATAAGATTTTCATCAGTGGCTGGCACGGGATTGGGTATCTCAGGAGCACGACGCCGCACGGAAGCATGAACTGAGGAAAACATCAGCGCCTTTTCCCATCTGGACGGAGGGATATCGGCGCGAACTTCCTCGAAGCCCAGCCGCAAATACGCAAGACCGCAGACAAGGAGCAGAAGCACAGTGAACAGGACACCGGCCAGAAAATTTCTCACTATTTCTCCTTGAGCTTGAGTTTGCCCGCGGCCTTGTTCTCCTCCAGGAAAGCGCGAAGTTCCGTGCTGGCGTCTAGCAGCCGGGTCCACTGCTCGTAATAAAGGGTAACGGGAAACCGGCCCAGCCCGTAGACACTGACGCCTCCCTTTTCGCCGACGCGGAAATCCAGCTGACCGGTGCGGCGGCTGCCTCCCTGCTTTTCCAACTCCGCCAAACGGGCTTTCAACTCTTCATAAGACGGCTCAGCCATGAAACCTCCTCAGATGAGAAACGAAGAAGAGCGATTATACAGAGGGCAGGCCGCGCAGAGATGCGGAAAAACGCGAAACGGGCTCCAACCCTCGGAGCCCGTTCGCTAACCTTATGTTGTGGATCGTTTAGCTTTGCGTGGCGGCAACCATCGCGGGTTGCTGCAGCCGGAACTCCAACAGGGTTTCGCTGGGCACCTTGACCTGTTGACCGCGGGTGAGCACCTGCACCGCTCCTCCCGCTCCGGCGCCGACGCCAGCTCCAATCGCCGCGCCTTTACCGCCGCCGGCAACCGCGCCGATGATCGCGCCGAGCGCCGCGCCCCCGCCGACCTTCTTTGCGGTGTTCGAGCCACGCCCCTTGCCTTGCAGCGTATAGTCGCTGCTCACCAGCGGATAATCGTGTCCATCGATGACCATGCGCGTCAATTCGAGTTGCAATTCAGAGCTGCCTGCCATATGCCCCGCTTCTTTGGCTTCGGCGAGCCGGCCATAGACGTCAGTGCCTTTCCGCGCGACCAAGCCGTTATTGACCGTCAAATCCGTTTCCAGGCTCGCGTGAAAAATGTCGCCCACATGGTTCTTCGAGGAGTCGACACCATCAATCATGCGGACCAGAATGCTTTGTCCGGCTGGTATGGTAACCGAGCCGCCAGCGGGAATAGGCTGCGACTGAGCAACAGGGGCCGGTACAAGAGCCGCAACAGGCGCGCGCGGCGCCGGAGGCGCAGCTGCGCTGGCGCTGTTATGTGTAAAGGTCACTGCCACGACGTCGTTAACGCCGAATGTCTGGACGTTGCCATCTACCTCAAAACGCAACACTGCTTGCGTACCCCCCAGGTAGCGGCCCTCCAGAACGCGCCCATCCTTCAATTCCAATGTATCCGCTGCTGCGACCGTGACAAAGACAAGACCCAGGGCGGCTGTGGCAATAAAACGTCCGAAACGCTTCATTGTGGTTTCCCCTCTCGAGATGATGCGCGAGCTTATACGCAGATCCTACCCCCTCCTGATCACGAAAATAGCCTAATCAGGGGATCGCGCGCTCGCGTCAATTATTCTAGTGCGTTTGATGTTTCGATTGGCCCAGAGGATGTATTTTACTCCGCCGATTGGTAAATGCGGCGCGCGATATCGGCCATCAGGGCGGCGCTATCCTTTGACTCGGCCATACCGCGCACCAGTATCACCAACACGAAGGGGCGGGGCCCATAAACGATCGCCGCGTCATGATGTATTTTCGTGAGCTCGCCGGTTTTGTGAGCCACGCGCGTTCCCGGCGGGAGACCGGTGGGAATGGCTTCGTTGAATTTTTGGCGCGCCAGGATCTCAACCATTTGCCGCGAAGAATCGGCGTCGACAGCCTCGCCCTTCGCGATCGCTTCCAGAAGTATCAGCAACCCACGAGCCGTGGTGGTGTTGTTCATTCCTTTCTCGTAGGCTTTGTTGTCCTCCACGCCCCGCAGCACATTCATGCCGTCGGCGTGCAGTGCGTGTACCGTAGCGCGAATATTTTCGACGCCGACCTTCTCGGCCAAAAGATTTGTCGCAAAATTGCTGCTTACGGTAATCATCAGTTCGCAAAGCTGGCTGAGCGTGCGGGTTTGCCCAACAGCTTTGTATAAGTCAGCTTCAGAATCGTCAGCGGGATCGAGTGTGTAAATTGAGCCGTCTACCAAACTGTGAAACTCGTTTTTTACGGTAATCGAATCATCCAGCTTCAGCTTTCCCTGTTTGACTTGGTGAAACAGCTCGATCATCACCGGAATTTTCATCGTACTGGCAGCGTGAAACACATCGTCGGCGCGCAAGAACCATTCTTCCTTGCCATCCAACGTGCGGAACGCGACGCCAACCTCCGCTCCGCTTTTCTGAATGCTGCTCAGAATTTCCGCCGCAAGCTTTTCATCACCAAACGTTGCTGCGGCTTCCGGCGCATCGCTGCTCAAAGCGGCAACATTGCGCTGGCCCGCGAAAATAGGCGGGGAGGAGCACAGCACGCAAACCGAAATCATAGTGAGATACGTCCGAAGAGCCATGGCAGGGGATATTGCCCGAACGCTCTGCTCAAGACAACTGCGAGCAAAAGAAAAAGGGCCCAGGCCAAAACCGGCCCGAGCCCTCATCGGTCGAAAAGCAGGTTTATCGGTTATTAGAACCTGCGCCGCGCGTCGTCGGCTTCCTCAGCCAAGCGCATAAGTACTGCGACGATTCCAGTATTTTTGTTGTTTGCTGGATCGATGAAGAGCCCGTCGTCCACGAAGCTCTTGACGGCGGCCACAGCGCCTCCGCCACCGGCTTCGCTAGTGGGACGAATAATCGATACGGGTCCGAACCTCGAATTCAGGAAGAATGTTGGTTCCGGCATGATCAGATTGGTCTGGAATAAATCGGCGACCGTTTCGCCGCCGCCTATTGAGCCGGTCGCACCAGTGTTGGGATCGACGCCGGTATTGAGAGGAGGGAAAGTAAGGTCGCCGTCGGTGATGTTGGGTGCGTTTCCGGCCTTGTCTTGCCAAGTCTGAAAGTGCATGGTCTCGCTGGGGCCGATGCTAAGGAGAACCCGCAGAACTTCCAGATTACTTACTTTTTGAGCTAGCGTCGGATAAAGGCTCGTGCCGCCTTGCTCGATAAATCCAAAGTGGAATCCCGCCGTGCTCGCAATGGCCTGAAGGTGATTGGGAATGGTGCCGTCCGAGTTGAGTGCGGCCTCGGCATCGGTCCGGGGAATAGCCGTGTGCGGGGCCTTGGCGAGGTCGGGCACGGCATTCTCGAATTTACCTCCGAAGTCGGGATTCTGGTTCGCGCTTCGATACCGCGTCCACCAACTCGTGTCAACCTTCAGTTGCGTCAGATTCGTGAGCCGTCCATTTTGCGGCACTCCTGTTACCTTACTGGGCGGCAGAATCGCAAACTGCTCACTTAGATCGATGGGCTTGCCGCCCTTTGATTGTAGATAGTTGTTCAGGAATCGGTGATGGCTGATCTCGTCGTCTGTGTTGTCCGCGATGTACTGGGGCATATCACCATCAAGGACCTGCAGCGCAGTAATGTACCCCGTGGACAGACCCGTGGTAATTGCCTTGCCATTGAGTTTCAGATCGATGGGTGAGAGGCCTATGGAGGTGGGCACTTTCGGAGTCGGTCCGCCGAGTTCCGCATACTGAATCCACAAATCAGCTTCGACCTCCTCCAGCGCGCTTAGAAACGTCAGAATGGCGATGTCTCCACTCGTGATCGGAGAACGGTCCTCGGTGTCGGCGAACGCAGCCGAACCGGAAACCAGGCCCACCCCCGCAGTCATCGCGCCTGCCGCGACCATGCCATTTTTCAAAAACGACCGGCGATTATCGCGGCCGCTAAATATGGTTCCGTCTTTCTTCATCTCTTTCTCCTTTTTTCACACAAAACTGCAACACTTTCAAACGACGTTCGCACACCCGTCCGTCATGACCGGAAAGCGCATTTCCGCTGGGATCAAGAATTGCCGCTCGTATAACGCCGGTGGTCGGAACGCTCCGCGGTGAACTTCACGCGGAGAGCGACGCAGCCTTAACTCATCGGCGCCAGCATGCAATGTAGGTTTCGGCGGGATTGCTGATGTCACAGAAAAGTCAAGTTGCTGTTAGCTCGATGCACTATTTCGGGTCACTGCGCATGACACGTTTATCGCAATTCCGCGCTTTGCGCAGAAATGTTGTAGCCGCCTACTTCGAGGATTGCAGCTTTGCCATCCAGATCTGAAGCGTCATAGGCCGCCGTAACTTCCTTCGCCTCGCCCGGCAAAAGTGAAAAATAATTGTCTGACCAGAAAATCGGCGTGAGATCTTCGCCGCCTTTCCCTTTCGTGACTCGCAAGTGCACCATGAACGCAATGCTGCCGCTGGAATTACGAACGGACGCGCGGACGCCCGCCTTGCCGCTCTTCTCTTCCTTCGCGGACGTAACTTCCAGCTTCACCTGCGGCAACGTGTTCAATCCCGTCAGATCGCCGAACTCCGCTTGCGGCGTGTACACCGTATCTTTCTTATGCTTCCAGTCCAAAACATCCGGCTTGGTGGACAGCCAATAAAAATTGTCGCTGAGGAGCTTACTGGCTGAGTCGTGCAATTGCAGGCGCACGAAGTAGGTCTTACTCAAATCGTCGATCTTCGGCAGATCAAATGCTTTTGTGCTGCTGTCCGGCGCGACATTCATCGTGCCTTCGCGTGCGCCCTTCTCCTTCGCGTCCAAGCTGTAAACCTTCGCGCTAACTCTCACGCCCTGCACCGATTCATAGGTGCTGTTCACCACCGCCACCGAATTGTCGTCGTATGAATACTGTACGTGCAGAGGCTCCATGGCTTTCTTCGTGCCAAAGTAGCCGCCCGCTGGCACCAAATAATAATCGTAGAGATGCCAGATCAGCGACGGCCAGGAATTGTTCAGCATCCACTGAATCACGCCGGTAGCCGTGTATTTGTTTCGGCCATAAGCCTCGAACATGGCGCGCTGCCCGTCGTAAGTCATGGCTTGCGCTTTGCGCTCGTAATCGTCCAGAGAAGTCGCTGTGCCATAGCGGCGGTTCAGCCCATCTGTAAACACGTTGATCGTCGTGAACCGCTCTCCTCCCGAATGAAAATTCCACACATCATCGATTGGCCACAGATGCTCTTTAGGAATAAACCGCTCGAGCGATTCTCGCGGCGGAATGGCCGGCCCCGGACTGGTTTCCGTGTTGTAGCCGTACGCTCCGCCCGCCTTCGTGTCCGCAAGCCAATACACTGGCGGCACATACTCATAAGGACCGGTCATCTTCACGCCGGATGGCCCGGTCACCGTCGTGGCCGTAGCGCTCGCGGAGGACACCGAAGGATTCGGCCAATTTAGGTCCTTGAGAATCCCCAAATACATTTTTTCGACATCGGCCGGCGGCGGCCCGTCGCTTCCATAGAGCCACACAAAAACGCTGGGGTGATTGCGCAACACGCGTATCTGGCTGCGCAGCGATTCGGCCGCGATTTTGTGCTGCTCTTGCTTCCAGTTGCTCCACTTCTCCCAAGCGTCGCAACAAGTCCATCCAGGCATCACCAAAATTCCGAGGCGATCGGTCCGTTGGTAAAACTCGTCGCGGTCAATGCGCCCTTCCAGTCGAATCGTGTTCAGGCCCATGTCGCGAACGTAATTCAAATCCGCATCGAGCCTCTTGGACGACCAACGCAACAAAAGGTCCGGCGCCCATGCCGCCCCGCGAATCAGCACCTTGCGGCCGTTGACCTTGAACAGGCGATAGCCCTGGTCCGTCAGCTCGGAAGTGACTTCGCGTACGCCGAAGTCGACCGTGGCCGCATCCGAAGTCTCGCTTCCCACCTGGAATGAAAGCTTCGCCGCGTAAAGATTCTGTTCGCCCATCGTGTACGGCCACCAAAGCCTCGCGTTCTCCAACTTCAGCTGAGCGTATTGGTCCGGCGTGAAGCTTACCGTCTTTGTTTCGCGCGCGTTCAGCGAAACCTGCTGGCTTACCTGTTTTCCGTCCACCTCGGCGCGGAGTACTCCACTCACGGCCTGATTTGAGGCGTTGCGCAAGTCTGCGCTGATCGTCAGCGCCGCATTCCTGTAATCGGAATCCAGCTTCGAGGACACAAACGGATTGCGCAGTGAAACATCGCCGCTCGAAGTAAGAAACACCTCTTTCCAGATGCCCATGTCCTTGTCAGGAGGCGTCGGGTTCCAGTCGACCCACGTGATCCCCAGATCGTTCTTGCCCGGCGCGAATATTTCCACTGCCAAAGCGTTTGTCTTGCCGGGACGCAAAGCCTTGCTGACGTTAAATTCGAATGTCGCAAACGTACCGGCCACATCATTGCCATCGGCTATCTTCTGGCCATTGAGCCAGACGTTGGCGCGATAATTGATGCCCAGAAAATCCAGCCAGTTCGTTGTGCGCTCCGCTTCGGCAGGCAGCGCAAACTCCGTCCGGAACCACCACGCGCACCGAAACGGACTATCCTTCGGCATATCTTGATTGGCGAAAAAACTCTTTGACGAGTAGTCCATCCCAGGAAATGATTTCAGATTCGTGCCGTAATTCGGATCAGGGTACGTTTTGTCGCTTACCAGCGCGCCCACGACCGTGCTGGGAATATCCGTGCGATGCCATCCCTTAGCCTCAAAACCCGCCGCGGAAATCTCGGCCCCGCTCGCCTTGGCTTCGCAAGACGATTGAATTTGCCAGTCCTTGTGAAGGTAAATTCTCGAAGGCTCATCAGCGCTAAAAGCAGCGCGGCCAGTTAGCAACATTCCGGCTGTCAACGTAAGAGCAAGCCAACCGCGTGACATAAGTTCTCCCCAAAAGCAATTCCACTAAAATGGTATGCCGACCGAATCGATCGCCTAGACCCGCGCAATATTAAACCGATTCAAACATCTCGCGCGAACCTAATTGTTTCCGCAGCATCTTATTCCTAAGCGTGTTTCAAAACCATATAGAGGTGAAGGCGTGTATCGACGTTTCCGCTGCGTTCGTTTGTGTTCAGTCTTGGCCGCATTTATCGCTGTTGTGTCGATGGCGGGTTGCGGCAGCAGTTCCAGCACGAGCAGCACTCAGGCTGGGGGAGGCACGCCGACCCCGACGCCGACTCCGACGCCGACTCCCAGCCCGTCTTCGATCGATGTCACGACATATCACTACGACAATCTTCGCACCGGCCAGAATTTGAGCGAGCCAACGCTCACGACGGCGAACGTGATCCAATCCAAGTTCGGCAAGCTCGGGGAACTGATGGTCGACGGCAAGGTCGACGCGCAGCCGCTTTACCTATCGAATGTGTCTATCCCAGGCGTGGGCACGAAGAACGTCGTCTACGTGGCGACGGAGCATGGCAGCGTTTTCGCTTTCGATGCCGATAACGTCAGCGGGACGGCGGCGAAACCTTTGTGGCAGATTTCAACGCAGATGAGCGGCGAGGTGCCCAGTGATGATCGTGGATGCAGCCAAGTGACGCCGGAAATCGGCGTGACCTCGACGCCGGTGATCGATCGCACCCGCGGCGCTATCTACGTTATTGCCGTGTCCAAAAACGGCAGCGGGAATTATTTTCACCGGCTCCACGCACTGGATCTCGCTACCGGAAAGGAACTATTCAACGGACCGACAACGATTACCGCGACTTTTCCCGGTAACGGCGCGGGCAGTTCAGGTGGGACCGTGCCCTTCGATCCCAGTAAGTACAACGAGAGGCCAGGACTTCTGGAGCTGAACGGAACGATTTACACCACGTGGGGATCGCATTGCGATGCTGGCCCCTATACCTCGTGGATGATGGCTTTTAGCGCCGACACGTTGAAGCAAACCAGCGTGCTGAATTTAGTCCCTAACGGAAGCGATGGCGGAATATGGATGTCTGGCACCGCGCCGGCCGCCGATGCAGCCGGAAATATTTATTTCATTATTGGCAACGGCACGTTCGACACCACCTTGGACTCTACCGGCTTTCCGTCCCAGGGCGACTGCGGCAACTGTTACGCCAAAGTCTCGTCCACTGCGCCGCTGAAGCTTCTCGACTACTTCACTCCGCTCAACACTGTCGCGGAATCGAATGTGGATGAAGATCTCGGCTCGGGTGGACCGCTGCTGCTGCCCGATGTCACCGATGCATCTGGAAAGACGCGACATCTGGCGGTAGGTTCCGGCAAGGACGCCGTTATTTACGTGCTCGATCGCGACAACATGGGTAAGTTCAGCGCCACGCAGAACAACATCTATCAACAGATTCCCGGACAGCTCGCGAGCGGCGGGGAATTCGCGAAGCCTTCGTACTTCAATGGGACGGTCTACTACGGCGCGGTTGGTGATTCCATAAAAGCATTTCCGATTGCCACCGGCAAATTGGCCACAACGCCCTCGTCGAAGACGTCTATTCCATTTGGCTACCCGGGGGCAACGCCGGCGATCTCCGCTAGTGGAACCAACAATGGCATTCTGTGGGCCGTCGAGAACGGGTCACCGGCTGTCTTACACGCCTACGACGCGACGAATCTCGCAAATGAACTCTACAACTCCAACCAGGCATCGGGAAGCCGAGACCAGTTCGCCGGAAACAAGTTCATCACGCCCATGATTGCCAACGGCAAGGTATTCGTCGGTACGCCGAATAGCGTAGCGGTCTTCGGGCTGCTATAAGCAGCACCGGTCGCACTACTCGAGCAGCGGTGAGGTCAGAATTGTGGGGTTGCGCGGCTCTCGGCGATTTTTCCCAAGAGCAGAAAAGTGGTCCCGGAGGAGGGAGTCGAACCCACACAGAGCAAAGCTCCGGCAGATTTTGAGTCTGCTGCGTCTGCCAGTTCCGCCACTCCGGGCCTGTTAGAAAAATAGCACGAGCTTCGCCGAGCCGCCACTTGAGTTTTCCACAGCCCCTATGGACTCCCCTACTACAGAGATATACGCTATCAAGTTCCGTTCGGTCGGCGCCGCGATCCCACCCGCGGTGCCGAACGGTTCTAACGAGGTACGATGGCCACTGTTAGTCCCGTTTCCGGGTCTTCCCCGGAGCACCGGGGTCTCACGCATTGGATGGAACGCGTTCTGAAGCAGCTTGATGCCCTGCAGACCGCGCCCGACAAAGACGCAGTGCACGATCTGCGAGTCGCCATCCGGCGCTGCCGCTCCATAGGAGCGGTAATGAGGGAGGTCGATCCCGCCCCCGCGTGGCACGAAATGCGTTCCCTCCCCAAAAAACTGTTCCGCAAACTCGGCGAGCTGCGCGATACCCAGATCATGGACGAATGGGTAGCCGAACACGGGGCGGAGAACGACAAGCTCCGAGTAACCCTTCACACTTTCTTCCAGGAACGCCAGCCCAAACTGCAGCAGGAAGCTCTGCGGCTGGCTGCCAAATTTGACGACAAAGGCTGGCAACGCTTGGAAGGCAAGCTCCGCAAGCGCGTCCGACTGGTACCGCCCGAAAGCCTGGCGGGGCAATGCTTGGCCGTGGAACGGCTCAATGAAGCGAAGGAGCTGCACAACAAGGCTCTTCGCGCGGACAAGCCCGCTGCTTGGCATGCGCTCCGCATCGGGCTAAAGAAATTCCGGTACACAGTCGAGAGCTTTCTGCCGCAGGAATATCAGGCGTGGAGCCCGAATCTGAAGCAGCTCTAAGACGTCCTGGGCGAGGTGCACGATCTGGATGTGCTGCGCGTAATCATCAAGCAGAGGGCCACCGACGAAGCCGCAGAACTGCAGGCCGAATGGGAACGCACGATCGAGCGCCAGCGCACCGCGCGTTTACAGGAATTTCGCGAAGTAGCGACAGGCAAGAACAGCGTTTGGCGCGAGTGGCAGCAGGGTTTGCCGCGCCAGAAAAGGTTGCAGACAGCGACAATCGCCCGACTACGCGCCACTGCGCGTGCCGCGGACCCGCATCCGCGCCGGGCTGCGCACATTTCTCGTTTGTCGATGGCGTTGTTTGACGCGCTTGGCCGCGCCCACAGTGCGCCTGTCTTTGACGATGCCGACATGCAGCGCGTACTGCGCGGAGCCGCGCGACTGTGTGGGTTACGCCTAAAGGGTGCGAGTAAGCCGGCGCAAAAGGTGGCTCGTCGGTTTCTGTTGGAGCGGCCCGTACCGCCGTCCTGGACTCGCAAGGAATGGGAGCTGCTGGCTTGGACCGTTCGTTACCATCGTGGCCCCGAGCCCACAACCAAGAGCAGCGCCTTCGCCAGACTGCACGGGGATCAGCAGACAAACGTGCGAGCGCTCGCAGGTGTCATCCGGCTGGCCCGCGGCCTGCGCAAATGCGGAATCGAACACTGTAGTGGCCTTCGCGTAGAAAAGACCGCCGCGGCCGTACTCCTGCATGTCCCTGGGCTTGTCGACTCCGCGGAAAACGCGGCGCGTCTGGCCGCCGCGAAACACTTCCTGGACACCTACCTGGGCAAGCCGCTGATACTCAAGCCAGCAGTACCGGTTCAATTAGTCGCGCTTCCCTCCCCGGTTTCCCAAGAAGTTCCCATCGCTGCCGCTTCGGACTAAACGTCCATGCAATAAGACGCTCATCTGTCGGTTGAAAAACCGTGCGGTTGCGTGCGCCCACCGGCTCTTCTAAACTCAAGTTCGTCACTTTGAGGGGTCGGTTTGCGAACCATTTTGCGGGTCGTCTTTTGGGTCGTCGGGATTGTTGTGGTCGTCGCAGGCGCCGCTATTTGGTGGCTCGTATACCGCCCATTGCCGCAGTTGGATGGAAGCGCTGTCCTGCCCGGTTTGCAGAAAGAAGTTACTGTCGAACGCGACGGCTGGGGCGTGCCGCACATTCGCGCAAGTTCCGTCGAAGACTTGGCCGAAGCGCAGGGCTATGTCATGGCGCAAGACCGGCTGTGGCAGATGGATTTGTTGCGCCGCGTCGCGCGAGGACAGCTTTCCGAAATCCTTGGAAAATCGACGCTGGCGATCGACAAAGACTTTCGCACCATGGAATTTGGCCGCGCCGCCGACCGTGAGTTGGGCCTGATGGATAAGGACTCACGCGACATCATGGAAGCCTTCGCGCGCGGCGTGAACCGCTTCATCGAACAGCATGGCAAACACCTGCCCTTGGAGTTCTCACTCCTCAATTACAAACCCCAGCCATGGCAGCCAACAGACAGCCTGACCATTTCGGCCTACATGTATCGAACCTTGACCAACACATGGGAGAACGAGTTGGATCGCGCCACCGTCGAGGCGCGCGTTGGACCCGAACGAGCTAAAGAGCTGTTTTCCCCGGAAGCGGCCATGGACCACTTTGTAATTGGCGATCCCAATGTCCCCAATGACGGCTCCCAGCGCACGCGCGTCCAATCGGACCCGGACGATGACGACGAGGATTCGGAACCAAACTCCGTGCTTAAAGCTCGCTTCGATAGCGGAGACAACGCAGATCGCGCAGCTCGATTTCCGGACCTCACGTCTGCTTTGGCCGCGGACGTCCGCAATTCATTGCGCGAAATTCAGCAGGAAATTCGTCAGAGTTTGGGAAGCAACAACTGGGTCGTGAATGGGGAGCATACGGCTACCGGAAAGCCGCTGCTAGCCAACGACACGCACCTGGAGCTGATGCTGCCGCCGATCTGGTATCAAGTCCATGTGACAGCTCCGGGCTGGAACGTCAAAGGATTTACTTTGCCTGGCGCGCCACTCGTAATCATCGGTCACAATGATCGCATTGCCTGGGGATTTACCAACAATGGCGCGGACGTGCAGGACTTGTATATCGAGACTTTCAATCCAGCCGCTCCGGATGAATATCGCGTGCGCGGCGCATGGACTAAGGCCCAGGTCTACGACGAAACCATTCGCGTGAAGGGCGCCGCGGACGAGCATTTGAACGTAACGGTGACGCGGCATGGTCCCGTCGTCCGGCGCTTCGGAGACAAAGCCTACGCCCTGCGCTGGACGGCCACCGAGCCCGGCGGCCTCGCGAACACCTACAACTGGACGGGCAAAGCGCGGAATTGGGAAGAATTTCGTAACGTGATGAAGCGCGTATGGGGCCCGGCGCAAAACGCCGTCTACGCCGACGTCAACGGAAATATCGGATACATCATGGCGGCGCGCGTGCCGATTCGCAAAAAGGGTCACGGCGAAATTCCGGTGCCAGGCGACACGGACGACTACGAGTGGACCGGCTTCATTCCCTTCGAGCAACTCCCACAGGCGCTCAATCCAGACAGCGGCCTGATTGTCACTGCCAACGCGCGAGTCGTCGGACCAAGCTACAAACCATATTTGACCGATCACTGGGAGGAGCCCTACCGCACCGCGCGCATCTACGAACTCTTGCGCGACAAAGGCGGCTTGCGCCCAGAGGACATGCTCAAAGTCCAAGCCGACACCTATAGCTATCCCCATGCATTCCTTGCCGACCAACTCTCCGCTGCCGCCAAGACCAGCCAGCCGAAAGACGACCGCGCCAGGAAACTCATCGAAGGGCTAAGAGATTGGAATGGTATTGCCGACGCAGACTCGCCAGAGGTTTCCTTCTTAGAGGAAACGCGGCGCGCCACGATCGAACTCCTCCTCGAACCTTATTTGAGCAAAGAGACAGGTTTGTATTCGTGGCGGCGGACAACGTTTTTACAGAAGATTCTGACCGAGCGGCCTGCGAAGTGGCTGCCGGTTGGGTATAAGACCTACGATGAACTATTGGCTGCCGCCGCAGACCGCGCAGTCGCGCGCCTCGCTGCGCTAAGCAACAAATCGCACGTCGACGATTGGGCTTGGAAGCAATTTGATGCCCTCGACATGGTCCACCCGCTCGGCCGCGCGGGTTTACTCAAAACCTTCCTTAGTATCACGGACAGGCCGCAATCTGGCACAGCCTATAGCCCCCGTGCAGCAACCAAGCACCACGGCCCTGCCATGCGTTTCGTCGCCAACCTCGGCAATTGGGACGAGTCCATCATGCTCATTCCCGGCGGCCAGTCCGGTCAGCCTGGCAGCAAGCACTATGCAGATCAGTTCCCTTATTGGTATGAAGGCCGTCCCATCTATCAGCCGTTCAGCGATGCAGCGGAAGCAAGTTCGCGCAGGCATACTTTGACTCTAAAGCCCGCTCCATAATCCACAGCGCGCCGATTCCAAGCGCTTGCTCCAACGCGCGATAATGGATTGTTTGCAAACTCCATCGTGACTTAGAATGTTCGCTGCTATCTGAACAAAAGGTTTGGTCGAGTGAACTCAACACCCGTAAAAAAACCCGAGCCCCCGAAGAAGCCCGATTTTGAAAAGTCGCTCGCGCGCCTCGAAGAAGTTGTCCGCCGCCTCGAAAGCCCGCAGCTTGCTCTTGACGAAGCTATGAAATTATTCGAGGAAGGCGTCGAGCTCTCCCGCGAGTGCCAAAAGCAGCTCGAAGAAGCGGAAGCCCGTGTCGAGATCTTGCTGAAGAAAGCCGACGGAAAACTCGTCGCCGAGCCGTTCGAACCCGAAAACGAGTCCGACAAAGGGCCCGCAAAAGAGAACGGCGCTTGAGCGCGGCCCAAATCGAATGGCGCATCCCACCTCCGCCGCAATGAAACCTCCCGCATTTTTTGAAGAGGACCGCCTCGCCGTGGACGCCGCGCTCGAGCGCCTCCTCCCACAAGAATCCGCCCGCCCAGCTTCAATTCACCAGGCAATGCGCTATAGCGTCTTCGCCGGAGGCAAGCGCATCAGGCCAATCCTGTGCATCGAGACAGCGCGCATCTTCGCTGCCGACGTTACCGGCGCGCTTCACCCCGCCTGCGCCATTGAAATGATTCACACCTATTCCCTCATCCACGACGACCTGCCCGCTCTGGACAATGACGATCTTCGCCGCGGTAAGCCAACCTGCCACAAAAAATTTGGCGAAGCCACGGCAATCCTAGCTGGCGACGCCCTGCTCACCCTCGCGTTCGAAACCATCGGCGCAACTCCCATCATCCCCGCCCAATGCGTCGCCATCGTCAAAGAAGTCGCCAGTGCCGCCGGCACCGTAAACGGAATGGTCGGCGGCCAAGTTGCCGATTTGGAAGCCGAGCGCCAGCGCATCGAGCCCGAAATGCTCGAATACATTCATCGCGCAAAAACCGCCGCGCTAATTCGCGCTTCCGTGACCGCCGGCGCACTTTGCGCCAGCGCGCCCGCGGAAGATGTCGCGCGCCTCCGCCGTTTCGGCGAAACCATCGGCTGGGCGTTCCAAGTCACCGATGACATTTTGGACGTAGAAGAATCCTCTGCCGCTCTCGGCAAGACCGCCGGCAAAGACATAGCCCAACAAAAAGCCACCTATCCCGCCATCCACGGCCTCAAGCGCTCCCACGAAATCGCCAACGATCTCGCCGGCAAAGCCATCTCCGAGCTCGCCCCCTACCGCGAAGCCGCAAGCCGCCTCAAAGAAATCGCCGAGTACCTTGTAATCCGTCGCACCTGATCCGCGTCCCGCTCCGACTCAAAAATGACCGCGAAATCCACCGCAAAGCGCCTCGACGCACTAGTCATCGAGCGCGGCCTAGCCGAGTCCATCGCAAAAGCCCAAGCCATGATCCTCGCCGGCGAAGTCTCTGTAGACGGCACCCGCACCAGCAAAGCCGGCAGCCGCTTCCCACAAGATGCCCGAATCGAAGTCACCAGTCGCGCCGGAAAATTCGTCAGCCGCGGCGGATTAAAATTAGAAGGCGCCATCGACGACTTCGCCATCGACGCTACCGCCCGCGTCTGCCTCGACGTCGGATCATCCACCGGAGGCTTCACCGATTGCCTCCTCCAGCGAGGCGCCGCGCGCGTCTACGCGGTCGACGTAAACGTTGACCAGCTAGCCTGGAAGCTCCGCCAGGATCCCCGCGTCATCCGAATCTCCCGCAACGCCCGCAACCTGCGCCCCACCGACATTCACGAACCCATCGATCTAGTCGCAATCGACGTCTCCTTCATCTCCGTAACCAAAGTCCTGCCAAGCGCTATAGCTGTCGCGCGCCCCGGCGCCGACCTCCTGATCCTGGTCAAGCCGCAATTCGAATTACCCCGCCAAGACGTCGCCCCCGGCGGCATAGTCTCCGACCCCGCACTACACGAAAAAGCCATCACCGCCGTCCGCGAAGCAGCCGCGCAGCTCCAACTAGAAATCCTCCGCGCCAGCCCCAGCCATCTACCCGGCGCCGAAGGCAACCAAGAGTATTTCCTCCACGCTCGCAAACCCGTGCGGTAGAATCGCAGCAGCATGCAGCCATCCGCCGCGTTCCACACCATCGGCATTATTTCCCGCCCTCGCCGTTCGAACCTGGAGGTCGTCGTCCCTCCGCTGCTCCACTGGTTCGCCGCGCGCGGCATTCGCACTCTCTACGACACCGAAACCGCCGGCGCCCTTCATGACTCCTCCCACGGGCTCACCCGCGAAGAAGTAGCCGAGCAATCGCAACTCCTCCTCGTCCTCGGCGGCGACGGCACGCTCCTCGCCGCCGCCCGCGTAGCCGCTCGCCTCGGCATCCCCATCCTCCCCATCAACATGGGCAGCCTCGGCTTTCTCACCAGCTTCACGATCGACGAAATGTATCCCGCGCTCGAACAAATCCTCGCCGGCCGCTTCTCCTGCAGCGAGCGCGTCATGCTCGACGTCGAACTTCACCGCGACGCCGAAGTAATCGAACGCCAAGCCGTCGTCAACGAAGCCGTCATCAACAAAGGCGCCCTCGCCCGCATGATCGACCTGCAGCTAACCATCGACGCCGACTTCGTCTGCCGCTATCGCGCCGACGGCCTGATCGTCGCCACGCCCACAGGCTCCACCGCCTATTCCCTCTCTGCCGGCGGCCCCATCGTGCACCCCGGCGTAGAGTCCTGGATCATCACGCCCATCTGCCCGCACACCCTCTCCGACCGCCCCGTCGTCGTGCGCGATTCAAGCCTCATCGAAGTGCATCTCTCCGGCGACACGGAATCCGTCTTCCTCACCCTCGACGGACAAACGGGAATCCCCATGCAAGCCGCAGACGTCGTGCGCATGCGCCGCGCCAGCGAACGCCTGCGCCTGATCCAACCAGCACAGAAATCTTATTTCGAAATTTTGCGCAATAAATTGAAATGGGGAGAAGCGTAAGAAGTCTTACGCCCTCAAGTAGAAATCCCTAGAGCAGTTGTGTCCGAACCAAGTCCCGCTGCGTTTCCCGCCGCCGAATCGTGCGAAACCGCTTTCCGTTCACCAACACTTCCGCAGGCCGGCAGCGCGCATTGTAATTCGAAGTTTGCGACATCCCGTACGCCCCCGCGGTCCAAATCGCCAACACATCCCCCGCTTTGACTTCCCCCAGCGGCCAATCATGCAAAAAACAATCGCCCGTCTCACACACCGGCCCAACCACGTCCACTCGCTTCGAATTCTGCGATCCACTTCCTCGCGCGATTCGCGTAATCGGATGAATCGCGCCATAAAGCGCCGGCCGCATCAGATCGTTCATCCCCGAATCCACCACCACAAAACTCTTCCCGTGATTTTCCTTCACATACAAAACTCGCGTGAGCAACACCCCAGCCGGTCCGATAATCGTCCGCCCCGGCTCCAGCAAGAGATGCAACCGCAAAGGACGAATCGCCTGCGCCACCATCCGCGCATACGCTTTTCGCGTCGGAATCGTCTCATCCGTATAGCGAACACCCAGCCCGCCCCCGAAATCCAGATAATCAAGCTGAATCCCAGCTCGCCGCAACTCACTCACATAAGCCGCTAAACGCCGCAGCGCCCGCTGAAACGGATCAAGCGCCACAATCTGCGACCCAATGTGTACGCTGATTCCCCGCCATTGAATGTCCCGCGAATCGCGGTGCGCTAGATAGAGCCGCCGCGCCTGCTCCCAATCCAACCCAAATTTATGTTCGTAGCGTCCCGTCGAAATATGCGGATGCCCGCCAGCCTGCACGTCCGGATTCACGCGAATCGAAACGGCAGGCCCCCCGGCGCCGCGCCTTCGCTCGCGCGCGGCCTCTTCCAGCAACGCCGCAAGCTCCGCCTCAGACTCAATATTGAAAAGCAGAATACCGCGCGCGTCGCTACGCCGAGCGGAACGATAGCGAAGCGCCTCGCGCATCTCCTCGCGCGTCTTGCCCACGCCGGAAAACACAATGCGCTTGCCCGGCACGCCAATCCGCTGCAAATGCTGCAACTCCCCGCCAGAAACAATGTCGAAGCCGCTGCCTAATCCTGCGAGATATTTCAGAATCGCCAGGTTGCCGTTGGACTTCACCGCAAAACAAAGTGTATGCGGCAACGCGCCAAGTCCCGCGTCAAGCTCCCTGTAAGCATCCCCAATCGCCGCCTGGCTATACACGTATGCAGGCGTTCCTGCGTGTTTCGCAATATCGCTCAGCGAAGCGCCTTCGCAAAAAACGCATTCGCCCGTGCCAGACCTGCCGCTCGGTGTTTTCCAGGAAAAATGAGGCGTGAATGTTGCCGGATCAACGAGCGAAACTTTTTTTCGCCCCTGCGCCTTCCCCCCGCTCATCGCACCTTCAAAACAACCAACGTACGATCATCCGCGAGTGGCACGCTATCCGCGAAGTAATCAACGTCACGCAGAACAATGTCCGCCAATTCCGCGGCCGTCACTTCGTGTTTATCTTCAATGAGTTTACGCAAGCGCGCGGTTCCAAAGAACAGCCCGTCCCTGTTCGTCGTTTCCGCAATCCCGTCCGAATGGAACACTAGTATGTCCCCGGGCTCCAGCGTAACGCTCCATTCGTCGTAGCTGACATCCTCATAGATTCCCAGCGGAAAACCCGTCAGCTCGATCTTTCCGCAGCGCCCATCCTTATATAGCAGCGGCTGCGATTGCCCCGCATTCGCCACCCGCAATTTGCTCCGCCCCTTTTGCCAGGTCGCGAAGCACGCCGTCATAAATCGCCCTTCAATCCGCCGCTCCCCCACAAGCTGGTTCATCTGCTTCAGCATTTCCGCGGGCTGCAGCTTCTGCGGCGCAAGGCTGCGCATAATCCCTATCGATACGGCGCCATACAATGCCGCCGCCGTCCCCTTGCCGCTCACATCCCCAAGCGCAATCCCCAGTTGCTGTGGTCCATACCGCAAGAATTCGTATAAATCGCCGCACACTTCGCGCGCGGAAAGATAGCGCGCAGCCAAGTCCACACCATAATCCTCAGTGGGCACGGGACGCAGCAATGCGCCCTGAATCCGTTTCGCCGCCTGCAGGTCGCGCTCCAGCCGTGCCTCGTCGCGAGCCACTTGCTCGTACAAACGCGCGTTCTCCAACGAAACAGCAAGATTCCCCGCAAGAATCGAAAGCGTCTGTATGTGATCGTCCGTGAAGTAATTCGGCTGCGGGCTCTCCAGGTCCAGCACGCCAATCACTTTGCCCTTATGAATCATCGGAATCGCCAGTTCGGAGCGCGTCTCCGGATTCACCATCAGGTAGCGCGGATCAACGGTCACGTCGGGCACAATCACGGGTTGCTTGAGCGTAGCCGCGGCCCCCACGATGCCCTCCGTCGCAGCAACGCGCAGCTTACCTTGCACGCGCTGCCCATGTTTCACATCCACGCGGTGCCGAAAAACTTTCTGCTCCTCGTCGTAAAGCATGATGCTCAAAATCTGATAATCGATTACGCGCTTCGTCTGCTCAGCCGCACGTCGAAGAAGTTCTTCGACATCCAGAATCGAGCCGGTTTCGCGGCTCACCTCGTTCAAAAGCAGCAGCGTCTCCGCCTGCGCGCTAACCTTCTGGAATAACCGCGCGTTTTCCACCGCAATCGCCAGGCGGCTCGCCAGCAACGTCAAGATTTTCTGCTGCTCGCCCGTGAAATAATCCGGATGTCGGCTTTGAATATCCAGCACGCCAACGCACCGGTTCCGCAGCATCAGCGGCACGGCCAGTTCTGACCGCACATTCTCGATAGCGTTGATGTAACGGGAATCCGTAAGCGTATCCGCCACACGCACGGAATGCCCAGTCGCCGCCGCCGTCCCGGTAATTCCCTGCCCCACTGGAATGCGCAAATTTTCCGCCAGCTCGCGCGGATAACCGATTGAAAACCGAAATTTCAGGTAAGATCCATCGCCCTCAAACATCAGCACGCCGAAAATCTCGTAATCAATGTGCCGCTTGATCAGCGCTGCTGTGCGCGCCAACACTTCATCCAGATCGAGCGAGGCGTTCACCTCTTCGCCGATTTCCGTCAGCGTGGCCAGTACTTCCGCGGAGACCTCGAAAGCCGGCGACGAGGCCAAGGTCGTATGTTCGTCAGTTGGACTCATGCGGTGTGGACATTATAACAGTAGCGCGGCGCGGCTCGGACTAGCTGTAATTCCTTTTTATTTTTTCGCTTTCGTTCCAAGACTCAGGACACCTACATCGCAGAGATTGCGGTAACGCTCCGCATAATCCAGCCCGTATCCCACCACGAACTCATTGGGAATTGTAAAGCCCACGTAATCCGCGCGGACTTTGGCAAGGCGCCGCTCGGGCTTATCCAGCAACACGGCCACACGTATGCGCCTGGGCTTGCGCTGCTCGAATACGCGCAGCAAATATTGCAGCGTCATCCCTGTATCGAGAATATCCTCCACCACGATAACGGTCTTTCCCTCGATGCTTGAGTCCAGATCCCGCGTAAGCTTCACTTCGCCCGATGTCTCCGTGCGATTTCCGTAACTCGAGACGGCGATGAAATCGAGAGAAATGTCTCCGCTGATCTGTCTCGCCAAATCGGTAAGAAAAAACACCGACCCTTTCAATACTGCCACCAGGTGCAGTGCTTCGGTGGGAAAATCGCGCCGGATCTCCTGTGCCATTTCGCCGACGCGTCGTTGAATGTCCTCGCAGGAGATCAGAGTGCGAACGCTTTCCTGCGTCTTGCCTTTAGATTTGGGTTTGTAGCGCGTCGATTTCGCCATAATATTTCGCCACAATAGTTCGCCAAATAATTCGAATGACCGGCACTCTAGCGCAGCCCGCAGCATTCGGCAAGACAACTAACACAAATCTCCACGCAACAATGCCGGTTTGGAGTGCGGCAGCCTTGCTGCCGCTTTCACCGCGTAAGCCGACCCCAGGCTCTCACGATAAGCAACACGAAGTCTCGTTATAAGCTCTTAATCGTCCCAATCGCCTGCCCTGAGCCAACATGCATAATGGGTGTCAACGGTAGGAATCACAGAGAAGCGCAAAATTGCGAGTTCGAGTCTAATCAAGAAGATCTTTTCCGGAGTTGTGCACAATGAGGAGAAAACGGTTCAGGCCAGCGGCTTTGCTATGCGCCACCTTCGCCATCGTCGGCTCGCTGCGCCTTGCCAATGCCGATCCCGCCGACGAAATGAAGCGCCTCGCCGCGCTGATGGACTGGAAACCCGGAACCATCGTCGCCGATATCGGTGCCGGCGACGGCAGATACGCTTTTGCCGCGGCGGACATAGTCGGCCCCTCAGGAAAAGTCTTCGCCACCGAAATCGACCAGGAAAAACTTGCCAAACTGCGCGCCGAGGTCGCAAAGCGCCACCTGACCAACGTAATCGTCCTCGCGAGCAAAGACGCGGATACTAATCTTCCATCCGAATGTTGCGACGCAGTCTTCTTGCGCCGCGTTTACCATCATCTGACCAAGCCCACTGAATTCGATGCGGCCCTCGTACGTTCGCTGAAACCCGGCGGCCGTCTCGCCATCATCGAGTTTCCTCCCCGTTCCGGACTCGAGCCCGTCGAGGGAGTGCCCGCAAATCGCGGCGGCCACGGCATTCCTGCAAAAATAGCCGTCCAAGAACTGACGAGCGCAGGACTTAATGTGACAAGAACCGTGAATGACTGGCCGGACGGCGATTACCTGCTGCTGTTCGAGAAGAAATAAAGCTTTACGGCTTGATTGTTGTCAAGCGCCGCAGGTCGGTATAGTATGTGTAAGTTCCCCTCGCATTAACTTATCGGAGGATTTGTGCAAACCGAATTGCGGCGCTCGCCGCGCGTTCCGTTTATTGCTTCGGCTGACGTTATCGATACCGAAACGCTCGTGCGCCTCAGTGCGCGGACCGGCGATCTCAGCCGGCACGGTTGCTATATAGATATGGTCAACCCGTTGCCCCTCGGAACCACAGTCCAAGTGGAAATCGCCCATGCCGAGCGCACCCTTAGCGCCACGGCTGCTGTCGTAGTTTCCCAGACGCCGCTTGGAATGGGCGTCGAATTTCGCTCTCTAGAAGCGGGCGAGCAGGACAAGCTGGAGCAATGGTTTAGCCGGATAGCCGAGTCGCTGCCCTCATAGGCTCCCTAAAACGCTGCGCCGTCACGCCAACGAACAGGGATTACCTAGTTCTATTCGACCCAAAGTGAAGGATACCCTACCGGTGTCACTACAGTGTTTACTGTATTCTTGTCGCCTCTCTACCCTAAGTACCATTAGCTCTCGGTAGCACGACGCGAATTGGCATCCGCCGTCCCCGCGGACCTGTTGCTTTGTGCCTAACGTAGGAACCCAGCGGAGGCTTTTCTGACACGCGTTCTCATCGTGGACGATCATGAACTCGTTCGTCGTAGTGTGCGCTCGCTGCTCGCGGCACGCTCGGATTTTGAAGTGTGCGGAGAAGCCGTGGATGGCCGAGATGGCGTGGACAAAACCAGGCAGCTAAAGCCCGACGTCGTCGTAATGGACATCGGTATGCCCAACCTGAACGGTTTCGATGCCACACGCTTGATCCGCAATGCGTTTCCGGAAATCGGCGTTTTGATTTTAAGTCAGGACGAGTCGCCGGAAACCGTTAAGGAGGCGTTTCGCGCTGGCGCCTTAGGCTATGTCGCAAAATCAAACATTCGAGAGCAACTCCAGAATGCAGTGAAAACCGTAAGCTACGGAAAAGAGTTCGTCACGGAAGGACCGAATTCCGAAAACCACACAATGGACGTAAACCAAATCGCGCAGGCCGAGCAGGCCCAGGCAAGACTCGCGGCTATCGTCGAATCCTCCGACGATGCCATCATTTCCAAAGACCTCAACGGGATTATTAACAGTTGGAACGCCGCTGCGGAACGTATCTTCGGGTATTCCGCCCAGGCAGCCATCGGGCAGCCGGTCACCATCATCATTCCTCCGGAACTGCGAGAGGAAGAAGCGCAAATCCTTAAGCGCCTCAGGAGCGGAGAACGCATCGAGCACTTCGAAACTGTCAGGGTCGCCAAAAACGGAAAACTACTCAATATCTCCCTAACCGTTTCGCCCATTAAGGATTTCCAGGGCCGAGTCATTGGCGCCTCGAAAATTGCGCGCGATGTCACCGACCGCACGCTTACCGAAAAGGAACCGCGCGAAAAGCAGGAGCTCATGCGCGCGGCCTTTGCGCAAACGTATTCATTCTTGGCAATTCTCTCCAACGATGGGACCGTTGTTGAGGCTAATCGCGCCGCGCTCGACGGGACGGGATTCAGCCGCAGCGACGTTATCGGCAGCAAACTGTGGGACGTCTGGTGGCGCTCTCTCCCCGAAGAACAAGTCATTGCAAAAACTAGCGTCGCCACCGCCGCCAAAGGCTTGGCTGTTCGCGAGGAATGCCAGTATGCCCTGCGCGACGGCACCATTCGTTTCGCGGACCGCACGCTGAACCCCGTGCAAAGCGAAAACGGCGAAGTGGTGATGATTGTCTGCTCAGGCTTGGACATCACCGAGCACCGGCAGCTTCGCAGCATGCTCGAAGACCGTGTCCGCGAGCGCACCCGGGAACTTGAGTTGAAAAACCTCGAGCTCGTTACACAAGCGGACGTTGTGCGCGAGCTCTCCGCAAGACTCTTGCAGATCCAGGATGAAGAGCGCCGCCGCATTGCCCGCGAGCTGCACGACAGCGTGGGACAGATGCTCGCCGCCGTGAGCATGAACATGGCACACGTGCACCACGAAGCGGCCGTGCTCGGCCCCGACGCTCGTAAGGCGCTGGAAGATAATGCCGAGCTTCTCGAGCAGCTTTCCAGCGAGATTCGAACGATTTCGCACCTGCTGCATCCCCCGTTGCTGGACGAAGTGGGTCTGCAATCGGCGCTGCAATGGTATATCGATGGGTTCAGTGACCGCAGCAAAATCCAAGTGGATCTGGAGCTGCCCGATGATTTTGGGCGCCTCCCGCGCAATCTGGAAATTACCTTGTTCCGCGTCGTGCAGGAATGCCTCACCAACATTCACCGTCATTCCGGCAGCAGCACAGCGGCGATTCGTGTTGCGCGCTCGCAAAACGAAGTCCGGCTCGAAGTTCGTGACGCAGGTAAAGGTCTTCCGCCGGAGGCCCAAACGAGCCTATCGTCCGGGAAGCTCAGCGGCGTCGGCTTGCGCGGAATGCACGAAAGGCTGCGCCAAATGGGCGGCCAGCTCGACGTCCAATCGAACGGCAACGGCACCCTAATCCTCGCAACGCTGCCAATCGAAGTCATCGCCCCAAGGCAAGCAATTGCCTCAGCGTCAGCGACCGGCGCCGCCTAGACCAGCAAGCCATTCGAAGAATCCCCGACCGGGTTCCCTAGATCAGCAGCCGATTCGAAACCCTTCCGGTGGCGCACGATTTTCTCGGGCGCAGCGTTTCCTGTAGCGCAGGGCGGAGTCCGCGGAGCCCTGCGGCTTTTTCCCCATCAAGCGATTCGAACCGCCTTCCACATCAGCGCACCTTGTTTCCCCCGCAACGGAAAGAGTATGCTTCGAGCGCGCTCGCAATAACCAATAGCGCGCTTGCAATAACAAATAGGAGAACGCCATGAAGCTCACAGGATTGCTCATTTTGCTGGCCCTGGTGACCGCGGTTGCGGCATACGCGCAGGAAAGTTCTGCGCCGGTGGCAAATCCGGTGAGCACCACCGTGAAAAATCAACTGACGCGCTTCAGCAAAAATATGGTCGCAGCCGCGGAATCCATGCCCGCCGACAAATATGGATTCAAGCCGACGCCGGAAATGAATTCGTTTGGGCACCTCGTGATGCACATCGTGCAATCCAATAATTTGCTGTGCTCGAAAATTTCCGGAACCGCAGCTCCGGAGAGCAAACTCGCGGAGAGCGATGGAAAAGATAAGCTGGTCGCGGGACTAAAGGCGTCGTTTGAATTTTGCAGCACCGCGCTAGCGAATGTGGATGATTCGAAATTGAGCGAGTCGCTAGTGCTTTTCGGAAATCGGCCAGCGTCACGCGCCGCCGCTCTGATCGGTCTGAGCGATGGCTGGAACGATCACTACGGAGCCGAAGCAATCTATCTCCGCCTAAACGGAATTTTGCCGCCAACCGCGCAACCCGCACCAAAATAAAATCGCCGCTCGCGCCGAAATAAGAATCATTCTTTGCTCTGCTACGGCTTCATCGAGGCGAGGCGTTGGCGGGCGTAATCGCACCACGGACTGCCGGGATCGAGGTCAACGTAGCGCTGCCAATGTTCGCGGGCTTCCGCCCGCGCGGCTAATTTTTCGCAGACGAACGCGAGATTGTAGTGCGCGTCCGCGTATTTCGCGTCGAGGCGAACCGCAAGACGCAAATGCTGGCGCGCCGACTCCAGTTGCCCCATCTCTTCGAGAACGCTGCCGAGATTAAAGTGCGCAACGGCATTTCCTTCTTCCACCGCAATCGCGTGGCGGAAACAGTCCGCGGCTTTTTCCAAATCGCCGCCGTCATAGGAAAGCATTCCTAAATTGATGAGCGCATCCACGTGATGCGGATTCCCAGACAGTACGCGTTCGTACGCGTCTATGGCTTCCTTGCGCGAAGTCGGGTCTGCTTCGTATTGCAGCGCGAGCGCGAACCAGTCTTCCGCTTTGCGTTCCGGCATTACGCGGACTTTGTCGCGGAGCTCGCGGGTGTCGAAATTGAGCACGAACTGGCCGGAGATGGGCTCGAGGCGGGCGCCGTCGCGTTCGACAATTACGTCGCGGCCGTTGGCTAAAATTCGCAGCTCGGTTAGCGGGGCTTGCACTTCCGAGAGTTTCTGGTTCAGCGCGACCAGCGAGCGGCGCAGGCGATTTGCGGACACGCCTTTTTCGATTAGCTGTTTCGCTGTGCGCAGCGAAATAAGATCGCGAAAGTCGTAAAATTTTTCGACGCCGCCTTTGCGCGGCGAAACCAGTTGGAGGCGCTCCCAATAGTTGAGTTGCTTGTCGGTGACGTCCAGGAGTCGCTGGAACTCACGCCTAGTAAATCGATCAGTTGCTCCCATGTAATCGCAGGGAGTATACCATCGGCAAATTGTTTATTTTCCACAGGGCCATGAAACGCATCCGAGTTCTTACCGCCGCGACCCTGTAGGAGAAAAACCGCAGGGCTGCGGGGACTCCGCCCTGCGCTACAGGTCTTGCACCATCGGGCTAGCCGGCGGAGCGCTTGCGCTTTGGCGTCTGGCGTTCTTCGCGGGCGGAGGCTGCTGGGACGGCGCGGACTGGCGGCTTCTTGGACGCTGCGGGCTTCTCCTTTTCGGCGATGCTTTTTTTCAGGGCTTCCATCAGGTCGATCACCGGGGCCATCTTGGCGCGCGGCACTTCGGCTACTTCCTGGCCGGCTTGTTTGGCTTCGATTAGCGCTTTCATGCTTTCCTGGTATTGGTCTTTGTATTTTTCCGGCTCGAATTTGGCGGCCAAGCTTTCGATGAGTTGCGTGGCTAGCTTCTTCTCCGCTTCTTTCGGTTCGGCAGCGGGGGTGCGCTTGCCGTACTCGGCGACTTCGCGAATTTCGTTGGCGTAGAACATCGTGTGCAGGGTCATGCCGTTCTCGCGCGGTCGGACGACGACGATGTGTTCGCGCTGGTGCATGGTGATTTTGGCGATGGCGGCGTAACCGGAATCTTCCATGGCGTCGAGCAGAAGCTGATAGGCTTTGCGGCCTTCGTCTTCCGGCGTGACGTAGTAGGAGGACTCGTAGTAGAGCGGATCGATTTCCTCGAGCCGCACGAATTCGAGAATCTCCATGGAGCGCGCGGACTCCGGCTCGATCTTATCCAACTCTTTTTCGTCGAAGAGGACGTACTGATCTTTTTCGTACTCGTAGCCCTTGACGATTTCATTGCGCTCGACCTTGCGATCGCACACAGGACAAAACAGCGGCATCTTGATGCGCGAGTGGCAAACGCTGTGGAGCTGGTTCAAGCTGATGCGCTCGCCGCGCGCGGCGGAAAAAAGGCGAATGGGAATCGAGATGAGACCGAAGGTGAGATAGCCCTTCCAGACCGAGGTGGCCATGACGCGTCTCCTTGATGTATGCGCAGGGAGCCCGTAGCGCGCAGAGACCTTTAAGGTTAAGGCGGAAAACGCGGGAGATGCAAGGCGAATTCGCGGCGAATGCACGGAAGGGGCAAGGCGGTATTGCCGCCCCGACCGGGGTCGACACGGAGAGCACGGAGCGGAGACCGCCGGCTCTTCGAGACTGCGTCCGTATGGGAGGGGGTGCCACCCCCGTCGACATTAAAAGAGTGCGCAAGGTATTGAAAGCAGGAGAGATGGAGGAATCCCGTTGCGCAAAAGAGTGCGTAACTGCATGAAACTGCTTGGCTTGCAGGGATGTAATAAGAAGGAAAGGACTTGGGCGGTTTGCCTTGGATGCTATGCAGGGGAGGGGTGACACCCCTACGAGCGCTCGCTAGCCGGGCTGAAGCCCGGCCTATACAATGACACTGCGCGCTGACGGTTAACAATAAGACCCCCCTCCCCCCGGTTTTTGCATAAGTGTTCATTCTGAAGGGACTTAAAGTCCTTTGTTTTGACACATTTTTACAAGTGTTCATTCTAAAGGTAGATAGCGGGCTTGCGGGCGCTCTTGGGGAATTTTTCGCGCTTAGGATTCTTCTGCAGGAGATTTTTCCCGGAAATGCGGGAGGGAAAGGAGTTAGGTGGCTGGCGGGGTATTTCATGGGATATTATACCATTTGGTTAGCTGTTGTCAAGAGGATCTTTTGGTTGGTAGCGTCAACATGTTTGTGTAAATTTGAAGAGCGGTTTTCTTTCCCAGGAGCGGTTTAAGTGACTGATGACGCCGTAGATGATGCGGTCGCAACTCTCGACATTGGAGAAGCTGGACATG
>Ga0073928_10001564_pt1 | contig 43384 bp, 41 predicted proteins | sample PaiPotPPA55metaG_FD_76969 | JGI IMG/M metagenome (GOLD analysis project Ga0073928, IMG submission 76969) | Iron sulfur acid spring bacterial and archeal communities from Banff, Canada, to study Microbial Dark Matter (Phase II) - Paint Pots PPA... ...
CGACGGCATCGCGGCGCTGCGGGCCGCGGGGGCCGTGACCTGACCGCGGGCAGGGCGGCGTAACGTGACCAGATGGCGGACGGCCTCCAGTGGGAGCAGCGACCGGGCGCGAACCTGCGCCGGCCGATGCTCGTGGCGGGGTTCGAGGGCTGGAACGACGCCGCCGACGCGGCGTCGAGCGCGGCGGGCTGGCTGACCCAGAACGGCGACGCCACCCAGGTCGCCACCATCGACCCCGAGGAGCACTTCGACTTCCAGTCCCGCCGGCCCCAGGTTTCGCTCGTCGAGGGCGTCACCCGTCAGATCACGTGGCCCGAGAACCGGTTCTTCACCGTCGGCTTCCAGGAGCGCGACCTGGTGGTGCTGCGAGGCATCGAGCCCAGCTACCGCTGGCGGTCGTTCTGTCGGGCCGTGACGACCGTCGCGCACGAGACCGAGTGCGAGATGGTCATCACGTTCGGGGCCCTCCTGGCCGACGTGCCGCACACCCGGGCGGCCCGGGTGACCGGGACCGCCACCGACCGGGACCTGATCGACGAGCTCGGCCTGGCCCAGTCCCGCTACGAGGGCCCGACCGGAATCGTGGGCGTCCTGAACGACTACTGCCGGGCCGAGGGCGTGCCGTCGGTCTCGCTGTGGGCGCCGGTCCCCCACTACCTCGCCGCGCCACCGAACCCGCCGGCGACGCTCGCCCTGCTCGAGCGCTTCTCCGGCCTGGCCGGGCTCGACGTCGACCTGGGGCGGCTCGCGCGCACCGCCACCGCCTGGCGCGAGAAGGTCGACGAGGTGGCGGCGGGCGACGACGACGTCCGCAACTACGTGTCCACCCTCGAGGAGCGCTTCGACGCCGAGGCGACCGCCGACGGGTCGGTCTCGGACAAGTCGTGGGGACAGCTGCCGAGCGGCGACGAGCTGGCCCGCGAGGTCGAGCGCTTCCTGCGCGAGCAGCGCGACGAGAGTTGAGCCGCGTCCGCGCCCGCGTGGACATCGCGGCGCCGGTCGAGGAGGTCTTCGCGTTCTTCGACGATCTCGGGAACGCAGCCGTGCTCGTGCCGCAGCTGGCCGAGATCGGCCACGTCGAGGCCCGGCCCGGCGGCGGCCGGACGGTCGAGTACACGACCCGGGGCCGGGGCGGCTCTGTGCACGAGGCTCGCAGCGAGCACCTCGTCTACGAGCCGCCGCGCCGCACCGTGACCGAGAACGTCCAGTCGGGTGTCCGCACCACGCTGACCCGCGAGTTCGTCCCGATCGACGGCGGGACGAGGGTCGAAGCGCGCCTCGAGTGGCACCTGTCGGTTCGCTACGTCGCCGGAATCGTGTCCTGGCCGCTGCGCCGCCCCTACCGGCGGGCGCTGCGCGACGCCCTCAAGAGTGCGCGCGCCGCACTCGAAGACGGGTAGTCAGTCAGCGGCCGGCGCCCGCTGGTCCAGCAGGCGCTCGAGCTCCGCGACCGGGTCGCTGCCGGCGAGCTCGTCACGGATCGCAGCCGCCATCCGGCCCGCCGCGTCGCGGTACGCAGGGTCGGTGAGCACCTCCCGGATCGCGTCGGCGACCTCGTCGGGGCCGGCGGTCGCGGCCAGGACCACCCCGCACCCGTCGGCGGCGACCCGCTCGGCGTTGCCACCCTGGTCCCTGCCCATCGGGATGCACACGAGCGGGACGCCCTGGGTCAGGGCGGCGATGACCGTCCCGTGGCCGGCGTGGGTCACGACGACTCGCGCCTCGGGGAGCAGCGCCGCGTGCGGCACCCAGCGTCGGAGGATGCAGTTCGGCGGGGGCGACGGCAGCTGGTCGGCGTCGAGCTCGGGACCGAGGGTGACCACCGCCTCCACCGGCAGCCCGCCGAGCGCACCGAGGATGGCGCCGAGGACCGACTCCTGATGCTGATAGGTGGTGCTCAGGCTGACGAGCACGAGCGGGCTACCGCTCGGGAGCTCGAGCGGCGGTCCGTCGGCGATCGGCGGGTCCGGCTGCAGGCCGATGAAGCGCACGTTCGGACCGACGGGGCGCGTCGGACGGTCGAGCGCGGACGCCGTCGCGGCGAGGACGAGCGCGCACCGGTCGAGCAGCTGCGAGACGAGCGACCCCGCCGCCGGGTCGAGCGGTGCCACGCCGAGCTGGGCCCGGGCGGGGTTCACGAGCCCGAGCGCGCCGCTCACCATGCCGTCGAACCCGTCGAGGAACGAGTACAGCGTGTGCACGAGCGCCACCGTCGGGACGCCGCTCGCCTCCGCCGCCGCCAGCGCGCTGACGAGCATGACGTCGACCACGAGCACGTCCGGCCGGTCGCGCTCGATCTCGGCGGCCGCGTCGTTCCCCGCCGGGAGGCCGAAGAAGAGCTCCCCGAGGAGCTCCGGCGGTAGGTCGTCGAGGGAGCGGCCCGGGCCGGGGTCGGGGCTCGTGCCGATCAGAAAGGGGCGATGCTCGAGTCCCAGGGCGCGGATCCGCGATTCCAGTGTGGGGGGCGCGAGCACCCGCACCCGGTGGCCCCGGCCGGCGAGCCGGTGCCCGAGCGAGAGCGCCGGCGGCACGTTCCCGCCGCCGTCCCACACGACGAACAAGAAGCCGCCCGATCCCGTTGCTGCTGGCTCCGGGGCGCCCACGAGGCGGGCAGCCTAGGTGCGCGTCCGGGCGGCAGACCGGCCAGTCAGTCGAGGAGGTCGTGCGCGACGGCCTCCCAGAGCTGCTCCGAGAGCTCCAACGACGCGACGTCGACCCGCTCGTCGTTGCCGTGGAACATGGTGGCGTAGTCCTCGAAGGTCACCCGTCGGGAGAAGAGCGCGAACCCGTAGCCAACCGAGCCGGCCCGCCGGAAGAAGCGGTTGTCGGTCCCGCCGACCATGAGGAAGGGCACCAGGCCCGAGCCCGGCACGAGCCGCTCGGTGACACGGGCGAGCGAGTCCCACAGCGGCGACTCGGTCGGCGACTCGGTGGACGGGTCGTCGTTCGAGACGACCTCGACCCGGTCGGCGAGGTCGCCGAGCGCTTCCCGCAGCTGCGCGAGCGCCTCCTCACCGGTCTGGCCGGGCATGGTCCGGATGTCGACCTCGAGCTCCACCAGGTCGGGGATGACGTTGGTCTTCGTCCCGCCGTGGACGACGGTGGGCGCGAACGTCGTGTGCGTGCAGGCGTGCGCGACCCGGGACATGCCGAGCGGCAGCTCGGAGAGCACGCCCGGCAGCTCGTCGGGATCCAGGAGGGCAGCCTTGAGCTCGGGCGGGTAGTCCATCCCCTGCACGAATCGCCGCCACACGTCGTGGACCTTCGCCTCCGGCTGGTACTGGCTGACGCGCCGCACCACCTCGGCCGCGTTGACGAGCGCGTTGTCGGTCCGGAACGGCTGCGAGCCGTGGCCGGGCGTACCGTGCACGCGCAGCTTCGACCAGAAGGTCCCCTTCTCGGCGGTCAGGACGGGGAGCCGGACGCCGTCGCCGACCGGCAGCTGGTAGCCGCCGGACTCGGTGAGCACGTAGTCGGCGTACACGGCGTCGCGCTCGTGCTCGACGAGCCACTGCGCGCCCCAGGTGCCGAGCGCCTCCTCGTCGGCGACCGCCAGGTAGATGAGCGTGCCGCGGGGCTTGAAGCCGGAGTCGGCCAGCCGGCGCATGGCGACGGCTTGCGAGGCGGTGATGTTCAGCATGTCGACCGCGCCCCGACCCCACACGAAGCCGTCGACGAGCTCGCCCCCGAAGGGGTCGCGGCGCCACCCGTCCGGGTTCACCGGCACCACGTCGGTGTGGCCCATGAGCAGGAGGCTCGGCGCGTCGGGGTCGCTGCCCTCGATGCGGGTCACGAGGCTGGTGCGCCCCGGCTGCGGCTCGTAGCGCTCGACCTCGAGGCCGCTCGTGCCGAGGTAGCCCTCCAGGACGTCGACGCTGCGGAACTCGGCCCCCGACTCGACCCGTCCGGTGTTCACGCAGGCGTTGCGGATCAGCACCTGCAGCAGGTCGGTCGTCTCGGCCGTGACGTCGATGGCCACGGCGGGCAGGGTACCCGCTGGTCAGCCGGAGGCGGCCTGGAGCGACGCGACGTTGGCGACGTTGCCGTCGTGGGCCAGTCGCTTGAGGGCGCGGCCGTCGCCCTTCACGTACGCGTCGAGGAAGTCGACCGTCGTCTTGGCGACGACCCGCGCCGTCGGATCGGACGACGGCGAGTTCTCGTACGGCGTGCGGTGGCCGACGCCCTTCAGCGTCACGAAGAACTTGGGCGGCGACGCGCCGGCGTAGGCGGTCACGCTGCGGTCATACGGGTTCTCGGCGTCGGCGTCGCCGTGGACGAGCAGCAGCGGGACCGTCACATCGAGGAAGTACCCGGCCTTCGGGAAGGCCGGGACACCCGGGTTGAACTGCTCCGAGCCCGCCAGCGACACCGCGGCGACGAGGCGCGGCTCGCGACAGCAGCTGTTGAGCAGGCCCAGCACCACCTCGGCGCCGAGCGAGTGCCCGACCACCTCCACCCGACCCGGTTCGACCCGCCCGGCCAGGGGGCCGGCGGCCGACGCGCCGAGCACGAAGGTCTGGGTGATCACGAAGGTGACGTCGGCGGGCTCGTTGCGGTAATCGGACGCGTCGAGGCCACCGGGCGCGCCGTGGCCCGTGCGTGGGAACGTCGGCGCCGCGACGAGGTACCCGGCCTGGGCCCAGCTCGTGATGAGGTGGTGGTAGTCGCTCGGCGTCTGGTCGTAACCGTGCACGAACACGAGCAGCGGCAGGGGCGCGGGCCGGCGGGCCTTCACGAACCAGTACCTCGTCGGCAGCGTCCGCTGCCGGCTGGTGTCGACGAAGGTCTGGGTGGTGGACGTCGGGGTCGGCGCCTTCGCCGCCCCGGCCGCGCCCGCGGGCGCCGCCAGGCTGGTCAGCAGCGCCAGCCCGACTGCGAGCGAGACCGCGCGCCGGGACCGGCGCCGGCGCGCCGAGGCGTCGTGGTACGTCGCCGTCTACGCCGCCCGGTACAGCAGCCGGTCCGCTTCCCGCCAGCGCTCGGCCTCGCCGGCCAGGACCATGTGCTCGAGATGGGCGAAGGTCTCGCTCTCGGCCATGACGCCCCAGTGCTTGCGGGGGAAGATCTCGTGGCTCAGCTCGAGGACGGTGGCCGGCCCGAGCTGGTGCGAGGCCTCGGCCAGCAGCTGCATGCGCTCCTCGTGGTGGCGCTTGATCGCTTCCACGCGCCCGGGGACGTCGTCGAACGGGTGCCCGTGCGCGGGCAGCGCCAGCGCGACGCCGTCGAGCGCGGCGACGAGGTCGAGGGTCTGGAGGTAGGACTTCAGCGCGTCGGCGCCGTTCCCGACCCCGGACACGTGCGGCGTGATGGTCGGCAGCACGTGGTCGCCCGAGATCAGGATCCCGTGCTCGGGGTCGTAGAGGCACAGGTGGTCGATGGTGTGGCCGGGGGTGTGGATCGACACCCACTCGCGGCCCGCGAGCTCGAGCCGCTCCCCGTGCACGACCCGCCGCGACGGGGCCGGCGGCGCGAACAGGCGCCGGAGCGCCTTGATGACGAGCCGGCGGCGCAGCGGCGGGCCGGTGTGCTTGCTGCCGCCCCACGGGGTCTCACCGCCCCACGGCACCGACTGGGCCTGGGTCTGCTCGGTCGGGTTGTCGCGCAGCGGGTCGCCGGCGTAGTCGTCGGCGTGGTCGGCGATCGTCGGGATCTCGTCGCTGAGGTCGAGCGCCTGCGCGGCGGCTGCCGCGGCCCGCTCGGCCTCCTTCGCCGCCTCTTCGCTGGGGAGGTGGCGTCGGCGCCGGTTCTCCTCGAGCGACCAGGTCGTGAAGGCGCGGTGCGCGATGAGCTCGGCGTTCGCCTCCCGCTTGATGCGTCCCGCGCCGCCGAAGTGGTCGGGGTGGGAGTGGGTCACGACGACGGTGTGGATGTCGCGCAGCTTGAAGCCGGCCGTCTTGAGCCGGGCCTGCAGCGCCTTCCACGAGGACGGCCCGGGCAGGCCGGGGTCGACGACGGCCAGCCCTCGGTCGTCGAGGAGCCCGTAGGTGTTGACGTGGCCGAGCCCCGGCATCCAGATCGGGAGCTGCATGCGGATGATGTCGGGAGCGACCTCGACGACCGTTTCGGACGCGGGCTCCTGCTCCTGCTTGCGCGGCCTGGACGCTCGCGTCGGCGAGTCGCCCGGCCGACGCGCAACGTCGGTCACGAGCTGCAGCCTACCGGGGCAGGCGCAACACCGTCGCGAGACGCGTCGGCGGCGCTCGCGTTACGGGGCGATCGGTGCCAGCTTCGGCCAGGGTCGAACTCGCTCGAGCAGCGCCGCGGCCGCGAGGCAGTCCCGGTCCTCGAAGCGCCGGGCCACGACCTGCAGCCCGACCGGCATGCCGTCGACGAGCCCGGACGGGATGCTGCACGCGGGCTGGCCGGTCAGGTTGAACGGCATCGTGAACGCGGCCGAGAGGCCGGCCAGCGACACCTCCTTGCCGTTCACCGGGCCGTAGAGCCGGCCCTCGGCCTCGAACGCCGGCGTCGGCGTCGTCGGCATGAGCAGCAGATCGACCTGCGCGAAGACCTCGGCCGCCGCTGCGACGACCGCCCGCCGGCCGCGGATCGCTCGCATGACCACGTCGGGACGCAGCATCTCGTAGGAGTCCAGGCTGGCGCGCACGACGTCGGTGAGCTCGTCGGCGTGATCGCGCATCGCCTCGTAGTGGGTGGCCATGCTGTCGAGCGTGCCCAGCACGCCCCACGAGGTGCCGGGCTTCGGGAACGCCGCCGGCACGTCGACGAGCTCGAGCCCGGCCTGCTCGACGAGCACTATCGCGGCATCCTGCGCGAGCCGGGCGACCTCCGGCTCGGCGCTCGCGTACCCGAGGGTCGAGGAGAACGCGACGCGCTGGCCCCGGAGGGCGTCGATCGCCTCGCCGCTCACGAGGTCGGCCTCGAGCGAGCCCGGCGGCGTCGGCAACGAGGTGGGGTCGCTGACCGTCGGCCCTCCGATCACGTCCAGGTACCGGGCCGCGTCGCGCACCGAGCGCACGATCGGCCCCGGGACCGACGTCATCGAGAACGAGTACGGGTCGGGGCCGGAGCCGGTTCGCCCGTAGGTGCTCTTCATGCCGGGAAGGCCGCAGTAAGAGGAGGGGATCCGGATGGACCCGCCGCCGTCGCTCCCGGTGCAGGCGGGGAAGAGCCCGGCCGCCACTGCGGCCGCCGACCCGCCGGAGGACCCGCCGGGGGTGCGGGCGGGGTCCCAGGGGTTGCGGGTGATGCCGTGGATCGGGGTGTTCGTGAAGCTGACGACGCCGAACTCGGGCGCGGTGGTGAGGCCCACGAACACGGCGCCGGCGGCGCGCAGGCGCGCCACCTCGGTGCAGTCGGCCGCGGCGACGGCGTCGCGGTAGGCGAGGGACGCGTGGGTATCGGGCCACCCGGCGACCTGCGCGAGCTCCTTCACGCCCATCGGCACGCCGGCCAGCGGCCCCGGGTCCTCGCCGTCCTGGACGCGGGCGTCGATCGACGCGGCGTGGGTGCGGGCCCGCTCCACGTCCAGGAACCAGACCGCGTTCAGCGCTGGGTTGTGCGATTCGATGACGGCGAGGTGGGCGTCGAGCAGCTCGACTGCGGTGCGGGTGCCGGCGCGGACCTCGTCGGCCAGCTCCCAGGCGTCGCGCCCGACGACGCTCACCGGTCGGTCGCCGCCTTGTGCAGCTCGGCGAACGCCTCCTCGAGCCCGGCCTCGAGCACGTCGAGGTCGGGCCACTGGTCGCGGTCGGCGAGCAGCCCGATGTGCAGGTAGCAGCAGTAGGAGAGGATGGCGACCCCGAGGTTCAGGTTCTTGGCCAACGGCACCATCGGGTAGGCCTCGAGCATGCGCGCCCCCATGCAGTACAGCGGGATCTGGGGCCCGGGCACGTTCGTGCACACGAGGTTGAAGAACGGCTGGTACTGGGCCAGGCGGGCGCCGAGGCCGAGCAGCGTCGGGACGACGTAGTCGGCGATGCTCAGCAGCGCGGCCGCGCCGACCGGCTGCTCGCGCGCCTTCAGCTGCTCGGTGGCCTCGCGCACCTGGGCCAGGCGCCGCAGCGGGTCCGGCTCGCCCACCGCCAGCGGCACGAACATCGCCGAGAGCCGGTTGCCGAGACCCAGGCGCTCGTGCTCGTCGCGCACCGACACCGGGCAGAACGCCTTCAGCGTCAGGTCGGGCGTCAGCTCCTGGCGGGATTCGAGCAGCCGCCCGAGGCCGCCGGCGACGCCGGCGAGGATGACGTCGTTCACGGTCCCGCCGAACTCGGCGCGCACCGCCTTCACGTCATCGAGCGGGACCCGGACGCTGCCGTAGCGGCGCGCCCGCCCGACCGGCCGGTTCAGCGATGTCCGCGGAGCGACGATCCCGTGGTCGGCGAGCGAGGCGACGGTGCGGGCCAGGTAGGCGGCGCGCTCGGCACGCGGCTGCGGATCGTCGGCCGCCTCCTGGGCCCGACGCGCGACGTCGGTCGCGGTGTCGACGTGCTCGCGCAGCGTGTCGAGGAGGAGCCGCGCCGGCGCGGGGGGCGGCTCGGGCCGCCACCGGACGGGCCGCGTGGGGACGACCGCGTCGGGCGTGGCGTCAAGGAGGACGGTGGCGACGTCCACGCCGGAGACCCCGTCGGTCAGCGCGTGGTGGGTCTTTTGGATCAGGCCCACGTGACCGTCCTGCAGGCCCTCGACGAACCACAGCTCCCAGAGCGGCCGGCTGCGGTCGAGGAGCTGGGATTGCAGGCGCTCGAACAGCGCGAGCAGCTGGTGGCGCTCCCCGGGGGCCGGCAACGCGGTGAGCCGGACGTGGTAGGTGATGTCGAAGCGCTCGTCGTCGACCCAGATCGGCTGGCCGGCCCCGAGCGGCACGGTCTCGACCCGCTTGCGGAAGCGGGGAATGCGCTCGAGGCGCGTGGCGACGAGGTCCCGGACCTCGGCCAGCCGGAACCGCCCCTCGGGGCCGAAGAAGGGCTCGCCGTCGAAGACCGCCAGCGCGCCGACGTGCATCGGCGTCTCGAGCGTCTCGAGGTGCAGGAAGCTGGCGTCGAGCGCGCTCAGCCGCTCATAGGGCACCGAGGAAGGCTACGGGCCCGCGGCTCCAGCAGCCAGGTCGTAGGCATCGAAGGTGGGGCGCCCCGGAGTCGGCTGGGCAACGTCCGGCTCAACGGGGCGCCCCGTAGCCCGGCGGATCCCGCGGCGGTGGGGCTGGGCAGTAACCGCTCGGCGCGGGAAGCCGGCCCGGGCGACCGAGGGCGACCGTGCCGGGCGGTCGCCATGCCTGGTCGCATCATCGTGGAGGCGCGACCGGAGCGCAACTCATCAACCGGTGAAGGGCGCGGGCGCGACCACGGGCGGTGACGGGCTGGCGCTCGGCGCCGCGGGCGGCGTCACGGTGGGTGGCGCCGCCGACGCCTGCACGGTGGCGTACGTGTAGCAGACCTGCACGGTGGCGGCGACGAAGGTGTTGATCTCGGCCTGAACGTTCCCGCCGCCGCCGTTGAAGACCTCGGCGATGGCGCTCTGGACGTGGAAGCCGAGCGTGCCGGCCCCGGTGAAGGTGGCGAGCACCCCGGGGTCGCTCGAGCTAACCGGCGCCGCGGCCGCGTCCCGCGAGGTCGACGGCTCGGTCACCGAGCTCGGCCCCTGGTAGTCGAGGGTGCCGCTGAACGGAGCGAGGGTGGTCGGCGGGATGCGCGGGATCATCCCGACCAGCGGCGCCGGCGAGGCCAGCCCGCCCGGGCTGGTGAGGGTGAACGTGTAGTGCATGTCCTCGGAGAACACGACCGACGACTGGGCAGTGTTCTGGAACCGGGCGTCGGTGTCGAGGTGGATGGTCTGGGATGGCACGCTGACGCTCAGCAGCGTGCCGAGGCTGGGGTCGAAGCGCGGCAGCCCGATGTCGGTGTTGACCTCGGTGCGCTGTCGCGGGAGCGACGCGCTGTGGCAGACGGTCTGGTTGACGGCCCCAGCGGGTCTCGGCAACACGGTCGTGGCGCCGCTCAGCGCGAGGGCGCCGGCGAGCGCCAGCGCGCCGCGGCGGGCGAGAGAACGGGAACGCACGCTGCACCTCCAGGTGAACGTCGGGGGCGTGGCCGCGCCCGGGGACGAACTCGGGACACGCGCTCCGCCGCGTCGTGACGCGGGCGGGTCAGGCGCGCCGGCTCAGGTGCCGCAGGAGGTGAAGTTGAGCGAGACCGCCATCCGGTTGGCTTGGTCCGAGAGCCGGTTCAGCGCGTCGACGGCGCTGGCGCTGCGATTGAGCAGGTCGCTGTAGCCCTCGCCCGGCTTGATGCGGTCGGCCAGCGCGTCAAGGCCGTCGGCGTACTGGCCTAGCAGGCCCGTGAAGCGATGGACCTGGCTCGCCAGCGAGCCGGGCGCGTTGAGCGCGTCGATGGCCTGGGACCGGGTCCGCAGCTCGCTCGCCGCCCGGTGCAGGTAGCGGCCGACGGTGGCGCCGGTCGCGCTCGCGTTCTGGGCGTTGACGAGGTCGGCGCCCGCCCGCTGCAGACGGTTGCACTCGGTGTTGACCCTCGCGACGAGCTGCGACGTAGTGAGCGGCGTGCCCGAGCCGCCGCCCCCGCAGGCGGCGAGCACGAGCGCCACCAGCAGGGCTGCCGTGCTGCGACGCACGCGTGCTCCTCCGAGGCTCGGATCTGCGGCACGGTACCCTCGGGTCGTGCTCCCGGACTACGCGACCTACGAGAGCGCGGTCGGCCACGACTGGTACGCGCTGGACCCGAACCTGGCGTCGCTCCTCGACCGGCTGCTGCCGGATCCCGACGACCGGGCGTTCGCCGAGGAGCACGTGGCGCGCTACGGCGTGCTGTGCGGCGGCGACCTGGCCCGGCGGGCCGAGATCACCGACAAGCACGGCCCGGTGCTGCGCCGCTACGACCGGTGGGGCTACGAGGTCGACACGGTCGAGCACCACCCGACCTGGCTCGAGAGCAAGGACGACCTGGTGCGCGCCGGGTTCACCGGCCTGCCCTACCAGGCCGGTCGGCCGGTCCCGGCCGTGCTCACCGCCTCGCTGGCGTACCTCGTGTGCCAGGCCGAGACCGCCATCTACTGCGGGCTCGGGATGACCGCGGGCGCGGCCGACATCGTGGAGCGGTTCGCGCCCGACGACGTGCGCGACGACCTGCTGCGCCGCCTCACCAGCGACGAGCCCGGGGAGGCGTGGGAAGGCGGCATGTTCCTCACCGAGCGCCAGGGCGGCAGCGACGTGGGCGCCAACACGACTCGGGCCGTGCCCGACGGGGCCGAGTGGCGCCTGCACGGCGAGAAGCACTTCTGCTCGAACGTCGATGCCGAGGTGTTCATCGTGCTGGCCCGGCCCGACGGCGCGCCCGATGGTCCGGGCGGGCTGGCCACGTTCATCGTGCCGCGGGTCCTCCCCGACGGCGCCATCAACGGCTTCCGGATCAAGCGGCTGAAGCCGAAGCTCGGCACGACCGGCGTGCCGACCGCCGAGGTGACGCTCGAGGGGGCACGAGCGTGGATGGCGCGGCCGCCGACACCCCGGGCCACCGGCTCGTCGGGCTCGAACCGCGGCATCACGACGATGATGGAGATGGTCAACGGCAGCCGGTTCGGCGTCGCCATCATGGGGCTGGGCATCCACCGCCGCTCGTTCCTCGAGGCCGCCATCTACGCCGCCCGTCGCGAGCAGTGGGGCCAGCGCATCGACCGGTACCCGCTGGTGCGAGAGACGCTCGTCGACCTCCTCGTCGAGCTCGAGGCGGGCGCCGCGCTCACCTTCGAGTGCGCGGCCGCGACGCGGGGCCCAGTCGATGAGGACGAGGGCCGCCGGCTGCGGCGCATCCTCGTGCCGCTGGCGAAGGTCCGCGCCACCCGGGAGGCGATCGGCGCCGCCAGCCAGGCGCTCGAGGTGTTCGGCGGCAACGGGTACATGGAGGACTGGCCGATGGCGCGCCAGCTGCGCGACGCCCAGTGCCACACGATCTGGGAGGGCACCGAGAACATCTGCTCCCTGGACGTGCGGCGGGCCATGAGGACCGACGGCGGGCACGAGGCGCTGCTGGCCCGGGTCGACCGGGCCCTGCTCGGCGCCGACCCCGCCCCCGTCCTCGCGCCGGCCGTCGACGCGGTCGCCACGGCACTCGCCGACGCGCGCGAGGCGGTCGTGCACTTCAACGGCGCGTCGAACGACCTCCAGCTCCTCCACGCCCGGCGGCTGACCCACCTGCTGGCCGACCTCGTGGAGGGCGCGCTGCTGCTCGACGAGGCGACGTGGTCGCTCGCCCGCGACGACGCCCGCAAGGCCGTGGTCGCGCGCCACTTCGCCCGGGCCCGGCTCGCCCCGCCACGCGCGCGCGGGATCCTCGACGACGACCGGACCGTCGTCGAGCTGTTCGAGCCGCTCACCCGCTACGGGCCCATCGAGCGGGCCGCCGCCGCGGCGGCGTGAGCCGCTCGCCGGCCGCGGTCTGGCCCATCTCCGCCTCGCTCGTCCTGGCGCTCGACGACCGTCTCGGCCCGCCGGTCGACGGGTACGTGAACGGCACCCAGACCTGGCTCACCGACGACGGCCCCGGCGGCGCGACCCTCGAGTGGCGGCTGCACCCGGTCGCCAGCTACGAGCCGCCGCGCCACGTCTCCCAGCACGATCTCTGGGACGTCGTCGTCACCGCGCTCCGGGCCGGCGCACCGGACGACGCGCTGCCCCTCGGCGACGGACCCCGGCCGTTGGGGTCGCTGTGGGAGGGCCTCGAGTGCTTCCCCGCGTACGGCGAGGACGTGGAGCCGGCGGTGCTCGCGAGCGGGGCCGCCGAGATCCTCGGCGTCCCGCCGTCGACGGCCGGCCTCGTCGACCACGTCCGGGTCGGCGACGCGTGGGAGCAGTCACGACGATCGACGTCGCTGGTCGGGATGCTCCTCGACGAGCTGGAGCGCCGGCACTGATGGACCGCGGCGACCTGGCGCGCGCGATCTACGACGCGTCGCACCTGACCGGGCGGTTCACGCTGCGCTCGGGCGCGGTCAGCGACCAGTACTTCGACAAGTACCGCTTCGAGAGCGACCCGCCGCTGCTGGCCGCCATCGCCGAGGCGCTGGCGGCCCTGGTGCCGCACGGCACCGAGGGGCTGGCCGGTCTCGAGCTCGGCGGCGTGCCGCTGGCGGTCCAGCTCTCACAGGTGACGGGCATCCCGGCGCTGTTCGTGCGCAAGGAGGCCAAGACCTACGGCACCTGCCAGCTCGCCGAGGGTGCCCCGGTCGACGGGCGGCACCTGACCGTCGTCGAGGACGTCGTGACGTCGGGCGGGCAGGTCGTGAAGTCCTGCGGCGACCTGCGCGACCGAGGCGCCGTCGTGGAGCACGCGGTCTACGTCATCGACCGCCAGTCGGGGGGCGCCGAGGCGCTCGCTGCCATCGGCGTGGAGCCCCATCCGCTGTTCACGATGAGCGAGCTCGAGGCCGCGACCTGACTCAGCCGCCTCGCCACGGCGGGCTCCGGGGCGGATCGAAGTCGACCGGGCCCGTCTCGCCGTTGATCGCCGCGAAGGCAGTGTCGAGCCACCGGGCGCCACCGGCCAGGGGCCAGGGGAGCGAGTCGCGGCCGAAGAAGCCGACCGAGCGGGTCTCGAGCGGATGGCCCTGGAGCTCGCCGCCGAGCATCCGGCAGTGGAACACGAGCGAGTACAGCGGGACGCGCGCGAAGCCGAGGCGCAGCCCGTCGAACACCGCGATGAGCGACACCGGCTCCACCTCGATCCCGGTCTCCTCGTAGACCTCCTTGATCGCGACCTCGGACGGCGAGTAGCCGACGTCGGCCCAGCCGACCGGGTACAGCCACACGCCCGAGTCGGCGCGCTGGGTGAGGAGGATCTCGCCGGCGTCGTTGCCGACCACCGCGGCCACCGCCACCTTGGGCGTGACGTAGCCGGCCACGCCTTCGCCGACGCTGGCGAGCCACTCGTCGTAGAGGGCGTCGGCCTCCACCTCCTCGGCGGCGGCGGCGCGGATGTCGGCCGCGACCTTCAGCACCTCCTCGAAGCGCTCACGCTCGTAGAGGATCTGCGTGAACCCGAGGCCGGTCCGGGCGATTCCAGCGAGGCTCTCGGCCCAGCGGAGCAGGTCGACGGCGGAGACCGCGTTCGGGTCGCTCACGCACCGCACCCTATTCGGCGGTCGAACGGGGCTTGCCGAGCGCGCCGCGGCGATGCGCTAGCAGGGATGGTCAGGCGACGCTCGCAGCACGGCGGCCTTCGCCATCCCCCAGGCCAGCTGCGCCGGCCCGAGCTCGTCGTCGCCGAGGTCGGCGAAGGCGCGTGGCGCCAGCCCGTAGCGGTCGAGCGGCATGGAGCGCTCCTCGACGTCGTCGCGGACGACGTCGGGGATCCCGGCGTCGGCGAGCACCGAGGTGGGCTCGCGGACCGCGTCGCGCACCACCTGGAGCGGCGTCGCGCGCTGGGAGCGCGGATCAGTCTCGAGCAGCGCCCGGAGGTCGTCGACCACCCGGTCGGTGGCGACCCGGGCCGCGGCCGCCAGCTGCGCGTCGACGCGGCTTCGCGCGTCGGGGGTCAGGCGGTTCCACGCGTCGAGGACCCTCGCCGCGCGGGCTCGGAGATAGGAAGGGAGGTGCTCGGCGACCCCGGCGACGATCACGGCGCCGGCGTCGTCCAGCCGGGCCCGGGCGGCCGCCGCCTCGTCGGTCAGGCGTCGAGCCCGAGCCGCTGGAGCGCCGCCGCCGGCTCGAGCACGAGACCGGTGAAGAACGGCCCGAACTCGGCGTAGCGGGCCGACACCTCGTCGAAGCGCATCTCGTACACGATGTCCTTCAGCGCGCCGGGGTCGTCGGCGAGCAGCGTGACCCCCCACTCCCAGTCGTCGAGGCCGGTGGAGCCGGTGATGAGCTGGAGCACCCGCCCCGCGTACGTGCGGCCGACGCGGGCGTGCCCCGCCATGAGGCGCTTGCGGGTCGCGAAGTCGAGCGCGTACCAGTTGTCGTCGCCGAGCCGCCGCTTCGACATCGGGTAGAAGCAGATGGCGCGCTTGAGCGGGAGCCGGGGATGGACCCGCTGCTCCCGGTAGTGCGCGATTCGCTCCCGCCACGTCGCGAGGCGCTCTTCGACGGCGGCGGGCTCGGTGATTCCCTCCTCGTCGGCGAGGCGGGCTCGCTCGTCGTCCTCGGTGGCGGCGTACTCGGACTGCTCGGTGAGCGACACGTACGACCAGGTCGGCGTGAGCGGCGCGCGGGTCAGGTCGTGCTCGAAGGCGGCCAGCCGGGCCAGGTCGGGACCGAGGGCCATGACCCCGAGGTCGGCCTTGTGGCCGAGCACGGCGAAGGTGAGGGCCTGGTGCGTCCCGTCGGCGGTCAGCCGCTCGACGGCGCCGAGGACGTGCTTGGCCCCGCCCGGCTCCTCGTCGGCCCGCGCCGTGTCGACCCGGTAGAAGAGGTGGAGGACCCCCCAGCCCGTCGAGGCCTCGACCGGCTCGGTCGTCACGGCCCCGGGCGGCCGGCCGGTGCCGCGCGCTGCGCCATGGCGACGATGCTAGGCGTCGCTTCTCGGATGGCTTTCGACGGCCTCGACGGCCACGAGCTGGAACGGGAAGTGGCGCGCCATGACCGCCCGCACCTGGGCGTCGCCCTCCCAGCCCTCGCCGTCGACGAGCAGCCGGAACAGGCGCCGCAAGAAGGCGCCCTCGACGAAGGCGCGCTGGATGCGCGGCGGCTCGGGGGCGACCACGTCGCGCATGATCGGCGGGCAGACGGTGACGAGCTCCTCGACGGGGTCGGCGAGCACGGGGTCGCGGAACTCGTCCTCGAAGTCCCCGAACCACCCGACGGCCAGCTCCTGGCGCACCCGCTGGTCGGTGCGCGCCGCCTCGAGGTAGGGCGCTCGGTCGAGGAACCGGACGTGCACGTCCGGCAGCGCCGGCTCGTACGCCGACCACTTGTGCAGCACGATCGACCGGATGCGCCGCTCCTCCACGCTGCCCAGTGTGCCCCGGCCGGGCGCGGGCGGCTCGCACCCCGGACGCGATCGAGGCGCCCCGGAGGGCGCCTCGATCGTCGTGCTCGCCTGTTGCGGCAAATGCTAGAAGTCCATGTCCCCCATGCCACCGCCGCCCGGCATCCCGGCCGGCATGGCCGGCTTCTCCTCGGGCTTGTCGGCGACGACCGCCTCGGTGGTGAGGAACAGGGCCGCGATCGACGCCGCGTTCTGCAGCGCCGAGCGGGTCACCTTGGCCGCGTCGATCACGCCGGCCTTGACCAGGTCCTCGTACTCGCCGGAGTCGGCGTTGAGGCCCTCGTTGCCGGTGAGCGCCTTCACCTTCTCGAGCACGACGCCGCCTTCCATGCCGGCGTTGAGGGCGATCTGCTTGATCGGCTCCTCGAGGGCCCGGGCCACCATGCGGGCCCCGGTGGCCTCGTCACCGTCGAGCTTCTTCGCCGCCTCGAGCACCTTGACCTGGGCTCGCACCAGTGCCACGCCGCCGCCGGCCACGACGCCTTCCTCGACGGCCGCCTTCGTGGTCTGGACCGCGTCCTCGATGCGGTGCTTCTTCTCCTTCAGCTCGACCTCGGTGGCCGCGCCGACCTTGATGATCGCGACACCACCGGACAGCTTGGCGAGGCGCTCCTGGAGCTTCTCGCGGTCGTAGTCGGAGTCGGTGTTCTCGATCTCCTGCTTGATCTGGTTGATGCGGCCCTGCACGTCGGACTTGGTGCCGCCACCCTCGACGATGGTGGTCTCGTCCTTGGTCACGACGATCTTGCGGGCCTTCCCGAGCAGGTCGAGCCCGATGTTCTCGAGCTTGAGACCGACTTCCTCGGAGACGACCTGGCCGCCGGTGAGGACCGCCATGTCCTGGAGCATGGCCTTGCGCCGCTCCCCGAAGCCGGGGGCCTTCACCGCCACCGACTTGAACGTGCCCCGGATCTTGTTGACGACCAGGGTGGCCAGGGCCTCGCCCTCGACGTCCTCGGCGACGATGGCGAGTGGCTTGCCGCCCTGCATGACCTTCTCGAGGACGGGCAGCAGATCCTTGACCGCCGAGATCTTCGAGGACACCAACAGGATGTAGGCGTCATCGAGGACGGCTTCCATCCGCTCGGGGTCGGTCACGAAGTACGGGGAGATGTAGCCCTTGTCGAAGCGCATGCCCTCGACGAGGTCCAGCTCCATCCCGAAGGTCTGGCTCTCCTCGACGGTGATGACACCGTCGGTACCGACCTTCTCGAGCGCCTCGGCGATCATCGAGCCGATCTCGGCGTCGGCGGCCGAGATGCCGGCCACGTTGGAAATCTGAGCCTTGTCGGTCTCGACCTTCTGGGACGACTTCTGGATGGAGTCGACGGCGGTAGCCACCGCGCCCTCGATGCCCTTCTTCAGGACCATCGGGTTGGCGCCGGCGGCCACGTTGCGCAGCCCCTCCCGGACCAGCGCCCAGGCCAGGACGGTGGCGGTCGTGGTGCCGTCGCCGGCCACGTCGTCGGTCTTCTTGGCGACCTCCTTGACGAGCTCGGCCCCGATCTTCTCGTACGGGTCCTCGAGGTCGATCTCCTTGGCGATGGAAACGCCGTCGTTGGTGATCGTGGGCGCGCCCCACTTCTTCTCGAGGACGACGTTGCGCCCCCGGGGCCCGAGGGTGACCCGGACCGCGTCGGCGAGCTTGTTCATGCCGGACTCGAGCGAGCGGCGGGCGTTCTCGGCGTAGGCGATCTGCTTCGGCATCTGGCTTCCCCTTGGAGGTCGGGGTCGGGTATCGAGGTTTGGCACTCACAGCCTGCGAGTGCTAGTGCCATCTTGGCACTCAGGCCCCGAGAGTGCAAATGGCGCCGGGCGCGCTAAGCGGCGCGGTCGGCGTGCCCGGCCCCGCCCCGCCCTCTTGATACCGCGGGCAGGGCCGGTCCCGGGGGTCGGCCGGTCAGCCGCCCGCGACGGCGGGCACGATGCTGACGACGGTCCCCTCGGTGAGCGGGGTGGCGACGCCGTCGAGGAAGCGGATGTCCTCGTCGGCGACGAACACGTTCACGAACCGCCGCAGGCTGCCGCCCTCATCGAACAGCCGCTCCCCGAACCCGGGATGGGCGACGTCGAGGGCCTTGAGGGCCTCACCGACCGTGCCGCCCTCGACCCCGACCTCGGAGGCCCCGCCCGCGAGCGACCGCAGCTGGGTCGGGATCCGGACCGTGACCGCCATCGGCTCAGGCCTCGGCCGCGCTCGGGAAGGCAGCCCGGAACGCGTCGAGGGTGGGCTCGATCGTGGCGGTCGGGCCGACCTCGTCCTGCACCGCGTCGAGGGTCTTCAGGCCGTGGCCGGTGACGTAGGCGACCACCCGCTCGTCGGGGCGCACCACCCCCTCGGCGGCCAGGCGGCGCAGCGACGCGATCGTGACGCCGGCCGCGGTCTCGCCGAAGATCCCCTCGGTGCGGGCGAGGAGGCGGATCCCGGCTCGGACCTCGTCGTCGGTCACCGCCGCCAGCGCGCCGCCGGTGCGCCGCACCGTGTCGAGCGCGTAGTAGCCGTCGGCGGGGTCGCCGATGGCGAGCGACTTGGCGATCGTGTTCGGCTTCTGGGGCCGGATGGTGTCGCTGCCCTCGGCGAACGCGGTGGCGACCGGCGAGCAGCCGGTCGCCTGGGCGCCCGAGACCCGAACCGGCGTCTCCTCGATGAGGCCGGCCCGGACCAGCTCGCCGAAGCCCCGGTCGACCTTCGTGAGCAGCGAGCCGCTCCCGACCGGGACCACGACGTGGTCGGGGGCCTGCCACCCGAGCTGCTCGGCGGTCTCGAACGCCAGGGTGCGCGACCCCTCGGCGTAGAAGGGGCGGACGTTCACGTTCACGAACGCCCACGGATGCTCGGCCGCCAGCTCGCCGCAGAGCCGGTTCACGTCGTCGTAGGTGCCGTCGACCGCGACCAGGTTGGTGCCGTACACCGCCGACGTCACGATCTTGGCCGGCTCGAGGTCGGCGGGGATGAACACGTAGCTGGGCAGCCCGGCCCGCGCCGCCGCCGCCGCCACCGCGTTGGCGAGGTTCCCGGTCGAGGCGCAGGCGATGGTCTTGAGCCCGAACTCGAGCGCCTTCGCCACCGCGACGGCCACCACCCGGTCCTTGAACGAGTTGGTGGGGTTCCGGGTGTCGTCCTTCACCCACAGCTCGCCGAGCCCGAGCTCGGCCGCCAGTCGGTCGGCCCGCAGCAGCGGCGTGCAGCCGACCGGGAGGCTGTTCGGGGCCTCGTCGACCGGCAGCAGCCCGGCGTAGCGCCAGATCGTCGGCGGCCCGGCGGCGATGGACTCCCGGGTGACGGTGCGGCGCACCGCCTCCTCGTCGTAGAGGACCTCGAGGGGCCCGAAGCACCACTCGCAGGCGTAGCGGGGGGCGACGTCGTAGGTGCGGCCGCACTCACGGCACCGCAGGCTGTGCACGTATGCCATTGGTCTCCTCCTGTCGGGTGGCTCAGGGCCACCGCTCCTCGACGCGCTCTCTGAGCGCCTCGAGCGGAGGATCCGCTCTCTGGCTGCTCATCGTTCAGGCATTGGCACCTGGCTCCGATCCGGGGATCGCAACTGGTTGCCGCGGCGTCGACGGGCCTGTCCCTCGGCCGCTCTTGATGAGCGCGTGCTAGGGCACAAGGTTAGCCGGGCCGTCCCCTACGCTCCAGCCGCTATGGGGCCCGGCCCGGACGCCCGGTCGCTCGCCGACCAGAAGCAGCGCCTCGGGCTCCGCGTCTCGGTCTGCCTCCCGGCCCGCAACGAGGCCCTGACCGTGGGCGGGATCGTGGCGGTGATCCAGGGCACGCTCGCCGACGGGGTGGGCCTCGTCGACGAGGTGGTGGTCCTCGACGACGGGTCCGAGGACGAGACGGGTCCGGTGGCGGCGGCCGCCGGGGCCCGGGTCTGGCGGGAGGCCGAGGTCCTCCCCGAGCAGCCCGGCGGAGCGGGGAAGGGCAACGCGCTCTGGAAGGCGGTGTACGTCACCGAGGGCGACCTGATCTGCTTCCTCGATGCCGACGTGCGCAACTTCGCTCCGCACTTCGTCACCCGCCTGCTCGAGCCGCTGCTGCGCGACCCCGCCATCGGCTTCGTGAAGGGCCACTACGAACGGCCCCTCCACGGCGACCCGCGAGGTGGCGGGCGGGTGACCGAACTCATGGCCCGGCCCCTGCTGCGGGCGCTCTTCCCGGCCCTCGCCGGGATCCGCCAGCCGCTCGGCGGTGAGTACGCGGCGCGCCGGACGGTGCTCGAGGTGCTGCCGTTCGTCGAGGGCTGGGGCGTCGAGCTCGGCCTCCTGCTCGACGTCGCCGACCGCTTCGGTGTCGAGGCCATCGCGGAGTCCGACCTCGGGGTGCGTGAGCACCGGAACCGTCCCCTCGCCGAGCTCGGACCACAGGCCCTGGCGGTGCTGCTCACCGGGCTTCGACGGGCCGGCCTGGCGCCCGTCGACACCGCGCAGCGCGGGCGCGGGGACGACGGCGGGGCGACGGCGCTGCGCGAACGGCCACCGATGATGACGGTGCCCGCGTACCGGGCCAAGTTCGGCCGCGAGCTCAGCGCGTAGCGCCGTCGTCGAGCGCGGCGCGCCCGGCCTCGATCGCCGCCTCCTCGACGAGCAGGGCCGCCCGCTCGAACGCCTCCGCCGCGTGCCACACCCGCTCCGTGAGCACCAGCAGCGGCGCCGGCCCGACTACCGAGAGCTCCTCGCGCGCCTCGGCGGTGGCCTGACCGGCGATGACGGCGCGGCGAGGCACGCCGAGCTCGGCCGCCCACTCGAGCACGCCCCCGACGACCTTGCCCTCGAAGCTGGTGGCGTCGAGCTTGCCCTCGCCGGTCACGCCCAGCGGGCCGCCGTCAAGCGCGTGCCCCAGCCCGCCCCCCCCCGCGACGACGTCGAACCCGGGCTCGAGTCGCGCGCCGGGCGCCGCCAGCCCGCCTGCGAGCCCGCCCGCCGCTCCGCCGCCCTCGAGGTCGGTGACGTCGACGCCGGTGCGGCGCTCGTACTCCTGGGCCAGCCGCTCCAAGCGCCGCCGGAGCAGCGCGACCTGGGCTTCGGTCGCGCCCTTCTGGGGTCCGAAGTCCGGCGCGGCGTCGACGAAGCGGGTCGTCACGTCGCAGGCCACCGTGACCTCGAGGCCGCCGAGCGACCACCCGAGCGCGTCGAGCGCCCCCAGCCCGCCGTCCGTCGTGGCGCTGCCACCGACGCCGACCAGCACTCGGCGCACGCCCGCCCGCGCCACCGCGGCCAGGAGCTCGCCGGTCCCCCGCGTCGACGCGCGCAGCGGGTCGTTGCGCTCGACGAGGGCGAGCCCGCTCGCGCGCGCCATCTCGACGACGCCGAGCCCGTCCGGCGTGAGCCCGTACTCGGCGTCGACCGGGTCGCCCAGCGGACCGGTGACGCGCACCCGCCGGCGGCTCCCGCCCGCGGCGAGCAGCGCGTCGAGGGTCCCCTCACCACCATCGGCGAGGGGCAGCGAGCGCACCTCGTCGAACCCGGCGCTGTGCAGCCCGCGCGCCATCGCGGCGGCCGCTTCGGGCGCGGTGAGGCTGCCGCGGAACTTGTCAGGACACGCGACTGCGACAGTCACGGTCACTAGTACCCTCTCGCGTCTTTCTCCGTGATTCCGATCACAGATGTTGGCGCGAGTCCTCGCCCTGTGGAGCGAGCGATTCCCGTTGCTGGGCAGCCCGGGTACGGGCAGGACCGGCCGCCGCACGTCCGGAGGGCCGGTCGTGGGGTCGGCGGTGGTCACGTCGAGTCGATGGTTGGCCGACCCGGCGGTGCTCAACACGAGCGATGGTTTCCACCACAGCTCCCGCAAGGCGGGAGATGTTCTGCGCGCCTGCAACGTCTCGATGGTGGTCGAGCGCACAGGCTGGGTTGCGACACCGGAGCTTGCGTCCGTTCTTGGCGGCCGATTGGCCGCATGCTGGGCAGTGGCTGCTGGTACCGCGTTCGTCGACAACTTCCAGGTTGATGGCTTCTTCTTCGAGTCGGTAGCGAAGCGCGTCGCGGGTGTAGGCACGCAGCCAGCGGCCGACTCGGCGATTCTGGACCGCCCCAGCTCTGTTCCGCTCTATGCCCACGGGGTCGCCGAGCGCGACTTTCTCGACCTGGTGGTCGGTTGCCCAGGACGCGGCGATGCGAGCGGAACGGTTGGCTGCGAGTCGGACCCGGCGACGGCTCCTGGCTTCGGCGCGCCGTTGCTTCGCGCCGAGGCTCCGCCAGCGGCGAGACCCAGCCTGACGCGGACTGCCCGGCTGTGCCTTCACCGGTTCGCGGCGTCGGGCTTGCTTGGCTTGGCGGGCTTTCGTGTCCGCAAGGTGCAGGTACTCCTCTGACCGTACGGCGCGACCCGAGATCATCAGCGCCTCCGGGCCGGCTGCCAGCACCAGCGGATGGATGATCCCCGGATCCGCGCCTGCGATCCGTCCCGAGACGCGCCTCGTGGCGCTGATCGCCACCCACGACGTGACATCCAAGAACAACTCGCCGCCGTCCACGAGCAGTTTGACGGCTCGCACGCTCTCCGGTGGATATGGGACTGGGTGGGAGAAGGCAAGAACCAGGCGCGGATGGTACCGAGCCCTCTGCAGGCTGACTCGGGGCCTCGAGGCCACGCCGGCAGGGACGAACTGAAAGTCTCCGTGGCGCCAAGTCACCGGCCGCTCATAGTGCTTGCTCAAGGGCAGCGCCGCCTTCTCGCCGGCCTTGCGGCGTCGGACCGACTCGAAGAATGCCGCAGACCACGCTTTGGCCACATCCTGGGCCGCCCGCACCGACAGAGGCCCGAACGGTCCATGTGCCCGCAGGTCCGGCCAGATCTGGGTATTCGAGTTCGCCGCCGGCCGTCCGGCGCGACGCCTCGCGTGATATCGGTCGATGCACCAGGCCCACGCATCGCCGCTTGCCACAAGCAGTTCCCGCGCCTGACGAGCCTTGGCCGGCGTCGCCATGACCTTGACCCGAAACGATCGAACCACATGTCCCGCCGGCACGGGCGCTCCACCAAAACTCACACCAGGCACTATCCGAGCCCGGTGTGACACCCGTCCAGAGTCACAAGGTGCCAAGGAACCCCGGCACTAAATTGGCCGGTGATGCTCGAGCGTGTCCCGCTTCTCGAGAAGGAACTCGACGACTACGCCGAGGTCGTCGGGCCGGACGTCATCGCCGACATCCGGGCCGCCGCCGCGCCCCTCCAGGGCGCCCGGGTCCTGCACGTCAGCGCCACCGCCTACGGCGGCGGCGTGGCCGAGCTGCTCGCCACTCACGTTCCCCTGCTCCGCAGCGTCGGCGTGGAAGCGGAGTGGCAGGTGCTGCACGGCAGCGACGAGTTCTTCACCGTCACCAAGCAGGTGCACAACGCCCTCCAGGGCGCCGACATCGAGTGGACGGCCCCGATGCAGCGCACCTACCTCGAGCACCTGCTCGACAACGCGCTGCTGCTCGAGGACGGCTGGGACTTCGTGGTCGCACACGATCCCCAGACGGCCGCGCTCCTCCACTTCCTGCGCGACAACCCCGCCCTCTCCGGCGACCGAACCCGGTGGGTGTGGCGCTGCCACATCGACCTCACCACCGCCAACCCGACCGTGTGGGAGTTCTTCCGTCCGTTCATCGAGCTCCACGACGCCTCAGTCTGGACGCTCGAGGACTTCGTCCCGCCGTCACTGAAGATGGAGCGCGTCCTCACCCGGCCGCCGTGCATCGACCCGCTCTCGGTGAAGAACCTCGACCTCGCGCTCCCCTTCTGCGTCGAGCTCACCCGCCAGTACGGCATCGACCCCAAGCGGCCCATCATGTGCCAGGTCAGCCGCTACGACCCGTGGAAGGACCCGGTCGGCGTCATCGAGGCGTACCGACTGGTCCGCGATCAGGTGCCGGACGTGCAGCTCCTCCTGGCGGGATCGATGGCCACCGACGACCCGGAGGCGTTCCGGGTCTGGGAGGAGACCGAGCGGGCCCAGCGCGGCGACCGCGACATCCACCTCCTGTCGAACCTGCACCAGGTCGGGTCGGTGCACATCAACGCCTTCCAGCGAATCGCGACCGTGGTCGTCCAGAAGTCGGTGCGGGAGGGCTTCGGCCTCACCGTGAGCGAGGCGCTCTGGAAGGGACGGCCGGTCGTCGGCGGGCGGGCGGGTGGCATCACGATGCAGATCCTCGACGGGTTCGACGGCTACCTCGTCGACGGGATCGAGTCGTGCGCGCGGCGGGTGATCGACCTGCTCGCCGACCCGGTGGGGGCGGACGCGCTCGGCGCCCAGGGTCGCGAGCACGTGCGCGAGCACTTCCTCGCCACGCGCGAGCTGCACGACTGGCTGCAGCTGCTCGGCGACCTGCGGTGACGATCGTCGTCTCGAACCGGGGGCCGTACCAGTTCACCGCCGGCCCGGACGGGACCTTCCAAGCCCAGCCCGGCGCTGGCGGCCTCGCCAGCTCCCTGCGCCCGCTGCTGCTCTCCGGCGCGGCCGGGCCTGACGGCGCCTGGCTGGCCGCCGCGGTCAGCGACGGTGACCGGGCCGCGGTGCGGGCCGACGCGGTCGACGCGCCCGGCGTCCGCCTGACCCTCCTCGACCTCGACCCCGACACCTACCGGCTCGCCTACGACCTGGTCTCGAACGGCACCCTCTGGTTCCTGCACCACGGGCTCTTCGACCTGCCGCGACGGCCGCGCTTCGACCACCGCTGGTGGGAGGCGTGGGCCGGCTACGAGCAGGTGAACCGGGCCTTCGCCGACGCGGTCGTCGAGCTGGCCGGCGACGGGGACGTCGTGATGGTCCAGGACCTCCACCTCACCCTGGTGCCCGGGATGCTGCGAGCCGAGCGGCCCGACCTGCGGCTCGTCTACTTCACGCACACCGCCTTCTGCGGCCCCAACTCCATCCAGGTGCTGCCCACCGAGGCGGCGCGTGCGCTCTGCGGATCGATGGCTGCCGCCCCGTGCGGCTTCCACGCCGCGCGCTGGGCCCGGGCCTACGAGGCGTCCGCGCGCGACATCCTCGGCGAAGCGGCCCGGCTGGCGCCCACGTTCGTGACGCCGCTCGGGCCCGACCCGGACGCGCTGGCCGCGACCGCCGCCGACGCCGGCACCCGCGCCGCGCTCGCCGAGCTCGAAGACCTCGTCGGCGACCGGACGATGCTGCTCCGGGTCGATCGCATCGACCCGTCGAAGAACGTGCTGCGCGGCTTCCAGGCCTACGACCGGCTCCTCGAGCTGCACGCGGCGTGGCGGGAGCGGGTGGTGTTCGTCGCCCGGCTCAACGCCTCCCGGGAGTCCCTCGCCGAGTACCAGGCGTATCACCAGGAGGTCGAGCTGGCGGCCGACCGCGTGAACGAGCGCTGGTCAACCGGCGACTGGCAGCCGGTGGTCGTCGATGCGGTCGACGACTACCCGCGCACCGTCGCCGCGATGCTGCGCTACGACGTCCTGCTGGTGAACTCGGTGAAGGACGGCTTGAACCTCGTCGCGAAGGAAGGCCCCCTCGTCAACCAGCGTGACGGGGTCCTGTGCCTGTCGCCGGGCGCGGGCGCGTGGGACGAGCTCGGCCCGGCCGCGCTCGAGGTCCATCCGTTCGATCTCGAGCAGGCCGCTGGCGCGCTGCACACGGCGCTGTCGATGGCCCCGGACGAGCGGGCGAGCCGCGCCGCCCGGCTGCGCGAGCTGGCAGGACGCCACACCCCCCAGGAGTGGTTCGAGGCCCAGCTCAGCCGGGCGGCCTGACCGAGACGGCCAGGTCGCCGAGCAGGTCCGCCAGCCCGACCGGGCCGTCGACGACGACATCGGCGTCGTCGAGAAGCCCGGGCGGCGCCTCGCCCGACCGGACGGCGATGCGCAGCCCCGCGAAGCCGGGTTCGTCGGCCTGCCGTCGGGTCAAGGCGGCGAACGCGGCCCGGTCGCCGGTGTCATCGCCGGCGAACGCGGCGGCTCGCGCCCGATGCTCGTCGAGGAGCGCGGTGACGACCGTCCCCTTGTCGACGGGCACGGGAACGCGCAGCTCGGCGGCCATCCGGCCCGGGAGCACGAGGAGCCCGAGGGCCGTCCCCAGCTGCTCGAGCGCGCCAGCGGGGGGCGCGTCGTCGGGCCGGGTCCGCCAGTGCACGGTGAACGAGAGGTTGCCCTTGCGCTCGACGGGCAGCCCGGGCCAGCGGGCCTCGATCTCCTGCGCGGCGGTGAGGATGGCCTCGGCGTACGGTGCCGCCCGCGGATCGGTGACGACCTCGTCCCCGACCACGCGCTCGAGCCCGTAGACCCCGATGTGCAGGACCCCGGGGATCGGCACGTGGTCGCGCAGGAAGGCGGCTGGTCGCCCGCTCACTACCGCGACGAGGGCCAGGTGCGGCACGAGCTCGCGGAGCGCGTCGAGGGCAGCCGGCAGGGGCCGAGCCTGGGACGGGTCCTCGACGATGGGGGCGAGCGTCCCGTCGTAGTCGGTGATGAGCGCGCTGGCGGCCGGCCGCGCGGTGATCGGCGCCAGCGGCGAGGACCCCGTCACGCCGCGCTCCGGGGGCGCGGATGCGCTACTTGCCGACGGTGACGATGCAGTCGGCGGAGACCGCCGTCGTTGGCACCGGGCTCGGGAAGGCCGCGACGGTGGCGCCAATCGCGGCCGCCTTGGTGAGCGTGTCTCGAGCGGTGACCGACACGTCCGACTTGCAGGCCACCGTCGTGCCGGTCTGGGGCGTAGTCGCGTTGCCGGTGAAGAGGATCGCGTACCCGAGGCCGCGCAGCTTGTTGGCCTCCGCGGTGGCGGCGCCGCTGACACCCGACGCGTTGAACACGACCAGCTTCAGCTGCTTGCCGCTGGTGGTGGTGGTCGTGGTCCCGCCGGTGGTGACCGTCGTTCCGGGCACCGCGCCGCGGCTGCTGCTGCCGGGGGACCCGACGCCGTTGACGACGTTCAAGAGGATGATCCCCATCACGATCGCGGCTCCGACCAGCACGGCCCCACGCACGGCGCTGCGCAGCACCCGCGCTCCCAGCGCGGGTGCGTGCGCGACGGCGGTCATTGGCTCCCCGGATCGGCGCGTCGGCGCTCAAGGCGACTTTGACGTCGAAGCTCACGGGAGCGGCGGAGGCGCTTCACGGTCAAGGGGTCGTACTCGAAGGCGGCGGCCCGGTCGAGCAGCTCGCCGAGCACCCGATAGTAGTGACTCGTGGACAGCCCAAGCCGAGCGCGGATCGCCGATTCCTTCGGACCCGGGAAGCACCACCACGAGCGCTCAAAGTCCAGAATTGCGCGCTCGTGCGCCGAGAGGTCCATCGCGCCGAGTATGGCCGCCACTCCGTGCGCTGCCGTGGATTTCGACACCTCGAATCGCGTCCCATTCGGCCGCGGACCAGCAGCGGCGCCGCCCTCCGCTGGTGATCAGGGCGCGGCGTGGAACTCCCGGAAGGCGCCCATCAGCCGATCGCGGGCCTCGAACCCCAACTCGTCAAGGTCAGCGACGGTCAGCGTGCCGGTCAGCTCGATCGTGCGACGAATCTGCGCGAGATAGCGGTCGCAGCCGTCGCATCGTGCAAGGTGACGCTCGAAACGGGCCCGGTCGGTCGGCGACATCACCCCCTCGAGGTAGTCGGTGACGACCTCGACGAACTGCTGACAGGGGTAGTCGTCTCGGTCGCGGCGCAGAAGCCTCGGCAGGATCATGACCGCTCGTCCTCGAAGTGGTCCTCGAGCGCGCCGCGCACCTTGGCCCGGGCCCGGTGCAGCAGCACCCGTTGGTTGGTCTCGGAGAGGTCGAGGGCGTTACAGACGTCGGTCGCGTCCCAGCCCTCGAGATCGCGCAGGGTGATGACCCGCTGCTGGTTGGGCGGCAAGGCCGCGATAGCGGCCTCGATCACCGATCGGGTCTCGGTGGCGAGGAGGCGCGCCTCGGGCTCCTCGTCCCACGGCGTCGGCGGCGACGACCACGCCCCCGCTCGCCGACCGGAGGCGCGGAAGCGGGTGGCGTCGACGGCCGGCTGGTCGGGCTCGATCTCGTCGGCGAGCGAGCCGAACGGGACGCTGCGGTGCTCGCGCACCCCCTTCGTGCGGGCCCGGTTGGCGACGATCCGGTGCAGCCAGGTCTTGACCGACGATCGCTGCTCGAACCGGTCGATGCCGGTGATCACCGCCATCCACGTCTCCTGCACCACCTCGTCGGCGGCGGCTGCCGTCGCCACGTACGTGCGGGCGAGCCGCGTCAACGATGCGTGGTGGCGCTCGAGGAGCCAGCCGAACGCGGCCTCGTCGCCGCGGCGCAGCGCCTCCACGAGCACCCGGTCGTCGGCGTAGTCGGCGGCGACGTCGGCCACACACGACATTCTCGTCGTGCCCCGCGGTGTAACGGCCGCGCCCGGGAGCGAGACTGGACGGGCGCCGGGGCCATCGAGTCGTCGGCGAAGGGACCGCAACGTGGCAGCGCAATCGAGGGCGACACCGCCGTCGGACACGCCGCGGGCGGGGTGGTCGTCGCGGCGCTGGTATGCGATCGCGGCCGTCGCGCTCGTGGCGGCGGCGGTCACCGGGGTCGTGGTGGCCAGCCAGTCGAGCCCGAGCAGCGTGGCCGGCACCGTCGACGTGCAGCACCTCCCGGTCGGCCCGGCGCTGCCCGACCTGACCGACGCGAAGGGCTGGCTGAACACGGCGCCGCTCAGCCCCGCCGACCTGCACGGCAAGGTGGTCCTCTACGACTTCTGGACCTACTCGTGCATCAACTGCGTGCGCACGATCCCGCACCTGCGGGCCTGGTACGACCGCTACCGGGCGGACGGGCTTGTCGTCGTCGGCGTGCACTCACCGGAGTTCGACTTCGAGAAGGACCACGGCAACGTCACCGCCGCCGTGCAGCACCTCCACGTCGACTACCCGGTCGCGCTCGACGACAACATGGACATCTGGAACGCCTTCGGCACCCAGTACTGGCCCGAGGAGTGGGTGGCGGACCGACAAGGGCACCTGCGGTACCAGCACATCGGCGAGGGCGACGACACCGCGACCGAGAACGTGCTCCGCAAGCTGCTCGGCGTACCCGCCACCGCGCCCCGGGCCGGCCGGCCGAGCACGACCGGCTTCGGCCAGCCGCCGAGCTCGACCCAGAACGTGACCGCCGAGACCTATCTCGGCCTCGACAAGGGCGTGGCCGGCGCCCAGCCCGGGCTCGTCACCTACCCGAACGTCGGGGCGCTGGCGAACGGGGTCGTGCACCTCGTCGGGGCGTGGAACGCCACCGGGCAGCAGGTCGAATCCGCGGCACCGGGGGCGGCGATCGTCATCGGGACCCGGGCCCGGAGCGTGAACCTCGTGATGGCGAGCTCGACCGGCGGATCGGTGAAGGTGGTCGTCCAGCTCGACGGCCAGCCCCTCCCTCCTGCAGACCGCACGTCGGCCACCCAGGTGGACGCCCAGGGCCAGACCTTCCTCACCGTGTCGGCCTCCGACCTGTACCCGCTCGTGCTCGGTCCGCGGGTCGAGGACCACACGGTGCGGCTCATCGCGCAGGCGCCGGGCCTGCAGGCGTTCGCGTTCACCTTCGGCGCCTGAGTGGCGACCCAGCTCATCGCGCTCTTCGGCGCCGGGGTGGCGTCGTTCCTCGCCCCGTGCATCGTGCCGCTGCTACCTGCCTACCTCGGGATCATCGCGGGCGAGGCCGCCGACGCCCGCGATCCGGCGCGCGCGGTGCCCGCGACGCTCGTCTTCGTCCTCGGCTTCGCGGTCGTCTTCGCCGGGCTCGGCGCCACCGCAGGCCTGCTGGGCTCGTCACTGCACGACGTCCAGCAGTGGGTGCAGCGGGTCGGGGGTGTGATCGTCGCCGTGATGGGCCTGGCGCTCCTCGGCGTGCTGCGAGGACCGCTCGCGCGCGAGCGCCGGTTCGTCCCGAACATCCCCGCCGGCGGCGGGCCCGTTCGCCCGTTTGTCGTCGGCGTCGCGTTCGGCGCCGCGTGGAGCCCCTGCGTCGGCCCGCTCCTCGCGGCCGCGCTCACGCTGGCGGCCCGCAGCGGTGAGGTCGGCCGGGGCACCCTGCTGCTCCTCGCGTACGCGTTCGGGATCGGTGTCCCCTTCGTCCTCGCCGCCCTCGGCTTGGCCTCGTTCCCGAACCTCGCGGATCGGCTCCGTCGGGCCGGCGTGGTCCTCGAGCGAGTCGGCGGCGTGCTGCTGGTCATCCTCGGGGTGCTGCTCGCGACCGGCTGGTACGGGCACCTCACCTCATACCTGGCGCGCTTCACGCCCGCGGTCGGTGGCCTATGAGCCCCGCGGCGACGCGCGCCTCGACCTACGCGGCGATCCGCGCTTCGACTACGACCTAGTGAAGAAGCGCCAGCAAGCCCGGTTCGACGCCGAGAAGGAAGCGCCCCGGGCACCTAGCCCGGCGACAGGAGTTGAACTCGGCGTCGAAGGGGTGCCGGACCGAGGTCCGGCCTGCGAGCCGGTTGTCAGGATGGAACCGCGACCTCTGCCCAAACGAGCGACGAGTCGAGGGGCCCAGTGCCCGTCAGGAACCGTCATCTTCTCCGTGATCTCGACAACGAGCCCGGTGATGTCGACGAGGAGGTGCGCGGTCTTGGGTGCCGGAAGGCGCGGTTCAAGGATTCGCGCCCACGTGCCGTTAATTGAGGCTGGGAGCGGAGAGAGGCCGCGGATGCACGCGTTCGGATCATCGATGAGGGCTCGATGGTCCACGTGGTCGCCGCGGGCCCGTGCTCAGAGCCGCTCGGCGCCCGAGAGGCTGGCGCCGCATCGTCAGGTACAGCTGTTGTGGCTGATCACGCTGCTCCTGGTCGTCGCCGCGGTCGTCACGGGACCGCTCGCCTTGGGTACGACCGAGGCCAACATCAAGACGGCGACGTCTCGGCTGGTGCCAGCATCAGCGCAGCTTGAGAACGCAGCGAGGAATTACACCGCCGGCAGCGCAGGGCTCCTAGCGGCCATCCAGATGACAGATCAGACGGCGCGTGCGGGCGCCATCAATCAACTGGCCTCCTACGACACCGCCGCGAACGCGGCATGGAACAGCTACACACGCCTCGCCGCCAATCTTCCGGGGGAAGTGAAGCTCCGGCAGCAGGCTGAGGCCGACAGCCAGCAGCTCTCGACGGCCGGCCTGGCCGCGCTCTATCCGACGTCGAACTCATCGACCGTGGTCGCCACCTTCACGGCCGCCGCCGCCCGCCAGCAGCAAGCCTTGGGCGAGCTGCAACGGCTGTACGAGTCCCGCATCAACCAGGTGGTCACGAACGCGAACCAAAGCTTCGGCGCGCACAGGCGGGACCTGCTCATCGTCGCCATCGTCGCCCTGATCCTCACGATGATCTCGTTCAGCATCGTGACGAGCTCGATTCGGCGTCGCTATCGAATCCAGGTCGACGAGGGTCGCCGCAATGACTTCGAGTCCGGGCTCCAACGGGCCCTCGAGATGGCTCGCACCGAGCAGGACTGCTACGCGCTGATGCAGCGCGCCGTCGAAGGGATCTCACCGGCGCTGTGCTCAGAGTTCCTCGTCGCCGACTCGAGTCGGGCGCACTTCCACCAAGTGATCACCACTGGCATCGAGGGTGGACCGGGGTGCCCGGTCATGGCGCCCGACGACTGCCCGGCCACCACTCGAGGCCAGACCGAGAAGTGGCCCTCCAGCACCGCGATCGACACGTGTCCGCATCTCCGGGACCGCGACACCGGCTCGTGCTCAGCGGTGTGTGTCCCGGTCAGCATCGCGGGAAAGACGGTGGGCGTGGTGCACGCCATTGGGCCCGACCACGATCCGCCCCACTCGTCGACCAGCGCCGACCTGGAGCTCATCGCCCGCAAGGCGGGTGAGCGCATCGGCATCCTCCGGGCCTTCAGCCGGACTGAAGCCCAAGCTCGCACCGACCCGCTGACCGGTCTCTTAAACCGTCGCAGCCTCGAGGCCGCCGTTCTCGACCTCACCGCGGACGCGCGCCCGTATGCGGTCGCCTACGGGGACCTCGACCACTTCAAGCTGCTCAATGACATCCATGGCCATGACACCGGCGACCGCGCGCTGCGCCTCTTCGCTCGAGTGTTGCGAGACGAAGTGCGACCCAACGACATCGCAGCCCGGTACGGCGGCGAGGAGTTCGTCGTCGTCCTTCCCGACTGCACGATCGCCGACGCGTACACGGTGGTCGACCGAGTTCGGACTCGCCTGGCCGACGCTCAACGCGGCGGCAGTGTCCCGTCGTTCACAGTCAGCTTCGGGCTCGCGCCCGGGGAGGCCGATCTGGCCTTCGGCGAGATCGTCGAGCAGGCAGACGGCGCCCTGCTCCGGGCGAAGTCCGAGGGTCGAGACCGGGTCGTTCTCGCCGCCGGCACCGGCGACGGAGCATCCGATCCTGACACGGTCTCCACACTCGAGCCTGGCTTACCCAGCCGATCGTGACCGGGTGGCTCAGCGCATCGGAACACCGTCTCGATGCAGCACCGATGCCGGGTGGGTGACCTGCACCGACGTCGAGCCGGGTGTCGGGATCGAACCGACGGCCTCTGCTTTACAAGAGCAGTGCTCTGCCAGCTGAGCTAACCCGGCGCGCTCTGCAGGCTACCCGCGGCGCTGTCGCGCGACCTCGAAGCACGCGACGGCGGCCGCCGCCGCGACGTTGAGGGACTCGACGGGCCCGGTCATCGGGATGCGCGCGACCACGTCGCACCGCGCGCGGACGAGTCGAGCGAGCCCCGCGTCCTCGGCGCCGAGCACGAGCACGAGCGGCCGGTCGGCAATCGTGAGCTCCGAGACGAGCGCCTCGCCGGCGGCGTCGAGCCCCACCGTCCACACCCCGACGCGAGCCGCCTGCTCGAGCGCGGCGGCGACCCCGCTGACGAGCGCGATCGGCAGGTGCTCCACCGCGCCGGCCGCGGCCTTCGTCGCGGCCGGCGTCAGGAGCGCGGCCCGACGCCGGGGGAGGATGGCGCCGGTCGCGCCCGCCGCCAGCGCCGTGCGCAGCACCGCGCCGACGTTGCGGGGGTCGGTGACACCGTCCAACGCGACGAGGAAGGCGCCGGCGTCGTCGAGCAGCTCGGCCAGCGGCACCGGCGGCAGCGGCGCGGCCTGGACGACGACGCCTTGCGCGACGTCGACGCCGGACTCCTCGCGCAGCTGGTCGGCGTCGCGCCAGCGGATGCGGATCCCACGGGCGTTGGCGAGCTCGGCGACCTCGTCGGCGGCCGCGGCTCCCCGGGCCAGCGAGACCGAGCGGACGGGCCGGCGCCCGGCACGGAGGAGCTCGGTGGCGGCCCGGCGGCCGGGGACGATCGAGCCACCGAGGTCGTCGCCCCGGCGCCTCGTCACCGTCGGTGCCAGACGGTCCCGCCCGGCGTGTCCTCCAGCACGACCCCCCGCTCGGCGAGCTCGGCGCGGATCCGGTCCGCGGTCGCGAAGTCACCCTGGGCTCGCGCCGCCTCTCGCTCGCTCACGCGCCGGTCGATGTCGACGTCAGCGGCGGTGCCGACGTCGATCGTGATGCCGAGGGCGGCCGACAGCTCACGGACGGCGGCGACGAGCGACGCTGCCGTCGCCCGGTCATCGGCCTCGATGGCCCGGTTGGCGCGGCTGACGGCGTCGAAGATGGCGGCCAGCGCGCCCGGGGTTCCGAAGTCGTCGTCCATCTCGGCCCGGAACCGGTCCACCGTCTCCGCGTCCGGCGCCGCGCCGGCCGGGACACCGGCCGCGGCGGCCCGGCGGGCGAGCGCGTCGAGGCGGCCCACCGCCTGCGCCGCCGCCGCCAGCTCGGCGTCCCCGAGGTCGGTCGCCTTGCGGTAGTGGGTCTGGAGCACCGCGACTCGGAAGGCGCGGGCGCCGTGCTCGTCGAGCGCGTTCTCCAGGGTCCGGAAGTTGCCGAGCGACTTCGCCATCTTCTCGCCACCCACCTCGACCATCCCGGCGTGCAGCCAGTAGCGGGAGAACGGGTGGCCGGCCGCCTCGGCCTGGGCCCGCTCGTTCTCGTTGTGCGGGAAGATGAGGTCGTCGCCGGCGCCGTGGAGGTCGAAGCCCTCGCCGAGCAGGTCGAGGGCCATCGTCGAGCACTCGAGGTGCCAACCGGGACGGCCCGGCCCCCACGGCGACTCCCACGTCGGCTCGCCCGGCTTGGCGGCCTTCCAGAGCGCGAAGTCGACCGGGCTCCGCTTCGCCTCGTCGACCTCGACCCGCGCCCCCGCGGAGTCGAGGAGCTGGTCGACGGTCTGATGGGCGAGCGCGCCGTAGCCGGGGAAGGACTGCACGTCGAAGTAGACGCCGCGGCCGGGCACGACGTACGCGTGGCCGGCGTCGATGAGCTCCCCGACGAAGTCGAGCATGTCGGCGACGTAGCCGGTCGCGTGCGGCGTCTCGTCGGGCCGATCGACCCCGAGCCGGTCCAGCTGCTCCCAGTACGCGGCCTCGAACTCGCGGGCCAGCTCGGGCTCGGTGCTGCCGCTCTCGTGGGCCCGGACGATGATCTTGTCCTCGATGTCGGTCACGTTCGAGACGAACCGCACCTCGTACCCGCGCCACCGGAGGTAGCGGCGGATGGTGTCGTAGACGAGCGCGGTGCGCCCGTGGCCGATGTGCGGCACGTCGTACACGGTCGGCCCGCAGACGTAGATGCCCACACGGCCGGACTCGCGGGGCTCGAAGTCGACCTTGGCTCGCTGGCGCGTGTCGTAGAGCTGCAGCGGCATCGTGGCCGAGGGTACTGCCCGGTCCTCAGCCGCCCCGAGGGAGTTCGCGCTGCAGCACCGCCACCGCCCACGCCGCGACCGCTTCGCCGCGCCCGACCGCGCCGACGCCTTCGCCGCCTTTGGCCTTCACGCCGACGTCGGCGCCGACCGCGTCGGAGAGCCGCTTCCTCATGGCGGCCAGGTGCGGTGACAGGCGCGGCTGCTCGGCCGCGACGACCACGTCCACGTTGCCGACCTCCCAGCCGGCACCGGTGACACGGTCGACGACGTCGCGCAGCAGCTCGACCGAGTCCGCGCCGCGGTAGCGGTCCTCGGTGGCGGGGAACAGGGTGCCGAGATCGGCCAGGCCGGCGGCGCCGAGGAGCGCGTCGGCGACCGCGTGCGCGACGACGTCGGCGTCGGAGTGGCCGACCAGCCCGGGCCCGTCCAGCCGCACGCCGCCGAGGACGAGCGGCCGGTCGCCGCCGACCGGATGCACGTCGTAGCCGAGGCCGACCCGCGGCGTCATCGCTCGTGGGCCAGCAGCGCGTCCGCCACGAGCAGGTCGGCGGCCGCGGTGACCTTCAGGTTGGCGCGGTCTCCCGGCACGATGACGACGGTGCCGCCGTACGCCTCCACCAGCGCGGCGTCGTCGGTGGCGTCACCGCCGCCGGCGTGCGCGGCCCGCAGCACGTCGGCCCGGAACGCCTGCGGCGTCTGGACGGCGACGAGCGCCTCGCGGGACGGCGTGTCCACCACCCGGCCGTCGGCGACCCGCTTCACGGTGTCGGTGAGCGGGAGCGCCGGCACGGCGCCGTCGGCGCCGCCGCGCACCGCCGCGATGACATCGGTGAACAGGGACGGCGGCGCCAGCGGGCGGGCCGCGTCGTGCACGACGACCACGTCGCAGTCCTCGGACACGGCGGCGAGGCCGGCGCGCACCGAGTCGGCGCGTCGGGCGCCCCCCCGGACCGCGGCCGCGACGGGCGGCCCGTCCCAGTCCACGCCCGCGGGCAGCACGACGACGACCTCGTCGCAGGCGTCGGCCGCCGCGGCGACGGCCCGGTCGACGAGTCGCGAGCCGGCGAGGGTCTCGAACTGCTTGGGAGCCCCGAAGCGGTGGCCGCCACCAGCGGCGACCACGACCGCCGCGCTGCGCCCCACCGCCGCCGCTACTTCTTGCGGGCCGCGGCCTTCTTCGCCGTGGCGGCCGGGCGGCCGGCGGCGGCCTTGCGGGCCGGAGCCTTCTTGGCGGCCTTGCGCCCGTTGGCGGCCGGGGTCCGGCGGCGGGTGCGGGTGACCTTGACCTCACGGCCGGCGAGGACGTCGTCGAGGCGGGCCTCGGCCGTCTCCTCGTCGACGTTCAGGGCGAAGGTGAGCTCGGAGACGAGGATCTGGCGGGCCCGGGCCAGCATCCGCTTCTCGCCGGCCGAGAGGCCCTTGTCGGCCTCCCGCAGCGAGAGGTTCCGGACCACCTCGGCCACCTGGTAGATGTCGCCGCTCTTCAGCTTCTCGACGTGGTTCTTGAACCGGCGCGACCAGTTCGTCGGCATCCGGGCCTCCTTCTTGCGGAGGACCGCGAACACCTCCTCGACCTCTTCGTCGTTGATGACGTCGCGCAGGCCGATCTCGTCGGCCTTCTCGACCGGGATCGAGACCTTCAGGTCCCCGTAGGTGATTCGGAGCACGAAGTAGTCGGTCTTGTGCCCGTCGAAGACCCGCTTCTCCTTGCCCTCGATGATGGCGGCCCCGTGGTGCGGATAGACGACCTTGTCACCGACGGCGAACGACATGCGGTTTCCTCGCGAAAGAAAGAACGGCGGGAGCCGGGAGGACACCAGAATACCAGACGGCCGAGCGTGCCTCTGCATGCGGTCGAATACGATCTCGTCGCCGGAGGTCAGCCCGTTGCCCACCCGCCTGCTCGACACCGCCGACCTGTTCGCGGCCCTCCCCGCAGACGTGGTGGCCGGCTTGCAGCAGCAAGCCGAGACCCGCCGGTACGCGCGCAACGACGTGCTGTTCCATCAGGGCGAGGCCGCCGACGAACTGTTCGTGATCGACCAGGGCCGCATCGCCATCGCCCAGCGGTCGAGCGACGGCCGGGAGTCGGTGGTGGCGGTGCTCGAGGCCGGCGAGATGTTCGGGGAGATGGCGCTGTTCGACGAGGCGCCCCGTTCTGCCGACGCGCGCGCGCTCGTCGACTCGTCGGTGCTGGTGCTGCGCTACGAGCCGGTGCGGACGGTGCTGCGGGCGCGCCCGGAGCTGCTGTGGATCGTGGTGCGCCTGCTGTCGCTGCGCCTGCGCGCCACCGACGAGGCGCTCGCCGACGCGGTGTTCCTCGACGTGCCGGCCCGCACCGCCAAGCGGCTGCTCGACCTGGCCGGGGGCCGGGACCGGTTCTCGCTGCCGGTCACCCAGGAGGAGCTGGCGGGGATGGTCGGGGCGTCCCGCGAGCGCGTGAACAAGGCCATCTCGCTGTTCACGCGGCTGGGCTGGGTGAGCCTCGAGGGCCGCAACCAGTACCGGATCCTGGACCGCCAGGCCCTGGAGGACCGGGCCGCGCTCTGAGGCGGCCGGGTCAGCGGGCCAGGAAGGCGAACGTCCGCCGCCAGGCGTCGGCGGCGGCGTCGGGCCGGTGGGCGGGCCGCTCGGGCGCGTGCATGAAGCCGTGCTCGGCGCCCGGGTAGACGACGACCTCGCAGTCGGGGCGGTCGGCCCAGGCCGCCCGCAGCGCGTCGAGGTCCGCAGGCGGGGTGAACGGGTCGGCGTCGCCGAAGATCCCGAGCGTCGGGCAGACGTCGGCCGCGGTGTCGAGCGGCTCCCGCAGCTTCGGGCCCCGCCACTGCGCCGGGAGCCGGATCATCCCGTAGAAGGGGACGGCGGCGCGGAAGCGGCCGGTGGCTGCGGCCTTCAAGGCCTGCATCCCGCCCATGCAGAACCCGAGGACCGACACGTCGTCGACGCGAAGCTCGTCGGCCGCGACGGCGAGGTCGCCGAGCTGGAGGTCGTCGTCGAACTCGGCCAGGTGCGCGAGTCGAGCCTCCGCAGACCCGGCGTCGCGGACCTCGGCCGGGAACCGGGCGAACGGCTCCGGGCAGCAGACCGCGTAGCCGTGCGTCGCGACGCGTCGGCAGAGATCGTCGAACAGCGGCCTCACGCCGAGCACGTCCGGGTGCAGCACGATCCCGGCCTCGACGGCGCCCTCGTCGGGCCGGGCCAGGATCGCCTCGACCGCGGTGCCGTCGAGGCCGGCCAGCGTCACCCGGCCGGCCGAGGCCGGGCGCGGGCCCTCGGCCAGCGCGCCCATCAGCTGTAGCGCTCGAGGATGCTCGTCTCGGCGAGGCGGGACAGGCCGTCCTTGATCGTGCGGGCCCGGGCGTCGCCGACGCCGTCGACCTGCACCAGCTCGTTCTCGCTGGCCCGCATGAGCTTCTGCAGGTTCGTGAAGCGGGCGACGACGTGGTCAGCGACCGAGTCGGGGATGCGCGGGATCTTGCGCAGGATCCGGTACCCGCGCGGCTGCAGCGCCGACTCGAGGGTGACGCCGGGGCCGAGGCGCAGCACCGCGACGACCTCGTCGAAGTCGAGGAGGGCGTCGTCGCCGAGCTCGGCGAGGCGGGTCACGACGTCGCTCAGCTCCCAGCCCGGCCCGGCCCGCATGTAGTCCTTCGCCACCAGGCGCCGGTCGTCCTCGACGCCGCCGACCAGCTCGTCGAGCTGCAGGTGCACGAGCCGGCCGTCCGCGCCGAGCTCGATGACGTAGCCCTCGATCTCGTCCGAGATGCGACGGACCATCTCGGCTCGCTGCAGCACGATGCCGACGTCACGGACGGTGACGAGGTCTTCGATCTCGAGCGCCGACAGCGACGCGCTCACCGCGTCGAGGCGGGCCTTGTAGCGCTCGAGGATCTGCATGGCCTGGTCGGCCCGGGCCATGACCCGGGGGGTGGGCTCGATGGCCCGCTTGAGGCCTCGCACGTGGATCGCCACCTCGGAGCGGTCCTCGGAGACCGTGATCACCGGCACCGGGATTTGCCGGGCCACCCGCTCGGCGGTGCGGTGGCGGGTGCCGGTCTCGGAGGTCGGGATGTTGTGGTCGGGGACGAGGTGGACGTTGGCCCGCACGATGCGCGAGCAGTCCTCGTTGACGATGATCGCCCCGTCCATCTTCGCCAGCTCGGACAGGCGCTGAGGCGTGAACTCGGCGTCGAGGAGGAAGCCGCCGGAGCACACGCCGAGGACGTCGGGGCCGGCGCCGACGACGAGGAGGGCGCCCATCCGGCCCTGCATGACGCGCTCGATCCCCTCGCGCAGCGCCGTGCCCGGGGCGACCAGCCGCAGGGCGGCGAGCAGGGCTTCGGATCGGGGCGGGGCTGGCATGTTGGGGGAGCCTGACTGCGCCCGCGAAGCGGGCAATCCAACCTACCGCTTCGGGGGACGCGCGGCCTCGGGCGGCGACGGCGGCGCGGCCGTTGCTACCGCGCGGTATCGGGCGGTGCGGCGGGTTGATACCCGGTTCGGCGCCGGCGCGTCGGGCGCCGACGGCCGTGACGCCACGCGAGCGCGCCGAGGACGAGCAGCACCACCGCCGCGACGACGAGCACCAGCCGGCGCGGGTCGAGCGAGGTGGAGGAGGCGTCGACGGTGACGCGCGTCCCGGGCCCGGCGGTGTGTCGCTGCGACCCGCCCGGCAGGTTGGCGACGACCGAGAGGGTGAGACCGGTGCGCAGCTGGGCCGTGAGCTGCTGGTCGATGGCGGCGACGTTGACGCCGCGGCTGGCCAGGCTGGCCTGGAGCGCGTGGTCGCTGGCCACGCCGCTTGCGACGTCGCGCAGGTCGACGATCCCCTGCACCGCGGTGCGGCGGGCCAGGCCGAGCCACGCGCCGTCGCGCGACGCCCGGAGTCCCAGGAGCGGCCCGGTGGCACCGGAGAGCTGGCGGGCGATGCCGGCCACCTGGCTCGCGTCATGGAACGGCTTCGTCAGCGTGATCGACGCCGAGCCGTCCTTGCGCCGGACCCACGGGCTGACCTGCCAGCCGCCGGTGCGCAGGTCGGTGAGTCGCACCGCCTGCTCGAGCGTCGCGCCGCCGGCCTGGGCGGTCTGCACCGCCTCGGGGTCGAGCGCGAGGCGCACCGCGAGCGTCCCCGACCCGTCGTCGCGGACGGTGACGGTGAGGGTGGCGTGGACGCTGCACCCGGCCAGCAGCGCAGCGAGGGCGACGACGAGCACCGCGAGCCGGACGCGGCGATCCCGCCCTCGGGGCGGGCGTGCGGGTTGGGAGGGGGCGGCCACCGGCCCGGCGCCGTCCGGCCGGTCGGCCTACGTTCCTTCTGACCCGGACCCGGCGAGCTCGACCGGGGGCGGCTCGACGCCCTCGACGGCCCGGAAGGAGACCTCCTCGCCGTCGGCGTCGACGATGATCGTCTCGCCGGCGTGGAACTCCTTCCACAGGATCTTCTCCGACAGCGGGTCCTCGACTAGCCGCTGGATGGCGCGGCGCAGCGGCCGGGCGCCGAGCTGGGGGTCGTAGCCCTTCTTGGCCAGCAGCAGCTTCGCCTCCGGCGTGAGCTCGAGGCCGAGCCCCTGGCCCTCCAGCTGCTCCTGCACCCGGCGGATCATCAGGTTGACGATCTCGCCGACCTCTTCCATGGACAGCTCGGCGAAGACGATGACCTCGTCGATGCGGTTGAGGAACTCAGGCCGGAAGTGGCGCTTGAGCTCCTCCATGACCTTGGCCTTCATCTTCTCGTAGCTGACCGCCTCGTCGGCCGGCCCGAAGCCGATCGACGCCTTGCGCAGGTCGGCGGTGCCGAGGTTCGAGGTCATGATGATCACGGTGTTCTTGAAGTCGACCGTGCGTCCCTGGGCGTCGGTGAGCCGCCCGTCCTCGAGGATCTGCAGCAGCGTGTTGAAGACGTCGGGGTGGGCCTTCTCGATCTCGTCGAACAGCACCACCGAGAACGGCTTGCGCCGCACGGCCTCGGTCAGCTGGCCGCCCTCGTCGTAGCCGACGTAGCCGGGCGGCGACCCAACCAGGCGCGACACGGTGTGCTTCTCCATGTACTCGCTCATGTCGAGCTGGATCAGCGCCGCCTCGTCGCCGAACAGGAACTCGGCCAGCGTCTTGGCGGTTTCGGTCTTCCCGACCCCGGAGGGACCGAGGAAGATGAACGACCCCGACGGCCGCTTCGGGTCCTTGAGGCCGGCCCGGGTGCGGCGGATGGCCTGCGACACCGCCTTGACCGCGCTGTCCTGGCCGACGACCCGCTTGTGCAGCTCGTCCTCCATGCGCAGCAGCTTGGCGGTCTCCTCCTCGGTGAGCTTGTACACCGGGATGCCGGTCCAGAGGGCGAGGACCTCGGCGATCGACTCCTCGCTCACCTCGTTGAACAGGTCGACGCCCTCGCGCTGGGCCTCGCTCTCCTTGTCGCGGCGCTGCTCGAGCAGCTCCTTCTCGCGGTCGCGCAGCGACGCCGCCCGCTCGAACTGCTGGCCCTCGATCGCCTCCTCCTTGTCCTTGCGGACGGTGGCGATCTGGTCCTCGAGCTCGCGGAAGTCGGGCGGGGCCTGCATGCGGCGGATGCGCAGCCGCGACCCGGCCTCGTCGATGAGGTCGATGGCCTTGTCGGGCAGGTGGCGGTCGGAGATGTAGCGGTCGGCGAGGTTGGCGGCCGCGACGACCGCCTGGTCGGTGATCGTCACCCGGTGGTGGGCCTCGTAGCGGTCGCGCAGCCCCTTGAGGATCTCGACGGTGTGCGCGACGGTCGGCTCCTCGACCTTGATGGGCTGGAACCGGCGCTCGAGCGCGGCGTCCTTCTCGAGGTGCTTGCGGTACTCGTCGAGCGTTGTGGCGCCGATGGTCTGCAACTCGCCGCGGGCCAGCATCGGCTTCAGGATGCTGGCGGCGTCGATCGCGCCCTCGGCCGCGCCGGCGCCGACGAGCGTGTGCAGCTCGTCGATGAAGAGGATGATGTCGCCGCGGGTGCGGATCTCCTTCAGGACCTTCTTCAGCCGCTCCTCGAAGTCACCGCGGTAGCGGGACCCGGCGACGAGCGCGCCGAGGTCGAGGGTGTAGAGCTGCTTGCCGTTCAGGGTCTCGGGGACGTCGCCGCCGACGATGTCGGACGCCAGGCCCTCGACGATGGCGGTCTTGCCGACGCCGGGCTCGCCGATGAGCACCGGGTTGTTCTTGGTGCGGCGCGACAGCACCTGCATGACCCGCTCGATCTCCTTCTCGCGCCCGATGACCGGGTCGAGCTTCTTCTCGCGGGCGAGCTGGGTGAGGTTGCGGCCGAACTGGTCGAGCACGAGCGAGCCCGAGGGCTGCGACTCGCCGGCGCCGCCGCCTTGGCCCTGCCCCTCCTTGGCGCCGGCGTAGCCGGAGAGGAGCTGGATGACCTGCTGGCGGACCCGGGACAGGTCCGCGCCGAGCTTCACGAGGACCTGGGCCGCCACGCCCTCGCCCTCCCGGATGAGGCCGAGGAGGATGTGCTCGGTCCCGATGTAGTTGTGGCCGAGCTGGAGCGCCTCCCGGAGGGAGAGCTCGAGGACCTTCTTGGCCCGGGGCGTGAACGGGATGTGGCCCGACGGGGCCTGGCCGCCGTGGCCGATGATCTCCTCGACCTGGGCCCGCACCGCCTCCAGGGAGATGCCGAGCGACTCGAGCGCCTTCGCCGCCACGCCCTCACCCTCGTGGATCAAGCCCAGGAGGATGTGCTCGGTCCCGATGTAGTTGTGGTTCAGCAGGCGCGCCTCTTCCTGCGCCAACACCACTACCCGTCGAGCCCGATCGGTGAAGCGTTCGAACACTGTGCCTACCGTCTTGTGGGGGTCGTGGTCCCTTCCCCACGCCGCCGGGGCGGTGGGACCGGAGCCGCCTCGTGGGGTCAGTCTACCTGTCGGGGTCCTGGGGGCTTCTGCGATCTGCAGCGCCCTCCGCTGAATTTCTCGGCTGCTTCTGGCCCGCGCGTAAGGCTTGTCAAGCGCGGCGGACGAGAAAATGTTCCCGGGCTTGGTGGACCCCGGCGGGCCTGCGTAGTTTGGGCATATGGGCCTGGCGGAGACGCTCGATCTCCCGCCCCTGCCCGGTGATCTCAGGCGGGTCGAGACCTCGCTCGAGGACGCGGTCCGTCACCCCGACCGGTTCCTCGGCGACGTCGCGTCCCATCTCGTGCAGGCGGGCGGGAAGCGCATCCGGCCGACGCTGACGCTGTGCGCGGCATACGCGGCCAGCGGGGGCGCCGAGCCGGCGGCCCAGGACGCGATCACGGGCGCCGTCGCGGTGGAGCTCGTGCACCTGGGATCGCTGTACCACGACGACGTGATCGACGAGGCCGAGACCCGGCGGGGCGTCCCGTCGGTCAACGCCCGGTGGTCGAACATCGTGGCGATCCTCGCCGGCGACTACCTGCTGGCCCGGGCCTCGTCGCTGGCGGCGTCGCTCGGGGCCCCGGTGGCGGCGCTGCTGGCCGCCACGATCGGTGAGCTGTGCCGGGGCCAGGTGCTCGAGCTGCAGCACCTCTTCGACGTCACCCGCACCGAGGAGGACTACGCGACCGCCATCGAGGGCAAGACCGCGACCCTCTTCGGCACCGCGTGCCGGATCGGCGGGATGGTGAGCCACGCCGACGAGCCGACCCTCGACGCGCTGACCCGCTTCGGCGCCCACCTCGGGCTCGGCTACCAGATCGTCGACGACTGCCTCGACCTGACCGGCACCGACGCCGAGCTCGGCAAGCCGGCCGGCCAGGACCTCGTCGAGGGCATCTACACGCTCCCGGTCATCTACGCGCTCGCCGAGGACCCCGACCTCGGACCG
>Ga0073928_10001565_pt1 | contig 43373 bp, 45 predicted proteins | sample PaiPotPPA55metaG_FD_76969 | JGI IMG/M metagenome (GOLD analysis project Ga0073928, IMG submission 76969) | Iron sulfur acid spring bacterial and archeal communities from Banff, Canada, to study Microbial Dark Matter (Phase II) - Paint Pots PPA... ...
AGTTATCTTTGCGGCCATAGCGTGGCCCCGGCCCGCGGCCGATCTCCGTCGAATTGCCTCCCCGGCCCCGCGGCAATCGCTCCCACCGGCTCACAAGTGCCGCGTCTGAAAGTGATGCAGGCGGGGAACAACAGCCTTCGCCATGTTGACGTACACGGGGTCGTTCTCGACGCCGATGCACTGGTACCCAACCGCGGCAGCCGCGGCGAGGGTGGATCCTGAGCCCGCGAACGTGTCCAACACGATCCCTTCTCCGAGCGGCAACATGGCACGGACCAGCCTTCGCAGGAACGATTGCGGCTTGAGGCTTGGGTGAGGCGCGATCTTCCGCTCCGCGGGGCGGGTCGGATGAGATTGGATCACGTCGCCGAAAGGCTTGAGCATCGACGGCCGCCGCAGGCCGCCGGTCTTCCAGACGCGGAGGTTGTCCTGTACCCTCCCCTGAACAGGCTTGCGGAAGAGCAGCCATGGCTCCCACATCGAGCGGGCCATCACGCTCACGTCGGGGAACTCCTTGTGAGCGTTTTTCGGCCGGTCGCCGCCGCGCATGGTCATCACCAGGCGTACGACCTCGCCGCGCGGCTCGAACCCCGCCTCGTCCAAGGCCGCGGCGACCCGGAAAGCCAGCAGCGGGTTGGAGGCGACTGCAACGTGCGCTCCCGGCGTGAGCACCCGGAGGCACTCGCGACCCCATGTCAGAAAGAATCCCCGGATGCGGCGCAGGTCCGACGGCTCCAAAACAGTGAACCGCGGCAGCGGCGAACGCTTGTGCCCGTCAAAAGAGGGAGGGATGCGCCAAACGCCGCCTCGTCCGGCGCGGAGCTTCTTCTGCTCGGCCATCGAATACTCCACAAGGCCGTACGGCGGGTCAGTCACGATGGCCTGGATGCTGTTCTCCGGCTGCGCCCGCAACCAATCCAGGCAGTCGCCCTCGTAGAGCTTGCACCGGTGATAAACGAACACCGGCTCCTCAATGCGTGCGTCGTCGGCCGGGAACAAAAGTGGTGAATGATCGACGGCCTGCAGATGGTATCGCCCCCGCCGGGTGCGCTGGAACGTCGACGGCGTATTGAGACGCAGATAAGAGCGGACCGAAGACGCCGACAGCTCACCTTTGAGGCGGCCGGCCACCGCCTCCCTGATGTCCTCCACGCTCGCCTCCTGCCCGCACGAAGTCAGGTAATCAAAGATCGCGTCGCGCACCTGTCCGGGACGGCGTCGAAGCACCTCAGCACTGGCCATGCATCGAAGCATAGACGTCCAGACGTCTTTCTGCAATTCTTCGTCCCGTTCCCGACAGCTCGTGCGCCGATCACCCTGTAACGCCCCGCCGCTTGGAGCGGCGATGGCGGCGGCGTACAGTGAGGGTATGCTCGATCCGGTCCAGGCGCGCGGCCGGCAGAAACGGCTGCTCCAGGTGGTGTACGACCGCAAGCTCGACGCGGCGGTCGTCGGGCTGTCCAAAAACGTTTACTACTTCACCGCGCACCTTCCGTTCTGGCAGCAGTACGCCGGGTTCGTCCTGCTGGGCGATGGGCGGTCGACGCTGCTGACGGCCAACCAGCCCAACCGCGACGCGGCGGCGGATGACATCGAAAGCTACGAGGCATCATGGAACGGCACGCAGCGGCAGGAGCAGCAGATGGTCGTTGCCACGACGCTGGTCCAGCTCCTCAAGCGCCGCGGGGTCAAACGGATCGGGTTTGATGTTTCGGCGGTGAGCGCCGTCGTCGCGGGCGAGTTTGGCGGACATTGCGAGCCGATCGATCCAGACCTCTTTCAGTTGAGACGACGCAAAGACCCCGACGAGCTGGCCCTGATGAAGGTGGCGATCGGCTGCACGCGGGCGATGTATGAGCGGGCCCGGCAGATCATCGAGCCGGGCGTGCCGGAGCTGCGGGTGTACGCCGAGCTGCACGCGGCCGCGGTGCAGGTGGCGGGGGAGCCGCTGTCGGATTTTCTTGGGAACGATTACGCTTGCGGCCAGCCCGGCGGGCCGCCGCGAAAGGCCCACGTCGCCGGCGCAGGACAACTCTACGTTCTGGACCTCGGACCGGCATACCGCGGGTATTTCTCCGACAACTGTCGCACGTTCAGCGTCGATCGAAAGCCGACCGACGCGCAGATGAAGGCGTGGAACATCGTCGCCGGCGCGTTCCCGATCGTGGAGCGCACGGCCAGGCCCGGCGCGCACTGTCAAGCGATCTATCAGGCCGTGGACGACTATTACCGCGGCCAGGGTCCCGGCGCGCCGGGATTCCCACACCATCTCGGTCACGGCGTCGGGCTTCAGCCGCACGAGTTTCCGCATCTCAATCCCAAGTGGGACGACGTGCTGATGGAAGGGGAAGTATTCACCGCCGAGCCGGGTTTGTATGGGCAAGAACTCGGCGGGGGGCTGCGGTTGGAAAATCAATATCTCGTGCGGGCCGATGGGGTGGAGAATCTCACGCCATTTCGGATGCAATTCGTTTGAGGGAGAGAAGGCAGTAGGCAGAAGGCAGAAGTCGCATTGTTCCTGACTCACTCGATTGGCTCGATTGTCAGCTCGCCACCTGCCAACACCGTGATGACGACGCGCGAACCGTAAAGCATCGACATGCCCAGAAGCGATTCGCCGTCGGCTGCAAGGGCAAGGACTTCGCGCGGCGTGCCGTCCCACAATACCCCCACTTGGAAGCTCTCCAGTGCGACGATCCGTCCGTCGGCCAACTGACACTCCAGCGTATCCATGGGCAGCAGGTGTAGCTCGTTGATCGTCGTCCACGGGAGCGTCAGGTAATCGGTGAAGCCCGTATCGAGAATAGCTTGGATGCGGGCCTGGTGGCCTTCAGGCCCCCGCAGATGTAAGGCGACCACCGCCTCAGCGGTGCCGGTCACCCGGCCGACGATCATTGGCCCCTCACAACCGAGCGACCGCCGATGCGGGCAAGTGCCGGGAAGCCGACTCGCATCGCGAAGAGCGCCGCCGCAGGGTTCTTCGCGCGGGCGCGCTTGGCAGCGGCCAGATGATCGCTGTCCACTTCGTACTGGCCGGTATCGACATCGATGACAACGAACTGGCCGTAATGGTCGCGCTCGATTGTCGGCCGGATCTGGCGTTCGTAAACCGCCTTGCCCCGGCGGGCGATCTCGTCAGGCGTATACCTCAAGTCCGACATCGTCTTGATTATACCTTCGTCCCCGCGCACCGAGCAAAACGTGTCCTTTTGGCTACCCGTTGTCGCCGCGTCCCATTATCACCCCCCTCGCCCCCGACGTAGTCGGGACTTTCAGCTTGTCACGCCCTCACCCCCTCACCCTGTCACCGCCGCCCAAGCGTAGGTCAGCAATGCTCCTGTCGCGTCGTGCGTGCCTTCGCCTACTCGCTCAGCACCACGGAGGGGGGAGGCTTTCCCAAGTCATCGATGGATCCGCTCAGTCCTGCTAAACTGTCGGAGTGGCGGGTGTCTACTTGGAGACCAGTTTCTTCAGCGCGTATGTCAGCCAGCGCACCGCCGTAAAGATCGCCGGACGGCGCGAGTCGAGCAGGGAATGGTGGCGCGAGCAGGCGCCCAAACACCAACTGTTCGTTTCCGCGGAGGTGGTCGCTGAGCTGCCCGATCCGAGTTTTCCACAGCGCGACGAAGCGCTCGCGCTATTGCGAGGCGTCGGTCTTCTGGACCTGACGGCGGACGTTCGCGCCCTCGCCGCCTTGCTCGTATAGGAGCGAGTGATGCCCGGCCCTGCCAGCGCAGGAGACGCGATTCACGTCGCCGCCGCCACGGTTCATCGAATGGAATATCTGGTCACGTGGAACGTGAGACACCTGGCAAATCCGAACAAACGGACCCATTTCGGGGTCATCCGCCTACGGCTTGGCTTGGCCCCGCCACAGATCGTCACACCAGACATGCTATAATCTGTGAAGCACGCGGAGAGTCTTATGCCTCAAGTCCAGCACGCGACGCCGCCCCCTGAATCCACGCCCGTCGACGAGGTGCGGCGGATTTGCGAGCGACTGAGCATCGAACACGGCAATGACGTCGAGAAGCTTGCTGATTATGCCGAGCAGCTCACCCGCGCCTCTGCCGAGAAGCTCGGTCTGCGCCCCTCGGCATCGGGCAAACAATAGCGGCGGACGCCGCGGACTGCGCATCGAGGATCTGCCGCTCTGGCTTTAAGGGCCACACGCGGACATCGGGACAAGGGGACGCGGGAGCCCTCACCCAACCCTCTCCCGGAAGGCGAGGGCGGAGACGCGGCGGCTTCTGTCTACCGCCTACTGTCCTCCGATTCATCCGGCAATCGCCAATCGGCATTCGCCAATGTCTCTGTATAATCCCGCCACGCATGAGCATCTCCTGGGACACGTTCGAGCGATACCGGCAGAAGGGATTGGACGCGCGGCGGGCCGGGCAGTGGGATTCGGCGCGGGTCTACCTGCTGGAGGCGGCGCGGGCGATCGTCGCGCTGAGCAAAGAAGCGCAGGGGGAAGAACTGAAGCAGGGCCGGCGGGCGATGGCCGAGCGGTTGCTCGACCTGGCCCGCGACTGCGAAACCGCCGCCAGGGAGAACCGGAGGCCGGCGGGGACGAGGCGGACGCCTTCCGCGTCGAACCAACCCGCCTCCGAAGCCGAGGCGGAAGGCTCGGCCAAACAATGGGTCATCAAGGAAAAACCGAATCTGCGCTTTGCCGACGTGGCGGGTCTGGAAGACGTCAAGCAGGACATTCGGCTCAAGATGATCTATCCGTTCCAGCACGCGGACCTGGCCGAGCGGTTCGGCATCCGTGCCGGCGGGGGGATCCTGCTGTACGGCCCGCCGGGCACCGGCAAGACGATGCTGGCCAAGGCGACGGCGGGCGAGATCGACGCCACCTTCTTCCGCATCTCGCCCGCCGACGTGCTGAGCAAGTGGGTCGGAGAGGCGGAGCAGAACATCAAGAAGCTCTTCGATGCCGCCGCCGCCGAGCCTCGGAGCATCATCTTCATCGACGAAATCGAGGCGCTGGTCCCCGCGCGGCGCGACGAAGGGTCGAGCGTCATGCAGCGCGTGGTGCCGCAGATCCTTCAGGGGGTCGAGGGTTTCGACAAGAAAGCGGGCCGCCCCATCCTGCTGATGGGCGCAACCAACGTCCCCTGGCAGCTCGATCAGGCAATGCTCCGCCCGGGCCGGTTCGATGACAAGGTCTACATCCCGTTGCCCGACCTGCCGGGCCGGCGTGAAATGCTCAATCAATACCTCGCCAGGCGGCCCGTCGCCGCGGACGTGAACTTCGACTCCCTGGCCGCGCGGCTCGAAGGGTACAGCGGCGCCGACATCCGCTACATCTGCGACCGGGCCGCGGTCATCCCGTTCCTCCAGAGCGTCGCTTCCGGACAGGAGGGACAGATCACCGCGCAGATCATCGATGACGTGTTGCATGACGCCTCACCGTCGGTGACCGCCGAGATGCTGCGGCGATTCGAAGACTGGACGAGAGGGGCCGCGGTGAACTAAGCGATGGTCCAAAGAACACCAAAAGTGAACCACGAAGCCGCGAAGGACTCAGCGCCTACTTCCGTGGCCCTCCTGCCCATCGGATTTTGGTCTTTATTTCGCGTTCATTCGCGTTCATTCGCGGAGAATCGCATTCGCGCTCGCTGGCGGGGGAATCGGTCCGCGAATGAACGCGAATAAACGCGAATCAAGACCGCGTAGCCGCTCAGGAAAATCTTGCGCGCAAAACCGCAAATTACGGGATAGGATTGCGAAGAAGAATTCTGTGTTGGCTGGATAAGTCTCGGATATAGGGCAAAGCGCATCATTCGTTCGTTCGGTTAGAATATGAGGATGGGCGAGGCAGGTCCTTCACGATTGGGTAAGCCCACCGCGCTCATTACCGGCGCCTCGGTCGGCATTGGGTATGAGTTGGCGAAGCTCTTCGCCCGCAATGGGCATGACCTGGTGCTGCTTGCAAGGAACCGCGAGCAACTGGAGAAAGTCGCGGCGGAGTGTCGCTCGCTGGGGGCCGAGTCGCGAGTGATCGCCAAGGACCTGTCGCTGCCGAACGCGGCCCAACACATCTTCGACGAGGTGACAACGGTGGGCATTCAGCTAGACGTGCTGGTGAACAACGCCGGCTTCGGAACGCACGGCCCCTTTGCCGAGATCGACGCGGACGCCGACCTGCGGTTGCTCCAGGTGAACGTCGTGGCGCTGACCCATCTGACCAAGCTGTTTCTGCGGCCGATGCTCGCGCGCGGCAGTGGGAAGATCTTGAACGTCGCATCGCTGGCGGCCTTTCAGCCGGGGCCGTTCATGGCGACGTATTATGCGTCCAAGGCGTATGTCCTGTCCTTCTCCGAGGCCGTCGCCGCGGAAGTCGGGCGGCGCGGCATCACCGTGACGGCCCTCTGTCCGGGGCCGGTGAGGACCGAATTCCAGAAACGCGCGGGAATCGAAGCCACCCGGCTGTCTCGGGGCTGCGTCATGGACGCTGCCACCGTCGCGCTGGCCGGCTACCGCGCGCTGATGCGCGGCCGACGGCTGGTCATACCATCGCTGTCGGACAGATTCCTCGCCCTCGCCAGTCGCTTCGCCCCACGGCGCTTTGCAACGTGGGTGACCGGCAAGCTGAACGAGGCGCGGTAGCTGGTGCGTTCGCAACCCGGATCAAACATTGATGATGCGCCCACCTTCAACCGTACAGCTTTTCCAGGGCAAACGAGATCAGCCAGCAGACGAGTCCTGGGATGCCAAGGGTGAACAGCACGATGCGAGCCGCTCGCGGGTCGGCGTCGATCTGAAGCATTGCCGAGGCCCCTTCGAGGATCGCCATCAGGATCATGACAATGCCCAAAGCTTGCCCGACGCGGCAGACGAGGCGCACCCATTTTTTGCGCGAGCGCTTCCGCCGTCCTCTCCCATGGCGCAGCAGCGGTCCGGCCGAGGGACAGAGGGCCGCCGCCGGCTCCTGGGCCCGCAGCTTCGAATGACACGCCGGGCACACCACCTGTTCGCGCCAGACGCATGGGGCCTGGAACTTGTCAAGCGGCTTGCCGCAGTTGGCACACGTTTGAAGCGACGTCGCGACCTGGCTCACCATGGCTTCCTCCCGACGACTCACAGCCTACGGCTCTTTGGCGTCCGAGGGCAATGGCGATTCCGGCGGTTCGGGGGGTGGCGGGGGACGAGGCTCAGAGGACTTCCGTTGCCCGCGGATAGCTCCCCAGCACCGTCAATTGCAGGCAGTGGGCCCGGGCTTCCTCAATGGCCTTTTTCATCCCCGGATCGTCCTGGTGCCCCTGGGCGTCGATGAAGAAATAGTATTCCCAGTTCACCTTCTTGCTGGGCCGCTTCTCGATGTCGGTGAGGTTGATCCCGTTCTCCTTGAACACGTCCAGCACCTCGGCCAAGGCGCCCGGCTTGTGGGCCGTGGTGAACATGATGGCAGTCTTATCGTCTCCGCTGCGGCGCGCCGGCTCGCGGCCAATGACGAAAAACCGCGTCTCGTTGTCCGGATCATCCTCGATGTTCTCGAATAACAGGCGCAGTCCGTGCAACTGGGCCGCGAGCGTCGAGCCGATGGCGGCCACGCCCGGCTGTTGAGCGGCAAACTCCGACGCCTTGCTCGTGCTGGCCGCCCCCTGCACGTCGCGGTCCTTGGCCATGGCCGACAGCCATTTGCGGCACTGGCTGAACACCTCCGGCTTGGAATAGATCGTCCGAATCTGCTCCCACGGCTCGCGCGCCAGCAAGTTGTGATGGATCGTCACCTTCACTTCCGCGCAAATCTTCGCGGAACTGTTCAAGAACGCGTCCAGCGTATCGACTACCCCTCCGTGGATGCTGTTTTCCACCGGCACCAGCCCATAATCGATGTGGCCGCGGACGACCTCGTCGAAAACCGCCGGGATGTCGGCCAGCGGCACGTGCGTGACGCTGCTGCCGAACTTCTGCACCGACGCCGAGTGCGAAAATGTCCCGTTGGGGCCGAGAAACCCAATCCGAAGCGGCTTCTCCAGCGCGAACGACCCGCTCATCAACTCGCGGTAGACCGCCTCCAGGCACCGGTCGGGCAGCGGGCCGCGGTTGAGCCGGCGGACCTTCTCCAGCACCAGCTTCTCCCGGTCGGGCGAGTAGACCGGCGCATTGTTCTGCTGCTTGAGCTTCCCGATCTGCACCACCACCTGCGCGCGGGCGTTGAGCAGGTCCACGATCCTGGCGTCCAACTCGTCGATCCGCAGGCGGAGGTTTTCCAGCGACTCATCACCCGGCGCGGCGTCCGGCATTTTGGTTTTTGTATCGGGGGAGAACGGCACGGTCAAACAAGCCGGGGAACATTGCAAAATGCAAAATGCAAAATGCAAAATGCAAGAGTCAAATTGAAGGGCGTCCGGGACCGCTTTCCGCCAATCTGCATTTTGCAATTTGCAATGCTCCATCCGGTTTTGCCGTTCATCCTTTTTGGCCGCCCCAGCCGATAACTTTCAAGAGGATCGCGCCCATGCTCCGCGAACTACTGGGATTGTTTCCCGATGCGCTGCTGCGTTGCCCGCCGGGCATCGCCTCCGCCTGTGCGGCGGCAGGCCTGATCCTGTGGGCGATCGGCGCGCGATTCAGCCGATCGATCCTCGCGCTGGTGGCCGTCGGAATCGGCGCCTCCATCGGGATGCGCCTCCCAGCCTGGTGCGGGTGGCAGATCGACGGCATGGGGCTGGCCATCGGCGCGGCCATCGTCCTGGGGACCTGCGTCTATCTCTTTCACCGCACCTGCATCGGGCTGCTGCTGGGGACCGGCCTGATGATCTGGGCCGGGGCGGGAACGTGGCTGGCGATGGCCGGCGACCTCTACTGGGATTGCAAGACCGTCCGCTGGAACGGCGACCTGGTGCAACTCCTGCGTGATACCTGGCAGACCCTCCCGCCGACGCTGGCCCACGTGTTTCCGTTCACCTGCCTGTTCGGTTTTGCCGGCGGGATCACCCTCGCCGTGTTCCTGCCCAAGTTCAGCAAAGTGCTCGCCCATAGCGTAATGGGCCTGACCCTGATGGTGGTCATGGGGACCGTCAGCCTGCTTCCGACTCATCCCGGTTGGGTCTCCCGGCCGATCGCATCCAATGCGGTCCAGGGCGGGCTGCTCATTGCTCTGATGATCGTCGGCGCGGTCTGGCAGTGGCGGATCACGCCGCCGCATCGGGATGGCGCGCGCAACGGAGCAAAGGAGTCATGAGTCCGACCGAAGTTGCCCACGACGTGACGCAGAAGTTGACCCCGCCGGTGACGTGGCTCGACTGGTTCAAGCCCCCGAGCCACTGGCCAGCCCAGGGGGACATGCTCGATTGGTGCCGGCACATGAGCCCCGGAATGGCGGCCCTGCTGATTCTGATGGGCATCATCTATCTGCTATACGGGTTCAAGCTCTTCAAGGCGCTGGTGATGCTCAACGTGGCGGCCATCGGGGCGGCCGTCGGGGGATTCATCGGCCAGAAGACCGAGACGCGGTTTGCCCTGATGGTGCTCTGCGGGTTCGTCGCGGCCGCTCTCACTTGGCCGCTGATGAAGTGGGCCGTGGCCATCATGGGCGGGCTGTTCGGCGCGTTGCTGGGCGCGGCCGTCTGGCAGACGCTCGGCCTCGAACCGGCGTTCGCCTGGTCCGGAGCGCTCACCGGCCTGATCCTCTTTGGCCTTCTGTCGTTCATCATCTTCCGCGGGTCGGTCACGCTTTATATGAGCCTCCAGGGCGCCGCGATGCTGATCTTCGGCCTGCTGGGCATGGCGTATAAGTACGACCAGATTGCCCCGAAAGTGACCAGCACCATGTCGCTCAAGCCCTTCCTCCTGCCGATGGCCATCATCATCCCGGCCATCATCGGCATGCTCTTCCAGCAAAATGCCGGCAGCGCCGCGGCAAAGAAGTGAAGATCGCACCGCCCGCGCAAACCGCCCGAATACCCGAGTAGGGCGGGCACTGCCCGCCAGCAGGTCTTGCCCTATATAGTGGGAGAACGGCGCGCCGCTGGGCATTAATCCGCGGTCGAATTACTGGGAGTTCTAAGTCGCTTTTGGACGGAAGCTCTCTAATCGCACCACATACCACTCCGGGAATCGGTACCGCCGAGCCGGTGCCACGATCCTGTCGTTATAGAAGCTCATCCAAGGGGATGGGGATCTTTCACTCAACTCGGATTACAGGTTCTCGTCCCCTTTTAACCACTCTCGGATGTCCAGCTGAAATTGTGCGCGATGACGTCGATGCTCCGATAAAGCGGGTTTGAGGTTGTAGTGCGATGGCAAACGACGTTGGGCATGGCGGAATCGTGAGCAGCTTTCTCGATATCGTGCGAGATGGTGAATGGCCGGGGTTGGAGGTGCCTACGCCCTACGAGTGGCTCACCAAACACAGCCAGGATGCCACCAACGCGCTGCTGGACACAATCCGCGGCGAGCCGAGGGCGGGGCCGACTTGGCGCGCGCTACGGCTTCTGGTGGACCGGATGATGCGATCGGCGGAGAACATCCATCGCCTGTTCGACATCAGCCCGCGCGACGCGGCGATGGACGGCGCGTCCATCCTGCGGACTCTGTACGACGCCCATCTGCAAGCGCTCTACATCCTCAAGGAGCCGGTGGGGCGCGGCAAGCTGTACGTCGATTTCCTTTGGGTCGAGTTGCAGGAAATGGTTCGCATCATCGAAGAAAACACGACCCACTTTGGACAGATGGTCCGAGGCAATATGCAAGCGGCACAAGTCGAACAGGCGGCGAAGGCAGAGTTCGACGCCGTTAAGGCAAACTACCTGAAAACCAAGGGCGGATCGGGGCTGCGTAATCATTGGTGCGTGGGCAACCTGTCGGACTTGGCGAAGGCCCTTGGCTACGAGGGAGAATACTACATCCTCTCCCGAGTGCTGAACGGCCCAGTCCATTCGTCGCCCTACGGGCTACAAGCCGAGCCCCGTCTCACTGGCAAGTCCATCATGCTGCTCGCGTGGCACTTCCTGCACAGGGTCATGGGGCGAATCGCCGAATACGCTGGCGCGCCGGTCGAAGCCTGGATTCGTGACGAGGTTTTGCAGTCGGCGTACCAGCCCGTGTTCAGTGTTGCTGACGCCGAACTTGCCGATCTGAGAGCGGACCTTGATGAGAGCGCAGACGAGTAGACTGGCACTTGGCAGCTGCTACGGAGGCTGGCAAAAACGCGCGCCTGTCCGCGCGTCAAGCCGCCGCCTTTAATTCGGCCAGCACGCGGCCGACCTCACGCCAGTCGGCATGCTGGGCGTCGAGCGACCGGATGGTGTTCAGAACCGTGCGGCCGGGGTGATACAGCGGCACCAGCGCAGTCGTGACATTGAGCTGGATCGGCCGAGCGACCACACTTCCAAGTGTACCTGCCGATTGAAACCGAAATGCGACAGAGACCGCCTCCATCGCCTTGGACCCAAGCGTGACGACGATCCTCGGTGCCACCAACTCGATGACCGGGCGAAGGAACTGCTTGCCGCACTCGCGGAGACACGACTCCGGTATCCGCGCCTGCATCCCGCCTTTTTTCATGCACAACGCGGCGTTGGTGAAGAATAGGCGGTCGTCCGAGACGCCGACCCGCGGCGGCTTGATCTGGATACCGGCCTCCGCGATCAGTTCCGCAAGGACCAAATTCGTCTGGACCCGCTCGCCGGGCCACCCGCGGTACTTGCGGAAACCAGCAACATCCGCGAAGTCTTGGGCGACGATCATCAGTTCGGCGTTCAGGTTTCCCTGCCAACGCGAGTAGGCTCCGATTTCATCGCAGTCCAGTGATCCGCCGTCGATCGTTGAGGGGTTTGCCAGGTACGCGGTGCAGCGGTCGCATGTCTTGCGCTTCTCGACCAGTTGACGGTATTGGCTCGCCTTGTCCATGCGGTTTGTTCATCGGCTTCCGCGGTGTACGGGGCGAGCCGTATATCCGAGATACGTAGCTGGTCGCGCGGCGGCGTCCCCTTAAATACCGTCCCCATAACTACCGCGGACATAGGGCGCGGTACCGGCGCCGATGCTGACAGAACAGCCGGCGATGCCCCGTACGCCCGGACGGCACACTAAAAACGACAAACGCGCATAAATGCCATAACTCCTGGCGGCACAACGGTCCGATCGCAAAAATGCCTATATTAGGAGGGGGACAGCGCGCCGTCGGGCATGAGGAGTCATCGGAGGGATGCGACACGCAACATCCGCAACAACAGTTGCATCCAGTCAGGCTGACCTGTGAAACGCGGCAACGTCCCTCACTTCCCGCCCACCCACTCGAGGTCGACAAGGAGCGGGCGGTGCGGCGAGCCGACGCTGGGTTGCACCTGGCACTTCGTGCAGCGCCACCCCTTGCCCGTCAGCACGTGATCGATCCGCACCGCCGTTCCCCCAGCATAATAGGTGTACCCGAACCCTGAGCCTGCGGACCAGAAGGCGTCGGCGAAGCCCGTCCACCACTGCCGATAGATCGCGCTGTCGCGAAGCAGATTGAAATCCCCGGCCAGCACCGCCGCCGGACCGGCTTCCGCGGCGGAGCGGCTGAGCGTTTCCGATTCGCGCCGCCGCTCGGCGATGTTCTCCCGGACCTGTTCCCTTCCGGCCCGACCCGCGCCTAGCACCGCCTCGAACGAGGTGTGGGGGGACGCCAGATGGACGTCGAAGAACGGCACGAGCCCCGCCGGTGTGACCAGCTCACACCGCACGGCAAACCCCTCGTTGGGCGCCTCCGGGCCGACGACTTCCCCGGGGCGGATGATCGGGTAGCGGCTGGCCAAAAAAATCTCGCCGCCCGTCAGGCAATACCAGCCGCTGCCGAACAGCTCCCGCTGGAATTGCGGCCGCCACTCCTGAAGCGCGACGACGTCCGGCTGGGCCTGGGCGATCTGCAGCGCCAGCGCATGCCGGTCGAGCGCGGAACTGTGAACATTGCAGGTCAGCAACCGCAGTCGGGGCGCGCCCGGCACGTGAGGAGCCACATGCCACGAGAAATGGAGTCCCATGAGAGGCCCGAGCGCCACCACGGCCGCCGCCGTCAATATCCCCAGCGCCCGCGGCCGCCACAGGCACGCCGCCGGCGCCAGCACGAGCATCGGCAGCCACCACAGCCATCGCGGCCCAAACAGGAGCAGCGTGCCGAGCCACCACCTGTCCCCCGCCGCAAACAAAAATGCCCATACCGCCAGCAGCAGTCCCAGGTACAGACACGCGCCGATGGCCACGGACCCGCGGAGGCGCCGGCGCGGCGCCGGCTTAGGTGGGCCTTGGGACTGCCGCACATCGCTCGATTCATCCATGCGCCGTCCACCGGTTACCGGCATCTCACCATGTATACGGTCCCCTCGCCGGCTCTGTCGCGACGGCCAGGCCGCACTCGGGACAACGGTCCGGGGTGACTCGGAGATCGTAGCCGCATGAGGGGCAATGGCCGGTGGCAGGACGCCGCCGTCGGATTCCCCAAATGGCCGGCAACACGGCTGTTGCCGCCACCCCTGCCCAGCACGGCCACAGAACCTCCGTTAAACGAGTGAAGGGATTGGCCATGGCAAACACGCCAAATCCAATGAATCGAAAGCGGAAGTGTGCGAACGGGCCTTCGACGCTCCTAAGGCGATCAGTCGGCGACCCTGGATCAGTTGGATAGAAGAACAGTCCGCTGCGCATGCGAGGTGGCGCCAAATCTCGTGGCTGCCCGGGCCTTGGCGGTCGAAGACAAACCCAAAGGTCCGAAGCGGACGGGCGACCTCGCGGTACTTGAAGCCCGCCAGCCCCCCCATCAGCGGATTCCCACCGGAACGAGTAATTGCACCGCCGTCGGCGCGCCCGGCATCTTGGCGAGGGCCGGCGGCAGCGGGTCGCCATGATCGAGGCAGGACTCGATGATCTTTCGCGCAAGTCCTTGCGCGATTTCCGCCGCCTCGGCGATGCTGCGGCCCTCGGCCACCAGCCCCGGCACGTCCGGGCTCGTGGCGACGTAGCCGCCTTCTTCCAGCGGCTCCACGTTGAGTCGGATCGTCACTTCGTCCATCGAGCTCTCATTTTTTGAGTGTCGATCTTCATTCTGTTCATTATACCGCCTTTCTGCTCCGGTTATTTGGGCGGAGTGAACTCGCTGCTGTCGAGCTTTACGCCGATATGAATCTCTTTGAGCGTGCACGAAATAAACCACTTACCATCGCGGTACGCGGCGATCTTGGTCCAGTGTCTTACCCCGCCTTTGTTTGCGAAGTCTGAAAAGACGACCGACTGCACGACCGGCTTGCCGGCCTCGCCCATCACCTCCTGCTCGCGTTTCACCAGCAGCCCGCTCTTCTTGTCGAAATAAAGCCGGACCTCGCGATGACCGTCCGCCTCGATCCGGATGCCCGCCGCCGGGTGATCCTCCACATTGGAGTTGGCGATTCGCGTAAGCTTCAGGGACTTATCGCGAAGTGGCAGCAGCCGGTCGAAGTCCTCCGACCATTTCTGCTCCTTCATTTCCTTGAGACCTTCTGGCGGCAGCGGCTGGACCTGCCCATTCACCGCGGCCCAACCCTCGCCGCCATTGATACAGAGGGTCTGCGTGATTTTCTGGCCCTGGAGCGTGAGGCGCGAGGTGGTCTTGTATCGGTCCGGCATCTCCCAAACGTCTTCAACTACTATGGGGACGGGAGGCTGGCCGGGGGCGAACTCGCCCTCGCCCTCCACCGTGATGCGTACGGACTTCAATTTGGCGACGGCGGCTTCTCCGCCGTGGGCACGGATCGCCTTCTCGACTAATTCCTTCGCATCTGCCTGCGCCAGAGCCGCGGGAGCGGCCGTGAGCAGTATGACGATTGAAAGCACAGCAAGGGGGACAATGGGCAGGGCCGGGATCGAACCGGCGACACATGGATTTTCAGTCCATTGCTCTACCAACTGAGCTACCTGCCCGGCGGAAGCAAGCCAAAGATTTTAGGCCGCACGGGTCTTGATGCAAGGGGCGCCGCCGATCGGTCGGGTGCGCGACCCTCTGGGCGGCCCGGCGCAAACGGCCCGTGAAACGTGAAAACGTAAAACGTGATCTGATCGCGAGCCCATTGGTCACGTTTTACGTTTTCACGTTTCATTGGCATTTCAATCAGGACCGGCCGAAACCGTCACGGACACGATCGGCCGGGACAGGCGCGCGGTGCGCGTTGCGTGGAGGAGTCAGTTCATTACAATTCCCGCCGCCTTGTCCGGCGGGGGAATCCGGCAACAGGGGAAGCCTTTCATGCCGAATCACGATGGCCGCGAGGTCGATGGGTCGTCCGTTGCCGCCGATCTGCTCGCGTGGCTGTTGGTGGTCGTGTTGCTGCTGGCGCAGTGGGGGGTGTTCAGGCAGTTCGCGCTGCGCGAGGTGGTGTGGAGCTACCCGCCGAACCATGACCAGTTGAGTTATCTCGATCAGAGCTACGCAGCTTACGAACGGATACTTCAAGACCCATCGAAGGGATTGGAGGAGACGGCTTGGTTTCGCCCGCCGCCGCGGTATCGGGCACCGCTCGATTCGGTAGTCCTTCCGCGGCAAGAATGGCGTTCCCAGAGCGACTGGCAGCGCGCCAAGGCGACGGGCATGATGCTGCCGGTGCAGGCGTCGCTGCTGTTCTGCTTGGCCGGGCCCAGCCGTCTGGCCGCTCTGTCCCTGAACTTCCTCTACTTCGCGCTGCTGCAAGTCCTGTTGGTGGCAACAGTGAAATGGCTCACCGGCCGCTGGAGCCTTGCGCTGCTGGCGCTTGGGCTGCTGCTCCTGGCGAAGACGCCATTCCCGCCATTCTGGGCCGGCGGGCTGTTCGATTTCCGGCTCGACTTCATCGGGTTCTGCCTGTACGGGGTCTTCCTGTGCCTGGTAATGCAATCGCGGGTATTCGCCGACCGCAAAGGGTCGCTGGCTGCGGGCGCGGCCGCGGCGCTGCTGTTCACGTTTCGATTTATCACGCTGATCTACCTCGCCGGCGTCCTGGGATGCCTGGCCGCGTACCTGGGGCTGCGCATATGGCTGTGCTGGCGCGATCCGGATGCGCGCCGGCCAGTGGCCGACCGGCTCCGTAATATCGTGTTGGCGTCGGCGATTATCGCCACCGTTGCCTTGCCTATCCTCGTCCCTCGGCTCCGGGCGATCAGGGACTACTACGTCATCGGTCACGTCACCGGACCGGAAAAGCAGGTGCGTGCCGCCGAGCAAGGAGTTACCGATCTTCGGTCCGCGCTGCTGTTCTATCCGAGGTCGCTTTACGACAATCACCTGGGTCGGCTTCTGCTCCGCGCGACCAAGTGGGTGCTGCTTGCGTCGGCGGGCATGATGGCGTTTCGGCTGGTGATCGCCGGTCGTTCCGGGCGGCCGCCATTTGACGTGAAAGCCGCGGGGCTTTTCATCCTCGCTGCCGGCGTCGTGCCCCTGGTAGTGCTCACCAGTGATACGGCCAAGTCGCAGGTCGTCGCCGACGTGATGGTCGTGCCGGTGCTGTGGGTGGTGTTGCTTGGCGTAATGGTGATGGCGGGGGCGTATCGCGGCGTGCGGCCGTTGCCGGTTGTGCGGTGCGGACTGATCGCCATATCGGCGTTCGTCCTCGGCCGTGCCGTGGTGGCGCAGGTGGACCAATATGCGCGACGAAGCGGGATGACCAGGCATCGCGACGACGTGAATCGCGTGGTTGAGATCGATGATCGGCTGGCCGCTGCCGCTATGGATCTTGCCTTAGGCGATCCCCGTTTTGCATTCGACAGCATGTCGGACGCGCTGCACTACAAGGTATTTAAAATTCTGGCGTATGAGCGGCACGGCATCTTGTTCCACCCCGACGAGGTGCTGGCCAACTCGATTTTTGAACGCGACCCCGAGGATGCGATGCGCCGGCTGCGGTACGCGGACTTTGTGGTGCTAACGCAGCATCCGCAACCGAAGCCCGGCACGTTTGAGCTCCCATTTGACCGGCGGATGCGCGAGCTGAGGCCGCGGCTGTTCGACTGGTGCCGGGGAAACGACATCGAACTGCTGAGCGAGCACCTGGGCCCTCCATTCGATTGCGACGCGACGGTCTTCGTCCGGCCCGAGGTGCGAGTGCAAGCGGACGCCGACGGCTGGATCGCCACCCGCGGGGCGAAGGTCGTCGGACTGGCCGAGGTCCTGCGCGCGCGACCGCGCATCGAACTGTGGGGGCCGAACTCGATGCAGTATCTCACGAATCCGCCTCACGCCCGCGCCCGAATTCGCGGCAGCGACTTGCCTGCGGCACTGACGTATGAGGGGGACAGCTATCATCTGTCGCTTCATCTCGATCCGGCCAGGCTGCCGGTCACCGGAAGCGTCGAGATCGAGTTAAGTTTTGACGGCTCATTCATCCCGCGCAAGGTGAACGGCAGCGCAGATGACCGCGAACTGGTTATGCAATTGCCGAGCCGGGCCGAGCTGCGTCCCTGAGCTACTGTTACCTGAGTGAATTACTTCTGCCTGAAGACGATACGGCCTTTGGTCAGGTCGTAGGGAGAGAGCTGGACCTTGACGCGGTCGCCGGGCAGGATGCGGATGAAGTGCTTGCGCATTTTGCCCGAGACAATCCCGAGAATTTCATGGTCGGAGTTGTCCAGCCTGAGCTTGAACATCGCGTTGGGCAGCGCGGTGGTGACGGTCGCTTCCACTTCAATCGGCTCGGACTTGGCCACTATGCTTCTCCGCTGAACAATCAGACTGGTCTTAAGACAGCTCCGATGATACGGCCCAACCCGCACCGCGACAAGTCAGCAAGCTCGCGGGACACTCATTCATTTACCGCTGCGTTGCGGCGGCGGCTTATCTTCGGCCGCCCAGCGGATGCCCCGTACCAGAATCTCCTGGTACGTAGGGTTCTGCCATGCCGAGGGGCCGTGGCCGAACATGAGATAGAACACCCGGCTGTTGCCCGACTGGGTCACCCACGCAACGTCGTGATCGCACCTGGGGTGATCCACCGTCAGCAGCACATGCGCTTCGGGCGACACGTAAATGCCGGAGTACGCTTCGTCGTCCATCGGAAAATCGGCAAGCCCCTTGGTAATCGGATGCTCCCTGTCGGCGATCCTCACCTCGAAGTGCTGATCGTGAAGGTACTTTGAAGGCGGGTATTCCTTCCCGTCGACAATCTCCGGCTTGTGAAAGTACCGGCCTCCGACCACCGTGCGGTATTCGGGCCAGTCGTCGTGAGAACAGAGATTGTGATGCAGCGACACGACGCCAATCCCCGTCTTCAGCAGGTCCAGCAGGTCCTGCTCCTGACGCGGCGTGAAGTTCCTGGCCATGTCGTACATGACGATCGCGTCGTAGTGCGTTTCCAGGCCGGGCTTGAGCAGATCGGCCGACCGCGGCAGGGGGGCCCTGGTATATTTGATCCCGGGCAGGGCGTCCCAGACCGCGAAGAACTGCTTCTCTTCGAATGGGTGGCCGCCGTAGGTGAGCAGTACGCGAATGGGTTTGCCGCTGCCCGGCCGCGAATCTTCGGCCCGCGCCGCCGAGCAGGCCAAAGCCAGAGCGCACAATCCGCCGATCACGGGTAGCAGCTTCATAACGTCCTCCGTCTTGTCCGCAGACTCAGTGTGGAGGGCGTGCGCCGGCGCGTCAAGCACCTGAGATGCGACGGGGCGCGGGCCTCGCCCGTGGCACGGCCGACTCGGCCGTGGGCGTAAGAGCAGCACCGCCGGTTGGTGAGCGATTGTGGAAAGCCCGGTGTCGCTACCGTGCTTTCGACAATCGCTCACCAACCAGCAATGAAACTCCTTGGACCACGGCCGAGTCGGCCGTGCTACGATCCAGCTGCCAACAACCGAGCGTCACGCTCGACCCCATGCGCCGCGCCTGAGGGGAGCATGCGGCTTGGCGACAAGATCTAGGACCCGGCGCGGTTGACGCGCGAGTGGAGCGAGCCGTTGGGCCAACTCAGCTCCGTCCGTGCCGTGCCGCGAATCATCTGGGCGAGCGGGTCGCCGATGGCTTGGCGGCGCCAGCCGGTCAGCAGGCGGTGGGGGGATGACGAATTCTCGTCCGTAAGGTGTTGGTAGAATTCGCTCACTTCCTGCCGGTTTGTGGCTGCGGCCGGGTCGATGGACTGGCCGGCGCACAGGCATTGGGCGAGCGCCCACAGCGCGTCGGTACGGAACTTCTCGAGGGGCGACTGCTCGGTATCGCGCGGGACGGGGAGTTGCCCATCCGAGAGCGATAGCGCCCGTCCCGTCAGCTCGATGATCCGCCCGCCATGCTCGGCCTCGACCGGGCGGGGCAGGCCCTTGACGCGTCCGAGCTTCTCGACGGACTTGATGGGGTTGCGGGCCAGGTCCAGGAGGACCTCGTCCTTGAGGAAGGCGCGAGGTGGGACATCGGCGTGGCGGGCGGCGGCGTCCCGCCAGGTCGTCAGCTCGCGGAGGACCGCCAGGTTTCGCGCCGGCAGTCCGCCGGCCCCGCGGACACGCTGAAACTGTTGCTCGGGGTTGAACTCGAAAAGCTTTGGATCGCATTGGTTGGCGCACTCTTCGGCGGCCCACGCGGCGTGGCCCAGCGCCTCCAGCCGTTCCCCCAGGCGCAGCCGCACCAGCGCGAGATATCTTACGTCGTCGGCCGCGTAGCGAAGCTGCATGTCCGACAGCGGCCGCTGGTCCCAATGCGTAAAGGTCAACCCCTTCCCGAGTTTCACTCCGGTGAATTCGTGCACCAGTTTGGACAGGGACAGCGGGTAAGGCAGGCCGACGAAGCCCGCCGCGATTTGTGTATCGAAGACGTTGGCCGGGGCGCGCTTGAGGTGGCGAACGACCGGCTCCAGGTCCTGCTGCCCGGCGTGAACGATTTTCTCGATCGCCGGGTCGGCAATCAGTTCCCAGAATGGTCGCAGGTCCATCCCGGTCAAAGGATCGATCAGGGCGATCTGCTGCGCCGAGGCAACCTGGATAACACACAGTCGCGGGACATACGTCAGCTCGCCGATGAACTCGCTGTCATAGCCGAATCGGCCGGCGGTGCGCAGGTGTTCGACGAGCGCCGCAAGCTGAGCCGGCTCCGCCACCACCCGGGCCGCGCCCGGTGGTACCAGCGGATTGACGATAGATGCGCCCCGCGCCGCAGCGGGCTCGGCATGCGCCGACTCGTGGCTTCGCGCCCGATGGGCCGAGCGGTACGACAGGTGGCGACGCGATGATTCATCCGACGCGCCCATGGTTCCGGCGACTCCTCTGCCTTTCCATAGCGAAACGGGTGAGCGACATCAAGCTCAACCTGTTCTTACTCGTCTCATCGCGAGAATGGAAGCTGGCGGCTTATCGGACGCTCTTCAAACTCGTGCTCCCACCCGCCGCGGCACGCGATTTGTACTTCGTTTCATGGCCCCCTCATGGTTGCCCACGCTATGCCAGTTTCCCGCTTTGCGACGACCCGACGCCCGTCGGTCGTGATCGTCGAAGATGAGGAGACGTCGCGTCGGGCGCTAAGCGTATTGCTGTCCCTCTGCGGTTATCAGCCCCAGGCATTCGCGTCTGCTGAGGACGCGCTGCGTTTTCTTAAAGGCCGTGCGTTCCCGCAGGTTGTGCTGATCGATCTTGATTTGCCGGGAATGAGCGGCCTGGATCTGATCCGCCGACTGAAGAAGTTAGAGCCTTCCGTGTTTCCTATCCTGATCACCGCCAGCGACGACGACACCCTGGCCGCCCAGTTACGCGGGCTTCCAGTGGTGTATTTGCGCAAGCCGGTCGATTTCGATGTGTTGCTGGCCCTGCTCAACGAACAGCACCAGCGGCACCGGTTTTAGCGGCCCTTGCCGCCCTCCCCGTGAGAGTTTATCTATCTCGGTCCCCATGCCGATGAGAAATCGGCCGCGGCGGTCTGAATTCGCTTGCAACCGGTTGCCGTCTAAGTAAGCTATTACGCCTCGTTTCTCGGGCACGTCACCCGCGGCCCGGCGGATGGAAGGAGTCGCAGAATGAACCTCGTGTATGCCGTCGATCGGCTGATTGATACCGGTTGGACCCCCGTTGATGAGGACATGGAACGCCTCCCGGACGGCCGGCCCTATCCCTCGGTAGCCGCCGTGGAACAGGAATTTGCCCGCGCGGGACTCGATCTTACCGTCAAGCACAACAGCGCCTTCGGCTGTTACCGCGCCACATGGGGCCCGGCGGGCGAGAACGCGCAAGCCGGCCAGGCCGACGACCGCCACGGCACCGTGATCGGATCGTGCGAGCGCGAGGCCGCCGTCTATGCCCTCGCCCAGCTCCGCGAGGCCCAGGCCGAGCGGCAGCTCGAAGCGGTGTGACGCCCACCCGCTGCGCGGCGATGACTCGCCGGCCTCTGTCGCTCACCCGGTAGCGGTGCGCGTGCTGCGCCTTGTTGATGAGGCCGTGCGAGCCCGATCTGATGGTGGTTCGTGTGCAGGACGTACGACTCCAGCGAATACCCATCCTTGCTCGTCGCAATCGTGGGATTGGTGTCCGTCGACTCATGCCCCGACGCGGTGATGTGCCGCCGCTCGCAAAGGTATTTCAGCACCTGATCGGTGATCGGGGGAGTGACCGGAAAACGGCGCCGAGCGCGTCTTGTCCCGCATCGCCGGCCGGCTATAATACTGCGCTTTGCAACGGGCGATTGGCGCAGTTGGCTAGCGCGCCAGCATGACACGCTGGAGGTCACAGGTTCGAGCCCTGTATCGCCCATTGCTGACAAATCAGGCTGAAAGTGAGCGGCCTGCGCCAACTAACGTTTCTTGCCAATCTTCATCAGGGCCGTCCCCTTGTGAATGGCGACGTGGTCGGTCTTGTCGCTCTTGATGAAATACTGCGGGTCCTCTTGCGTCGCGTGCCGCTTGTATCCCCTGAACGTGATCTCGGAGATGATCTTTTTCTGCACCATCCCGGTGACTCGACCGGCCTCCGAGTTCCACGTCACACAGTCATTTCATCTTCGTGAAATGAAATCTGATTCCGGCCTTGTTGGCCTCGGCGAGCAGGGCCTCGGCGGCCTTGAGGTCGCGCAGGATCGGGTTCGGCTGCTTGAAGTGGTTCATGTTCGTCTCAACGTGCTCGGCCAACGCGCGCACGGTCTTCAGCCCCTCGGCGGCGGGGAACCATTGCTCGGCCGGAAGCCGCATCGTCCTGGGATCAAAGCCTTCGGCCTGGAGCTGCGCCGCGAGCGCCGCCTGGCTCTCGGACAGCAGCGACGTGAGCGGCGCCACATGGCGGGCGCGGGCGGCGGTGTCGAGCCGGTCCGACTCGCGCGCCAGCGCCTTGCCCGATCCCCCCTTGACGTAGGCCGCCGCGGCGTCCGGCAAATCCCTCTCCAGCGTCACGACCACCGCCTGCGCCATGGCTGTTCTCCAACTTCGCCATCCTTCCACGTTGCGAATGGTGCCGCAGGTTTTGAAAAAGATCAATATATGGATTTGGCCGTGACGCGCGCCAGCCGCCCGCTTGGAGAGCTTCACAAGACCGACCACAATCTCGTATACGTCCCTCCAGCGAGACGAGCGCAGGTCAATCAGGTGTCAAGCTTCCTCGTACGGCTTTTCTTAGCAAAGTGTCCGTAGCAATCGCAGCCGGAAGGAAGGACAACTCGGCGACCGAGCACGAAATCTCGCAGCCGGGGCGTTTCAGCGCTCGCGGCTGGTCTAACCGTGCACCTTCCTCACGACTTTCGGTCTCGCAGCGCTTGCGTCGCTCGTCACGCCGTGGAAAATCGCTGAGTGTACCTCACGCGGGTAACGGCATCGGAAGGAAGGTCGGATGGTTCACCAGACGAAGATTGCCTGGCTCGCATGTGGATTAACCTTGGCGTCATTCACCACGGCCGGAGCCCACACGATCGCCCTCTACGACGGGAACAACTACGCCGCTGTCGGTGCGGCCCAGCCCACACCCACAACCGTTTCTATTACGAGCATCCCGGCGATTTCCAGAGTAAACGCGGGCTCCAACGATGGCAGTAGCGCGACGACAACCTATGACATTAGTGACACCGGCATGTCATTCGGCACGCACCAACTCCTGAGTGGCGCGATGTTCTCATCGACCTCCTCGGCAGCGAATATCAACTTCACGGCGAACGTTGACCTGCATTACGAGGTGTCAGGGACATTTTCGACGGTTGGTCAGCTCTGGACCCCAAGCCACATACCCACAGGCGGCTTAACAGTCAGCCTCTCGGAATCGTCCGATCCACCGCAGCCGTTGTTCTCCTATCATCAGCCGCCCAATTCCGGGGAAGCACCCTTTGATTTCAATTTCGACACGGCGGGTGGCAGCCAATCCGGTACGCTCCGGTCGGGCCGTAACTATCTGTTCAGTTTTTCCGCCCACCTTCAATCGACTGGCCCTGGCGCTGCCGCGTCGGCCAGCGGTCACGTCTCCTTCGCGCTCGGCGTACCGGGCGACTTCAACGGCGACGGAAATGTTGGGTTTGATGATCTCGTCGTGCTGGCGCGGAATTACACGGCAGATGGGCCAAACGTCACTTATGCGACCGGTGACGTGAACCAGGACAACAACGTGGGGTTTGACGATCTGCTCATTCTGGCGCGGAACTACGGCAGATCCCTCAACACGCAGACAGTGGCCATCCCCGCGACGGTTCCTGAGCCGGCGGTCGCTACTCTGTTTGTGCCGGCCGCAGTCCTACTGCTCCGCCGCCGCCGGGCTCACGGCTCTTCCGGTCGGCGCCCGAAGCAGTAACCCGCGGTGGGCGATCGTAGCTCGGTACCCGCGGCCGCTCCTGCGGCGCCTCTCGCACGCACGGAGACCAACTGCTAAGATCGGCGCGTAGTCGGAAATCACTTCGAGCTTGGCTACCGCTCTTTGACGGGGCACCTGGATAGGAGGATCGCATGTACTGCGGCAGAGAATTGGCGATTTCACTTTTAGGGGTGTTGAGTGTCGTGGCTTCCGCAACGGCGTCCCGGGCGGCGACGATCTCAACTACGAATGGCGACGAAGGGGTGACCACCGACGCCTTCGATGTCCATCAAGGGACACTCATCTTGAACGATTCGGGTGTGACTTTCCCGGCCGATGACGCGCTAGGGGGTGTTAGTGCAGACCCGGAGCGTACCCACTGTGTCTTCAGCGACAACCCACCGCCGGCCGGATTCGACTTCATCGACTTCAAAACCCCCCGCCCGGTAACGGTGGTCGGCTACAAGCTGCTACTTGAGGAGGATTCCCCCCTGGGTGATCGGTCCACCAAATACGCGGGGCTGTTTGCTTATGACCCGACATTCACCACCCTGACGCAGTTATCTGCGGTTGCCATCTCCACGCCCTTTGCAAAATTCTACGGGACCGACGGGATACGGGTCACAGATACCTTCGCGCCGGTCACGGCGCAGCGCTGGCGGCTGGAGGTGATCCGCTCGCCCGGCCCTCACCTTACGTACGGCTCCCGCGTGGTCGAACTGGACGCAATCAGTCCGACGTCCGGTGACGCGAATGGCGATGGCGACGTTGACTTTGCGGACCTTCTGACGCTCGCACGCAATTACGGAAAACGTGGGGCGGGCTGGATCGACGGCGATTTCAACGGGGATGGCACCGTCGGGTTCGACGACCTGGTGACGCTCGCGCGGCACTACGATAGCGGTCTGGCGTCGGCCGTGGCGGCCGAGCCCGCGACTACTCCGGAGCCCGGCACATCCTTGGTGTGGGTTTGCCTTGCCGCAACCGTTCTGTTCAGCCGACAGAAACGCGCCCCGCAACGCGACTCATCCGCTGGGCGTCGCACGATTCCCAAACTCCGTAAATGGTCTACCGTGCTGGCAGGGGCCCCGAAAAGCCCGTTGGATCCGCACAGAGGTCTGCGATGATTAAAGATGCAATTCTTCTACTTGCGATGCTGGTACTGGCGGGTTGTGGGGCACCGTCCAAGCCGTTTCAGGCGGTCCCGCCCGGCCCAGGTCAAGCCACGATCTACGTGTTCCGCCCAAGCCAAAGTTATTACGGATCGGCCGTTGGGTTAGATGTTCTCTGCGACAAGACGAAAGTGGGAACAGTAAATGCCGGAGGCTACGTTTGGAAGCAGGTGAACGTCGGGCACCACCTCATCAGCTCTGCGACGGAGAGGAGCGTTGAAATTCCGTTCGACGCAGAGGATAGCCGCTCGTACTACATTCAAGCCGACGTTGAGCCAGGATTCTGGATGGGTCGGCCCAAGCTGGTAATGGTGCCCGAGGAGCAAGGCAAGCTCGCGATCCTCAGCACGAGGTATTTCGGTCCCTAGCCAAAGCCGGCCAAGAGTTGCGTCACACACATCCTTCGCGATCAACCCGGTCCGCCGCTTGGAGGGCTCGTCTACTTCGCCGCCGCGTTGTGGTCCGCCAAATGGCGCCATCGAAACATTGAGCCGGTGCAGAGCGCCAGGAATCTGTGGATTTGCTCGGTAGCCCCGTCGCGATTACGATATCTCTCGCACTTTTCAGGGCGGATCAATTGCAGAAGAAGATGAACACCGTCGAGTTCAGTTGCGCGTGCGGCCAGCGAATTCGCGCACGTGTGGATCAAGGGGGGAAATTCTATCGATGCACGTCCTGCGGAGGAAAGATACAGGTGCCGAGAGTCGAACTCGCCGGGAGCGCGGCGACCGCGCCAGTCGCGCAGGTAGAAGCAGAACCGTCGTCCGTTGCGAAGGATAGGTGGCGGTTCCATCGCCGGCTGCTGAAAGCGCCTTCGACGGTGGGCGAGTTGGCGGTCCACCTTGTGGCTGCCTGGCTCGGCATCGGGATGCTGGCGCTGGCTCTGTCGTTCTTCTCACTGCCGGCCGCAATCGCGGGCGCGATCTTATTCACAGTGGCCAGCGCCGCCACCGCACAGCAGGTCTGGGTGCTCTTGCGTGCCCGGCAGCGCGTGCTTGCTTCCAAAAACGTCCCGCTTCTGTGGAGCTTCATTCGGTTGATCGCTTGGGACCCGGTTGAGGGCGTGCTTATCCTGCGGAATAAGCGCGTCGAATTCTGCGACGACAACCTGGAGGATGGGTGCGGGGGTGTGCGGTATTTGTACCCCGTACTCGGCGAGGAACTGGCCTTGCGTGCACCGCTCGAGGTACAGACGCTAAGTTTTCGTGACGAGAACGTGCTGACGCGCGAGTATCTCAGTGTCACGATTCGCGGGACCATGAAATGGCGGATCGTGGACATTCGCAAGTTTTACCTGCTGGTCAGCCGAGAACTCCGATCAACGACGAATGAGGATGATCGCGAGTCAGTTTCACGTTCCGCCCGTCCCACCGTCTCGGGCGACGTCACTGCTGAGTCTGCGATGAGGCAGTTGTTGCGGGCCGCCATTAGTTGGATGCAGGTGTTGGTGGAGGAAGAGACACGCACACTTGTCTCACGGGCGAGATCGGGCCTCTTGATTGCCGACAGGCTTTCGCAGGAACTATTTCCCCAGGTGTACGAACAGCCTCAAACCGCTTCTCAAGGTTCGTCGCCCACTCAGGGGTCGATTGTGGAATGGGGTGGGGCCGCCGACGGACTGGCCGGCGCGATTCACGACACAATCGCTCGGCGACTCGAACCTTACGGCATCGCGGTAGAGGACGTTTCACTTCAGGAGCTGAGGCTGCCCGATGAAGTTATGCGAGAGTGCATTGAAGCGTGCAAGGCTTACTACTACCCCACGCTGGCGAAACGCAAAGCAGCGTTTGCTCTTGAGCAATTGAAGGCCCAAGCGGAGGTGCTCGGCTCCGAAGCCGTGGCGACACGTGAGATCGTCGGTGTCGCGCCCGCCTTTGCCCTGCCCGATTTTCTCAGTCGGTTCCTACAGCAGCGACTACGACCCGCCGGCAATGGGGATTCCAAACTGGAGGAGTCGGCTCTTGTCACAGCAGTTGCGGCTATCGCATCCGGTCCCCCTGCCCAGGCGGCGTCAAACTCCACAAATGATGAACGGACGGCCATGACGCCATCGGCACCTACCCGACTGTCGATGCCGCTGCCTCCACCACCGAACGAGTGACACGAGCCAGGGCTCCTAGTTCACAATCCGCCCGTCCCCTTGACCCATCGCGGGCGGCAGTTGCCGACGCCTAGCCAGAATTGGCCCTGGGTGACCGGCGGCTCACCCCAGGCGAGTTGGGTCAGTATGGCAATGGGGGCCGCGTGCGAGACGATCAGCAGCTTGTGGCCTTGGTTTTGCCGAAGGAACTCCGTGAGCCGGACGACGACGTGCTCGATCGGCTCGTTGGGATACTCGCGGCTGTTCACGGTCGCCGTGGTTCCCCACTCGCGAATCGCGTCATCCTCCTCGAATGCCAATCCGGTGGCGTCGGTGATCTCGCGGGCAGTCTGCACGGCGCGCCGGTACGGACTGGTCAGACCGACGAAGCCGGACAGATCGAGTCGCGCCAGGCGCTCGGCCAGGCCGCGGGCTTGCTGGCGCCCCAGGTCGGTGAGGGAGCAGTCAGGGTCGGTGGAGGTGCCCGCGTTGCCCTCGCTCTCACCATGCCGGATCAACAGTAGCTCGGTCATCGGTTGCGTCCGTTTGCAGCCGCTACTCGTGCAAGTCGGTGGTAAACCTCAGGCTCGTTATCGTCGCTTGGTTTTGCGGCGCTGCCGCCCGCGGTCTGCCTGGGCCTTGTGCGCCTGAAGGATTGCCGTAATCAACCCTGGGAACCTTCCTTGGACGCCATCGCAACGCGGCGAGTTGTGCATCTCGACGCCCTTGCGCTCGGTTCTGATCAACCCCGCCTCCCGGAGCACCTTGAAATGCTGTGACAAGGTCGATTTGGGCACCGGCCTGTCACTCATTTGCAGGAACGCCGAGCAGTTTTGGGGACATTCCGCCCGGGCGATCTCCGCGAATATGTGAACGCGCACGGGGTCGGAGAGGGCATGGAGAATGCCCTCAACCGTGATGTCCTTCGCCGCAGGGTGAAATAAAGGTCTCACAAAATAATTTTAGATGGTGGGTTGACCGCTTGTCCAATAGTTCCTAACCTGTGAACTACTTAGTTCGTTAATCCCGAACTAACGCACAAATGCAGAGATCGGCCAACCAGCAGGGAGCAGAACCATGAGTCAGTTGAAAGGGAAAGTTGCCATCGTTACGGGCGCCTCGAAGGGGATCGGCGCGGGAATCGCCCAGGGCCTGGCGGCCGCGGGGGCCGCGGTCGTCGTGAATTACGCCTCCAGCAAGGAAGGGGCGGACCGGGTGGTTGCCCAGATCACCGGCGAAGGCGGCAAGGCGATTGCCGTTCAAGGCGACGTGTCGAAAGCGGCGGACGTGAAGCGGCTTTTCCAGCAAGCGAGCAGGGCGTTCGGCTCGCTCGATGTGCTCGTGAACAACGCCGGCGTCTTTGAATTCGGGCCCATCGAAACTGTTACAGAAAGCCAGTTTCACCGGCACTACGGCGTCAACGTCCTCGGGCCCATTCTTACCGTTCAAGAGGCGCTCAAGTACTTCGGCCCCAACGGCGGCAGCATCATCAACATCAGCTCGGTCGTGAGTACGAACTCGTTCCCGACGGGGGTGCTCTACTCGTCAACGAAGGGCGCCCTTGACAACCTGACGCGCGGCCTGGCGCTCGAACTGGCCCCGCGAAAGATCCGTGTCAACGCGATCAATCCCGGCGGCACCGATACCGAAGGGGCACGCGCGACCGGTCTTCTCGATGGGGAGTCGGGAGAGAAGTTCGTGGCCGGCATACCGTTTGGCCGGTTTGGCCGGCCGGCCGACATCGCGCCGGTCGCCGTGTTCCTGGCGTCGGACGACGCGGCCTGGATCACCGGCGAGACCATCCGCGCCGCCGGCGGACAGAAATGACGCGTCGCACGCCAGGTCCCGCGGTTAATCTTCCACAATGACCGGCGCCGACGGATCACCCGAAACGGCTATCAAACTCATTGTGCGATCCGATCCACACCCACACGATCGGCGTCGCCCGCGAGATCACAGCTTGTCCGCGTCCAAAGGCTCGCTGCCCTCGGCGAGCGCCTCACGAACAAATTCATCCAGCTTGGGCCGCGACCGCGTGTCGGCAATCGTGCGCTCCCACGCATCATCCTCATGCTTTGCCAGAAGAAACCGTGCGAAATCCGCCACCTCCGCCCGATCGTCCTCGGGCAGTGTTTCACAAATACGGATGAGTTCCTCAGCGTCGGTGCTCATGCCCCAATTCTACCCGTCGCGGGAAATCGTTCCACTCACATGATCCGGTGACCCACCGACGCAAATGGACCGAGGCGCTGGCCAAGGGATATGCCGACCCCAACGGAATTGTTTGTGGTTGGCGGCTTTGCACAAGTGCAGACCGCGGGCTAGACCGATTGCACCACGCCCGCACTGCCTGCTGATGGCGCCGTGGACAGGGCGTACTCCAGGAATCGACCGAGGCGAGCCGCGTATTGCTGCGCACCAGAGCTGAAGGCCATCAGATGCTCGACGCCTTCGACACTCCATAATTCGTCCGGCGAGCGGATGGCCTGCTCCAACATCCCCCGGTCGCGCGGTGAGAGGAACTCGTCGTCGCCGGACAGGATGACGAGGGCCGGGCAGGGGAGGCGTGCGATCGAGGCGGGTGGGCGGACGGCCTGGTAGTTGGCGTAGGTCAACCACTCACCCAGCCGGATGGCGGTCCGCTGAAGCCAGTAGCCCGGCAAGCCGAGCCGGTCCATGTGGGCCATGGCCGCCGAGCGAAAGTCGGCGTAGGGGCTGTCCATCACCACCGCGGCGATATCGGTCCGGAGGGCGGCCGTCGCGCCGGCGACGGCGGCGCCCATGCTGAGCCCGAACAACACCATCCGTCGCGTCTCCTCAGGCCGATCGGCCTTCAGCTCGTCAAGCAGTTGGCTCAGATCGTGCCGCTCGAAATAGCCGGCGGTGCAGACGCGCCCGCCGCTCTCACCGTGGGCGCGAAGGTCGGGGACGAGCAGGTTGAATCCCAGCGCGTGCCACGCGGGCGCCCAGGCGATGGCACCGACCTTCGCGTCGGCGTATCCGTGGACGAGCACCGCGCATTTTCCTTCGGCATGCGGATGCGGGAGCCACCATGCCGCAATGGTCACATGGCGGCTTTGTTCATCTCGAATTTGAAAGCGCAGCTCGTCGAAGGGCAGGGCGAGGTCGGCGGGTGTGAGGCGGCGGAGCAGCCAGAGCGCCTTGGCGTCAGTCATCCGCGGCGGGTGCACGAGCGACCAGGCCATCAGACCCGCCGCCGCCGCGCACAGCGCCGCGCAGCCGCCGATGAGCATCAAAACCAGCGTGACCAGGCCCCACGCCATGCAAGGGATGATAGTAGTACCGTCGAAAAAAGATGACGGCGGATGGAAAATCTTTAATCGTTTCGCGGGTGTCGTCCGATAACGCTGGTAACAGGTCCGGGCCGAGGAGGCCGGACGAACCGAGGGAGCGACACAAGGAGCCGAGCGTGAAGGCATGCATTGGGGTGGCATTGGTGATCGTGGCGGTGATCGGGTGTCAGGCGCAGCAGAAGCCGGCCGCCCAGGCAGGGAATCTGTCGGTGCTTGACGTGAGCGCCCCGTCGCCGGCTTATCATGCCGCGTCTTATGCCCCATCGTCGCAGGCGCCCGCTGTTCCCGCGGCCAGTGTGGACCCGGCCGCCACAGCCGCGCCGGTTCCAGGAGGCGCCCCGGCCGCCGCCGGCGCAAACTACACGGTCAAGAAGGGTGACACGCTCTTTCACATCGCCAAGGAGCATTACGGCGACGGGAAGCAGTGGCGGCGGATCGCCGCCGCCAACCCGGGCGTCACGGCGACCTCGCTGAAGGTGGGACAGATACTGGTGATGCCCTAACAGGCGCAACGGATTGCGCCGCAGCGTCACGAAACCCGCCCGGGCACGGAGTGCCCGGGCGGGTATGTTATGCGCCGCCCATGCCTGGTGGCGTGAGAGGACGCGGGATGTCAGTCCTGAATCTCTGCGTTCCGCCGCGTCCTGCTCCGAGAATAGAACCTCAGGCGGCGTTCTTTTCGTCGCGCGGCACCGTATAGCCGAGTTTCGCCAGCCTCTTGAGCAGGTGCCGCTTCACGCGGTCTCCGTTGGTCCTGTCAAAATAATCGCGGCCCAAGTATACCAAATCGAGTGCCGCCGATTTTCATGCGATGTGGGTGCGGCGCAGCGACATGAACGACTGCGGTGAAGAATCCGGCCTATTCGATCACCACGAACTTCGACTTCACCTGCTGGCGGACATACGTGCGGGTGATATCGACGGTCCCCTCGTGCTCGAAACGCCCGTGGGTGGCCAGCCACCGCTGGCCGCGGGCGAAGAAATCGTTGAAATGCTCCGGCGTCATCTGGCCGGCAAAATACGTGTCGCGCCGCACGGGGAACACCCGGCACAATGGCTCGCCTTTGCGAATCTGGACGCGCTTCCGTTGCCGGTCCAGCTCGATGACACAGTGCCATGGATAGCTAGCCGGATACCAGTCGGCGTCGATCAGGGCGCTGACGGCCCGCCATGGTCGCGTCAAATTCGGAACGTCGGCCATGTACAGCAGTTCGTTGGGATCGGTCTTCAGAAACAGGAAGCTGCTGACCTTGACCTGGTTGCGAATCTGCACGTAGACGTTGTCAGTAATGACGTGCGGCAGCTTCTGGCCTTTCTGCCAGAACCAGGCGTATTGCTGGATCAGGGGCGCTCCTTGGGCCTGGTCGCTTGTGGAATAATCGAAGTCGCTTTCGATCACCACGTCGGGGGACATCTTCCAGCCCCCGTCGCGGGTGCGCGTGAAGGTCGCTTCGAAATTGGCGAGCAGGTCGAAGCCGAACGCGTTGGCGGCGCGGACCGGCGGGCATTCCTCGGGCCAGCCCTTGCCGGCGCCACGCTTGATGTAGACGTCGGTGGCCGGCCGCGGACCGAACAGTTCCTGGCGGAACTTGAAGTAGTGGAGCATGCGGCCGAGGAATATACGCCCGCCGCAACCTCCCCGGAAGCCGGCGTTTGACGGTCCGCCGCCCATCGGCATATTGTCTTGATCTCCTGGGCAGGACTGCGCGTCTGCGAAGATAAGGCCCCGTCGTCTAGAGGCCTAGGACACGGCCCTTTCAAGGCCGTAACACGGGTTCGAATCCCGTCGGGGTCATCCAGGGTGAGTGCGGACGGCGGCATCTAGCCGTTGCCGTCGTGGGTGAATAGGGCTGGCGGAAACAAAGTGCCTACTCGACTTCAGCAACGATCTGATTGGGATCGCGCGGCACGAGTCGTCGCTCGGTGCAGTCAACCCGAAAGTCCAGGACCTCCAACACGATGGCGCCGATCAGGGCGGAGTCCCACTCCGGCTCGACGATGGCGCTGAACACGTTGTCGCGTCCGCCGTAGCTCAGGTGAACATGCTGCGCAACTGGCCGTTGTGCGGTCCGCCCGTCCGCATATCGGACTTTGACGGCGCCGGACACTTCCACGCCGAGCTGTTTCGCCGTGGACTCAGGGATAACCAGAAACGTTGCGCCGCTGTCCACCACGCCGCGAATCCGCAACCGACGGACCTGCTGTGGAGCAATTACACCGTCCTCCGCGCGAATCAAGTCTTTGTCGTTTGTCAGCTCCACTTCAACCGAAAACCGGCCCACTTTTGGCTCCTTGACGACATCCCTTGCGACTCCTGACAATCAGTACTCAATCATCTTACCGGGTTTGCGGGGTGGATGGCCAATTCGTGTTTTCAAGATGCCATCTTTTCGGCATAGACTAGAAGAAGTTGGGAGCTGCCGAGGGCCGAGTCCATGAAGCCACGTCGTGCCAAGCTCCGAACCCGTCGCAGCGCCGGTCCGGATACGGATTGGGGCGGCGTGGCCGACTGGTACGATCAGCTCGTTGGTGAAGCTGGCAGTGAATACCACCGGCACGTTGTGATTCCGGGCACGCTTGGGCTGCTGGGAGTTCAGCCGGGCGAAGCGGCGGTGGACATCGCGTGCGGGCAGGGGGTGCTTTGCCGGGCGCTGCACGAGCGCGGGGCGAAGGTGACAGGGATCGACGCGGCGGCGGAGTTGATCCGCGCCGCGCGGCAGCGCGGACCGGAAGAGATCGATTACCAGGTCGGCGATGCCCGCGATCTTTCGTTTCTCCCGGCAAATCAATTCACCGCCGCCGCATGTGTGCTGGCGACCCAGAACATCCATCCGATCCAACCCCTGTTCACGGGCGTGGCCCGTCTGCTCAAGCCCGGCGGCCGGTTCGTGCCGGTCATGATGCACCCGTGCTTTCGCGGGCCCAAGGAAACGAGTTGGGGATGGGACGAATGGCAAAAGGTCCAATACCGGCGCGTGGACCGGTATCTCGTCCCACGAAAAGTCCCGATCGTTACCCACCCGGGGAGAGACGCCCAGCAGTACACCTGGACCTTTCACAAGCCGATCGAGGCGTACGTGAAGGCGCTTCGCATTGCCGGCCTGTTGATTGACGCGATTGAGGAATGGCCGAGCCACAAGACCAGCACAAGCGGCCCCCGTGCGGTGGCGGAGAACTTGGCCCGCAAAGAGATTCCCATGTTCATGGCCGTCCGCGCGATCAAAAGCAACTTACCGACCTGAGGGCCGCTTTATGGACCGAGCCGTCATCCTTGATCCGCAGGCCATGGAAGATCTTCGCCGAATCCGCGCCTACGATCGCCGCGCGATCCTCGATACGATCCAGCGGGTGCTTACGTCCAATCCCGAGCGCGTCGGCCGCAGTCGGATTAAGCGGCTGCGTGGGTTGGAATCGCCGCAATACCGGCTGCGTGTCGGCGAATTTCGCGTCTTTTACGATGTGGCACCCAATGAGGTATACGTTCTTCGGATTTTACCGAAATCGACGGTCGAGGAATATCTGAAGGAGCTGAGTAATGACGGTGAAAACGATTAGCGTGGAGCAACTCGGCCGTGACACGGCGAAGATCGTCGGTGAGGCCGCCAAGCGGCCGGTGCTGGTCCGGGGGGCACGGGGCGAGACGCTGGTACTGCGGGCCGCATCCGATGACGACCTGGCGGACGAGTTGATCGTGAAGCATCCCGGGTTCCGGGCCAGCATTCGCCGCGCCCGCCGCAACCGCGCCGCTGGCAAAGGCGTTCCCCTCGCCGTCGCCCGCCGGCGGCTGCTCGGATAGGCCATGTTCATGGCCGTCCGCGCGGCGACGGCATCGGAACGAACCAACATGCAGCCGCCAGGGACGCGAACACCGGCGCCATGAGCAGGAACGTTCCTGAATAGGACCCTCGCTGCCGTTCGCCGAGTGCGAGGAGGATTGGTCCCATTGCCGAGAACAGCACCGTCAGGACCTGAGCGGCGCCTTGCACTTTGCCGACGTGCCTTCTGCCAAAGAGGCGCGGCCAACAGGCAAAGAAGACGACGGTAACGACGCCGCCCGCCACCCCAAGCAGGGACGCATAGGCGAGCACCGCCAGCTCCGTAGTTGCCACCGGGAGGATCAGAATCGAGCATGTGACCGCAACCATTCCGATGGCGAGCAGCCGCCCCAGCGACATGCGTTTGAGCAGCCACGCCGCGGCGCCGTTTCCGACAAGACCCGCCGCTGCCAGCGTCCCCATCGCCGCCCGGAAGATCGCCGGCGTGTACAGTCCCCGCTCCCGAATGATCGCCTCGGAGAAGAGCGCGACTGCCGAGAACATCAGATTGAATGAACTGCACGACACCGCCAGCACCCAGAATGCCGGCGTGGCCAGCGCCTGACGCAACGTGTGCGATGGCTCCGTCGGCGCCGCGAGCGCCGCCTGCTCGTCGACATTTGTCGCCTTCGGTCTTACGGGGACGTTCCGCAACGACTCGGGCGTACTGCGGACCAGCATCCACGAGACTGCCGCGAGGACGACGAGCATCCATCCCAAATCAGCCCAGGCGGACCTCCATCCCAGCGTCTCGACGGCGTGCTGAAGGGTCGGGATCGCCGCGACGAAGCCGACGGCCACGAGTGCGGCATACGCCGCCATCGCGCTGTTGATCCGCCCGATGAACCACTTCCCCACCAACGCCAGACTCACGGCGGAGAGCGCGCTCTGCCCAAGACCGCGCGTCAGCGTCACCATCACCGCAAGCTCCGTCGCGGCGCCGACGTGGGCCATCCACAGCACCGTCGCGCCCAGGAGCAAGGCATTGACCGAAAGCACGATCCGGGCGCCGACAATGTCCACTAGAGGGCCGAAGGCCAATGCGAACAGAGAACCGAGCAGCGTCGCCCAAAAATTGATCATTCCATATCGCACCCGGCTGATTCTCTGGTCCGCCAACAGCGGCTCGGTGATCAGCCCCAGGCCGATTGTGCGTCCGGGAAGAGTGCCTACCATTGCGGCGGCGGCAATCAATACATTCACGCATGCCGGCCAGCTCACGGCCGCCTGCAAATACCAAAGTCGCGATCGTTTCAACGTGGCTCCAGTGGTGAAAGAATTGAAAGGCCAGCGCCATGTGCACCCATAACAGGCTACATCCGAGCGTCCAGGCGAGCCGGGCGCGTGGATCCTGCTTTTGACCGGTCAAAAACAGTGCGATTGCCGCCGCGTAGAGGAGTGCCGCTGTACGGGCGGTGTACAGAGTGAACGCGGCTCCGCGAGACATCGGCGGGTGTAGGTAGCGGAAAGCGAATTGGGGTGCAAGGAACGCACCGTCATTCCGCCTTCACCGGCACCGCCGTCTGCTGGACGGCGGAGTTGGGGACGGCTCGGCGGATAAACTCGGCGACATTTCCGCTCAGCTTCTGGCGGTCGGCGCGATGATGGTAAATCATGTGCCCGGAATCGTAGAATGTCTCGCTCACGTTCTCGCGCAGGTTGGGGCCGAGGTCGAGGTGGCTCACGGTGTACTTGGTCCCCAGGTAGGGCGTGGCCAGATCGAACAGGCCACTGCAGAACATGACCCTGAGGTTGGGGGTCTGCACGAGCGCGGAGCGAAGCTGGCCGACCACGTCGAGGTAGCCGGTCCCGGCCGTTCCGAAATTCCACGGGTGTACCCGGCCGGAGAGGACTTCGTACGGCAGGTCGCTTTCGAAGCCGAGTTCGCGGCGGACGTAATCGTTGAACGTGGCGCTGTAGGCGTCGCGGAACGCCGTGAGGCTCGGGTCGTAGTCCGGGGTGCGATCCAGCGGATCGGTGTCGAACCCGGCCAGGCGGGCGTCATAACGGCCCAGCACGCGGTGATCGTCGGCCAACAACTGCTTGCGAAATTCGCTGGGGTCCACCCGGAGGTCGGCCCGCTCAACGTACGCCGCCGGCAGTCCGGTGAGGCGGGCGAGCTTCTTCACGGCTGCCTGGCGATCGTCCTTCCCCACATCGGCGCCCGCGGCCAGGGCGGTCAGATAGCCGTTCAGCGCCCACTGCTCTGACTCCTTCAGCGCCTTTGACAGGTCCGCCTGGAGATCGGCGGGAAGCTTCTTGTGATACCAGGCGATCGCCGTGTAGCTGGGGAGGTAAAGTGCGTACGGCAAGTCGTTGCCATTGGCGAAGCTGATCGTCTCAAAGTTCAGCACCGACGAAATCAGCACGATGCCGTTGAGGCTGATCCCGTTTTCCATCAGGAAGTCGGAAAGGGCGGCGGCGCGGGTAGTGCCGTAGCTCTCGCCGGCCAGGAAGCGCGGGGAGAGCCAGCGCTGGTAGCGCGTCAGATAGGTGCGGATGAACTGCCCGACGGAGCGGACGTCTTCCTCGACGCCATAAAACTGCTCGGGCTTCTCGCCGGGAGCGGGGCGGCTGTAGCCGGTGCCGACGGGGTCGATGAAGACCAGGTCCGTCGCCGTGAGCCACGTGTCGTCGTTGTCGACCAAGCGGTAGGGCGGCGCCGGCGGATCGCCCTGGTCATCGAGGCCGACGCGTTTGGGCCCGGCCACGCCCAGGTGCAGCCAGACGGCGGCGGCGCCGGGGCCGCCATTGAACACGAACGTGATCGGCCGTTGCGACCGGTCTTCCGACGCCGGCTGCTTCTCATAGGCGACGAAGAAGATGTTGGCCTTGGGCTTATCCGACTCGTCCTTCATGACCAGCGTGCCGGCGGTGGCCTTGTATTTCAGCACCTGCCCATGCACCGTCACCTCGTGATCGGTGACGGACAGCCGATCGGCCGCCGCTTCACCCTGGGTCCCCTGCGCCGCTTCCTGGGTTGACGGGCGCGACTCCGGGGGACGGACGCGCGGGCCTCGGGTCCGCTGGGCAAACGTCGGGATTGCCAAAGTCAGGGACAGGAGCAGCGTGACGGAAGCTTTGTGTTGCATGAGCGTCCTTGATTCAAGGATCGAATAATTCGACCCAATGATAGGTCATCAGCGCGACTGCTTTCGGATGGTCATGTCGAAGTTCTTGACCATCGAGGTGTACATCGACCAGACGACCGCGGTGTATCCGGCGATGGCGATCCAACTGAAGATGAAGGCGAGGACCCGGGCGGTCGCTTCGGCCGAGGGATCGGGAATGCTGGTCAGACCATATGCTTCCCTGGCGAACGCGTGCGGGTCGATCAGCATGGTCAGCAGCGTGAAGGGGCTGAACGCCCCGATCACCACGCCGATCGCGTTGGGCGATTGATCCAGCAGCTTGTACCCGCACCATCCCATTGCGCCGCACAGGCCGATGACGATGCCTACGCTGATCATGACAGCCATGACGGTGGTTCGGCAGCGCAGGGACATCTGCATGCCGAGGATCGCCGCGAAGGCGGCGACGATAATCAACATGCCCGGCAGGATCAGCACCGCCTCCGGGTAGACGATCCACTGGAAGCTCGGGTCGTCGAAGCTGGTGATCCGCCGGATCAAGTCGTAGATGACAAACAGAAGCACGCTGATCACCGGCACCGCGATCAGCGGCAATACGAAGCTCACCAGCCCGCGGAGCTTGCCCCAGATGTAATAGCGGCTGGTGATCGGCGTGCTCAGGAGCAGATCGAGCGTCCCGTCCTCCTTCTCGCGGGTGACGGTGGATGCGGCGGCATTGGTCACGATCAACAGGATCACCGCCAGCTCGATGATCGCCGCCCCGAGCAGAAAGCTGCGGACGTCGGCGGCTTCCATTCGGCGCGGGATCGCGCGGGCATCGATGTCCAGCCACGCGGTCTGTATGTTGCCATGGACGTAGGTCCGCGCCTTGACTGCCAGCTTCCCGCGCAGGTCATCAATCTGGGCCGGCTTCCCGTTTAGCATGATCGACGTCGGGTCTACCGAGCCTTCGGGGTTCACCAGCAGCGTCTGCACGCCCTGCGGGCTGTTGGGCATGAAAACCGTCAGCGTCCGCTGCACCGGGTTGTAAGAATTGGTGTCGACAAAATCCGGATAAGGAAGTGGCGCGTAGGTGGCGAATCGCAGCAGCAGCACGAAGGCGCCGATGACGCCGGCGGCAATGAACCCGTACCGCAACACCGACGCCCGCGCCGCCGAGGCTTTGGTCTTGGCCTCCCGCCAGGCGATCGGATTGCTCCAGACGGGCCGCGGCTTGCGGTTACGGTCTCCCTTGGAAAGCCGCAACTTCTGTAGCACCCAGCTCCGGAGCGACGTGTGCGACTGCGCCAGCCGTCGCAATAGCACAATGGATGGCGTTACCAGCAGGAAGCTGAGGAAGAACATCACGGCGGTGTAGAACCCGGCCGGATTGCTCAAATACCAGCCGGTCGGCCACCCCCGCAGGTCCGGCGACAACTGCGCGACGTCCGGCGGCGTGTACTGCTTCTGATTGAAGATCGTCTGCAATGCCAGGAACGGATTCAGCCCGGTCCACCAGCTTGTCGTGCTGGGGCTTCCCGTCGTCAGCGGGAAATGAAAATAACTGAGCTTGTCCAGCAGGAACGTCCCGACCAGATAGACCACGATGAACAGGTAGAAGCTGAAGATCGTTCGACGGGTGCCGACCTTGAAGACGGCAATGGCCATCGCGATGGCGCCGGTGATGAAGGCCGACGCCGCGGCAATCCCGAACGAACGGACGATCGCACGGATCGCGACCCCGCCGAAGATCTGAGTGATCGAGAAAATCGGGATGCCGCTGATCAGCAGCGCGACGACGAAGAACAGTCGTGAGAGCATCGACCCCAGCACGATCTGTCCGTTGGTCAGCGGCGTGGAAAGCAGAATGTCGTACGTCTGGCTGTCCTTCTCCTGGGTAATGGCCCCGGCCGTAAAGATCGGGGCGAGAAAGCAGACGAGGGCGAGCTGCCAATAGCTCAGCGTCTGAAAGAGCTGCGCGCTGTTCTTGGCGAGCTGATCGAGGCTGCCGGCCTCCTGACTGGAGAGAATCGAGAAAACGACGATGGCAACCAGCCCGCCAAGGTAGCCACACCGGACGAACAGGTCGAAACGCCTCTTGCTCTTCGTCTGCACGACCCGAAGCAGGATCGGATTAGCCGGGACGAGACGCCAGAAGTAGTCGGCGATTCCGAGCATGTGAATTGCCGATTGCCGATTGCCGATTGCCGAATGCCGAATGAAAGGCGGACTGTTCATTCGGCAATCGGCAATCGGCAATCGGAAATCTCCTATTGGACCATCCCCTTCGTCAGCCGCATGAACGCGGTTTCGAGGTTCACTTCTTCCTCCTTTAGCAGCGTCAGCTTGTACCCGGCTTGCACGAGCCGCTGGGGCACGAAGCTGTAGTCGTCGATCCCCTGACGGAGCGAGACGGTCAGATAGCCGTTCGTGGGAGTGACGTTTTCGATATTGGGGTCCTGGCTGAGCAGGGCGGCGGCGAGTTCCTGCTGATCGGGCGCCACGCCGACGTGCAGCACGGTGCCGGTCCTGGCCCGGCGGACGATGTCCGTTACCGGACCGCTATACAGCAACTCACCCTGCTCGATGATCCCGACCTTATTGCACAGGTCCGCCAGTTCCGGCAGGATGTGCGAGCTGATCAGGATCGTCTTTCTCATCCGCTGGAGCTCCTTGAGCAGCTCGCGCATCTCGATCCGTGCCCGCGGGTCGAGGTTGCCGGCCGGCTCGTCCAGCAGCAGCACCTTCGGGTCGTGTACCAGCACGCGGGCGATGGAAAGTCGTTGCTTCATGCCGCGCGACAGCCCGTCCACCAGCGCGTCCCGCTTAAATGCCAGGTCGGTCAGCTCCAGAACGTCGTTCACGACCTTGTTCCGCGCCGACCCGTTGATGTTGTAGGCGGCGGCGAAGAACTCCATGTACTCCTGGACGACGATGTCCTCGTACGCCCCGAAATAATCGGGCACATAGCCGATCAGCGGCCGGATCAGGCGGGACTGGTACCCGACCACGTAATCGCAAATCCGCGCCTCGCCCCAGGTCGGCTGAAGCAGCGTGGCCAGGATCTTGATGGTCGTCGATTTGCCGGCCCCATTGGGCCCGATGAATCCGAAGCAATCCCCTTCCTCGATCTCGAGGTTCAGGTTCGACAGGGCTACGAGGGTGCCATATCGCTTGGTGAGGTTGACGGTCTTGATCATCGCGCCCATCGATCCACCTCATCCTGGCGGTTGCGTTGCCGGCTTGGTGACCGGCCGGGGCACAGAGACCCGCTCCAACGGCAACGCGAACTGGTAGAACACCGTCCCCACGCCCTCGACCCTGTCGCCATTAACGTCAAGTGGGAACGGGAGCGGCTGATTGTCGGCCTGCGCCAGCACCACCAGCTCGCCGGCCATCAGGGCCTGGGACATGTTCAAATTCCGCGCGCCTCGGCGGAAAAGAGTCTGCGCGCTGGTCGTGCTCTCCTTGTTGTTGCGGATGGGCGGAAGCCGATCGAACAGACTCAGCGCGGGGAACGAAATCGGAACCGCTTGATTGAGGTCGTCGAGGTTTTCCTTGACACCGGACAGCGTGCGGCCCCAATAAACGGCCCACGACTCCAGATATTCGCGAACGTCCTTCCCCGAGCCCGGCTCGGCGACTTCCGAGCTGTTATCCTCCGGATCGCTCCGCAGGCGATAGGCGCCGGCGAGCCGTCTGCCCAGGTCGATGGCGCTCCCTTTTGGCCATAACGGCACGTAGAGCATGTAGTCCTGCTCGCCTGTGAAGTGAAATGCGAAATAGACGTTCTTCAGGTCGACGCCGGTGCCGTTGCCCAATGAACCTTGAATTGACTGGTAGACCGTGGCGCCTGGCGTCAACTTGGCGGCGCCGCCGGTGATCCGCGCGGTCTTGTCGCCGCACCATTTGGCCTGCAGTTTCTTGAGCGTGCTGCGGAAGGGGACCTCGATCGCCACCGGATCCGCAGATGCCTCCTCGCGGACCGGCACCTGGTAATCCAGGTTGGCGGGGAATTCGTTGTCCGGCAGGTAGGAAGGGGAGATCGACATCGGCGTGAGCCAACTGACAAGCTGGCTTGACGTCTCCGCCAGCGACACGCGCTGCGCGCCGTCGCGCGGGATGTACAGGCCGATTCGGCTGTAGGCAATTGCCGGCTGAGCTTCCTGTCCCTCGGCCACTCGAAGATCGGTGGCGTGGTGAATCTCGGCGCTCCCGCGGAGCACGAGCCGCACCAACAGCACGGTGATGAGCGTTGCGACCATCGCCGTCACGCCAAACGCCGTCCAGCTCAGCTCCTTGCGATGTCGGCCGGTCAATACCAGGTACGTGCCCGGCCCGGCGACGATCCAGTAGACGATGAAGAAGAAGATCGCCAGCACAATCAGGCCCGCGCCCTTCGCGCCAAATTCCACGCCTCTCAGTTGCGCGTAACCGAGGTCCACCGAAGATATTTGGAACGTCTCCTCGTAAGCCTTGCGATCCACCTCGGTCTGGTCCTGTGGAATACGGGTGTCATTCCTCCATCCGAAGACCTTGTCCCAGACATACGGCCAGCCGGTCGTGTCGGGGCCGGTGATGGCGCGATTGCCCAAATCCTGGGCCACCCATGTCACGCAGCCCAGGCCGCAAGGCATTCGCGCCATGTACGGCGTCACGTCTTTCCCGCCGGCGCCATCCCACGCGATCATTTCGTCGACCACCGCGTCGGGTTTTGCGATGGCGCGGGCGAACGGGAACTCGCCCTTCAGTTTCCAGTGCTTGTTGAACTCCTGCTGGTTGCTTTGATTGCGGTACTGGGCGAGGGTGATTAGCGGCTGGAGCGTATTCTGATTCGCGGTGGAAACCCTCCATTCACCATTGTCCTGCCACAGGATCGGGAGCAGATCGGCAAACGGCGCGATGTTCTTGCGGTCGCCGTCGCCGGCCGGCTGACAGACCACTAGCGACCCTCCCTGGCGGACCCATTGGTGAATCGCGGCCAGTTGCTTCGAGCCCTGGTCGGTCAGGATATGCGCGTCGCCGCTCATCCAGATGACCGCGTCCACCGCCTGATACGCCAGGACGCTTTGCGGCAGGCTTCGCGGGTCGGTGGGCACGACCACAGGCTTCTCAATGAGCCCGATCGCCCCCGCATATTCCGACCAGGCCGGCCGGCTCGACCCATCGGTTACCGACAGGATGAGCTTGTTGCCTTTGACGCGGGTGAACCCGGTGGCGGTAACCTCGAGGCTTTGCACCGGACTTGTGATCGGCAGTTGCAGGAGTTGGCGCGTGCCTTCCTTGTTCGTCAAGTAGACCCGCAGCTTGTCCTGCAAGTCCTGGATCGGATTGTTGCTGTTCGGGTCGGCCAGGCCGCCCTTGGTGGGTTGGGGAAGAAAGCAGACTTCCCACCGCTGCTCCGCCTGGCCGTTCAGCGTGATCCCGTCCTTTACGTAAATCACGTGATCGAAGTCCAGGTCCTGCTGATGCACCTCGATGCGGTACTCGGCGGGATCGCTGATCTGCGACTTGAGGCGGATGACCATCGGCGTCCAGCACTCGGGTCGATAGTACCCTTCGCCGCCGAATCCGATGCTTTCCACTTCCCCGCGCACCTGGGCGAAAGCGCAGGATGTCACTGAAAGGATGAGTAGCCCCGCCAGGAAGGAACGCATTGCCGGATGAATGTAAGTCGGTCGATACGGACCGTCAAATCGCGCCGGCCGGCGCCGCGCCGGCCCTGTACTACAATCATAGACGATGACCCCATGGCAGCGATTGCAGAAGCAAATTATCGCCTGCCGGCGATGTCCCCGGTTACGGGAGCATTGCCGGGCCGTGGCGACTCAGAAACGGGCGGCCTTCCGCGATTGGATCTATTGGGGCCGGCCGATTCCGAACCTGGGCAATCCCCATGCCCGGCTGCTGATCGTGGGCCTGGCCCCCGCGGCGCACGGCGGCAACCGCACCGGCCGCGCGTTTACTGGCGACCGCTCGGGCGATTTTCTGTTCCGGGCCCTGTACCAGGCCGGCCTCGCGAACCAGCCGACCTCGACCCATCGCGACGACGGATTGGAATTGAAGGACGTAGTCATCACCGCCATGGCTCACTGCGCCCCGCCGGCAAATAAGCCCACGCCGCGCGAGATCGGCAACTGCTTCGGGTATGGGTCCGTGACACTTTAGGCGGCGGCTCAGTTGACATACGCGGGTCGGTTTGCCCAGCAGCGCTCCCACCGCCGGTCCTGACTGATCCACGTCACCCGTAACGCAAGGATTGCCTCGACGCC
>Ga0073928_10001566_pt1 | contig 43335 bp, 37 predicted proteins | sample PaiPotPPA55metaG_FD_76969 | JGI IMG/M metagenome (GOLD analysis project Ga0073928, IMG submission 76969) | Iron sulfur acid spring bacterial and archeal communities from Banff, Canada, to study Microbial Dark Matter (Phase II) - Paint Pots PPA... ...
AGTGGTGTTCTTGTTGCGGTTAGAAAATGTCTTGTGGTTTATTTTCATGGGATTGCGGCGATTTCTGAATGTGGAGTTGTTGCGGTTAGCCGCCACGGCGGCCAAGGCCTCTTTTTCGCCTCCCGCTCTTCCGCTCACGCCGCCTCCTTTATGCGCGCCTGCAAGTACAGGCGATACACACGTCCCGCGCGGCCCGAAAAGTCCGGGCGCACAATTCATTATTCTGATTTTAAGGAATGCGTGTTTATAGCATAGTAACTGGCGATAGTCAAGACACCCAGTACTGCAAGATTTCGCGAAGATCTTGAAGCGGGAGGGAGACGCGAGGAAGGATGAGAGGGTCAAAGCCCGACCCTTCATACACCGAAGGATCGGCCAGCCTGAGATTCAAGAGCAAGTCCGCGAGGCGTCAAAGGGTCTCCACCCGCCAGATGTCACTCACTGCGTCTGTGAATTTGGAACTGTGGTCCGATCGTGATTCGAACCATGTTCTCCCCAGTGCCTGTAATGCGCATGTAATCGACGGAAATTCTAAGCGTTATTTTGGTTCCCTTAGCAAGAACGTTGGCCCCCGGCTGTATCCCCCCTCCGGCCAAAAAGATTGGATCGTGCCCGTGAAAATTATTGAAATCAGGCGTACTGGCGTAACCCGAACTTGCAGACCGGTAGATCTCTCCTCCTTTAGCCTCCACAAACATACCCAATTGTTGATTGAATTGGACCTTCAATCCGGCCATCCAATCGGAAATCTTCACGCTAAGATTTTGCCCGTTGGTAGATTTTACGGTCCGCGAAAAGCCCGGTGCGCCATCAATCTCGACGCTTCCAAGCGGCGTTTGGATAATACCGACGCGCCCACCGAAATTTGGCTGAATTTGGCTCGTCTTGTTGTAAAGGAGTGCTTCCTCAAACAGTCCGATATCGCTTCCTAACAAGTCGCCGAGCTGTGACGCTATAGTTGGCAGCGAAAGATCCGGGCGGTTCTGCCTCTGCCTGTGGAACGCCGACCATTCGTTTTGAGACTTTTCAAAATCATCCGAAGCTCCCAGAACGTTGTCATGTGGAGAAATCGTGCAATTTTCTCTCTCCAGCTTTTCTTGGGTGGCTCTGTCGATTCGGCAAACCTCGTTCTTATCGCTCTGTGCCGCAATCAATTCCGATTCTGGGGTGTCCGCACCGTTAGGGGCTTCGCACGGTTGAAATGCCTCACTTGACGACGCATTCTTCCAATCGAGGTGTAATTCCCCGCTGACATGAACCATTTCTCCTTTGTGGATTAAACGGCACGCCGGCTCAGTAGGGGTGAACGAAAATTTGAGAAGGACCCCATTTGACCTCGGATCCGTAGAGCGTTCAAGACTCCAGGTCAATCCAACTTCATTGGATCGGAAGGCGTCATTCGGGTGAGTGACCGTTGGTGTTCCGCGGACTGCCCCAGGCGGTGCTGGCAGGAAGAACGTGTACCCGTTGCGATCGAGGTAGTGCTCATCCAGAGAGCAATCACCTTCGTTGCCGGCATTTCGAACGAAAATCGCCCACGAATCGTTGCTGGCGACATCGGGTTCGGACTCCGATTTCTTCCGAATCGCCATCGCGAACACTGGGTGCAGCTCGGTGTGGCATTCGTGGACGCAGTCGAGGTCCAGAAGTCCCGTCACGATGGCCGTTTTGTTATCATATTCTTTCTTGAGATCTTTTAATGCCTTGCTACCTATCGGAAACATGATTGTTTTCCACGGAGGCTGGAAATTCCTTGTGGTCTCGTATGTTGCAAATTCGAGCCACAGAGAATTCTTGTACTCTGCGCTGCCTTGCGAGTCCTTCGTCAGAATAGGGCCGATTTTCCCAAAGTCCTTGTTGCCTGGGAATCTGATGATGCGGTCTGCAATCGTTTGGAGTTGGAGGTCAACGTCTTTGTCAGCGGATACGTCCTGGAATTCCAACTTCCCCACGAATGTCGCGGGTGCCCAGTTCACATGGCCGTGAAATTGCCCGAAACCGGGTGCCAAAAGGCATTCCGTAAGAATTTTGGGAACATCATAGGAGGCTTGCTGAGTGCATGGAGAGTATGTCCCGTGATATATGTTCCACCAGCGCTTGTACGGAAAGTTCTCACACTCATCCGAGATACCTAACGTCGTTATGTCGCCCGATGTTCGGGTATTGAACCATTGTGGAGCAAATAAGAATCCATTCTCATCGACCCGATTCGACACCACATCGAACGGTTTCAGCGTTCGCGCAGGGTTCGAGGCTGGCACGCCGTAACTAGATGCTTGCGGGTCCTTCTCAACTTCTGCGGAGCTAACCGCTGTGTCCGAAGTATGCGCTGGATATGTCGCAATGGTAACGACCACCTTCGCGTTGCGGTCGCACTTATTGTCGCTGGTTTCCGGTTTCGGGTAGGGATCGCTAGGATAATCTGTACGGCATGTACCTTGTAGGTAGCACCAAGCATGGCGATCGATGGCTCCTTCATACCCCAGCCGTAGCGTCGGAACAATACCAGGGGGAGGCTCGTCGATGATAAGTTCCTCGGGTTCTGTCGTTTCCTTTTTTCCGGTCGACCCAGCAACGCTTCCGATACGGACAGGAACCGTGCCGACGGGCACGGCCAGCAGACGCCCATCCTGCATTATTCGTGCGCCCGGGATCCAGATCAGGCCGTGAAAATGGCGATCCACACCGCCACCCTCTGGATTGATATAATCCCTCCAATCTGTTCTATGCTTGTCGTGACTGACATTGACGGAACCGCTGGCGGACACGATAACCGTTTGACCTTTCTCAAACGTAATCTGAGGATACTCGGTGAGCGTTTTGCCCACTTGGGGCTGATCGATGATCCACTGCAGCTTATCGTCGCCAAGTTCTTTGCACTGCAAGATGCCGTTACCGTTCTCGTCGACGTGCGGGCTCAGATACTTCTCTGGACAACGGCTCTGGGCCATAGTGTCGGTAGATATAACGAAAAACAAAATGCACAGACGTTTCGCTATGACACCCACTCTCCCGCTCCTGGCGTGCTGAGACGCTTAACGATCCGGTAACCTGCTCTTGCCCCGGACTTGACCTAACTACCCTTGCGATTGGCTCGTACGTCTACGGACAGAACGCGAGCGGCAAGCCACGCTGCTGGTTAAGCTTCGTGAGTTTTTCGGAAGCGCCTCTTCGCTGACCGTTATGACCGCTCTTCAAAATTGTTTTCGCGCGTGCTTGATCTCTCAGGCAATATGTCCCGGAGCAAACCGCTGGCTGCGCTGACCCAATCAGTCCAAGCCGCCTCGGCGAACTATGGATTGATTGTCAGAGTCAGGGCGACCGTCGCCGTTTGCGGCGTCGGTGAACTGGAATCGGTCACCTTGAATGTGAGTTTGGTGCCACCTGCGGCTGTAGCTGCCGTGGGCGTCCCGCTGATCACGCCCTCCGGGGTCAGGGGAAGCAAGCCAGCGGGGAGGCTGCCCGAAGTAAGTGTCCACGTATAGGGCGCGGTCCCGCCAGTAACGGCCAAGGATACCGGCCCATAGGCTACCGTCGCGTTGCCGGTCGGCAGTGCTGCGGTTGTAATCGACAACCCTGGCTGCTTGGGCGGCGTCGATGGTGCAGCGAGCACGCACTCGGTAGCATATATAGGGGCTACCGCGTAGATCAGAGCATAGTTCGGAGTCGTTGCAGGAGCTTTCTCATATTCCTGCGTCACAATCGTAAGGAATTTTTGATGGGCTGCTTCCACTGCGGCAAGTCCATTCTGATCGGAACTAACGTTCGCATTAATGTTAGTTGTAACCGCCCCGAGCCCAGTTGTGCCGCCCAACGTGCTCCATATCTTTGCGTTTGATACGGTCGCTGAAGCTCCGACGGCAGTCGACGCTGCCGAGGCTATAATCAATGCGAAGCTAATCCACTGCCAGGCTGTAGAGCCTTTTGAGTAGAATTTGCCGCTCTCGGCACAGACCATCTCCGTTTGCACAATAGCGGCCTGGGCGCACGTCGCGTCAACCGGGTCTTTACACAACGGCTTAACAGCGTTAAACCAAGCCTTTTGGGTCTTCGCGGCAAGTCTTGCCCGAGACTGTGCAAGTGTGTCGGCGGAAGATGCTCCTAACAGCGCCAGCGTAAGAAGCACCCTCATTGCTGTAGAAGTGTTTTTCGTCATTTTCTTAGCCCTCGCCTCTGTTGCGGGACTCTCTAGTCCCAGTCCTCAAACTAATCAGCGCCCTTGAAACCAGCCCCGAGTGCCTTCGCTCGCGACCTCTCTTTGCAGTCAGGTTACGGAGAGGTTACGAAGAAGTGTGTTTCTTCCATGTCGCGTAAAGTGGCGGGGAGGGTAATCCAGAAACCGACTAGTGTCAATAGTCATTGTGCTACGCTACTCAATCGGCATAAAACAAGCGGCGTTGCTTGCCAGGTGCGACACCCTTCGGCGTCCCGTGGGCCTCCGCAAGGGTAGGAAGGCCGAACTGCTCCGCAGCTCTGGGTGTTAACAATCCAAGGCGAATGCCGGGCTAAAGCCCGGCGCTGCGTACAGCGTACTCGCTACTCAATCGGCACAGGGGCGGCGGGGTTGATTGCGCGCTGCGGCGCGGACCGTTACGATGGTGGGCGATGATGCGGAACATAACAGGGCTCTCGATGCGCGCGGGTCGCGGACCGCGGGTCGCGACTGCGGCTGCTGCGCCGCTAGGCGTCCCTTCGACCTTGGGGCTTGTCGTCTTTCTCACCCTAGCAATTACCGCGCTGCTCACGCTCGGGGGATGCTCGAAGATTGATTCGCCGGTGCGGGCTAGTGCTGCGCCGTCGATTGAGTTTGTGGACGCGTGGGGAGCGAAGGGCGACGCTCCCGGGCAACTGGATGATCCCGTGGGGATTGCCACCGACACGCTGGGGAACGTCTACGTGACGGACGCGGGAAGCGACTACATTCATAAATTTGATGCGAAGGGCACGCCGCTGCTTTCGTTCCAGGAAGACCCGCTGAAGCATCCGCAATCGATAGCGGTGGACTGGGAGGGCGTGATCTATGTGACCGATCCGGCGCGCGCGAGCGTCTTCATTTTTCTGCCGGATGACGAGCGCGAACGCCATCACGAATTGCGGTTGAAGACGCGAGGCGGCGCGGAAAATTCGCTCAGCATCGCGGTGGACGACGACGGAGTGATCTACGTGCTGGACGCGAAGGCGGGGAAAGTTTTTGTGTACTCGGCGCGGCTGCGGCTGGAGCGGACGTGGGCGCCGGCTGCGTCGTCGGGGCCGCAGCGGCATTGGGAGGCACTCGGGCTCGGCGCGGACCGGAACCTGTATTTTGCCGATGTCGCGACGAATCATCTGCTGCGGTTTTCCGCCGAGGGGCAATTGCTGGCGGAGGTGGCGCCGGGCCCGACGGATGCGGATCCGAACGGCAACACCAATCCCAGCGCAGGTGCCAATGCGGGCGCGGGCACGAGCGGCCAGCCGAATGCAGCAACAAAGATCTCCGACGAGTTTGCCGTGTCGCACGATTACATTTTCGTGATGGATTCGAATGGCTCGACGCTCCACGTGTGGGGCCTCGATGGGAAGCCTCGGCTGGATGTGGACCTCGGGCCGCAGCTTGGGCCGGGACATCGCGCAGCTCCGCCGATTGCGTTGAGCCCGCGCCACGAGCTTTTCGTCCTCGATGAGCCGAAAGCGCGGGTGCTGCGGTATCGCGTCAATTTGTAAATCCAAAACCGGACAATCCAATGGCATTGCTGCTGAGAGAAGCGGACGTGAGAATGATTCTCACGATGCCGCTGGCGATCGAGGCTGTGGAAGAAGCGTTTCGGCATCTCGCCGACAATTCGGCGGTGCTCCATCCGCGGCAACGCCTGCACATCCCGGGACAAAGTTACCTGCACTACATGGCGGCGGGCGATTCCGGCGGCGGTTACATGGGATTGAAGATTTACACCAGCTCGCGAGAGGGCCTGCGTTTCCTGCTCCCGCTGTTCGACACGCGGTCGGGCGACCTGGTGGCGTTGATCGAAGCGGACTATCTGGGGCAGATGCGGACGGGAGCGGCGAGCGGCGTCGCGACGAAGCTGCTGGCGAACCCGGACGCGCGCACTGTGGCGATGATTGGCACAGGTTCTCAGGCGCGCACACAACTGGAGGCGGTGGCGGCGGTGCGCAAGATTGAGCGCGTGCGTGCGTTCGGGCGCGATGCGCAACGGCGTGAACAGTTCGCCGAGGAAATGGCGGTGCGGTTGAACATCACGGTGCGCGCGGTGGCGTCGGCCGAAGGGGCGGTGCGCGGCGCCGATATTGTGGTGACGTCGACGACTGCCACCGAGCCGGTGGTGTTCGGCGCGTGGCTGAAGCCCGGCGCGCACATCAACGCGATTGGCGCGAATTTCCCGCAAAAGCGCGAACTCGACGATGAGACCGTGCGGCGCGCGGGCGTGATCGTGGTGGATTCGCTGCAGCAATCGAAGCAGGAATCGGGCGACCTGATTCAGGCGTTCGGGGACGACGCCGCGCGTTGGAAGAACGTGCGCGAGCTGGCGGGAATCGTCGCGGGAAAAACTGCGGGACAAATTTCAGGGCGGGCGCAGCCTGAACAGATCACGCTGTTCAAGTCGAATGGGATCGCGATTGAGGATATTGTTGTGGCGGGACGCGTCTACGAACTGGCGCGCACAAGGGCGATTGGGACGGAAATCCCTATGTGGCAGGGAGACGGCCGTTCGGCGAAGGGGAGGAGCGTCTAGCCGTGAGCTCGCCGAAGGCGCTTCGCCAGCGCTGCGTGCAATCGCGTTCGCGTGTCTTCGGGAAGGGGAGCGGGTTCGGAGTTGCAGTAGAATTCGATCGTCTTCTTCGTGGTGTTGACGATCACGCGGCACTTCTTGCACTTCAGCAGGTGTTCTTCGATCGATGCACGGAGCGTCGCATCCAGCTCCTTATCCAAGTAATGTTCCAGCTCGATGACGAGCGTCTTGCAATTCACTGGTTTTCACCCTGGCGAAAGTATCGGTTGAGTTTCTGGCGCAATTTCAGCCGTGCCCGAAGCAGCCGCGATTTCACGGCCGGCACCGACAAGCCAAGCGCCTCCGCCGTTTCTTCCGTGGACAATTCTTCGATGTCGCGCAACTGGAAAACGATTCGGAATGATGGTTCGAGTTCGGAAATGACACCTTCGAGAATGCCGCCGAGTTCGCGCTGCTCGTAGCGGTCTTCGGGCGAAGGGCCCCAATCTTCCACGTCGCGCGGGATGCTCTCCTCGCCCGTATCGATGTCTTCGTCGAGCGAAACTTGATTCGGGCGCCGCTTGCGGAGCTTCATCAGGGCCTGGTTCACGGCGATGCGAACCAGCCAAGTGTAGAAGCGCGAGTTGCCCTGAAACTCCTGAAGGTGCTCGAAGGCCTTGAGGAACGCCTCCTGCATGGCGTCTTCAGCATCTTCGCGGTTTTGGGTGATGTTCTGGGTGAGGCGGAAGATCTTGCGCTCGTAGCGACCCACCAGGGTCTCGAAGGCCGAGATGTCGCCGGCCTTCGCGGCGGCCACCAGGGCGGGCTCGTCCTCCTTGACCACCTGCGAGGGGAGCGCGTGCGGCTGTATGGGGTCTACCTTGGGAGAACTCATCGTCAGTTTTGTCCGCACAAAAGGGTAGCACAAGTCGAGGCTCCGTACGCTGCCTCCCGATAGAAGCCATGGCGGCGTTTGTGGATGTCCCGTGTTGGAGCCCCAAACCTCATTGAGGAAGGGTGATGGCCCACAGTGCGATTGTCACAGCCGAATCCGACGATGGCCTTGACATCTTGGGAAGCGTCCCAGTATGCTATTTTCTCGAACGAACGTTCGACTCAGAGAATCACGTTCCGCATGAAGAAAACCTCGCCATCGTCGCGCGTATCGCAACAAAAACTGCAAGTCATCCTTCGTCATGCTGCATTGGTGTTCGCCGAGAAGGGGTATGAAGGCGCGTCGATTCGCGATATCAGCCGCTCGAGTGGCGTGTCTTTGGCGGGGATGTACTACTATGTGGAAAGCAAGCAGAAGCTGCTGTACCTGATTCAGCTTTGCACGTTCAAGACCGTGCTGGAGCGGCTTGAGAAGCGGCTCTCGAGTGCTGCTGATCCGCTCGAGCGCCTGCGGATTCTTATCCGCAATCACCTTGATTACTTCCTTCGCCATCCGGTGGAGATGAAGGTTCTTTCGCACGAAGACGACGCCTTGGAAGGCGAGTATCGGAAGGAAGTGCTGGAGCTAAAACGGCGCTACTATGATATTGCGCTTCGCATATTTGAGGACCTGCGAGGGGCCGGGTTGGCGCGGCGACTGAATTCGCGGGTGGCGGTACTATCGCTATTCGGGATGATGAATTGGATCTACACATGGCACCGGCCGCGCCTGGACCCAAAGGCCGATGCGATGGCGGAAACGATCGCTGGAATGTTTCTGCATGGCGTGATGAACGGTCAAGAGGGTTTGCATTCCAAGCCGACGCGAGTGGCTCGAAGTGGGAGTGTTTCGGCAACCGCGCGGGCAGCCGTTTGATTTTGGTTGGGATTTCTGCGATTTCTTGATGTGGAGGACATGATGGCAACGATGGAAGCAGTCGCGCAGAAGCAATTGATCAACTACACGGTGGACGCGGGCGTGGGGACAATCGAAATGGCGGACCCGCCGGCCAATACCTACACCTACGAGATGATGCAGCAACTCGACGCGGCGATCCTTCGGGCCCGGATGGACGACGAAGTACACGTCATCCTGCTGCGAGGCGCAGGCGAAAAGTTCTTCTCGGCCGGCGCGAGCATTCCGATGCTTGCGAAGGTGGATCCGCAATTCAAATATTACTTTTGCCTGCATGCAAATGAGACGCTGTGCCGTCTGGAACAGACCCCGAAACTGGTGATCGCGGCGCTGAACGGCCACACCGTGGGCGGCGGTCTTGAAATCGCGATGGCCTGCGACATCCGCATCGCCAAGAAGGAGGGGGGGAAAATCGGCTTGCCCGAGGTGAACCTGGGCGTTCTCCCCGGGACCGGCGGGACGCAGCGGCTGTCGCGCGTCGTAGGCCGCGCGCGCGCCATTGAGCTGATGGCCACAGGTCGCACGTTCAGTTTCGAAGAAGCGCTCGAGATGGGCCTTATCCACTACATTTACGAACGGGACAGTTACTGGGACGAAGTGACCGCGTACGCGCGGCAATTCTGTCCACCGAACAAGGCATCACGCGCAGTGGGGCGCATCAAGCGAGCGGTGGTGACTGGTTCCGAGGTTGGTTTCGGCGAGGCGCTGGGTATCGAACGTGAATTGCAGCAATTGCTTTTCCAGAGCGAGGACGCGAAGGAAGGGTTGAAAGCCTACGTCGAAAAGCGGCAGCCGGAATTCAAGGGGAAGTAGCGACCTGATGAGGCACCCGAAGGGCAAACCCAGATGGAAAGCGTCTGGCGAAATCTGAAGGACTAAATGCGCACATTACCCGACTACCTCCGCAAAGGAATGAGAATGATTCTGGTGGGCGCAAATCCGGGCGACCGCTCGGCGCGAGTGGGTCACTACTACGCGGGCCGGACGAACCAGTTTTGGCCAATGATGTACGACTCCGGAGTGATTCCGGAACCGCTTGGCTATGAAGACGACCGGCGAATCCTGGAGTTTGGAATCGGGATGACCGATCTCGTGAAGCGGCCGACGCGTGGCATCGAAGAGATTGAACGGCAGGAGTTCGCGGAAGGGCGCGTCCTGCTGGCGCGGAAGCTGGAAGAGTTCCACCCGCGCGTCGTGGCGTTCAATGGGAAAACGGTGTACGAGAAATTCTCCGGGCGGCCGTGCAAATTCGGCCTGCAGAAGGAAACATTGTACGGCGCGTACGTTTTTGTTCTGCCGTCGACCAGCGGACAAAACGCGGGAACGAGCCGCGGCGTGAAAATGCGGTATTTCAAAAAGCTGGCGGAGCTCTTGAAGAGCCTGAAGGACTAGGACGGAGCCAAAATGGGAGTCACTCAGCCGCAGGCAACGAGTCCGATGGTTCTGGAAGAACGTTCGGGCGCGGTCATGACGCTTCGATTGAATCGCCCACAAAAACTGAACGCGCTGAATCCGGAAATGGCGCAGGCGCTTGTCCACGCCATGCTGCGCGCTTCCGAAGACAGGGAAGTCCGCGCGGTGGTTGTAACGGGGGCGGGAAGGGCGTTTTGCGCCGGCGGCGACCTCGAGCTTCTGCGCGACGTGCGCAAACGAAAAGCATCTCGCGAACTCGAAGGCCTTCTCGTTGCCGGCAAAGAACTCTGCCTGGCGATTGCGACCATGACAAAGCCGGTGATTGCGGCTGTGAACGGCCCGGCGGCGGGCGGAGGAATGAACATCGCCCTCGCATGCGATATGCGGATTGCGTCGGACCAGGCGAAATTCGCGGAATCGTTCGCGAACATCGGCCTGTATCCCGATTTCGGCGGGACGTACTTTCTTCCTCGGATCGTGGGATTGGCGCTGGCGGCCGAATTGTTCTACACAGCGGAAACGCTGACAGCGGAGGACGCGCTCCGGCTTGGAATCGTCAACCGCGTCTTCCCGGCGGATCAATTCGAGGGAGAAGTTCGAAAGCTGGCAGAGAGCCTCGCGACCGGGCCGCCCATTGCGCTGCGCGACGCGAAGCGAACGATTCTTGCCGACGACAGAAAGACTCTGGAAGACAAGCTCAACCAGGAGATTCGCCTCCAGGTTCATTGTTTCGAATCGGAGGACTGCCTGGAAGGACTGAACGCGTTTTTTGAAAAGCGGAAGCCGAATTTCCGCGGCATTTAGCCGACGATAACATTCATAGCAGATTTCAGAAATTGAGTGTTTGGAGAAGGAGTGATCGAATGCCTGCAGCACGTATCGGCACTTTTGACGATTGGGTGGACCTGTTTCGAGTGTGGCGGAATGATATCGGCGTGAACTATCCCGAGATCGAGAATTACCATTTCGAAGCCAAGTTTGGCCCCACGAGATCGAACGAAATCGAATTCGGAGCGTTCAAAGGGCGCCCGAAATGGCGCCGCGTGCTTGAAATTCCCGATCAGCGAATTCGCGACGGCCTGCTCAACTTGATCGTGTATCAGGGCGACACGGAGTTCGCTTCAGTGGAACAGCAGCGCCGGCTTTTCGAGCACTCGCCCAGCGAACACGACCGTCAATCGCTGTGCCGCGTCGTGACGGAAGAAATGCGTCACGGCTGGCAGATGTGCCATCTTTTGATCAACCACTTCGGATATGGCGGCAAGGTGGAAGCGCAAAAGATGCTCGAACGACGCGCATTCGAATCGAAGCGCCTCCTCGGCGCATTCAATCAGATCGTCGACAATTGGCTGGACTTCTTCACGTATACGGATTTCGTCGACCGTGACGGCAAGTTCCAGCTCACGATGCTGAGCTACTCGGGTTTTGAGCCGCTCGCACAATCCATGAATCCGATGTTGCGCGAAGAATCTTTCCATCTGGGAACGGGGCACGACGGCCTGAAACGGATCGTAAAGGCGGGAGTGGTGCCTACGAACGTCGTGCAGAAGTACGTGAACAAGTGGATTCCGGTGAGCTACGACCTTTTCGGCGTCGATTCATCCAGCTCCGCTCACTGGTTCTACGTGTGGGGGTTGAAAGGCCGCTACGATGAAGCGCAGACGCAGGAAGCAGCAGACCTCGGCCATATGAACGAGTACAATCGCAATCTTTACCACCTCGAATGCGAGAAGCTAATCGAGCAAATCAACAGGCACGTGCCGGAAGGACAGATGAAGCTGTACGTGCCGTCGTTGAAATTCAACCGGCACATCGGCGAGTTTGCGAACCAACCTTTCAGCGTCACAGGCGAGTTGCTTTCGCCCGAAGCATTTGCGATGCATTGCAAGGAGATGCTGCCGCAGCCCGAGGACATTAAACTGGTGGGCGAAATTCAGGACACGGAACCGAAATGGGTGGCGCCGAAAGGGAACATGGACTGACGTGACGGTCCGCCACCAAAACCGCTCCGAAGCCGAATTGGCGTCCCGCGGCTACACGGCAAGCGAATTGATGATTGCCGCGTCGTCCCGTGAGATCGGCGACGGAGAACTTGTGTTTGTCGGCATGCGGCTTCCGATGCTCGCGTTCTTGGTCGCGAAGCGCACACACGCTCCCAGTGCCATTGGGCTTTTCGAGAATGGGATCGTGCGAGAGACGCCGTCGACTGAGCTTTTGTACACGATGGGCGACCCGCCCAATCTTCGCGGGGCCACGCAGTGCGGGCGGATGATCGACGTAATGGGATTCCTGCAGCAGGGGCGCGTGCAAGTGGGATTCCTCGGCGCGGCGGAAATCGACCGATTCGGCAACCTGAACACAACCTGGGGACACCGCGATCGGGAAACGCAGCGACTTCCCGGCTCGGGAGGGGCGTGCGACATTGCGTGCCTGGCGCGCCGTACCGTGGTTCTTCTCGTTCATGAGCGAAGCCGCCTTTGCGAACGCGTAAGCCACATTACTTCGCCGGGCTACGGCTCCGGCAATGGCTGGCGCCGCACGCAAGGGCTTCCCGCGGACTCCGGACCCTCGGCGATCATTACCACTCTTGGTGTTCTTCGATTCGGACCGGACGGCGAAGCGTATCTCGCCTCCGTGCATCCGGGCATCAGTGTTGAAGAAGTTCTCGCAAACACTGGCTGGACGCTGCGCGTCGCCGACGACTTGCTCGAGACGATTCCGCCAAGCGATGAAGAGCTCGTCGTGATGCGCGAGCTTGACCCGAATCACTTCTGGACGCGATGAGATGAGGCCCGAATCCAAGCTGATGACGATGCGCGACGCGATTGCGCGTCACGTGTCGTCGGGTTCGATGGTGCTGCTCGGCGCGCAGCTCGAGCAGATGATTCCATTCGCCGCGGGTCACGAACTGATGCGTCAGGGGCGGCGCGATCTGACTCTTGTGGGTCCGATATCGGACATCCTGTTCGATCAACTGATCGGCGCGGGTTGCGTTTCGCGGGTAATGGCGGCGTGGGTGGGCAACGTTTCGGCGGGAGTGGGCTATTGTTTCCGTCGCGCCGTCGAGCACAACATTCCGCGGCGGATCGAAGTGGTGGACTACTCGAACTTCACGCTCGCGCTGGCGCTGCACGCGGGGGCGATGGGCGTGCCGTTCATGCCCACTTACTCCACGTTCGGAAGCGACCTGCTGAAGAAGAACGGCAACTTGCGGGAGTTTCCGTCACCCGTGAACGAAGAGAAGCTCGTTGCCGTGCGTGCGTTGCGCCCTGACGTGGCGATCGTGCAAGTGCAGCGGGCTGACGCGCAGGGAAACGCGCACGTTTGGGGAAGTCTTGGTGTGGCTGTCGATGGAGTGCGAGCGGCGCGGAAGGTGATGGTCGTGGCGGAAGAGATCGTCGATGCGAACGTCATTTCTTCCGACCCGAACCGCACGCTCATTCCCGGCTTCTTGGTTGCGGCGGTAGTACATGAGCCTTGGGGCGCGCATCCGTCTCCCGTACAGGGCTACTACGGTCGAGATCACAAGTTCTTTTCCGAGTATCACGAGCAAACGCGGACGTTCGAAGGCTTCGAGAATTGGCTGACGCACTGGGTGGTGCGGCCTTCCGGGCGCCCGGAATACGTGAGTCAGGTCGGGGCGAGCCGCGTCGAAGCGCTCGGAATTAGGGAGCACGCGCTTTCCGCCGCGGCGGATTTTGGGTACTGATGGCCGAAGACCTCTACGCGAATATGGAAATCGCGCCGCGCGAGGTGAAGGAAATGGTGGATCAGGGCGCGGAGTTTCTCTTTGTCGACGTGCGCGAACCCTGGGAGTATGAAACTTCGCACATCGAGGGTTCGACGCTGATTCCACTGGGGGAAATCCCGGCGAATTTGGCACGGTTCGAACGAGCGGCGGCAGTGGTGCTCTATTGCCACCATGGAATGCGCAGCCTGGACGCGGCCGCGTGGCTTCGGTCGCAGGGAGTGGAAGGCGCGCGTTCGATGACGGGTGGAATCGACCGGTGGACCACCGAAATTGATGACCGAGTGCCGCGATATTGAGGAGGCCGATCGATGCCGACGACAAAACGCAAGGCGCCGCGCAAAAGTGCTGGTAGGACTAAAAGGGCCGGTGCGAAGGTCAAGTTCCTCCATAAGCCGAATTGCACCACTTGCCGCAAGGCGCGGAGTTTCACGGAGAGGCACGGGTTTCAGCTCTATTTTCGCGACCTGGCGAAGGAAAAGCTGAGCGCTGCTGAACTCGAGAAGCTCATCGGACCGCGCGACTACACGCAATTCCTGAACCCGCGAAACGAACTGTTTCGCCGGAAGCACATGAAGGACGATCCGCCGTCGCGTTCCGAAGCAATTCGGTTGATGGCGAAGGAGCCGAACCTGATTCGGCGCCCTGTGATTGTCGGGGGCGGGCGTGTGGTGGTCGGATTCGACGAGAATGGGATTGCCAGGCTGTAAACGCCACGCTACGGGAAGTCCGCAGAACGGAATTGCGAAACGGACGCCATGAAAAAACAGGTCATGCAGCTGCGCGTTAACGGAAACGATGTCGAGCTCGACGCCGGGCCGGCGCGGCTTCTGCTGGACGCGCTACGCGAAGACCTGGGCCTTACGGGAACGAAGCGCGGGTGCGACGATTCGAGTTGCGGCTGCTGCGCTGTGCTGATCGACGGGGTGCCGATGCTCGCGTGCGCGGCGCTGGCGGCGAGTTATGAAGGGTGTGAGATCACGACGATCGAAGGTCTGGGCGCGGCCAGTGCGCTCGATCCGGTGCAAGAGGGATTTGTCGAGTGCGCCGGCGCGCAATGCGGGTTTTGCACGCCGGGCTTCATGATTACGACGGTCGCGTTATTGAAACGGAATCCCAACCCATCACTCGACGAGATTCGCGACGCGCTTTCGAGCAACCTGTGCCGCTGCACGGGCTACATGCAGATCTACGAGTCGGTGAGATTTGCCATCGAGAAGCATCAGCAGGAATCCGAACGTGCAGCCGGCATCCCTGCCGGGGCGAGACCCTGATTTCGTGAGCGGCGATTCATGAGCGGCACAAACACACAATTGAGCACAGTAGGCAAGCGCATGGTGATGACCGATGCGCACACGAAAATTGTTGGCCTCGGGAAATACGCCGACGACCTGAGTGTGCCGGGCATGCTGATCGGGCGAATTCTGCATTCGCCACACGCGCATGCACAGATTCTTTCGATCGATGCGTCGCTCGCTCTGGCATTGCCGGGCGTGGAAGCGGTTGCGACGGGAAAGGACGCGCCTACTCCCTACGGCATTCTGCCCATCGGGCATGACGAGTGCGTATTTGCCACGGACAAGGTGCGCTACATCGGCGACAACGTCGCGGCCGTAGCCGCCACGTCCGCTGAAATCGCTGAGCGGGCACTCGATCTAATTCGCGTCGAGTACGAACCATTGCCTGGGTTCTTCGATCCGGAAGAATCCATGAAGGCCGAGTCCAACTGGATTCACGAATCGCGGCCCAACAATATCGAGAAAGAATATCACCACGTTTTCGGCGATCCCGAGGGCGGCTTTCGCGAGGCGGATTTCGTCGCCGAGCAACGCTACTTCGCCGGCGAGGTGAATCATGCGGCGATGGAGCCACACGCGACTCTGGCGATTTGGGAATCGAACGAGCACATGACGGTGTATTCGTCGACGCAGGTGCCGTATTACCTCCATCGCACGATCTCCGAAGTGTGCGAAATGCCGATGAGCCAGATTCGCGTGATTAAGCCTTTGATCGGCAGCGGATTCGGCGGCAAGAGCGAAGTGATTTCGATTGAGATTGCCGCTTCCGTTCTCGCGAAGAAGACGAAAAAGCCCGTAAAGATTACGTACACGCGCGAAGAGGTGTTTTACGCTCACCGCGGCCGGCCTCGAACGATTGTTGATTTGAAGATGGGCATCACGCGCGAGGGGAAGATCGCGGCCGTGGAAGCGCGCGTTGTGCAGGACGGCGGAGCTTATTGCGGATTTGGTCCGGTAACGGTGCTTTATTCCGGCGCGTTGCTGGGAGCGATTTACGATGTTCCCGCTGTTCGCTACGACGGATATCGCGTGCTTACAAACAAACCTGCGTGCGGCGCGATGCGCGGGCACGGCACCGTGAACGTGCGGTTTGCGTTCGAATCGATGTTGGACCAGCTTGCTTGTAAGGCTGGGCTCGATCCCGCGGACGTACGCCGCAAGAACCTCTTGAAGGCGCCGTGCATCACCGTGAATGGTTTGCGCGTGACGAGCTACGGCTTGCCTGAGTGCATCGAGAAAGTGGTTGCGAGGTCGGGCTGGAACGAAAAGCGCGGCAAGTTGCCGTACGGCAAGGGAATTGGAATCGCGTGCAGCCATTACGTGAGCGGCGCCGCGAATCCGATCGTCCGCTCGAACATGCCTCACACCACTGTGAACATCAAGATCGATCGCGATGCCGCGGTTACCGTGTTTTCCGGAGCCTCGGATATCGGGCAAGGTTCGGACACGATGCAGGTCCAGATTGTCGCCGAGGTTCTTGGCTTGCGGCCAGCGCGCATCAAGTTGGTCTCGGCAGACACGGAGCTCACGCCGATTGATCTCGGCAGCTATTCGAGCCGCGTCACGTTCATGGCTGGCAACGCGTGCATTGACGCAGCAAAGAAGATGCGCGAGCAGATTTTTGCGAGTGTGGCGCAGAAGTTCGCCTGCAAACCAGACGAACTCGAATGCGCGGATGAGGTCATTCGAAAGAAGGGCGGCTCGAAGAAGAGAATTAGCTTCGACGATGGCGTCGCGCTTGCAATCGACTCTCATGACTCGCTTTTTGCGCAGGGCACATACTCGCCGCCCGAAGAGGCGCGAGGCGGCAAATTCAAAGGGGCCGGCGTGGGGCCGTCGCCGTCGTACAGCTACAGCGCGCAGGTGGCCGAAGTCACAGTTGATCCAGAGACGGGACACGTTCGCGTGGATAAGATCGTCGCGGCGCATGATTGTGGCAGGGCGCTCAATCCCATGGCCGTCGAAGGGCAGGTGATTGGCTCCGTGTACATGGGCTTTGGTCAGGCGATGCAGGAAGAAATGGTTTGGCACGGCGGGCGCCTGATGAATCCGTCGCTGCTCGAATACCGCATTCCGACCACGCTCGAAAATCCCGAGATCGAGTGCATCATCGTGGAAAGCAAGGATCCGGAAGGGCCGTTTGGCGCGAAAGAAGCGGGAGAAGGTTCTCTCGCTGCGACGATTCCGGCGATTGCGAACGCAATCTTCGATGCCGTCGGTGTGCGCATCGCCACGGTGCCGTTTTCGCCGGAAGTGGTTTTGGACGCGATCAAGAAGAAGCAAAAGCTGGCGGGAACCAATGGGCGACCCGGTGACAGGAACGCTGCCGGTGGCAACGGTTCCTCAGGCGGGCTCGAATGATCGGTGAATCAGTTCGAGTCGAGCGGCCGCGCACAGTCGAGGGCGCGGTGCGGCTTCTCGCGGATCACGGCCGGGAGGCGATGGTCATCGCCGGTGGAACCGATGTGGTGCCGAACTTGCAGATGCGTCTTTTCGCGCCGCGCGTGCTGGTTGATCTGAAGCCGTTGCGAATGCTGTGTGGCATCGAGTTTTCGGAACGCGAAGGTTTGCGGATCGGCGCGCTGACCACGCTCACCCAACTGCTCTCGGCGCCGGTCGTGCGGGATAAATTCTCCGCGCTGGCCAGCGCCGTGGGAACAATCGCCGGACCGCTGCAGCGCAATATGGGGACGCTCGGCGGGAACCTGTGCCTAGAAACGCGCTGCCGCTGGTATAACCAATCGCATCTGTGGCGAACGGCGTTGGGCGGATGTCTCAAGAAGGACGGGTCGATCTGCCATGTCGCGCCCAGTGGCGCATTTTGCTGGGCCGCATGGTCAGGCGATTCAGCGCCGGCGCTGCTGACGCTCGATGCCGAGATCGAAATCGCAGGAGCGTCGGGCACGCGACGCATCCCGTTGCGCGAGTTCTACAAGAACGACGGCATGGATCGCATCGGTCTCCGCCAGGGTGAGATTCTGACGGCGGTTCACGTATCGCCGCGGATGGCGGGACGGCGGGGTGTGTATCACAAGCTGCGAGTCCGAGGCTCGATTGATTATCCGCTCGCGGGAGTGGCCGTGACGATGGATGTGGACGCGGGCGGAATATGCCGCGATGCGCGAGTGGCTCTCACGGCCGTCAACCCGGCGCCGGTGCTCGTCCATCAGGCGAGCGAATGGCTCACGGGGCAGAAGCTGAGCGCGGACTTGATTGAGCGCGTGGCGCATGCGGCAATTCAGACCGGCAAGCCTCTGACGACTTCCGCGTCAACGCCGGTCTATCGCCGGGACATGGTGAAACTCCTCACGCGGCGCGCACTCGAAGAAATGTGGTTCGCGCATAACGGCTCAGCGCAGTGACGGGGCAGAGTCGCATTCCCGTTCCGCGAGGTTCCTGAGCCGATGCCGATCATCGATATCCACATCCACATCCAGCCGCTCGAGAAGTTCGATCCAGACGCTCTTGAACTGATCAAGCGCGGACGCCGCGACTACGACGATGTCGTGAAGTATTCCGCAAGCCCGAAGGAATTTCTGAAGTTTCTCGATGCCGCTGATATCGAACGCGCCGGCCTGATCAACTACGTGAGTCCGGATGTGATCGGGTTTATGCCGGACGTGAACGACTGGATCGCGCGGTATTGTTCGGCGGACCCGCGCAGGCTGCTCGCGTTCGGCTCCGTACACCCCAAGTATGTTCGTGACGCGGGAGCCGAAGTGGATCGTTTGAAGAAAATGGGCATACGAGGGCTAAAGGTGCATCCTTCGCATCAACTTTTTGCGCCGAATGAATATCGGACCGGGCTCGGGCCGTTGCGCGCGATGTATGAGCGGGCCCAATCGCTGGCTCTGCCGGTGATGATTCACACCGGAACCTCGATTTTCCCCGGAGCGCGCAACCTGTACGCGCAGCCGATGCTGGCAGACGATGTAGGTGTGGATTTTCCGGACCTCGTCGTGATCCTGGCGCACGGCGGGCGTCCGCTGTGGATGGAAGAGGCGTTTTTTTTGGTGCGACGCCACAAGAATATGTACATGGACATTTCCGGCATTCCTCCGCAAAAGCTCATGGAATATTTCCCGCGGATCGAAGAGATCGCCGGCAAGGTTTTGTTTGGCACGGACTGGCCGGGACCGGGCGTCCCAGGCGTCCGCGGCAACATCGAGAAATTCCGCGCCCTGCCGATTTCACCGGCAGCTCAGCAGCAGATTCTGTACGACAATGCCGCTCGGCTTTTTCCGGTTGCAGCATAGGTACGAGGGATTTCATGGAGATTAAAACGATTGGAGTGGTTGGCGCGGGCACCATGGGCCGTGGGATCGCGTACGCAGCGTTGTTCGCTGGCTATCGCACTGTTCTCGAGGACGTGTCGCCGGAAATGCTCGAACAGGGCACTGCCTACATCAAGCAAGCACTCGACGACGGCGTTGGTCGGGGGAAACTGACAGCCGAACAACGCGATAAAGCCGTCGCAAATCTTTCAACTGCTCGTTCTGTGGAAGCCGTGTGCCGGGAAGCCGACTTGCTGATTGAAGCGGTCCCCGAAGAAATGGAATTGAAGCTCGAGATTTTCACGATCTTCGACAAGTTCGCCAAGCCAAACGCAATCCTTGCCAGCAACACTTCGTCACTGTCGATTACGGAGATGGCGGCCATTACCTTTCGCGCCGAGAATTGCATCGGCATGCACTTCTTCAATCCCGTTCCCAAGATGAAGTTGCTCGAAATCGTGCGCGCCCTGGAAACATCGGAAGCAATCGTGGATGCCTGCGTGCAAGTGGGGCGCCGAATGGGCAAGGAAGTTGTGGTGGTGTGCGAGTCACCGGGATTCGTGACGAGCCGCATCAACGCGATGATCGGGAATGAAGCGTTTTACATGTTGCAAGAAGGGATCGCGAGCGCGGAGGATATCGATAAGGCCCTGAAGCTCGGCCTGAATCACCCCATGGGGCCATTCGAGCTCGCAGACCTGGTGGGGCTCGACGTGAGACTGAGCATTCTCGAGTATCTCCACAAGACGCTTGGCGAAAAATACCGGCCATGCCCATTGCTCGTGCAATATGTAAAGGCCGGCCGATTGGGGCGGAAATCGGGGCGCGGAGTATATGAATATGACTCGGCCAGCGACAAGAAAGCGTCGGCGAATGGTTAAGAAGGCGCCGCGTGGCTCCTCCATCGCTTCTCGAGTAATCATTATGCAAGGCGACCTGACCGAAATGGACACGGACGCGATCGTCAACGCGGCCAACAACGATCTTCAGCATGGCGGCGGCGTTGCCGGAGCGATTCGCCGGAAGGGTGGGGACATCATCCAGCGGGAGAGCAACGAGATCGGCAGCATTCCCGTCGGGGGCGCTGCGATCACTTCGGGCGGCAAGCTGAAAGCGCGTTACGTGATTCACGCGGCGAGCATGCAACTCGGCGGGCAAACGACGGCGCATGCGCTCCGAAGCTCGACAGCGCACTCGCTGCGGATCGCCGCGGGCAAAGACGTGAAAACCATTGCGTTTCCCGCCGTGGGCACGGGCATCGCGGGCTTCCCGATGGAGGAATGCGCGGAAATCATGTTGCGTGAAGTGGTGGATCATTTGAAACGCGGCAGCCCGCTGGAGAAAGTGTGCTTCGTGCTCTTTGACGACGCGGCGCAGAAAACGTTCGCGAAGGCCTGGCGGCGGATGAAGAAGGAAAGCTGAGAGCGACCATGACGGACGAAGCGGCCGACAAACTTACGCACAAGGTACGCCAGGAATTGGCTCGATACGAGCATCCGCTTTTTGAGTTTGAGGCGCGCCCGGCCGGTGAGAACGTCGAAGTTCAGATTCGATTCAAGCCTGCCGAGCCTGAAGTCCACGTCTATGTGCTTCAACTTCGTCCGCGCGAGATCGAGCAGTCGCAATTTCCGTGGTCCTTTCAGAAGCAGTTGTACGACTGCCTGCACGACTACGTAATCGAGATGTTCACGAGCAATCCGCAACGGCAGGATTGATGCGAATCGGCGCCGAGCCTACTCCGCTTGCCACGCAGCTCGCCGAAAAGATTCGCCAGAACGGCCCGATGACGTTCGCGGATTACATGGAAGTCTGCCTCTACCACCCTCAGTATGGGTACTACTCGAAATCGGACCAGCAGCCCCGGCGCGACTACATCACGAGTGTTGACGCGAGCCCGCTTTTCGGCCGGCTTCTGACGCGGCAGTTTCACGAAATGTGGGACGCGCTGGGAAATCCGAGCCGCTTCTTGCTTGTCGAAGCAGGCGCCGGAATCGGCACCCTCGCGAAGTACGTTCTCGATTTCGCCGCAGACTCGTTCCCCGAATTCTTTTCGGCTTTGACCTACGTCGCGGTGGAGCGATCGGAAGCGCGAAGAGCCGCGCACGCCAGTTTACTGGAGTCTCACTCTGCACGCGGCCGCTTCGAGTCCAGCTCCGATCTGCCGAAGGAAATTCCGGGGGGCTGCATTTTCTCGAATGAGCTTCTGGACGCATTCCCCGTGCACCGCGTCGTGCCGCAGAGCCGCGAGCTAAGAGAAATCTACGTTGCGTTCGACGACGAGCGCGGCCTCCATGAAACGCTCGGTCCTCTTTCTTCGCGGCGAATCGCAGAGTACTTCGCAGAGCAGGGAATCGCGTTGCACGAGAATCAGCAAGCGGAAGTGAACCTAAAGGCTTGCGATTGGATCGAGGACGCAGGGAAGCGGCTGGAGCGCGGATTTGTTCTGACGATCGACTACGGCCATCCAGCCGCCGAGCTCTACGATGAGCGACACATGCGCGGAACGCTGCTCGCCTACCAGAGACACCGCGCGAACGAAAACTATTTTCATACTCCCGGCGAGCAGGACCTGACGGCGCTCGTAAACTTCACGGCACTGGATCTGTGGGGCAGGCGAAGGGGACTGGTGCGAACGGGACTCACTTCACAGACTAATTTCCTGCTGTCCCTCGCGCGCCACTCGAACTGCGCCGATTTGGAGCCGGCAGGCCTCAGCGACGCAGAACAAGCGCGCATCCGACTGCTCTTTAAGACGCTGATTTATCCGGAAGGAATGGGAGAAACGTTTCAGGTGTTCGGGCAGCACAAGGGAATCGACGCGCCGCGATTGGCGGGTTTCGAGGAGCTCTGAAGTTTGCGGGCAAACGAAAGGCTATTGGTCGGGATTGCGCTTCTTCAGGACTGGCCGGTCGGATTTTGGATCGTCAGGAGGTTGCGCGGGCGCTTTAGTCTGAGCGGCGGCGTTCTGCGTCGGTGAGGCAGCCGCATTTTGACTTTCGCCATTGTAAGCCTTTTGCAAGTACCGGCCAGCCTCTGCCTGGGCTCCTGCCGTATCATCATTGGTGTGTTGCGCCAGACTGTATTCGTTGACGGCGCGTTCGCGCTGACCCAGCAAATCGTAAATCTTGCCGATGTAAATGTGGCTCCAAACAGCGATCCACCGCGGATCGTTGTCCCCGCCCAAAGCCGCGCGGAACGAGTTGGCACCGGCCTGATAATTCTTCTGGTAGAACATCGCCTCGCCCATCCGGAAATCCGCAAGCGAGTTGTTCGGAGCGAGATCAAGAGCGCGCTGATATTCCTGAATTGCTTCGTAGTATTTGCCCTGACCTGCAAATCCTTCGCCACGCGCAACGGCAGCGCGCACGCGCAGCCTGGGGCTGGATTTCAACAAGACGTTATTCGGGTCAATCGTGATTCCAGTGGGTTTCGGGCGGCCGAAGGTTTCGATTTCGAATGCGGATGTGGTGCCATTCACCAGAATTTTCTTGAACTCGGGATTGCCCTCAGTGTCGACCTTGACGTCGACCGGCATACGGAACGTGTCGAGTTCCTGATGAATCTTGCCGACCACACGGAAGCCTTTTGCCGTCCGGTAGGTGATGTACTCCATCTTGAATTCCGGAACGCCGGTGGAGTTCAGCCATTGTGAGAAGAAAGCCACCAGATTCAAAGGAGGATCGCCCGGTTTCGTGGGAGGCACCTTCGTCGCCGCGAGTTTTTCGAACTCGTCTATCGTGACGGTTTTCCCGGCGCGATTTTTATAGAACTCCTTGAGCAGGGCCGTGAAATTATCGTCGCCAATTTCCGCACGGAGCATGTGAAACACCATCGCGCCCTTGTCGTCCACCACGGACTGATATTGCTCCGAGTAGGCAGGTATGCGCTGCGCTTGCGCGATCGGCGTTTCGGCCTCGTACATCAGCGCGCCGACAGCGAAGTCCTCGAGCGCGCGATGCAGCCCGGAGACGCCATCGGCTTGTTCTGAATACATGGCTGCCGCGTAGTGCGAGAGTCCGTCGGTGAGCCAGACATCGGAAGGCGTCGCAGGCAGCACGCGATCACCCCACCATTGGCCGGCCGCGAGTCGCGAGAGCAATTCCTCATTGGGCTTCGCCGGCCACATATGCTCGCTGATCAGGAGCAAACCGGGGGCGGAGAATCCGTCAAGCGAGCCGTCGGGCATCTGCGCGATGGTCAAATTCGGCTGAGTCTCAAGAGCGCCGAAGCCGTCAGTGAAGTAGCTCAGGATATGAGCGACAGAATCCGCATAGGCTGTTGCCGTAGAAGCTTGAGCCGGCGGTGTGTAAACCGAAAACTGATAGCCCTCGGTCTGCACCGGAGAAAGTTGCAACGCGCCGGCAACGAATGTTCCCACGGGCGCGGGCCTGTCGGACTTGAACACGTATTCGGATTGGTTGGGGAGCCCCTTGCCAATCCCCGGCGTGGTCTTGGGAGCTTGCGCCGTGCCCGTTCCCACCACGACGAAGGACTCAGGCACGATGATTTTGAAGGTGCCGGTGTAGCGGTTCGAAGGGAAATCCGTCAGCGGAAACCAGCGCGCCGGAAGCAGGAGATATGCCGACGTTTTGTCGATCGAGCCGAATCGCACGCCCTTGGTGGGGCTGTCCTCTTCGTTCGAGATCGGACCGTTATATTCAAATGTGACAGAAACCTGTTTGCCGGGCGTTGCCGTCTCGGGAAGCCCGACGCTCAGATACAGCGGATCATTGTTGTCGCGCTGAAAGCTTAGCTGCTGGCCATTCGCACTCTTGACAGAAGTGATGTGCAGGTCAGGATGCAGCTCGACAAGCAGCGTCCTGCCCACTTCCTTCGCGGCGAAATCCACCTTCACCAAAGCCGTAAGGGTTTGACTTTCGGGCTGGAGCTGCACCTGGACGTCGTAATTCGTTGCACGAAAAGGGAAGGCTCTGGGCGCCTGCGCGGCCGCTGAACCCCCACCCACCAGGAAGAGAACGAGTGAGCCGATCAATCGACGTGTACTTGGCAAACCGCAACCTCTCCACTGCAGATGGCACTTGCCTGAACCAATATGATACCGAATCGGCCCGCGCAGTTGCCCGAAGAAATAGCTTACAACATGCCCGCGAAGATATCCGCGGCGCGCTCAATGGCTCCCCCTGGACCGAGTTTGGCACGGACCTTCGCGAGGCCCGACTTCGCTTCTTCGCGGGCGGAACTGGATTCCAGAAGGCGCCTAACTTCGCGCTCCACGGACTCGGCGGTGAAATTGTCCTGTATCAATTCAGGCGCTACTTCTCTCCCCGCAATTAAGTTGACCATTCCGATGAAGGGTGTCCGCAGCATGCGGCGGAGGACGAACGCTGTTGTGGGAGCCACCCTGTAGACGACTACCATCGGCGTTCCCAGCAGCGCCGCCTCCACGGTGGCCGTCCCGCTAGCCACGACAGCGCAGTCGGCGGCGGCCAACGCGTCATAGGTGGCGCCTACGGCTCGCTTCAGCGGCAGGTTGGGCCCCGCGTATGCCGACCAGAATTGGGCGTCGAGACCCGGCGCCGCAGCCAAGACAAACTGGACTGCGCCGGGCCAGTGCGCCTGCTGCACCAGCCTTTCGCACGCTGCGAGAATCGTGGGGAAGTTCTGCGCGATTTCGTTCCGGCGGCTGCCGGGCAGGAGCGTCACGATCGGGCGGCTCGGGTCCAACCCGTTCTGGGCAGCAAATTCCTGACGGTTCTGGGTGGGGTGCACGACGTCGACCAGCGGGTGCCCCACAAAATCGACTGGTACGCCCGCTTCGCGGTAGATTTTCGCCTCGAAAGGGAAGATCACCACCATGCGCTTCACCAGGCGTTTGACCACGCGCACTCGTCCCGGTCGCCAAGCCCAAATCTGGGGGCCAATGAAGTAGCCCACTGGGATGCTGCTCTGCTTGAGCCGCCTCGCCACTCCCAAATGCGTGCCGGGCGAATCGACGAGGATCGCAAGCGCTGCGCCTCGGCGCTTCGCCTCGGACGCGAGCCGACGTTGGATACCGATGACCGAAGGAATCTTGTGTAGCACTTCCGCGATTCCCACTACCGCAACTTCATGATATTCCGCCACTAGCTCGACGCCCGCGTCGGCCATTCGCTTGCCGCCCATGCCGAAAATCTGTGCGTCCGTTCGACTCTTCAAGGCGGTGGCCAGTCGCGCCGCGTACATGTCGCTGGATGCTTCTCCGGCAGAGAGGAGAATCGTGGGCGGGCTCATCTCAGTCCTTCGATGAGATGAGTCGAGATGTTCGATGGGAAATCAGGACTGAGATTGGAAATCCGCGGACGCGCGATCACGGCCGCGTCAGTCATCGGCAGACAAGGGACGCGAGAATCCGGAGGCGGCGCCCGGAATCGGCAGCGCAAATTCCTGTTCTTTGTACTGAAGCTGGTAGAGGCGATAGTAAATTCCGCGGAGCGCCAGAAGTTCCTGATGCGATCCCTGTTCGCGCAAGCGGCCTTTGTGGAACACGAGAATGCGGTGCGCATGCTGGATGGTGCTCAGCCGGTGCGCGATGACAACGGCCGTGCGACCCTCCAGCAAACGGTCGAGCGCAGCGCGAATCAGCAGCTCGGTCTTCGTGTCCACGCTGGACGTGGCTTCATCGAGAATCAAGAACTGGGGATTGTGCGCGAGGGCGCGAGCAAAACTGACGAGTTGGCGCTGGCCCACCGAAAGCGTCGAGCCCCGCTCCGTGACCGGAGTCTCAACTCCGTGCGGCAAGTCTTCGAGAAACGGGCCGAGCCCCACTTCGCGCAACGCCTGCTCTACGGCGCGTCGGTCGATTTTCTCCGTACCCAGCTTTACGTTCGATTCGAGCGTGCCGGTAAATAGGAAGGGATCTTGCAAGACGATCCCGAACAGTCTGCGCAATTCCTGAAGGCCCATCTCTCGTATGTCGACGCCGTCCAGGAGAATCTGGCCGCGTTGAATTTCGTAAAAGCGCAGGAGAAGCTGAATGATCGTGGTCTTGCCCGCGCCCGTGTGGCCCACGATCGCCAGCGTTTGCCCCGGCTCGACGCGGAAGGAAACGTCACGCAGCACCCAATCTTCGTCGCGCGGATTGGCGCCGCCGAGATACGCAAACCAGACATTGCGAAACTCGATGTTCCCCTGCGGAGCAGGGAGGGACTTAACTTGTTCCACTAACGCGCCGGCCGCGAGCGGTTCGTCCAGAAGCTTGAAAATGCGCTCGGATGCGGCCATGGCGGTCTGGAGAATGTTGAATTTTTCGCTTAGGTCCTGAATCGGGCGGAAGAAGCGTTGCGCCCACATCATGTAGGAAATCAGAACGCCGATCGTTATCGTGCCTGCTATAACGCGCAGACCGCCCGACCAATACAAAAATGCAATTCCGCCCCAACTGAGAAATTCCACAGCAGGGAAGAAGAACGAGAAAGCGTCAATCGCATCTTTGTATGCCAGCATGTGCACTCGATTTAGCTCTTCGAATTGCCTTAGCGATTTGCGCTCGCGATTGAAGAGCTGAACGATGGCCATGCCGCTGATGTGCTCTTGAAGAAACGCATTGATGCGAGCGATCGCTGTTCGAATGCGCCGGTTCGCGCCACGCACTTTGTTGCGAAACAAATACGTCAGAAGAATCATAAATGGCAACGGGGAAAACGTGACCAGCGCCAGTTGCCTATGCATTGCAAACAAAATGATTGCGAGACCGAACAGCAAGACGAAATCGTTCAGCATCGCGACAACGCCGGAAGCAAATAGGTCGTTCAGGGCGTCGACGTCCGTGGTGACGCGCGTGACTAATCGCCCGATAGGGCTGCGATCGTAGAAACTCATCGGCAGCCGTTGCAAACGCGTGAAGATTTCTTTGCGCAGATCGTACATGGTTTCCTGCCCGACCCACTGCATGATCTGCACCTGCAAGTACTGCAATCCGAATCCGACCAGCAAGGACCCTGTGAAGGCTGCAGCAACCCAGCCAAGGCCCGTCAACACCGTCGAGCGCGGGATCGAGTGCCTGAAGCCGGGAACGATGTATTTGTCTATCCCATAGCCGAAAAGAAAAGGGCCGATTATTTCCATCGCGTTCACGCCCAGCGTGAGTGAGATCGCCAACAAGACGCGCCAGCGGTACGGACGCAGGTACTGCATCAAACGCCGCGTCAGCTGCGAATCGTAAAGCTTTCCTAATTTTTCTTCTTCGCGAAAATCGCTCATTCGCGTGCCAGCTCTTCTTCAAGAAGTTGCTTTTGATAAAGATCTGCGTAATAGCCGTTTAGCGCGACCAATTCGTCGTGCGTGCCGCGCTCGATGATGCGACCGTCGCGCAGAACGATGATTTGGTCGGCACTCTTTACCGTGGACACGCGATGCGCCACTAACACGGTGGTGCGCTGCCGCATCACCTGGCGAAGCCGGTTCAAGATCCGCTCCTCGGTGTCGGTATCCACGCTTGCCAGCGCGTCATCGAGAATCAGAATTTTCGGCTGCCGCAGCACGGCTCGCGCAATCGAGGTTCGCTGCTTCTGTCCGCCCGAAAGCGTAATCCCGCGCTCGCCGACCATGGTGTCGAAACGCTGCGGGAAGGCCTCGATTTCGCCGGAGATGCTGGCAATTTCGGCTGCTTCGTATATGTGTTCTTCCTGGGCGTCGCTGACGCCGAACGAAATATTCTCGCGAAGCGTTTCACTGAACAGGAAGGTGTCCTGCGGCACATAGCCAATCGAACTGCGGAGTTCAGCCAGCGGATAGTCACGAATCGAATGGGCGTCAATGAAAAGGGTGTCGGGCGGAGCTTCCCAGAGTCGCGCGATGAGAGCCGCAAGAGTGGACTTGCCGCTTCCGGTTGGGCCGACGACGGCCAGCGTCGTGCCCGCCGGGACGTGTAAGTTGATGTCGTGCAGAACCGGTCTGCCTTGAGCCCCGTTTCCTGCGGTCGGGTAAGTGAACGTCAGGTCGCGAAACTCAATATCGCCGCGAATCTCGTTTGGAACGCTGCCGAACCGCCCCTGCGCGGGCTCCGATTCGTCGTTAGGAGGATCCGTGCCATCGGCAGCCGACTGTCTGGCGGTTCGAGAGTCGCTTATTCCCGGCTCAGCGTTTAGGATGTAGTTCAGCCGGCCCATTGATGCGGCGCCGCGCTGAAAGATATTCGTGACCCAACCGATCGCGATCATTGGAAACGTCAGCTGAATGAGGAACGTGTAGAACGCAGTGAAGGTCCCGAGTGTGATCCGTCCGCCGGAAACTTGCCAGCCGCCGTAGCCTAGCAAAATGACAACCGTCATCCCGATCAGCGCAGACAAGGCCGGAAAGAACAGACTCCAGGTGGAAATGAGTTTGATGTTGCGATTCACGTAATCCCGGTTTGCCCGATCAAAGCTCTCGATTTCGTGCTGCTCCTGGTTGTATGCGCGAATCACCCGGACGCCCGTAAGGTTTTCCTGCGCACGCGTGGAGAGCACTCCCAGTGCCGCCTGGATCTGCTCGGAGAGCCTGTGAATCATCTCGCCGAAGTAGCGAACAGCCAAAACGACGGCTGGCACCGGTATCAATACCAACAGCGTAAGCAGGGGCGAAAGCTTGATCATGAAATAGATGGCGAGAATCATCGTCGCAACGGTTGTGGCGCTATACATGATGCCGGGGCCGAGCACCATTCGAACGGCATTCAAGTCGTTCGTCGCGCGTGACATCAAATCGCCCGTGCGATTCCGGACATAAAACTCCGGCTCCATCTTCAACAGCCGGCCCAGCAAGTCGTTCCGTAAATCGAATTCGATCTCACGAGAAACGCCGATCAAGATCCAGCGGGTCCAAAAGGAGAAGAATCCTTTGACGAGCATCACTCCGACCAGCAATAAGCAGAAGATACCCAGCGCATGCCGGCTCGTCGGCTGATAGATCACCATCAGCGGGTGAAGCACCGCGCGCGACGCCCCGGTCAATGTCGAAAGTGGGCGCGGCGAGCCCTGCAGACAGTCCGTAATCATTCCGACGATTAGCTGCGGCAACGCGCCGATAATTCCGGTGAGCGCCAGCGCCACGAGGCCAACGGCCGTCATGCGTTTGTAGCGCCGCACGTACGGCAGCAGGGGCTTCAGTTGCTCCCATCCGCTCGGCTTACGCTTTGCCTGCACTGCGGGCGCGATGGCTGGTTGAGCGATAGCGCTCACATGCGCACCTGTGATTGGGGAGTTTCGAGAGCGGGCAACTCGCCGAGAAAATGCTCGTAATTCCGGTCGAGCGATTGGTAGCGTTTTACTTGCGGGTTCCAACGTATGCCGAGCGTCTGCAAGTTTCCGCCCACAGGTTTTTCGAGGGGCGTGAAGTAGAGTTGCAACCCCTTGTCCTCGTGTTGTTCGAATTGCAGACGCCACGAGCCCACGCCAGCCAGGGGCGTCCCGCCGAGATAGCCGTTCGTATTCTTGAGATGCTCATCGCAGCGAAGGATTTCCTTCCACTGCCCGCCATCGTTCTCGATAATGGCGGCTCGCGAGACGAGGATTCCGGGAACCATTCCCTGCGGAGTCACGTTCAGGCGATTGATCAGCAGCGCCTGCGTGCGGCTGTTTTTCGCCAAGTCGCCAAAGACCAAAACCTCGACGCCGGAACCGAGATCGCTCTCGGCGGCTGCCTGAATGTCAGGAGGAGTCTGCGGTGCGGCGGGGGCTGGGGCGGATTGCGTCTTCTCTGGAGAGGATGTTGAGCTACTACACGACGTGCAGAGGATCGTAAGCAACGCCAAAGCGGCAACGCCCGCAGTTTTTCTCATGAGGTCTATGGGATGCCTGATTCCGTCAGTCTGATTCGGATTTCAACTTGCGCAGCCAGAATTTTATAGCCAAAACACGCCACAAGAAAGAACTCTCGAACCGGCGAGTTCGTTACGCAAAAATATTAAGGCAGCGCTACCGGGCCGCCAATATTTCCTCCAGGCGCGCCTCGAAATTCTCCTCGCCTTCCGACCACAGCCGGATGTGTTCCACCGAAACCGCCTTCTCGATGCGGCGCACCCAATCGAACAGCTTGCGAACGTTTTCGCGGGTTTTCTCCTGATACCTCTGCAAGTTTTCGGGCCAGGCCATCGCTTCGAGAAAGCGCGCTTCCTCGGGACTGTCCGCCAAGGCCTTCGCGCCCGGATGGAGGCCAAGCAGACCGGCGTGGCCGGTAAAGAAATGCTCGAAACCCAGCTTCACCTCGATGTGGCCGTTTTCGCGCCAGAAGGCGTCGTCATAGGCTTCACCGCGGCAATCGATTTCAAGGGGCTGCGGTTCGACCTTCCACTTGGCAGTGCTCGCATCGAACGTTCCGAGGTCCCAGTGCGTTTCCACTTCATAGGAGCAGTCGCTGTTCAAGTGGTCGCGCGAGATTTCGATGATGCCCGCGGGGTCGAGAGGAACGGAGCGCAGATCCTGCTCGAGAATCGGCGACTCGGAGGCGTCGATGGCACGAATCACGAGATAGGAGAATCCAGGTTTCGCGGCGGAGAAGGGAACCGTCCCGAGGAACGCGGCAAACTGATTCAGCAGATTTTCTTCGTCGAATTGTTTGCACCAAATACTGAGATAGACCTGGTTCGACATAACCAACATTATAACGGTTGGCGGGAAGAGCGGGAAATCGGCGCGACGCTGCCGGCGGCCAGCCGCCGAAAAGAAAGTCGCGAATTGCCATTTGCCGGGATTACTTCCTGGAGAGTTCGTCGTCTTCTTCGTCGGAATCGAAATCGCCGGAAATTCCGATCAGGCGCTCTTTCAGCGTGTCGCCCATGCCGGCGAGGACGTCTTTGCACGTTTCGCGCAGACGCTTCTCGGCGGCTTTCGCGATCGTATCGAGAACCGCCTGCGAATGCTGGCCCAAAGTGGTGGCAGATGCAAGGAGCCACGAATTCGACGCGTTCTCGAGACGGGTCTTGTACTGTTCGATCGATTCATCGGTGGATTTCTGGAGCTGTTCCATCCACTCGCGCTGCTGCGCGAGGCGGTTGGATTCCCAGGTTTCGACGAGCGGGACCAATTGGGACTGCAAGTATGTTTTTGCTTGCTCGACACCCGCCTGAATTTTGTCGTCGATCTTGGTCTGAAATTCAGCCAGCGAACCTTCGCGGTTGAACTCCATGTCTGAACGCGCCTTTTCAAGAGCCTGACGCGAAGCCTGGTCGAAGCGGCGAAGCGATTCGTCGGTGGTCCGGCGAACGCGGTCGGTGAACGTGGCGTTCGCGATCTCGGCGCTTTCGTCGAGCTTATTGCGTTCGCGCTCGAGCACTTCCTTCGCGGTCTCTTCGATCTGCACCTGGCTGTGCTCGAGGTACGTCCGGCGGTAGTGGTCGAGTTCGGAAGCGACGAGGCTGGAAATTTCCGCGGCGCGGTCGCGCAGGCTGGCGGTGGATTGCTCGACGGCCTTTTCGAGCGAGCCCTGCATCGTCGTGTGAGCTTTTTTCTGGTACCACTCGGAGGCCTTCAGCAGAGCCTCGTACGTAGCGTGCTGCATTTCGGTGCTCTTGGTTTCGAGGTCTTCCGCGACTTTCGAGAGAGACTCGCGGCACGTTTGCTCGAACTCGACCGGATATTTCGCGGTTTCTTCCTTCAGGCGCGCGAGCGACTCCTGAATCGCGGTTTCGGAGGCCTGCTGGACCTGCTGCTGGACGGCGCCTTGAAGCTGGCTGGCCTGCTCGGCAGCCTGTCGAACCTGGTCCTGAATGGTGTTCTGGAGGCGCGCGACCTGGTCGGCCGCCTCTTTCACCTGAGCCTGCACCGACGCTTGCAAGTCCACCGTTTGCTGGCGCACGCCCGCGAGATCCGAAGCAGCGGTGCGCGCTTCGTCGATCTTCGAGGAGATTTTCTGGTCGAGGTCGCTTGAAACCCGCTCGACAACTTTCTGCGCCGACTGATCGAGAATGGGTTCGATCTGCTGAACGCGGTCAGCGATGACCTGGTCCGCCTTCCGCCCGATTTCCTGGTATTGCTGGGCCAGAACTTCGTCGAGCCGCTGCCGAGTTTGCTCGAGCGCGGACCGCGCGGCATCCTGGAGTTCCGCTTTGGTGCCTTCGGTGCGGACGCGCTCCTCGGCCAGGCTGGCGCCGAGCGTCGAAATCGTGGATTCCGCTCCCACGATCGCCTCGTCGAGGGATGCGCGCAAACTGGAACTTCGCGCCGCGATGTCCTGCTCCACTTGGCTCAGTGCGGCTTGCGAGACTTCGCTGAGTTGTTCGCCGATTTTCTGCGACGCACCCTTGAGCGCGGCTTCGAATTGCTCCTGCCATTGACGATTCGCCGCCGCTGCCTCGGCCTGCGTTTGTTCGACGGCCTGATTGCGGACGCCCTGCGCAGTGTCCTCGAGGTCTTTCTTCCATTGGTCGAGATGTCTTTGGGCAGCTTCCGGCGAGGAAAGAATTTGGAGCGACGGAGTGGACGATTCGCGCTCGGAAATCGCTTGTTCAACCGCCTGCTGGACGGCCTCTTTCAGGTTCAGCGCGGCGGTTTGCTGCGCTGCCTGCTGCGCGGCTTGCTCGGCTGCGCCGCTGACGGCTTCCTGCACGGCCTGACGAACTTTCGCATCGAGTTGTTCAGCGCCAGACTCGGTGGCCTTGCGCGCTTCGTCGACGATAGAGGCGGTGCGATCGGCGGCTTGCTGGACGACTTTCCGGACGGTGGCTTCGGAGACGCGGTCCATCGATACCTTGATGGCTTTCTCGACGGCGTCGTGAAGCTGGACGTCGAGCTGCTGACGAACGATGGTCATCTCGTCGTTGATCGCGGTTTGCGCTTCGTTGCGGAGCGATTTATCGAGAACTTCCTTCGCGTCGGCAACCATCCTGGCCATGTGTCGCGCCAGCACCGCTTGCGATTCTTCGATTGGAGCCGGGCTCGGCACGACGTGAATTTTGTTTTGATCCGGTTGTGACGGCGGCGCGGGAGCAGCTGGAGCAGCGGGCGGCGCGGCTTGCCTCACGGGCGGCTGTGCGCTTGCTGCCGGCGCGGGCGCTGCGGGCGCTTTTGCGGCCGGAGCCTGCGTCGCGGCTGAAGGCTGCGCCGGAGTTGCGGGCTTTACGGTGGCAGTTGTCGCAGGCGGTTTCTCCGCAATCACTGGTTCAGCCGAATAGTTCACTGGAGGAGGAGCAGGTCTGGCGGCCGGTGAGGCAGACGCGGCGGCAATAGGTTCTTCGCTTGGAAGAGGGAACCAGTCGTCGGGAGGGAAAGCAATGCCCCAGACATTGCCAGCGATTTCGAACTCAAGTCCGATTTGAAACAGTTCCCGAACGGTGCGCGGGCGCTGCACCCAGACGACGCGGCCGGGAGTGGTTTTCGGCGGAGCGCCCTGTTCCAATTGCGGTATTTCGAGCTTCACGATCGAATTCTTCGGAACGTAATGTTTCGACTGGTACTTGCAGCCGTGGCAATTCACCATCACGGTGGTGGTGCGTTCCTTGAAGGGCTGGCCGAGCGCGTCCACACCCGTGACGATGATCGGCACGGCTTGAACGATGCGCGTACTGCGGCGCTTCTGATTGCCGAGATCGCTTGATGCGAGAGGCTCGGTCACACACTCCTCCGGGAACAAATTCTAAGCCTAGCACCGCGTTCAGACCCCGTCGATAGACCAAGAGTCCTTGTGCGAAAGGGTAACGCGGGGAGAGGAGGCAAGGGGGCAGGGAGGCAAAGGGGCAGGGAGGTTGAGGAAGTAGAGGAGGTAGAGGAGGTAGAGGAGAATCCGGAAGCGTGGTTTGTGTACCGATTGAAAAATATTTTCTCGTGTGTTTTCATGGAGTTGGGCCGATTTTCAATTATTTAGTGTACCGATTGGCCTTTTGTTCGCCCCTGGGATTTCGGTTCGAAGGTGCTTCGTCCTCTCGTCCATCCTTCAGCCCTCCAGCATCGGCTCCCCGCTAATTTGGCGGAGGCTCTGCTTGCGCTTTCATTGTCGAGAGCGAAAACAATTCACGGTAGCACAGAAATGTTAATGGCAGATAAAGGAGGGGGAATTTTGTGCGTCGCGGCCGAAGCAAGCGGTGAAAAGCTGACCGGGTTCGCTATTCCGAGCGGAGTGCGTCGATGGGATTGACGCGGGAGGCGCGTCGCGCGGGAGCGCAGGCGGCGACGAGACTTGCGCCCGCTACAAGAACGACTGCAACTCCAAAGGGCGTCGCGTCGTTTGCTGAGAGATTGGGCAACCGGCTCGCCAGAATTCTCGCGGCCGCAATTGCGACCGGAATGCCAACGGCAATGCCTGCGGCCAGCAGCGTGAGAGCTTCCTTGAGAACGGAAAGGAAAATCCGCGGAGCCTCGGCACCGAGGGCCAGGCGGACGCCAAACTCACGAATGCGGCGATTCACGGCGTAGCTGAGAAGGCCGTAGAGGCCGATCAGGACCAGAAAAGCAGCCACGACGCCGAAAAAGGTGGAGAGGGAAGCCATCAGGCGCTCTTCGGCGAGGTTGATGTCGATGGCGCGCGCGAGCGTTTCGGCTCCGCGGTCGAACTCGCGGCCCAGCGAACGAATTTGTGCGTCCACGGACGGAATGACGGCCAGGGGATTTCCGTCGGTACGCGCCTCGAGATATCCCCATTCGAGAATCGAGGCATCCTGCGGCTGAGCAACTTGAAAGATCGGGAGGTACGCAATCAGCGGCTGGCGCTCGTGGAGATTGCCGAACCGCGCATCTTGAGCGATCCCAATGACCTGCAGATTCTGGCGCGACGCAGCGTCGCCGATGGAGATGGCACGGCCGACTGCATCGCCCGCGGGAAAGACCCGTTCGGCGAGGGACTGACTGACGATGACGACGTGCTCGGAATTTGGACCGTCGGAGGACGAGAAGTCGCGGCCGCGAAGAATCGCCGAGCCAAGCGTCTTGAAAAAGCCATCCGAAACGAAATAGAGATTCGCTTTCGGCCCGGAGGTCTCCGACCGCGGGGCCGACGCCGCGAAGACTGGCTCGGCCCAGCCATTGATTTGGACGGGCAAAGAATCCGAAAGAGATGCGGACGCTACACCCGGAATTGAGGAAACGCGCGTGAGCAGGTCGCGGCGGTAAGCATGCATGTCTGCGTCTCCGTAACCGCCTCCCTTTGGAGTGAGCGCGAAGACCGCAGCGTGCTGCGGTTCGAAACCGAGGCGAGCAGTGGCGAGAGTGTGTGCGGTGCGAATCAGGAGGCCGGCTCCGGCAAGCAAAACCACAGCGACGCTGACTTGCGCGGCAACCAGGCCGCGGCGCAGCCATCCTCCGCGAAAACCAACAATCGTGCGAGAGCCGGCCTGAAGAGACGCACTTTCCCGGATCGTCGTCCATCCGGGGGCGATTCCGAAGAGGATCGTGGCGAGAAACGCGACCGCAATCATGAAGGCGAGCATGTGCGCGTTCGGCCGAAGTGAAATCGTGAGTTTCACAGGACTAAACCACATCAGGCTGAGCAAGGCCCGGTCAGACCACTGAGCGAGCGCGAGTCCTACGGCGGCGGAAGCTGCGGCGAGCAGAAAGCTTTCGGTGAGAAGCTGGCGCATGATACGGCTGGGATTTGCTCCGACGGCGAGGCGGACGGCAATTTCGCCGGACCGAACGGAGGAGCGGGCGAGGAGCAGACTCGCTACGTTGAAGCACGCCAAAACCAAGAGAGCTGCTACACCGGCCATCAGGATGCGGATTGGTTCCGTAAAGCGAGAGCGAAGGAACGACCGGCCGCGAGAGCCGTCCGCAAGGCGAATCCGGCGCGAGAGGTCCTCGGCGAGGTCTTTCGATGAGATTCCAGCCGGTTCCGAATCGCGAAGGATTGAGGGCCACAGGACCTGCAATTGCGCGTCGGCCTGTTGAGGGGAGATACCGTCGAGCAGACGCGCGGAGACGAGAAGAGACATGGACCCGAGGTCGGAATTGAACAACTGGAATGGCGCGGATTCGACGGGAATTGTGGCGTCCGAGGAGACGTCGAATTGCGGAGTTGAAAAGGCCGAGGACGTGACGCCGATGACGGAGAACGGACGACCTTCGACGCGGATGATTTGGCCGATGACGTTTGGATCGCCGCCGAAACGATCCTTCCAACATTCGAAGCTAATCACTGCGAGAGCGGACGGGCCGCCGGACGATGGATGCGAATCCGACGGCAGAAGGGAGCGGCCGAGCAGCGCGCGGACGGGGAACGTGGAATAGAAGTCGCCGGTGACGTATTGGACGGCGCGAAGCGAAGGCGTACCTTTGACTTCGATGTTCTGCATCGGCAGGAGCCAGCCGGAAATGCTGGAGAAGACGGATTGGCGCGAGCGGAGCTCGTTCAATTGTGCGTAGGTGAAAGCTCGCGGGTTGTTTTGGGAAGTGCTTTCGTTGACTTCCACGAGGCGCGACGCCCGCGGCACGGCGAGTTGACGCAGAGCGATCGCGTCGAGCAACGTGAAGATCGCGGTGTTGGCGCCGATGGCGACGCCGAGCGAGAGAATAATCACGATGGCGAAAAGCGGATTCTTAGCGAGTTGCCGGAGGGCGAAACGAAGGTCGCGCGCGAAATCGTCGAGGAAAGACGTCAACCGATTACCATTTCTTCGCCGAATCGCATCCGTATCGAGCAGAAACGGCCTCAGGTGTAAAAACCTGTGTGAGAACTAGGGTACAACAACAAGGGCCGTGAACCTTGTCACGGACTCAATCGTCCCTCCGGGACTCCCTTTCCTTGTATCTAGCGCCCCCGGCATTCCGCTTCGCTCTTCAATATGTCAGGGTTTGAATCATCAAACCCTGAAACCCGGCCGGGCTAAGTACAATCGCCGCTCCGCGGCTCTGAGCCGAAGAAAGCTACAACCCTCAGGTCTGAAGACCTGAGCTACGTTACATCGGGTGAGGGCCGCGACCCTACAGGGAATCTGCCGGTGAGCCCTCGTGGGCTCGATCCGTGCGCTAGCGTTCTGCGGGTGAACGGCGCGACGGGCCGAACAAGGCGTCTTTAATTTCTTTGGCGATCCAGATGGGGCCTACGAGGAAATAGATCACGCCCTGGAAGAAGGCAGGTTTGTTGCCCTCGATGCGATGGCCGGCGAAGAGAAGAATCCATCCGGCGACGAAGAACGCGAGGCCGATTCGCCACCACGTGAGGATTAGCAGAACGATTCCGGCCAGGATGAGCGGGATGCCGACGCCGTGCATTACTTTGTTCCAGGGATTCGTGTGCTCGTGATTGTATTGCGCCATGTATTTATCGAATGAGGACATTGCGTGCCTCCTGAATGGGCTTTATATACGCTGTCCGAGGGATGGAAGCAAGGAAGCAAGGAGGTAGGAGGCAAGGAACGGCCCCGCTCGCAGCGATTCGGGTGGCCAATCGATCGGTACGCGGGCGGGTTTGAAACCCGCCCCCTGCGAGGGCGACGTGGAGTGTGTAGCGCATAGGGCGGTTGGGCCATTTGAAGGCATTTGAAATTTCAGACGGTTCTGTTGAGATCCTAGGTCAAGCGGCCTCCAAAAGCGAAAAGCAGATCCCTCACCTCGCACAAACCGCGGGGATTCGGGATGACAAGGTGGTGAGGAATGGCGCGTGGACGAGGGAAGTCAACAGAGCCATTTCAGATTTCAGAGAGAAGGCTGCGGTGCGCGTAGGCCGCGCTATCCTCCTGTGGCGTGAGTTGCGAGGATGGAACTTTACGAGGGAATCGCTTCTCGATGAATCGGAAATGCCGTGATTTAATGCGGTCATGTTCCAATCGAACGCCAAGCCGAAAGACCTGATGCCACAACTCGACGCGCTGGCCGCCACGGCAACGTCCGCCGAAGGCCTGATGACGGAGATGGTGGCGCTGCTCCACAAAAGCCTGCTGAAGTACAACTGGGTGGGCTTTTACATGATGAAGAAGGAAGCGAAGGAGACGGTGTTGATTCTTGGGCCGTTTAAGGGCTCGATGACGCCGCATACGCGCATACCGTTGCACCAGGGAATTTGCGGCGCGGCTGCGTCCACCGGCCGAACCGTGGTGGTGGACGACGTGACTTCTGATTCGCGCTATCTGGCGTGCTCGGCGGAGACCAAGTCTGAGATCGTAGTGCCGGTGTTCGTGCGCAAGGAAGTGGTGGGCGAGCTCGACATCGATAGTCATTTCCTGGCGGCGTTTGCGGGTTCAGAGGATCGCGAGTTGTGCGAGCATGCTGCGGCGGTGCTGGGGCGGTGGATGGAGATGCACTCCTAGTTTTGCGGGCGACGTCCTGCCGCCCTGAGTCAGCCTGAGAGTGATATGTGGAAGCGGGTAGCGCGGGAGGGGAAGATTTCGGTAGAAATCGCCTCTGTATACTTTATAATCTCGGCGCTTCGAGCCGAAGCGGGGGGGACTATGAATCGCGCATGGAAGGCAAGTCTTTTGACGGCACTCGGGATAACGCTTGCAGTCTTCGTCTTCGGGGATCAGGCCAATCTGGGGTCGCACTTGGGAGTGGGCCAATCGGGCAAGACAGCGACGCAGGTGGCTGCCGGCGCGGTGGAGGTGCATCGCGCGATTAGATATGACGTGTCGCTGCCGCTCGCGTCGATTCACGAATCCGATGGTGCAAGCGATAGCGCCGACTGCGTGGGTGCCGGCTGCGGGACCTCCCCCGGCGAGTTCGCCAGCGATCCAGATGCGCAAGAGCGCAAGGAGGAGCCGATTCCTCCGCCGACACCGGCGCCAACCCTGACGCCGGAGGGGATCAAGGTTGAGCAGACGACGCAGGGCACGCGTCCGGCAGCGGCGTTGGTGGATAGCCTCGATGGACTGGGCGCTGGATTCGAAGGTCCGCAAGGGACGGGGATGTTCCGTAACCCATCCGACAGCAGCCTGGCGGTTGGGCCGGACCACATCGTGCAAACGGTGAACTCGCGGCTCGCGATTTATTCGAAGAAGGGCAAGAAATTCGACAAAACCGGCACGGTGCTGTACGGGGCGGTGGCCACGAAATCGGTGTGGGCCGGCTTCGGGGGCGTATGCGAGGCGCGGAACAGCGGTGATGCAGTCGTGCGATACGACCAACTCGCGGGGCGATGGTTGATCGTGATGCCGATGTTCTCGCGAATCGGCCCCGACGAGTTTCCGGGGAAAACTGGTCTTGCTGCGGGCGAACCGGTGCCGCCGGGCCAGCTCGCGAAGACTGGGCAGGCGTCTTCTCCCGGCGCGGCCGCGGCGCTGCCCCCAAATCCTCCGCAGCCTCCGCCTCCGCCGGAGCGCGGGCAGAGACCGCCCGAGAAGAAGGAAGGGGTGTGGGGAATGTGTTATGCCGTGAGTACCGGTCCGGACCCGCTCGGCACGTATTATCGGTATGCGTTCGAGCGGACGCTGTTTCCGGATTATCCGCGACCTGCCGTTTGGACGGACGGCTACTACATTCCAACAAGCACAGGCGACGACGTGATTCAGAAGCATTCGTGCATCGCGGATCGCAACAAGATGCTCGCGGGCCAGCCTGCTACCGAGCAGTGCATCATCATCGACGGCGTGAATTTCCTGAATAACGCGGATATCGACGGCCAGAAATTACCGCCTGCGGGAGCGCCGAACATCATGATGGCGGCGGGCGGCACGCAGCTGAAAAAAATATTCGAGGATGATGGCATCTACTACTGGAAGGTTCACGTCGATTGGAACACGCCTGCGAACACGAAGGCGGACGGTCCGGTGAAGATCAGCGTGGCGCCGTATCACTACCTTTGCAACGGGCAGTTGACGAGCTGCGTCCCGCAACCTGATACGGAGCGGCGGCTCGACGTGCAAGGCGACAAAATCATGCAGCGATTGGTCTACCGCAAGGTGGGCGGGCACGAGTCGATCCTCGGGGCACACTCGATCTACACGCAAGGAGGCGGCGGAGGAGTGCGATGGTACGAGTTCCGGCTCGACAAGAAACGCGATCCGGTGCTGTATCAGCAGGGAACGTACGCGCCGGAGGGGTTCTTTCGCTGGATGCCGAGCATCGACATGGACAAGAAGGGCGACATAGGGGTTGGATATTCGTTCGGCGGGACGCCGAATTTCACGGGGCAGCGGTTCGCCGCACAAAAGGCGGGCGATGCGAAGGGGACGATGTCGTTGCACGAAACGGTGCTGGCGAACGGGGAAGCGCCTCAGACGAACACGCTGCGCTGGGAAGACTACGTGACGACGGCGATGGATCCGAGCGACGACTGCACTTTTTGGTATGTGGGCGATTATCTGAAAAAAGGCGACACTGGCTACCGCACGAAGATCGGGGCGTTCCGGCTGCCGAGCTGCAAGGGCGGACGGTAGGCCATCCGGTGCCGGCCGATTTCGCGCCGCGCGCTTCCCGAGAAGCCCGCGGCGTTGAGTACAAATCAGGCGGGCTTCGCCTGGGTCTGAGTCTGGATTTGGGCGATGATGCGCTCGAGATAAATCTTCTCGTTTTTCACGTCTTCGATTTGCTGCGGGCCGGAGGTTTCGCGTTCGATGGTGATTGCGCCGGTGTAGCCGAAATTGTGGAGCCTGGTGAGCACTTGGGTAAAATCGACGCGGCCGGTGCCGATCAGGACTTCTTCGCCGAGTTGCATCGGATCGGTGGGGAACTTTCCATCCTTTGCGTGAACGCTTTTCACATGCGGGCCAATGATGTCCGCCGCGTCCACGGGATTCGCTTTTCCGTACAAGATCAGATTGGCGGTGTCGAAACCGACGCCGAGATTCGGCTGGTTGACGTCTTTGATCGCGCGCGCGAGCGTGGTGGGAGTTTCCTGGCCGGTCTCCATCAGGAAATCCTGGCCGTTGGTGGCGCAGTATTGCGCGACTTCGCGGATCGCGAGGACGGCTTCGTCGTAGAGCGGGTCGCGCGGATTTTCGGGGATGAAGCCGCAATGCGTTTGCACGCGAGGGATGCCGAGCATTTTCGCGAAGTCGGAAGTTTGCTTCAGCGCGTCGATGCGGGCGGCACGACTCTCGCGAGGCACGAGGCCGATCGTCGAGGGCCCATCGAGAAAATCCCACACGAGGCGTCCAGGCCCCACGACTTCAGCGCTGGTGGCGACGACACTGTACTTTTGGAGCAGGCCGTTCAACTCTTGCGCGAGCAACGGCGTGAATTTTCCGATGTAGCCGTCGAGCGAGAGGAAACAATTCGAGAGTCCCAAATCTTTCACGCGTGAGATTGCGGCCTCGGCGCCGCTCGCCGGCTGAATCATCAGGCCGACGGCCATGGGTTTCAGATTGCTGAGCGCGTCAGCCGAATGCGATGGCACTGTGCCTGCGTCGGAAAACGATTTCGAGACGGCGAGTGTTTCGTGCGAGCGGGAATTGGCGCGGACGCCCGCCTGCAGGATTGTCGCGCCGATTGCAGCGCCCAGGAATTCTCTTCTGCGCATATACACCTCCGGGCTGCGTGGATTTCGACCGGAAGACTAACAGAGAGTCGGCAACTCAACCAGTGGACGGCCCATCGATCGACCGCACCCAGTACAAACTTGGGTTCGACTTCACAGCGGGCACGGCATGCCGCGCCCCTACAGAAAGAATCGTGCTTGTAAGAGATTGCGCTAGAGGTCGCGGCGGCCTTCCATCGCTTTTAGCATGGTTACTTCGTCGGCGTATTCGAGGTCGGAGCCGACGGGAATGCCCATGGCGATGCGCGTTACGCGAACGCCGAGCGGCTTGATGAGCTTCGAGAGGTACACGGCAGTGGCCTCGCCTTCGGCGTTGGGATTCGTGGCGATGATGATTTCTTCGGTGGTTCCTGCCTTCAGGCGCTCGATGAGGCTCTTGATTTTCAACTGATCCGGACCAATGCCCTGCAGCGGCGACAGCGAGCCGCCGAGAACGTGGTAGAGGCCGCTGAACTGCCGGGTTTTCTCCACGGCCTGGATGTTGGTTGCATCTTCGACCACGCAAATCAGGCGCTTGTCCCGCGTGGAACTCTTGCAGAAGAGGCATGGGTCGTCGTCGGTGATGTTGTTGCAGATGGAGCATTCGCGGATTTTTTCCTTGGCGTCGCGAATGGCGTCCGAGAGAGCCAGGGCTTGATCGCGGTCGGCGCGAAGCAAATAGAAGGCGAGGCGCTGCGCGGTCTTCTGCCCGATGCCCGGGAGATGTTTCAGCTCGTCAATCAGGCGCGTTATGGATGGCGCGAAATCAGGCATGTAATGAGCCTAGCAGGAAAGGAGCAAAGCCGAAAGGCGAAGACCTTTTGAAACCACAGATGAACACAGATAAACACAGATGGAGGAAAGTGCAAAACCTGAAACCGAACCCCGGATTTACCGCTGAGATGCAGAGGGCGCCGAGAAAATCTAGAATACAGATAGGGGCAGAACGAAACCCTTGGAACCACAGGTGAACACAGACAGACACTGATAAAGACAGATGAGAAAAGGAAGAGAGACGGAAAGATCAAAGGCTGGAAAATCGAAGAGGGAAAATGAAGAAGCTAAGACGGAAAAGCCGGTGAAGGCCGCAAGTCCTCAGAAGAGACCGGGAATCTTCATGCCCATGATGCCGGGCAAACCGCCGGTGAGATCCTTCACTTGCTTGGAAAGCTCTTCGTCGACGCGGCGCGCGGCTTCGTTTACGGCGGCCATTATGAGTTCCTGCAGCATTTCCTGATCTTTGCCCTTGAAGACGTCCGGCTCGACGCGCACTTCGAGGAGCTGCTTCTGGCCGTTCATCTTGACGGAGACCATGCCGCCGCCCGCACTTGCGTCGACCACAATTCCGTCGATCTGCTTTTCGAGCTTCTCCTGGACCGACCGGAACTGCGACAGCATTGACTGGAGCGCTTTTACTTCCATTAGCTATTCCTCGCCCGGGCGTTTGACTTTCGAAATCTGGCCGCCGAATCTTTCCAGCATCGCCCTAACGATCGGATCTTCCTCAAATCGAGCGCGCAATTCAGAGCCGAGATTCGATGACGCTCGACCTGCCTCAAGTTTAACACAGACGCGCAGCGGCTGGCCTACCACTTGGTTTAAGACTGTGCGCAATCGTTCCATCGGATCGCGCGCCTGCAACATTTCCGCGAGAGCGCGGCTCTCGGTGGGGAAAAACAGGCGGAGTTCGCCGCCTTCGATTTCCCAGCGCGTGGCGTGCTCGACCATCGACCACAAAAATTTCTGCCCTTGCAATGCG
>Ga0073928_10001569_pt1 | contig 43264 bp, 35 predicted proteins | sample PaiPotPPA55metaG_FD_76969 | JGI IMG/M metagenome (GOLD analysis project Ga0073928, IMG submission 76969) | Iron sulfur acid spring bacterial and archeal communities from Banff, Canada, to study Microbial Dark Matter (Phase II) - Paint Pots PPA... ...
GCAAGGCCGCCCCTCTCTTGGCATCGACTACGCTTAGACAACGCAGTTATGCCTGAGAAAGCGGCCTTTTTCTACTTCAAATCAAATCTTTTCTGCTCAACCTTTGTGAGAAATCCGGGCTAGTCGACTCGCAATGGTTCCGAATTACTACGGCGACCCATACGTCGGCGTTCACCTTTCGGAGATCGTCTACGAACGCTACATTTCTTCAACCTGCTAGAGGCTCTTTTTGCGAGAAACCTTGAGCAGTTGCTTCCGAGCGAGTTCTGACAAACATGAAGCGAGTTCTTCGGCCTGGCTGCGCCGGGAGTAACGTCTCATTTTCACTTGATCCGGCAGCGGATGTGAGTGTGTTGCGAGCGCCTTGAGAAAGCGAGGCAATCCGCGACAGATTTCCTCTTCGTCGGCCAAATTCATAATTGTCGAGCCACCGACTTCGTTCAAAAGGGCTGCCGTGTCTCCTGACTGGGTGGTTAGGGCGAGGATGGGTTTGCCCAGCCGCATATACTCATATGCCTTCGCGGGGACTTGATGATCACAGTTCGCGGCTTGGAAAATCAGCAATGCGTCTGACTCCGCACACTCAGCGAGGGACTCCCGATGGGGAAGATGAGGGCGAATCGCGACCATGTCGTCCACTTTGAGTTCATTGAGAAGGCGCTGGTAGTAAGCGTCGTCGGTCGGATTCCGTAGAGTGATCTGCAATCTGTCAGCGTTCACCACACCCGCCTCCTTGAGTCGGGCAAGTGCCTGAAGAAAAGGACGAGGATCGCGCTCCCCGCGGTAGAGAGTGCCGGAATGCAGTAACTTTAGTGGCTCGGCGGGATTACTTTGACGCGTGCGCCGGCAATCAAAAACGGCGAGATCCTCTTCGTCGTATCCATTCGAAATGAGGCGAAATTTCTCGGATGACAAGTGCGGATAACGAGCCAGATACATCGAACGAGTGGACGGGGCAGTAAAAAGCACGAGCGACGCGCGAGTCATTGCCCTCCGTTCGATCCACGTCCATATCCGCCGCCGAAAGCCCTCCGGGGGATAGTTGTCTTCGGTCATGGAGTCGCGGAAATCAACGATCCAGGGCTTTCCAGTAAGTTTGTGCAAAAGCAGTCCGATCAGAATCGTTGTCGAGATCGGAAACGTGGTAAAAATCGCATCGATTTTTTCCTGCCGAATTGCCCAAATGCCTGCAGCCACAGCGGTGAAAAGCCAGCTTCCCCATCGATCAGGTATGGCCAGCCAATCCTGGTAGAAGCCCCCAAATCCCAGATGTCTTTTAACGTCCAGTGCGACGGAGCGAATGACGCGCAGGTTTTCTGGAATACTTGCCAAAGCGCGGATGTCTTTTTCTTCATAGGCGGACGGTCTAGCTGTCAGAATCGTCGGCGTCCAACCAAACTCCGGCAAATAGCGCGCGAATTTCAAGGAGCGAAGAACTCCGCTCGAGCCGACACAGGGAGGAAAATGATATGCGGCGATGAGAACGCGACCCATCGTTTAATCCGTTCAGGTGACGCAACGTGCTTCTTTGGCTGCCCGCTCCGGGCCTGCCGAGGATTCATCGTCCAAGGCATGCGTGCCGCTATCCACCCAAATTTCAGCCGGATGAACATGGCTCAGGAAGCCGACGGGGCTGGCGGATCTTCCGTAAGCACCGGACTGAAAGATACCGAAAAAGTCGCCAATTTCAGCGGTGGGAAGAGCAACGGCGCGAGCAAGAGTGTCGAGCGGAGTGCAGAGGGGGCCGACAACATCGACGGTTTCAGTTGGCTTCGAATCGAGCTTGTTCAAGAGCGCGACGGGGAAATTGCGTTTGATTGTTTGGCCGAGATTTCCCGATGCCGACAGATGGTGATTCATACCGCCATCGAGAATCAGGAACTTCTTTCCGCGTGATGTTTTGATGTCGTTCACTCGTGCCATGTAAATGCCAGACTCACCAACGAGAAAGCGTCCGGGTTCCACCAAAAACCGCGTGCCGGCGAAAGACGGGTGGCCATCGATAGCCGCGAATATTTTTCCAAGTTCTGTTTTCACGCGATCAAGATTCAGCTCCGTTTCGTTAGCGAAATAGGGGATGCCGAGTCCGCCGCCGAAATCCATTGTTTGCAATGGCGAGCCAAGACGTTGTACGACTTTCCTGGCAATCTCAATACCGTGCCGATATTGGCCGGCGAGCACAGCAGCATCAAGAATCTGCGTGCCAGCGAAAACATGAATGCCACGAAATGCAAGGCAGGGCTCAGCGGTTACCGCATCCAGCACAACGTCCAGCGATTCCTCGTCAACGCCGAAGACTGCGGGGCGGCCACCCATGCGCATTGCGCCACCCTCGGCCTCTCCCGCTGGATTCACGCGAATGGCAACGTTTGCGCAGAGCCCCAGACGTTTGCAAATTGAAATAATTCGATGAATCTCAGTCAGCGACTCGATGTGAATCTCGCCAATTCCACGCGACACAGCGAGCTCAAGTTCCGCCTCGGTTTTGCCCGGTCCGGCGAACAAGATGTCCTTTGGCTTGCAACCAGCCTCCAACGCGACGTGAACTTCACCGGCGGAAGCAACCTCAAGACCACAGCCACGGAAAAGGAAATGGCGAAGAACGGCGAGGCTGGGATTGGCCTTTACCGAATAGCAGACGGAAAAGCGACGGGGCAGAGCAGCGCGTAGGGCATCAAGTTTGGAGTCGATCACGGCGCGATCGTAGATGAAGCACGGAGTGCCGTACCTTTCGGCGAGAAGCGAGATCGGCACTTCGCCGATCCGCAGCTCTCCGTTTGCAATTTTGAAGTAACGCTTTGCAAGATCGTGTGCTAAATCGGCCATCAGAGGCCCTCGCGGCGCCGCAAGGCTGGATAGTCGACCTTGCCACTGCTCGTCTTGGGAAGTTCGCTGAGGACTTCGATGAACTTGGGAAGCATGTAACGTGGCATTTTTCCCGCGCAGATCGCTAACAGAGCTTCGGTATCAACTGGCTCCCCGTCGCGGGGCACAACGAAAGCTTTGATGACCTGGCCAAGGAGTTCGTCAGGCAAGCCGATAACGGCGGCACCCCGCACCTTGCCGGACTGGAAGAAAACCTCCTCGACTTCAGTCGGACTAATTCGAAAACCGGATGACTTGATCATCGTGTCGCGTCTTCCGATGAAGTACAGGAAGCCATCTTCGTCTACTTTGACGAGATCGCCGGAGTAGCAAACCCTTTCGCAGTCGCCCATTTCCGGGGGGAGAAGTGGGTTCGGCCGCAACGTACGAGCAGTCTCCTCGGGACGATTCCAGTAGCCAAGAGAAACCGTGGGCCCGCGATGGACGAGTTCCCCGGGCTCGCCCGGTTTGCACGGCTGGCCTTCTTCGTTGAGCACAAGGATTTCAGTGTCCGGGATAGCCTTGCCCATCGAGGTTGGGCGCCGATCGAGTTCCTCAGGAGAGAGGTACGTTGAGCGAAACGCCTCGGTCAGCCCGTACATCAGAAAGATTCTGGTTGTTGGTAAGAACTGACGCAAGACTTTGAGAACAGACTGCGGCATCGCCCCACCGGTGTTCGTAAAATAACGAAGGTCCGCGAGAGGTTGCCGATTCAAGGTCGAGTTAGGCTGCGCCAACAGGCTCCACAAAGTGGGCACGCCAGCCAGACCCGTGATCCGTTCTTTGATCAACACCTGCACAATCTCGCGCGCAAAAGTGAAGTTGATTAGAACCAGCGTGCCGCCTTTTTCGAAGGCCGTCATGAGCTGGTTCATGCCGGCGTCGAAGCTGAAGGGCAGCACAGCCAGTATTCGCTCCGTCTCCGTGATTTCCAAGTACGTGGCAACGATCCGGCTTCCAGCAACAACGTTTGCGTGACTTAGCATCACGCCTTTTGGCCGCCCGGTTGAACCGGAAGTGTATAAAATTGCAGCCAGATCTTTTTCAATGCTGCTTTCGCTCCATTTGGCGGGCGGCTCTGCGGCGCACAGACGTTCGAAGCCCAGTACCTTTTGAGATACATTGGGGGCCTCGCCCAGACCCACTAATACAAGCAAATCCAGCGACGGAATTTGAGAAAGAACCTCGGCGAGGGCCGCGGCTTTGGCCGCCGTCGTAATGAGTGCCTTCATCCCGCAGTCACGAGCAATGTGCATCACCTGCTCAGCGTGAAGAAGGGAATTGATTGGAACGTAGACGGCTTCCGTCTGAGAAACACCAAAAATAGAAATCACCTGCGGGACCGACGCCTCTAGATAAATGCCGACACGTTCTCCTCGCTTTACTCCTGCTGCACGCAGGGACGTGGCGAGGCCCGCGCATTCGCGAGCGACCTGAGCGTAGGTGAGTCGCTGATTGCCATGCACCAACGCCTCCTTGTTAGGAGCGCGGTTCGAGCTGTTTCGCAAAAAATGCCAGATTAGAAAATCCATTCAGTCTCTTTCGGGGATCCACATCTAGCCTTGAATTTGTGGATCAAGTTTCGGTTCAGGCGTGCGACGGCTGACGGTCGGTCTGCACCAGCTGGTCATCGACTTCACCAAACGCTTTGCTGCGCGCCCCCCCACGTGGCGCGCGATGGCTGCCGAGCCGCGCAAAGTTCTGGGATTCATAGCAAGAATGCCCCAACGTTCTCGACGTGCGGACATCCAGTGTTTCTTGTAGCTGTCGTCTCCCGTCAAGTAGTCGATCTCCCGTACGTGGTCGACATCTATGGCGTGCTGCATGAGCGCTGCGGTCAGGATCGTGCCGACGGATAAATCTGCGAAACGTTCGTCGTAGGCAAGCTTATAGATAAGCGCCTTGCCGTTTTGCACGATCCAAAACTGAGCAGCAGCTGGTTCGCCGTCCACGGTCAGTATTCCGAGTCGTAAGGCCCCTCTCGCGGCGCACTCGCGAATCAGCGCTGGAACAAAGAGAGGATAAGGTTCGGGCCGTTTCCAACTTGCGAGATAGACCTTATTATATCCTTCGATCGCGGACTCCAGTCCGTCGCTCCCCGTGACAATTTCAAGCCGCGCACGCCCGGACTTTTCAAGTTTTTTCTTTTTTCGGGCCAAAGTATTTCGCAGGGTCGACGGCAAGTCATCAAGGTACTGATCGAAACTGCGGCCCTGAACTTCTAGGTACCAATTGCCAAAACAGAAAAATGTCTGAACCACGAACCCAGCAGCTCTCAAGCCCGAGACAAAGGAACTGAAGCTGAGTTCATCTACGGCAAGTGGCCTCAACTCGATGATGTCCCATGAAGGTGAATCACCTGCGAGAGTCTTGGCGAGAGCGCCCATCACTGATTTGTCCGTCATGCCATTCCCAACGGGAGAGAAGAGCGAGGTGTAGTAACTCGAAAGCGAGGACAGCCGTCGGGCGCAAAAAACTCCGTCGCCCGATATTCGATGAAGGACAGGGAGAATGATCCGGGCCTCGTGGGGCTTGGCCGCAGCGTTCACATCGTAGATGCGGATTTCGTCCCCGGGGTCCAGGGCGTACTTGACGAACGTCTGAAACCACGGAAGACCTAGGAAAAAGGACTTAGTCTCGGCGGCTTCAAAGAGGGATTTAGCCGCGATGGGCAGTTCGTCGAACGTCGAGAATCTGCTTACGGTCGTCATGCAGATGTTCCCGTTCTCGCCCTAACGAATTCCGTAACGGCTTTCAAAGATTCAAAATTCTCTGGCACAAGGTCTTGATCGACTATGGAGATTTTGAACTCTTCCTCGAGAAAGTGAACCAAGTCAAGAATCCCCAGCGAATCGAGGAGCCCCGTCTCGAGCCATTTGTCTTCCAGTTTAGTCCCCTGCTTGCGTGCCAGTGGGAATTGTTTCACGACAAATTCTCTTATGCGATCTTCTGTGGTCTGTGTGGATGCCATTCCTGCTCCCAATTGAACTAACTGTCCCGGTCCCCTCGCATCAGAAACCAGCTTTCTTGAAAGAGCGAGTCCGAAAGCGAAGCTCCTGGAAGAGAGCCGACGATTAACGGTGATTGCTCGCGGCGGTGAAAACCAGCGCGTTCAAACACATTACTCCAAGGATGGTTTTCGTGTGCGTTCAGACTCACGGTCACGGTGCCCAACTGCCGCAGTTGGTCAATGGCTCCGTCCAATAAACGCGCGATGACGGCTGGTTCTTGAATGCAACTCAAGTCAACTATGCTGGCGTCCTCTTTATCACTAGAAAATACCACGTATCCAATCAATCGTGCTTTCCTCCTTGCGGTGAGCACCACGTGCTTGGTTACAGGATGCGACAAAAACCTCCAGTTCAGGAATTCTGCCGTTCGAACCGAATGAATTCCGGCCCGCGCGCGGAGGGATTCATCCAGTGCCGTGAACTCTTGGCTGCATGGACCGTCGTGACGGACAATATCACACGAGCTTTTGTCGCCACGCCAGCCGCGCCGCACGGCCGCGGCGTTTGCCACCACGCTCAAAGTTTGTGCAAGACGTTTGGAACCAACGATGGACTGCAACCGCGATTCCACTCGCAATGGTTTGGCCCAGCGCACCAAGCGGTAGTCCATGCGAAATTCTAACCGCCTATAGATGGCCATCATTTTTTCGCTTGGAAAATCATAGCAAAACTCGAAGCACCGTTCGTGAATTCCCGCCAGACAGGCGCGCTGCAGTTGGAGTGATGGCCCCAAGCTTCGGTGTTCGGGGGCCATACAAAAATCTCCAAGTACGAATGCACCAGTCTCTCTTCCATCAACGTAGAATCTCCTCGGAAACGCCGCGGCTGCTCCAATGGCAGCGCCGTCCTGGTCGTAAGCTAGCCACACGCGCGCCTCGCCAAACGGACTGTTGCAGTACAGCCAATCGAACCTATGAACGTCTGAATGCTTAGTAAGATGGCAACAGAGAAGATCCACCAAGGTGTTGCGGTCAGCTAGCAGTTCAGCGCGTCGAATACCAATAGACATGGTCGAGAAATTCTATCGCCTATGCGAGAGCCATCTTGTACATCTAGCCCGACCGGTCCTCAGCAGGGTAAAGGGCGCCGTGATGAGTAACAGAAGCAACTCAACTGCCATATGGGGCCCGGGCCTTGGTGGCTAACTCAAAGTAAACAAACCGATTGTCTCATGAGAGTTTGCATGTTGCTTGGCCAGAAATGAAAATGCAAATCATTCGGGAGAGACAAGTACTGGGCTATGGCAAAACTAGGAAAGAATTTTCTCGGAGCAACCCCAACCGGTCTGGCTCCCTAGTAACCTACGGCCAAGTTATCTCCAAGACGCCGAAACCTCAACCAACGCAAGGGTTTAGCTGATGTGAGGGTTCCTTCAAGGCACTTAGTGTTAGTGCTTCTAGCCTTGGTCGTACCGACTTAAACCGTTAGTTATCAATCGCGAGCGGGCCGAACTTGTTGCCGCGGTGTTGGCCCAGATTGGCCAGAGAAGTGCACCCAGGTAGACTCGACGGCTTGCTGGTTCTGCGGCGAGGGAGTGCCCCGCCGAGCAAAAGTAACAGAAAAAGGCGACTGCGAGCCGTTCCGGATTCCCATTGTCGCTTTGCCCGCGCTGAAAAAGGTTCCCGAATGCTTAAGATTGGCGGCCAGAAAGTACCGACGCCCCTCGTGGTTCTAGTGGCGATTGACTGTATCTTGATTGGCATCGGCCTGCTTCTTGCGACAGTCTTGAGATTCTCCGTCAGCAACTATGGCCCAGTCGTCGGCTATCTCGCGACGTGGACCGCATTCTTCCGGTTCTTGCTTGTTATTGTGATTTGTGAAGTCTCGCTTTACTTTAATGATCTATATGATTTTAGTTTGATGAAAACCAGAAGCGAAATTTTGGTTCGTTTGTTGCAAGCTTTCGGAATTGCGTGCCTTATTCTGGCGGTCAGCTACTACGTAGCACCCGATTTGGGATTCGGAAGAGGAATAGCGGCGCTTGCGGCACCGCTCATCGTGACGCTTACTCTCGGTTGGCGTCTATGGATGGCACAGGATCCAAGCGGCCTTGGGTCCGTAGAGCGGATGTTAATCATGGGGACTGGCCCAACGGGCATCGCGCTAGCGCGGGACATCTTGTCACGTCCCGAATTGCAGCTGAAGGTGGTTGGTTTTTTGGATGAAAAGGGCGAAGACATTGGGAAATCGCTTGTCAACCCAGGAATTATTGGTGCGGCCGCGGACGTAGAATCCATCGTGCAGAGCGAGCGAATCGATCACGTGGTCATCTCTCTCTTGGAACGCCGCGGCATGATGCCGATCCGGCAACTCCTTCATTTGAAATTTGCCGGAGTAAGAGTAGAGGATGCACACAGCTTCTACGAACGAATGACGGGGCGAATCATCCTGGAGCGGCTATCACCAAGTTGGCTGATTCTTTCGAATGGATTTCGCAAATCCACGATGCTTATGTGGGCAAAGCGACTGATAGACGTAGTTGTTTCGCTTGTGGCGCTGATTCTATGTCTCCCGCTCTTTGCCGTCGTCGCTTTAGCGATACTGCTGGAATCAGGGTCGCCTGTTCTTTTCAGACAAGAGCGCACTGGACTTCGTGGAGAATCGTTCGAAATGCTCAAGTTTCGTTCGATGTTTAACGACGCAGAAAGCGGCGGGCCGCAATGGGCAGCAGTGCGAGACAGCAGGATCACACGGGTCGGGAGGTGGATTCGCAAATACCGCATCGATGAGCTTCCGCAGGCAATAAATGTTTTGCGCGGGAAAATGAGCATAGTCGGTCCGCGGCCCGAACGGCCCCAGTTCGTCTCCATGCTGGAAGAACAGATTCCCTTCTATGGTCTTAGGCACTCAGTGCGCCCCGGAATTACGGGCTGGGCTCAGGTGAAATACCAATATGGAGCTAGCGTCGAAGAAACCAGGACGAAGCTGGAATACGATCTCTTCTACATAAAACACCTTTCGATTATGCTCGACCTAGCTGTGCTTTTCGAGACTGCCAAAGTCATGATTTCGGGCCGAGGAGCAAAATAAGTAATTGATTGTATATTTGGTGATTGCTCTATGAGAGGCTATGAGGGAAGCCGACGGTACGATTCCAACCTGAAAGAGATGAGGGCAGTTCACGCGCGCCGATCGCTCCTGGACATGTTTCTGGCGGCTTCATGGATCCTGTCATTCCGGGTAATCGTAGGATTGTCTAGAGTGATTAAGAAGCTGGAAGGCATTCTGGTGCGCGCCAAGCGGTAGTAGACGCGAGACTTACGTCGAAGGCCACCGACAGACTGCTAGAAGGCGGGGCACGACTGGACTTGAAGGCCCTTTCCTCATTTGAGCATTGCAGTTCCCACAGCTTTCAGTTCGTTTGCGGCTATTTGCGTAACTAGTTTTATGTGAATGGCTTGCAAAGGCGGACCAGTGGTATTGTCTTTGCACACTTGAGTGCGATAAGTCGGCAACTTCTCCGCATAGGGTTGGAGGTTCGCGTGTTAGAGACGGTGGCTCTTTTATTGACGGTAAGTCTCGCGGGAGGGGCGGCTATTCCTGCGGCTACTAATCAAGTCAACGGCTTGAGCGTCTCCCTCGGAGAAACGTGCGCCCCCGGGCCTAGCGCACAAACTCAAGATCAGGGTAAGGTTCCGGCCGCCGAGAAGCAAAGTCGAACTGCCAAGGCGTCCACGGCAGCGACGGTGCCCGCACCCACTGTCCCTGGATACCGGGTCGGGGCCGATGATGAGCTGATGATCTCCGTCTGGCATGAACCGGAATTTTCGCAACCCGTCGTGGTTCGACCGGACGGAATGATCACCTTGCCGCTACTCAATGACATCAAGGTGGTCGGTCTAACGACAGAGGAGATGCAGACGTTGCTAACCGAGAAGTTGAAGGCGTTGGTGAACGATCCGCAGGTTACGGTGTCCGTTAAGGCGGTGAAGAGCCAGCGAGTATTTCTCATGGGATCCGTTGGCAAGCAAGGCGTCTACCCCTTGAGCGGAGGAATGACGGTTCTTCAATTGATTGCGCAGGGCGGAGGGTTGGGACCGTTCGCGAAGAGCCGTTCCATCTACATTCTCCGCCATCAAGACAGCAAAGACATACGAATCCCGTTTAACTACAAGAAGGCGCTGAGCGGTAAAGGGGACGACCCGATCCTGAGCTCGGGTGACATGGTTGTAGTGCCGTGAACCGGAGCGGCAGAACGACGATGTCAAGGAGGCGCGGGTTGGGATGCAACCAGAAAACGGTTTGGTGGGCCCTCATCATGGTTCTGGCCCTGGTGCAATTTTTCATAGGTATGCCAGCGTGTGCACAACAGCAAAGCACTCAAAATCCACCTCCGCCGCCAGACACGCAACCTAAAGCGGCGGGAACCACGACTCCAATCGCAGTTCCTGCCACTGACGATGCCGCAAGCGATGTACCTCCTGCGAACCCAGGACCTGTCGACCCTTTTGCCGGAGAGATTAAACAGGTCGGCACAGGCCTTCCTCTCACGGGGACGTCGACCACGCCCCTGCGGTGGGGCGACTTTTCGGTTGCAGACATTGAATACATCGGAATTCATGATCAGTTCATTCCAGCAAGGTCAGCAAGCACTCCCTGGACCAACATAACAATGCTGAGGGCTGCCTTGATGTTCGACCACTACATCAAGAAAAACCGCATTGTTCTTCAGTATTTGCCGCAATTGGCTATTCTTAGTGGGCAGATCCATGCAAACGCCGGCGCGAACAATAACGTAGGTTTTGGAATGACATTCAATCTCACGCCTCGATTGACAATGACGTTGCAAGACACCTTCACTCAAGTTCACAGCAATCAACTGATTCCTGAGAAATACCTGGCTGCTGACGCGTTCGCTGGCGCGGTCGTGCAGAACAATTTTCTGGACACCAATGGAAGTTTTATCGCAGATACGGCAACCGCGACGTTCCAATATGGATTGAGTCCACGGACGACCTTGACGGTGTCACCGATGTTTCGTTACGCTCAAGCGACTACGAACCAAGCTAACTACGGCGTGGACGGCAACACCTATCAAGGCGTAGTAACTTTGGGGTACGCTCTCACGCCGCATCGTTCCGTGGGTTTTCTTGGATCTTACCAATTGCTTAAGCAGTCGACGGGCGGGTTGCCGACATCGGCAAAGTTTTTCACAACGGGGGCCTACTATTCGGAGCAGTTAGCTCGTTCACTGTGGATTACGGCGAGTGCTGGCGGGCAATATCAAAGCTATTCGGACTTGCCTGGAGCGGGCCAGTGGGGCCTTGCGACTGCCCTCACCTTAGTGGAGTCGTTCTCCCAGAAGGTGGGCCTGACTCTAGCCTACAATCGCGGTACTGGGTTTAACAACTATCTGACCACCAGCCGTTCCGATCGGGTGGACGCAGCGATCGGGCTTCATCTCATTTCGAGATTCTCCTGGAACAACGGCGGAGGGTACTACCGCGAATTGGGGTCTGATCCCCGCACCAACGGCAAATATTTGTCGACCAGCGGCGACTTCCAGCTAACAAAGGATGTAAGTGCCTTTTCAAGTTTTACTTACAGCTTTCAGAACTCAAATACGCCGCAGCTTTTGTCTGGATTGCGACGCACACTTTCCTGGGGTATCCGCTGGCAGCCGCCCTTAAACGTTGCCCATTAAATCAGGATCCGATCCCGCACTTTGCCCTGTAATTTAATAGGGCTATTTCGACTTGGAGGCTCACCCCCTTTTTAGAGGCTGTACATCTGAGAACCGACCGTTTTCCTCTGGAGGTGCGAGCAAGGGAATGGAATTACCGCTTGAGGCGAAGTATATGTTGCCCCCCAATGAAGATCCACCGAAATGCGATCTAAGTAACGCATTATCAGCAATTTACATGGAAATCCGATGTCTTTGCTTAAGACTTGTTTGGCAAGCCAAGTGCTTTAACTATCGTGCCGACAAGTTGTTGGCACGGCAGGGTAGGCTGGAAGGAGATACATGGCCAGGGAAGACAATGAGACTTTAGACGGACGAGCTGGCAATGGCAATGCGCTAGCCGAACTGAACCTGGCCGATTATCTCGAGATTGCACGACGGCGCAGGTGGTGGATCATTCTGAGCGCTTTAGGCCTGCTTGTGACGGCTACGATTGTCGCTCTACGGCTACCGAACATCTATCGAGCTGAGACCGTAATTCTGGTCAACTCTGCGGAGGTGCCGGACAAATACGTGCCCACGATCGTCACGGCGGATATCACAGCTCGGCTTGCGACACTTCAACAGCAGGTATTGTCTCCAACTCGTTTGAAGAAACTCGTGGAAGCAGAGGGCTTTTATCCCGATGCGGTACATCACCGCAGCGAGGAAGATGTTATTCACTCTGTGCAGAAGTCCATTGTAGTGGAAGTAGTGAATCCTGGCGGAAAGATGGGGGCGTTTCGAATCGCGTTCAGCGGACGAGCTCAACAAGACGTTGCCAGGGTTGCCAACGACTTGGCACAGATGTTTATCGACGTAAACAGTCAGTCTCGTGAAGATCAAACTAAAGTGGCCGCGGATTTTCTGGACAGTCAGTTGAAGGAAACAAGGCGCGAACTGGACGAAAAGGATGTGCAACTGCGGGCGATAAAGTCGCAAAATATTCTAGACTTGCCGGAGTCCAAGCCATACCACATGGAGGCGTTGGCCACTCTGCGTACTCAGGTGCAGGCGATTCAAGACAAGATCACTCAAGATCGCAGGGAGAAGGGTGTTCTGCAGTCAATGCTGGATTCCGGCGGAGGCTTTGCGCCGACTATGGACGTCGACGCAGGCGGGGGAAGCACTCCGCAATCTCCTTACCAGTCACAAATTCAGAAACTTGAGGCAAAGCTGAGTGAGTTGCGCGGCCGATATGGGCCGAGTCATCCGGACGTCCGAAGGACTCAGGAGGAGTTGACGAAATTGAAAGCCAAGGCGGCCAGTGACGCACAGAGTAGTTCTTCTCCAGCCGTTGATCAAAAGCCCGCGATCCAGGATGCCCCAGCGCAGAAACACCGCAACCCCGTTCTGGAGGCGCAAATGGAGAAGTTGGACGAGGACATCAACGATCAAACGAAACTCCTGGGGCCTTTGCAAGAACGCATAGAATTCCACACGGCGAAGTTACAGCAGGAACCTGTCTTCGAACAGCAAATCGCTCGCCTCCAACAGGACTACGAAATTCTTAAAACGCAATACACCCAGTTGCTAGAGAAGGAGAAGGCTGCAGAAATCTCGCACGCCCTAGAAGTTCGTCAAAAAGGTGAACACTTTGAGATCCTCGATTCGGCCGTGACACCAGACAAGCCTGCCGCCCCTAATCGGGTTCTGATTAGCCTGGGTGGTTTATTTTTGGGGCTCTTCGTTGGCGGCTCCCTGGCGGCAGCCGTCGAGATGAACAACGAATCGGTACGAACCGAGGCGGAAGCAGCGAGACTTCTTGGGCGGCCAATACTCAGCGGCGTGCCAAAACTTGTCTCTTCGCACGAACGTAGGCGTCGTCGTTGGAAAGCCACCGGCATGCTGTTTGGCACAGTGGCTGGTGGGACTCTGCTGGGGCTTGCGATCTCGGTCGCGGTGGGAGGATTGTTCTAAGTGTACCTTTCGTTTTACGAATTGAAGGACGAACCATTTCGCTTAACCCCGGACCCCCGGTTTGTCCATCTCTCTGAGCCTCACCAGTCGGCCTTGACGGTTTTGTTGGAAGGTATTCTGTTCCGCAAGGGGCTGATCATGGTGACCGGGCCCATTGGAACGGGCAAGACCACTTTGCTGCACACGGCGCTCCAGATGCTCACGGACATGCCAAAGCAGAAGGTGGAGATCAAGAGCGCTTTGATCTTTAACCCCACCCTTACGCGCGATGAATTCCTTGAAATGATGCTGGAGGAGTTCGAGGTAGAGTGTTCTGCGACGAGCAAACCCAAGCGTCTCGCCGCTCTCAATCACATGCTGCTTGAAACGCAGCGGCGGGGCAGCACTGCTGTCCTGTTCATAGATGAGGCTCACCTTCTTACACCCGATCTGCTGGAAGAAATTCGTCTACTCGGGAACGCCGATATACATCATGAAAAGTTGCTCCAAATCGTGCTTAGTGGACAGCCTGAGCTCACAACGATGATGAACCGGCGCGAATTGAGCGCGCTGCAGCAAAGAATCGCGGCTCGCGCGTTTCTGCGACCACTGAGTCTTCATGAGGTCCGAGCCTATGTCGCAGAGCGCCTGCATTTCGCCGGGTTGACTGGAACTTCGCCGTTCAGCAGTACGGCCTTGGAAGCCGTTTTGCACTATTCGAGCGGAGTGCCGCGCCTGATTAACTTGATTTGCGACAGTAGCCTCACTCTTGGCTATCGCACGCAGCGTAAAACGATCCAGCCGGACCTGATCGAGGAATCGGCAACAAACCTTGGTCTTGTTGACGCGATGGAAACTTCAGCACGTCCCGCACCTGTTCCGTTTCCCGTTGCGAGCGGCATGGAGGCTCCGAAGTCAATCGTTGATTCGCTTATCGAATCCATGAAGCAAAACCGATCAGCGGCTCTGAGGTAAAAAACAGAATGAGCAAGTACTTCAACGAGACCATCAGGGCACGTAACGCCACGCTTGCGGGGACGAGCATTAAGGACGCGATTATTGAGGGGTATAAAGAGGCGGCCGCCGTGCCCAAATCTGCGCCGATGGCTGTCCGAAGTGAGCTCCTTCCTGAGTCCAGGAACCTAGCTCTTCCAATCACCGGTATTCTCGAATCGCAATTCAGCGGCAGCGACGTTCTTGAATCTGTACATGAGGCCTATCGGGCGTTGCGTACCCGCTTGCTGAGACTGCGTTCGGCCAACAGTATCCAGTCAGTTGTCGTGACGAGCGCGTCGCAAGGTGAAGGAAAAACACTTACGTCGCTCAATCTGGCCGTGTGCTGTGCTCAATTGCACGAAATGAAGGTCTTGCTGGTGGACGCGGACATCCGTTCTCGCGGCTTAAGCCGCGCCCTAGGCTCTCCTTCGGGTTATGGCCTTGCTGAAGCTCTTTCCGGGCAGTGCACACCCGAGCAAGCGATTTCGGGCACGGAATTGCCGAATCTATTCGTAATGAGCAGTGGTCACACATCGGCCTCGCCGGCGGAGCTTTTGGCCAGCACGCGCTGGCCAGCTCTTGTGGGCTGGAGCAGGGAAAAGTTCAAGATAGTTATTGTTGATTCGCCGCCAGTTTTGGATCTGAGCGATGTTGAGCTGCTGAGTGCCGCTTGCGACGGCATAATCATGGTGGTTAGAGCTCAGCGAACGAAGCGCGAAATTCTGCAAAAGTCGGCAAAACAAGTTGATCCAAAGAAACTGCTCGGTGTGGTTTTTAACGCTGCCGAAGGAGCACACCATCGGTACAACTATGCGTCCCCAGAGGCAAAGGAGGGCTAGGTTCAATGACACGTGTTTGCCCAGACTTGTATTTCGAGTCTGGCGTGCGTAGCTAGAGCTAAGATCCTATGCTCCCAAATCTTAAACTTGAGATTTTTCGCCGCGGCGGCCATCAAAACAGGCTCGCCAAAGCCCTCGGCATTGATGAAACAGTTCTAAGCAAGATAATTCATGGCTATCGGGCCCCCACGGAAACTCAACGCAGACTCTTAGCTACCTATTTAGGGGCGGATGAAGCTTGGCTATTCGAGCGTTTCGAGGCATCTTCGCTTCCAGGAGTCCAGACGGTAGAGCCAGAGGCGTCGAAAAAGAAGGCGGTTGACGATGGCAACGTCTGAATTGTTCCCGACCGTTCAAGCGACGACTTCTAGCGCCGTTCAACCGCGGCGAGTCCTGATTGTTCCATTTTCTGAGGATCTGGCGATAGAGTGGAATCGATTCGTTCTGGCTCACCCTAACGCAACATTCTTTCATCAGACAGCTTGGAAGCGCGTCATGGAGATGACCTATGGCTATGAGTCGAAATACTTTTGCGCCACCCAGAATGGCCGCATCACTGGTATAGCTCCTGCGTTCCTCGTGTCCGATTGGATCGCCGGCAAACGATTGTTGTCCCTTCCCTTCGCCGTGTATGGCGGGATTTGCGCTGACGACCGCGAGAGCGAACGGCTTCTCTTAAGCCATTTGGAGAGGCTGGCAGAGGCGGAAGGAGTCCAATATTTCGAATTGCGCGAGCGCTCCGGATCGTTGCGCGAGGGTTACCTTGCTAACTCGCGTTATTCCACGTTTACAATGCCGCTGGTCCGGGACACGGAATCGCTATATAGGTCTTTCCCAAAAGATATTCGTTACATGATTCGGAAGGGCGAGAAAGCGGGGCTGCAGGCACGCCGCGGATTTGACCAGCTCGACGCCTTCTACGGCCTAATGGCCATAAATCTTAGGAGGCTGGGAACGCCTGCATTTCCGCGATCGCTTTTTGAAAACTTGATCCAGCAGTACCCGAAACAAGTCGACCTCACTGTAGTTTATTCAGCGGGGAAACCGGTTGCTGGGGGAATGTCCTTCTTCTTTAGAGATTGGGTCCAGCCCTACTATATTGGATCGCTGGACGAAGCCAAGGCCCTTGCCGCGAACAATTTTTTGTGGTGGGAATTGATAAAGCTGGCCTCTGAGACGGGCCACAGCGTATTTGATTTTGGGCGGAGCAAGAATGGTTCGGGTAACTTCGATTTCAAAAAGAAATGGAACCCTCTGATCGAAGGGCTTAACTACCAGATACGCTTGGTTCGGCGAAAGCACATCCCGAATTTTTCTCCAGCGAACCCGAAGTTTGAACGGGCCGCGAACATCTGGAAAAAAATGCCTCTGAGTATTTCGCGGATCATTGGTCCGCGTGTGGTCCGCTGGTTTCCCTGAACGGTTGTTTTGTTATCGTCGATTCGTGTGCTGCTTATGCTAACGGACATTCAACGCGATTCCTTAATCGTGGCGCCGTCCATGATAAAGCCTCATGCGCTCACAAGCACGCGGCGGCTTAGAGTATTGCATGTTCTCAGCCATCTTGGAATGGGCGGCACTGAAAACGGGGTGTTGAAGATCGTCGCCGAGTTGGGCGACCAAGAGTTCGAACACTCTCTGTGTGCGGTGCGCGCGATCGACGCAGCTTTTCTGGAGCGTATCGACGGACGCACACCAGTTCACATGGCATCGACCTCTAGACCAGGCTTCCAGTTTCCCCTTTTCCGTCTCCTTCGGATCATCCGGCGAATGCGGCCGGACATTGTTCACACCCGAAATTTCGGGGCATTGGAAGCAGTTACCGCGGCGCGACTTGCTCGCGTACCCGTTGTGATTCATAGCGAGCACGGTTACGAGCTAGAGATCCTGAGAGGACTGCCCTTGCGAAGGCGGCTCTTGTATCGTGTGTCTTACGCTATGGTAGACGCAGCCTTTACTGTGACGAACGATTTGCGACGCTATCATAGTAAGCAATCTTGGGTGAAGCCTGAAAAATTTCAAGTGCTCGCAAACGGTGTCGACACTGAAAGATTTAGGCCGCGGCCAGAACGGGCTTCCGTGCTTCGTTCGACTCTCGGAGTTCCAGCGAGCCGGACTGTGATCGGGAGCGTGGGCCGGCTCGTGCCGATCAAAAGCTATGGCACATTGCTAGAGGCAGCAGCCGCGCTCGTGCGAGCCGCCAAAGATGTTCACGTTTTGCTAATTGGAAAGGGACCCGAGTTGGGGAATCTACTGCGCCAGGTCGCGAGCACGCCGGAATTGGCCGGCAGGGTGACACTGGTAGGACCGACAGATCAAGTTCCTGACGTTCTGAATGCCATGGATATTTTTGTGCTACCGTCGATTTGCGAGGGCATGTCCAACACAGTCATCGAAGCTATGGCGAGCGGTCTACCCGTGGTCGTGACCGGAGTTGGTGGAAACCCGGAAGTGCTGGGCGCGGACCTCTTTGCCGGGCTATTTAATCCGGGAGACGTCCATGCTCTATCCGAGATACTTTCACGTTTCGTGGACGATATAAAATTCCGAAAATCCACTGGCGCAGTCGCGCGCCGCCGAGCCGTGGCTGAATTTAGCCTCGCAGGGATGATGAGCCGGTATCGCGGGCTGTACTTCGAACTTGCCGCTCGCAAAGGCATTTGGAAAGGTAGCTGAGCCAACCCATGTGCGGCATCTGCGGAATCTTTGAGTACGAACGGCGGACGGAAATTCCCGGCGAAATCGTTCACCAAATGAATCAGACGATGATTCACCGGGGCCCGGATGACGGAGGCGTTTTCGTGGGCGCCGGCATCGGTCTTGGGCATCGCCGGCTAAGCATCATCGACCTCGTTGGCGGGCATCAGCCGATGTCCAACGAAGACGGCACGATCTGGGTGCTTCTGAACGGCGAGATCTACAACTACTCTGAACTCCGTGTCGAGTTGATGAGTCGAGGTCACAAATTCACGACCAAGTCCGACACGGAAGCAATTGTCCACCTCTACGAAGACTGCGCTGAGGATTGTTTCTCAAAGCTTCGAGGCATGTTTTCCATTGCGATCTGGGACTCTCGAAACCGCAAACTTATCTTGGCTCGCGATCGCGTTGGCAAAAAACCGCTGTTTTACGCCGCAGACAGAGGGGGGATTATCTTTGCCTCTGAGCTGAAAGCCCTGTTATCAAATGAGTCGCTCTCGCGTGGAATGGACGATCAGGCGTTGTCAGACTATTTCTCGTTCGGATACATTCCGGCACCAAAAACTATTTATCGCTCTGTGCGCAAAATCATGCCTGGCCATTACCTCGTGGCAACGGCTAGTGGTGTTCGTGAGACCTCTTATTGGGATCTCTCGTTCGCAAAAATAGAGGAGCATGACGAATCCGAATGGTGCGAGAAGCTGCGGCACACCCTTTGTGAGGCTACGCGCGTCCGTTTGATGAGCGATGTTCCCCTTGGCGCGTTTCTGAGCGGGGGCGTCGATTCGTCCGCAGTGGTCGCGATGATGAGCCACTTAATGAAACGTGCGGTCACGACATGTTCAATTGGATTCGAGGAGAAGAAATACAACGAATCCGAATATGCCCGCAAGGTTTCGTCGATTTTCTCAACCGACCACTATGAAGAAACTGTCCAGCCCAACGCGGTGGAAATCGTTGACAAGCTGGCATGGCATTTCGATGAACCATTTGCGGATTCCTCCGCGATTCCAACCTACTACGTTTCGAAGATTGCTCGCAGGCATGTCACTGTCGCCTTAGGTGGTGACGGCGGAGATGAGAGTTTTGCGGGTTACAGGCGGTATAAGCTGGATTACTATGAGAATCGATTGCGACGCCATGTGCCCGCGGCGGTTAGGCGATCCATCTTTGGACCATTGGGCCAACGATATCCCGCCCTCGCTTGGGCGCCGCGCGTCTTTCGTGCTAAGGCGACCTTTCAAAGCCTCTCCCGTTCCCCGCTCGAGGGCTATTTCAATTCGGTTTCATACTTTCGGCCAGATGACAAAGAGAGACTGTTTACCGGAGATTTTCGCGGACGGCTCGGCTCCTACGATTCCATTGATGTGCTGCGCCGGTACTACGATCGGGCGGACACGGAAGACTTGCTTTCGAAGATTCAATACGTCGACATCAAAACCTATTTGACCGACGATATTCTTACCAAAGTTGACCGCTCCAGTATGGCCGTCTCGCTCGAAGTTCGAGCTCCGATGTTGGACCATAAGTTTCTTGAGTTGGCCGCATCCATGCCTAGCGGCCTAAAACTTCGCAACGGAAATGGAAAATACATCTTAAAGAAGGCTTTCGAATCCAAGCTTCCGTCCGACATTCTCTATCGGCCCAAGCAGGGCTTCGCAATTCCTCTGGCTGCCTGGTTCAAGCGCGATCTTAAAGAAATGGCCCACCACGTGATTCTGGAGACGCAAGACGGAATTCTCGATCAGCGTCTCCTTAAGAAAATCTGGGATCAGCATCAGAATGGATACTACGACCGGTCTGCGCTTTTGTGGGCGACTTTGATGTTTCGAAAGTGGCGACAAACGTTTGTTGGCTAGAAGGAAAAATGAGCGGGATTTGTGGAGTCTTTGACCCGAAAAATGAACCAAGCGCCTCCAGCGTATCGGAGATGGTCGATGCCTTGGCGCTGCCAGATGAGTCCGAACGGTCGCAGCTAAGCAATTCGTTCTGTGCTATCGGTGTTTCCCGAAGATGGAGTTTTCAACAGACCGCCGCGGTTGAGGGTATTCTGGTCGCTGCCGACGCGGACTTGGTGAACAGGCAGGAAATAGCAGATGCATTGTCACTGTCGACGAATTCAGTTGCTTCCATGAATGTGGCCGAACTGATTGCCAGGCTCTACGTCGCGCGCGGCAGGGATTTCTTTCAATGTCTCCATGGTGGATTTGCTCTGGCCCTCTGGGACGATCGTACGCGTACTCTGATCCTCGCGATCGATCGAATCGGGATCAAGACTCTCTACTTGCGACGAGAGGGTCCGCGTCTTCTTTTCGCATCGCGGATTCGTGCGATTCGAGCGGTGCAGAATGCTGCACCGGAAGTCAATCCGTCTGCCGTGCTCCAGTTCTTGATTTTTTCCGCGGTACCAGCGCCATTGGCAAGTGATCGGGGCGTCGAAAAGATGCGCCCGGGGACCTGGGTGGAGGTTCAAGAGGACCGCGTCACGGAGCATCAATACTGGGATTTGGAGTTTCCAGAGAGCGACGATCAAAACGTGTCGCAGTGGTCGCGTGACTTGCAAGATGCCATGCGCGCCGCCGTGCACCGACATCTCGGGGGATGCCACCCAGAAGAAACTGGTTGCTATTTGAGCGGAGGCACGGACAGTAGTTCGGTAGTCGCGCTTGCGAGCGAAATATTCAAGCCGACGCAGACATTTTCCATTGCCTTCAATGAATCGGCATTCAGCGAAATCGAATTTGCGCGAACCGCTGCGACCAAATTCCAGACCAAGCATTTCGAGAAATTTCTCACCGCAGCAGATGCTTGCGATGCGATCGAGAAAATCATCGACTATTACGATGAGCCGTTCGCCAATTCCTCTGCTGTCGGTTCGTACCATTGTGCGTTACTTGCGCGCGAAAAGGGCGTCAATACAGTCCTGGCGGGAGATGGCGGCGATGAGCTTTTTGGGGGCAATCAACGTTACGCACGCGATAGGTATTTTTCAATGTATGGCGAGGTGCCGGCGTGGTTGCGCCGCGGCGTGATCGAGCCGATTGTCGGACTATTGCCTCTGAACGGCAGTGTACTTAGTCTTCCGCGGAAGTATGTTCAACGCGCTAAGATTCCGAACCCGCGCCGCATGCTCTCCTACGGTTTTTTCCTCAGTTCGCCCGCATGCGAGATATTTGACGATGGGTTTTTATGCGAAACTGCCGCGCAGAACTGGTTGGCAGTTCCGGAGGCGCATTTCACTCGAGCCAAAGCGAAGAGCGAGCTCAATCGGATTCTCTATACCGACGTTAAAATGACCTTAGCAGATAATGATCTGCGCAAAGTTTCCGGAACGGCGGAGCTCGCCGGCGTAAACGTGCGGTATCCGTTGTTGGATGATCGACTGGCTGAGTTTTCCGGTCGAATACCTGCCACGCTCAAGCTCAAAGGCTTTGAGAAGCGCTTCCTCTTTAAGCAGGCGATGAAAGAGATTTTGCCGGAGAAGATCATCAACAAGAAGAAGCATGGTTTTGGCGTTCCCCTAGCGCAATGGCTGTTGCAAAACCCTCGAATGACGGAGTTGATGCAAGACACGATGCAGGATTCCGTCACGCGGCAGCGAGGCTACTTTCGAATGGAATTCCTAGCGAAGCTCAGGGAGCTGCACAGAATTCAGCCCAATTACTATGGCGAGATTGTTTGGTACTTGGTGGCGCTTGAATTGTGGCATCGCAAACATCTTAAGCGTGCAGGAAAAACGGTGCATGCATTTTAGAAAATGCACCGATATAGACATGCGAACAAACCCTCAAACGAGTCACGAATGAGCATCGCCTTGCGCGCTAAGTCCGCTTGCCGCCGCGTACTTGCGTCTGGCCTGTACCATTCCGGGCTGCTTCGTCTAGTCCGCCATGCGGAGCAATCGCGGTGCTTGCGGAAGCCTGTGGGATCCCGTTGGCCGCGGCTCCAGGAATTTCAGGGATCGAAATTTGGCATCCTTTGCTATCACCGTGTCGGAACGGAAGGCGTCCCCCTTTTTTCTAGGCTTCTCCCAAGAGTTTTTGAAGAACAGATTCGTTACGTTCGAAAGCACTATCGAGTAGTCTCCTTGGGACAACTCTGCGCCGAGATGCGCGATGCGGTGGCGGTTCCTCCCACGCTCGCGATCACCTTCGACGATGGTTATCGCGATCTATACACCCACGCCTTGCCGGTGCTACGAGAGTACGGCATTCCCGCCACAATTTATTTGATCGGGCGCTGTATGGAGACGGGAGAGGCGCCATGGTATGACCGTGTGTTCGTGGCGCTAGCAACTGCCAAGGAGTCCGCGTTTGACCTTGACCTCGATACAGTGCGGCGGTTTGTGCTCTCGTCCCCCGCCGCGCGTCTTGCTGCGACTTGGGAGATCGTCTGCTACCTGCGGTCCATTTCAGATGCCGACCGCCGAAGATGGTGCGCGAGATTTGAGCAGCAAGTGAAAATTCCCGAAGTCCCGCTCAAGGACCGCATTCTTTCGTGGGAGCAAGTTAGGACGATGCGCCGAGACGGAATATTTTTCGGCGCCCACACGATGACGCATCCCGCGGTGAGCCAGTTGGATGCTACTTCCTTGGATGAGGAGCTTGGTCGCTCGAAGGAGCTCCTTGAGAGTCGCCTTGACACCGAAATCAGCGATTTTGCGTACCCCTTCGGGAAACCAGCGGACCGCAGTCCGGCCGCTGAACAGTTTCTCATGGGCTGTGGGTATCGATCGGCTGTAACAACGACCGCGGGAGTCAACCTGGCATCAGCTAATCCGCTAGCACTGTTTCGGCTTCAAGTTAGTGATGACCGTTCGTTGACAGGATTTGCACTCAACCTTAGCAGATTGTTCCTCGAGGTAGTTTTCGAGGAGCAAAAAGCACAGCCCGTGACCGTTTCGAACACGGCACGGCGGCCCCAACCCCATTCGCGGGGATACTAAGAAGAGACCAGATGCGCGGAATACTCCTACTAGCGTTCATGTTGATTTCCGTGCCAATCTGTTTTTTCAATCCCTACTACGGCGTGTTGATGTGGTATTGGGTGTCGTATTTCAATCCACACAGATTTACATACGGCTTTACCTACAATCTGCCGGTTGCGCAACTTGTTGCTGCGCCTACGCTTGCCGGTCTATTTTTTGTTAAGAAATCTTTCCGACCCTTGCTGACTTCAGAGAGTTTTCTTTTGATCGCCCTGTGGTTGTGGTTCACAGTTACTTACGTTCATGCTTCCGGAGTTCCTCTGTTCGCGGGCAACATGCCAGACGCCACCTACGAAATCTCCCACATGTCTAAAATCTTTCTGATGACGTTTGTGATGATCATACTCGTCACTTCAAAGGAGCGATTGCGAAGCGTTCTGCTGATCAGTGCCGGCAGCTTGGGCATGCTCGCGCTTCGGGGCGCTGTCTTCGGCGTTCGTACTGCCGGGGAATCCCGCGTCTGGGGACCCCCGGATTCTTTCTTGTCGGACAACAATGGATTCGCTCTTGCATTGAACGTATGTTTGCCGATTCTTTTCTACCTTGCGCGCACCGAAAAGCGACGTTGGCTTCGGATATTTCTCTGGTTCCTTTTTGTGTGTAGCCTCGCTGCGGTCATGTTGACATATTCGCGCGGAGGACTGCTTGGTATGGCGGTCGTTCTCTTAATGCTGGCAATGAAGAGCCGTCACAAACTATTGAGTGTCGTGGTAATCGTGACGGCCGGGTTGATCGTCGTAGCGTTCGCGCCCGGCGCATGGATGGAGCGAATGAACCGCTTTGCGAAAGGCGACCTGGACCAGACTGCGAACCAGCGACTCGTGGCTTGGGAAACTGCTTGGAGGTTCTCACAGGACTACCCAGTCATGGGCGGTGGCTTCGACGTTTTGCCAAATGTTAGCGTTTTCCAGCGCTACCAGGCGAGACCGCTACCCGGAGATCTGATCTCCTGCGGGCCGCACAGCATTTATTTTCAGCTTCTGGCAGACCACGGCTTTGTTGGGCTGTTCTTATTCATTGCGCTGGTATGTTCCTGTTTCTGGACGTTGTTGCGGATCCGCCAGCGAGCCCGCAGGATCCCCGAAGCGGAGTGGTTGATCGACTATACGCAAATGATCGAAATTGGCTTGATGGCGTTCATGGCGAGCGGTGCATTTCTCGGGTTCGTCTATTTGGACCTCATTTACCAAATCATTGGAACGGCGGTTGTCTTGAAAATATTGTTCCGCAAACAGATTCAGCTGATACCGGAACAGCAAGGTGCAGAACAGCTGTCTGACACATCGTTGGTAGAAGAGGTTCCAGCTACGGCGTGAAGCCCGTCCACGAGTTTGGTCAGCGCGAAAGGAGGTTGGCTTGCACAGAATTCTAGAACTCTGGTTCCGAAAGATCGCCGCATCGGCCGCGAGTCTGCTCGTGCTTTTTGTTTGCGAACCGTCCGTGGCAGCCCAGACATGGACCTGGAAAACGCAAATGATTGACGTTTCGGGCACGATGTCGTCACTTGCCCTAGATGCGTTTGGAAATCTCCACGTTAGTTACTACTTCGCAGTTGACGGTGAACTACGTTACGCATTTCGGCCGGCCGGAGGAGATCGCTGGTTCAAATCAGCTATCGATCACGGTTACGGCGAATTTTCGACACGTATTGCCGTCGACGCCAAGGCTGACCCCTACATTTGCTACTCGCCGGGCACTCTTAAGTTCGCGTCGTTCCACGCAGGCCGCTGGACCGTCCAACCTATCGATCCCGGCGGAGGCTTGGTTTCCTATACCTGCTCCGTTCAAGTAGGGCGGGACGGAATTCCACAAGTCCTCTGGTACGTCGAGAGCGGTGTCTTCCTCCGTTACGCCCGCCTGAAGGACGGCGTGTGGGAGGCGCAAACCGCGGATCAGGACTCTAAACCGGGCAAATGGAACTCCATGGTGCTCAATTCGAAAGGTCTTCCGCGTCTTTCCTACGTGACGATTTTCAAATGGGAGCTGCGCTACGCCGAGTACGATGGGAAAGCGTGGATCCGCAGAGTCGTGGATTCTCCGGCGTTGAATCCTCCCGACATTTCGAGGGGAATGGGGAATTCCCTAGCGCTGGATGCTCATGATGATCCGTTAATCAGCTACTACGATACACAATCGCTTAAGATTGCCCGTCTAGTAAACAACCGATGGAAAATAGAAGTGGTCGACCGATATTCTTCCAGCGGCGAGATGGCGGCCTGGAAAACCTATCGGAGCTCTTTGGTCCTCGACAAACAAGGAAATCCCCATATCGCTTTCGTGACGCCCTCGGGCTTGGAGCACGCCTGGAGCGAAGGCAAGGAATGGCACACTCAACTAGTTGTGGGGGGCGCGGGAGCCATAACATTTGACTCCTCCATGGTGATCGGCACTGATGGAAGGCTTTACATCACCTACGTCGACCCGAGTGACCATACACTTAAACTTGCGACGGGACTAGCCATGCCTGAGGCGCAATCGGCAAAAGCAGTTCAGACGGACAATGAAAAACCAAGAAACTAATTTGGTGGCAATCACGCTTTCGATTGCTTTGCAAAGCGAAGCGCGCCAGGGAGATCGAATTCAGCATGATCAATGAATTTCTTCAATTCGTCTTCTGGTTGGCATTTGGCCTGATCGTATATGTTTACATCGCGTTTCCCGCTTTCCTTTTTCTTTTGGCCAGATTCCTTCCAAAACATGAAAAACCGGGCCATCCGGTGCATCCAGCTGTTTCCCTAGTCATCTCTGCACATAACGAACGGCACGTGATTCGCGCAAAGCTCCACAACTCACTTTTGCTCACCTACCCGAGGGAACTATTACAAGTCATCCTGGTTTCGGACTGCTCCGACGACGGCACCGACGAGGTCGTTCGCGAATTCGCGCCCCAGGGCGTGGTTCTTGTTCGTCAAAAAGAGCGCCTCGGAAAAAGTGCGGGTTTGAATCTTGCGCTTCCAGCGTGCACCGGTTCCGTTGTGGTCTTCTCGGACGCGAATGCCATTTATCAACCTGATGCGATAACAAAACTTGTAACTCACTTTGATGATCCCGCGGTTGGCTATGTTGTTGGCAACGCATGTTACGTCGAGTCCAAGGGAGGTACTCCGTCGGCGAAGTCGGAGGGATTATATTGGAAACTGGAAACTTGGCTTAAGCAAAACGAATCGCAATTCGGTTCCCTGGTCGGAGGTGATGGGGCGATCTATGCGATACGCCGGCACCTGTACAGTCCCCTCCGCCCGACAGACATCAACGACCTCCTAAATCCGCTTCAGATTATTTTGCAGGGCTATCGAGGAGTCTACGAACGATTGGCTGTTTGCACCGAGGAAGCGGGAAACAGCTTCGAAAAAGAGTTTCGCAGAAAAATAAGAATCGTGGGCCGTAGCTTGAATGCCGTTCGCCGAGCAGCACGCGTACTCCTTCCGTGGAACAACCCGCGCCACTGGTTTGCACTTGTCTCGCACAAATTGCTTCGCTGGTTCGTCCCGGTGTTCCTGCTCGTACTTTTCTTCACGAGCGTCGCGTTGTCTCACGTCGCCTTCTACCGCTATGCCACGTACCTGCAGGCTTTCTTTTACTCTCTGGCAATGCTCGGGTGGGCTGTTGAGAAGCGCGCGGCTTCTCCCAAGCTGCTTTACATTTCGTACTACTTTTGTCTTGTCAACCTAGCGTCCTTGTTTGGCATCGTCCAGCTGTGTAGGGGCGCGCTTTCTCCAACTTGGAAGACCATACGCGACGACGCACGCGCGCCGGAGAACAGCTCTACTCCTCTTGTGGGGGGTGAATCCTAGATGGGATTGCACGAGAGTTGCTGCCCATCGCTTGCGTGTCACGCGTTCCATTCCAAATTGAAGACGACTGTGGAATGCGTCGTTCGGCGAGTGCCCACGGTAATTGAGGCGCTCGGGCCTCCGCTACGTGAGGCTTTTCCTCTAACCCAGATGCGCTTCCCGACATAACCTATGCAAAAATTGCGGACTATCCTCTTTCGCTTCTACGACCGCGTGCAGCCGGTAGTGGTTCCCGGGCTACGAAATGCGCAGTTTTCCTATCGCGACACTCTCGATTCTGTTCTTAATCCTGGTATTCGCTGGTTGGATCTCGGTTGCGGCAGGCGATTATTTCCGGAATGGATGCCCGATTCGGATCAGCGGCAAATCTCGATGTTGGGCGGCGTAAAATCCGCTTTCGGTCTGGATCCAGATTTTCCCAGCTTGCGCGACAACCACTTCCTTCGCTCCCGCGTGCAGGGCGATTCGAACAAACTCCCTTTTGCTGACGGCTCTTTCGATCTTGTGACGGCGAATATGGTGGTTGAGCATGTTGCGGACCCTGCGACTTTGCTTTCCGAAAATCATCGCGTCCTTGCGCCTGGCGGTTTTTTTCTGTTCCATACTCCAAATTTCTGGAGTTACGCGACGTTTCTGGCTTGGCTGGTTCCGGCGAAGCTGAAAGTCGGATTGGTTAGATTCTTTGAAGGTAGGAAAGAACAGGATGTTTTTCCGACCCTCTACCGAATGAACACGGCTACCCGCGTCAAAGAACTCGCTGAGCGGCATGGCTTTGCAATCCAGAGCCTGCGCTTGACCGAGTCTTCTGCTCAAACCGTTATGCTCGGCCCTCTCGTCATTTTCGAGCTAACTTGGATTCGGACACTGCGAATGCCATTTCTTGCCAATCTTCGCAGCAACTTAATTGTCATTCTGAGGAAAGCGGGCTGAGTCCGCCAGGATGAAAACAGCAGACTTAAACCGGGGCGACGGAACAGACTGATGCTTCGCGTCCTTCACGTCCTTGACCACTCCTGGCCCATTCTTGACGGGTATTGCCAGCGTAGCCGTAACATCGTTCGTGCGCAGAGGGAACTCGGAATCGAATCGGTCGTGCTAACCGGTCCTGCGCAAGAGTTTGACGATCCGGAAGCCCAAGATGTTGACCTTGATGAGATTCATTACCACCGCACGCCGATCGGTGGTGGATTTGCCGGACAGGCAATTCGCAATCGCAGGCCGCTTCTGCGGGAGTATCTTGCGGTTCGCCTACTGCGAGATCGCATACGGTCCTTGCTCGACGATTCCAAATTTGACCTAGTTCATGCTCACACTCCCGCATTGTGTGGCCTTGCAGGAGTGCTGGCCACCAGCTCACGCCGAATGCCGCTCGTGTATGAGATTCGTTCGTTTTGGGAGGATTCAGCGGTTGCCCAGACCAAGAGCACTCACCGATCGGCGCGGTACCGTCTTGGCCGTGCGTTGGAGACTTACGTCGCTAAACGCGCAGCCGCTGTTGTCGGCATAAGTCAAGCTATCCTCAAAGATATTGCTGCCCGTGGCATTTCAACGTCCAAACTTTTTTACGTACCGAACGGCGTCGATGCAGCCAGATTTGTTCCTCGCGCAAAAGACGCTGCTCTTGCCGCGGAACTCGGAGTAAATGATGTCCCGATCTTAGGCTACCTCGGTACGCTTTTTCCTTGGGAGGGAATTCCGTGGCTTGTCCGCGCTGCCTCGCAACTTTACCGGAACGGAGCGAGATTCAAGCTGTTGCTCGTCGGCGATGGCATGGCTGCAGATGAGGTTCGCCGCGCAATATACGACTGCTCGGCCAGTTCGTACGTTCTCTTTATTGGTAGAGTGCCCAACGATCAGGTCGAACGCTACTACTCGGTGATGGATGTACTTGTTTATCCGCGCCGAAGCGCGCGCGTAGCCGAGATGGTGACTCCGTTGAAGCCCCTCGAAGCAATGGCATTGGGGAAAGCGGTTTTGGGAAGCTCCGTGGGAGGATTGCGTGAGCTAATAGACGAATATCGAACCGGTGTGCTCTTTCAAACCGAGGATACAGATGATTTTTGCAAGAAGGCATCGCTTTTGTTGGCAGATGCGGAGTTGAGGCACCGTTTGGGGCAAGCAGCACGCGAGGTTGTCACTCGCGAAAAGGACTGGGTGGTACTAGGGCGTCGCTATGAAAGCCTCTACGAGAGCGTTCTTCGACGTTAGCTCTATATTGCCCCGCGCCTCTCACCACTCTGAATGCCTCGGTCATGATGATGAGATTCGTTGAGTCTTGCTCTTCAGCTCTTCCGGGCGGACTCATTCGAGTTATTTCCGTTTTTCTTGATTTTGTTTCTGCGAGGATTCCTGAAGAATTGCATCAACCTCAGCGCCGACCGTGTCCCATGTTCGAAGTGCCGTTCGGTCAGCGATCTCTCTCCGGTTCCAGTCTTTTCCGAGCGCCTGGTGGATGCCTTGGGCGACGCTCTCAGAAGTGCCGTCAACCAGGATTCCCAGCTCAGGCGTGTGTAGTATTTCTGGGACCCCACCTACGCTCGTGGCAACAACGGGCGTACCGCAAGCAAGCGATTCCGTAACCACATTCGGCCAGCCCTCTCTCGCGCTAGCGAGGCAACTTACATCGGCGGCAGCAAACCATTGGCGGAGAGCCTCATTCGGAATTTTTCCAGGCATTTGCACGCGCTCACTCACCCCGAGTTCCCGGGCGCGCCTTTCAAGATAGCTTCGCGAACTTCCCTCCCCGAGGATGAACAGCTTAAGGTTGGGATGCTGTACCTGAAGCTTGGCCACGGATTCGATCAGGAGCTCGTGACGTTTCGCGGGAACCAGGGCTCCGACGGACACCAAGATGGGAATATTGGCTGGCATCTCCAATACTTTTCTTGCCTGGTCGCGCTCAACATATCGAAAGCGGCCGATGTCAATGCCGTTTGGAATCAGGCGAATGGAATCACGCTTTCTCCCCAGAGCAACCATCGCCTCCTTTAGTGCCCCGGAGACTGCGACAACCTGATCTGCCTCGCGAAGCGTCCATCGAATCATCGGTCGGATGCTCGAATAAGAAGGGTAAACGTTGATGTCAGTTCCTCGCGCAGAAACTGTGACGGGAATATCCAGAGTTTTTCCGAGAAGAACAGCTGCGAAACCATCGGGATAAACAAAGTGAGCATCAATGCAATCAATTCGCTTATCGCGATTGACTCTTCTTAGTAGTCCAACACAGCTCAAAAATATAGAGATCCCATGAAAGCTCATTCCGATCTTTGGAAGCAGGAAGTAGCGCGGATGATGAACAGTTAGTCCTTCCACGGATTCCTGAACGGGTAGTTCGCTTGCCTTGCGCCACCGTTTTGTTTTTATCCATCGCGGAAAAAAAGGGATGGGGCTGACCACAATAACTTCATTGCCCGGACGTTTCGCGAGATGTTTTGTCCGTTGGAGGATGAAAATCCCGTACGTCGGATCTATCTTGTTTGGAAAGAGGGAAGCGAAGGTCAGGATTCGCAGTGTTTCCTCGCCTTCATTCTCTGACGTACTCGCATTGGCGCCTTTCCCCGAAGTTTCGCCTGGATTTAGATCGCTCTCCGCCAAGACTCACGCGGCCGAACCTTGATTTAGTCTTATCCATAACGTGCCAGCAGGAAAGCGAGCATCCCCAATGGCCCTGTGGCATATTTCTGAGGAGCCGCCTGGAACTAAGAATCGTGTATTCAATAACATGCGAGCATATTTTCCGCCGTTCGTGGTTCTACTGACAAGCTCGTTTTCAATAACAGTGCCTAATTGGGGCTCATGCGTTTCAAGAGTAATCTCTCGTCTCCATGGTTTGGCAATCAGCTTGCTGCTTTTGTTGCTAGAGCTAATACACTCCGGAAGTGTTCGCAATATCATTTCGGATTATAACGTATCATCGATCGTACATGAAGAATGCGCTCACAATCGACTTGGAGGACTACTATCACGTCAGTGCGTTCCACGACGTCATATCGTCGAACGATTGGGAATCGCGGGAGAGCCGCGTGGCTCGAAATAAGAATACCCAGCGGTGGTCAAGAAAGTTTCGGATCGAGGCCACGAGATAGGTTGTCACAGCCTTCGTCATCGCAACGTTTTTGACATGACCCCAGAAGAGTTTCGCGAAGATACCCGCCGTGCGAAAGAGCTGTTGGAAGACTGCACCGGCAATAAAGTTGCGGGTTACCGCGCCCCGAGCTTTTCGATCACCAAGGCGTCCATGTGGGCCCTACATATTTTTCGGAACTTGGATTCACATTTGATTCCAGCATTTTCCCGGTCGCCCACCCGAGCTACGGCATTGCTGACTCCCCGTGCAACCCTTATCGCATCCAGACCCCAGGCGGTTCGATCGTGGAATTCCCCATGACCGCCCTAGACTTCGGTGGATTCCGCTCGCCTTTTGGCGGAGGCGCGTATTTCCGTCTTCTTCCTTACTGGTACACAAAATGGGGTATCACATACTTGAATAGAACGGAGAATCGGCCGGTATGTTTCTATCTTCATCCGTGGGAACTTGATCCAGAGCAGCCTCGCATGTCAGGCAGTCTAACTTCCCGGGTTCGGCATTACTTGGGATTGCGAAGCACGCCTGCAAAGTTTCGCAACCTTATTCAAGATTTTGAGTTCTGCCCGCTGGGCCTGCTGACTGACGGCATCAGCTCAATTCTCCCTGGCGGCCGCGTCGGTCGTGTTAAAGAGCGCATAGGAGACTTTTTTGAGTATTTTCTCCCGTTGGGCTCTTTCTAGGCAGAGGAACCAGTACCCCGCTAAGGCTAGGGGCAGCACCAACGCAACCTGCGAAAAAAACACCAACAAGTTTGGAGCTGGCCAAAATCGTTCGACCGCATACGTTCCCAAAATAAATGGCATGAGCGAGAGCCAAGGGCGAATCCAAGCCGAGATCATATAGGCAAGAGGTTGGATTCTTAGAGTTCGATGAATATACCAGGGCCAGAAAATGAGATTTGTGGCGAGACTTGGCACAGCTGTGCCCCAAGCGACTCCGATAATCCCGATTCGCTTAACCAGGTAGATGCTGAGCGCGAGGTTGCAGAGTCCTTCTACAATCATGGCTGGCACGATCGGTTTGTGTTTGCCGAGGCCCAGCATGATGCCACCCACAGCAGAATTGGCTCCCCAGAGCATCACCGTCAAGGATAGTACCCATAACACTTGCCCTGACAAGTTTGCGTACTGCTGCCCCATCCACAATCCTATGAAGCTGCTGCCCCGCATCAAGAAAGTACACGTCACGGGCAGGATTACCATGGAAGCCCATCGCCCCGCTTGAAGGACCAGGTGCTGAAGCTGCTCAGGATCATTCCTTGTTTCGAGCGAGCTTGCCATCGGAGTTAACGTTTGTGAAATACCCTGGACCAAGGTTCGTGCGTACTCCACCAGATTTCCGCCAATCACATAGAACGTGACGGCCGCGACGGGCAGGTAGGCCCCGATTACGATATTGTCACTTGCATAAATCAGGCTGCCGCAGACATGGAGCAGGAATGAGAACACGCTAAAGGAAAAAATAAGTCTGATGCCGGCGCGGTCTGCTGCATGCGGGCGAACTCGAAGCTCCGGATAGAGACGCCGCACCAGCATGATGTTGGCAGCCCAACGCCCTAAAGTGAATACAAGTTGGATGAAGGCTAGCGCAATGATCCCATAGCCAAAATGCAACGCGGCAACCACGCTTCCTGCCCGCAACAAGCTGATCGTGATTTCGATGCCGTTCGTGAGGTCAAACCGTTGCAACCCAACAAGAATCCCGCCATACACGCCGTTTACCAGCGAAGTGGCGATGTTTAATCCAGTCAGGAAAAGCACTACTCGAGCAGCCGTCAGATACTGAGGTGGGACATGTAAGTGATCGATTATGACAAAAGCGAAAACCAGGGAAACCAGAATTGCAATCAATCCGGCCGATCCGAAAATGGCCGTGGCCGAAGACGCAACCTCACTCGATTTGCGATGATTTGCTTCACTATAAAACTTGGCCACGTAACGCGTGACCGCACCCCGGACACCCAGGTCTAGGAGGCCCAAGTAGCCAGTGAGGGAGAGAATGAGGGTCCAAACACCATAGCCAACGGTGCCAAGATGGCTCACGACGTACGGAGATACAAAGAAATTGACTGCCATGGCGACCACATAGGCGCCCCAATTCGAAACCACATTTCGTACTGCCCGGGATGCACGCCGAGGAGACAAACTCCGGGCGCCAGACTCAGGTTTTAGCGTAGTTATAGTGGGCATAGTTCGAGCGCGAGGCCTTTTCCAAAGACTTAGCACGTTTGGCCCCAATGGCTGCTACGCCGAATATCAGACAACTCGAGCCCTTGGCAAGGGTTTCGGCGCTTTCTCGTCCCCAGGCTGTTCTTTGATGCATACTTGGCTGTGTAAACCAGTACCACTATTGGCGAAAGTCGTGCTTCCGGCTTCTCGACGACGACCTGTGAAGTAGCTCTTTGAAGTTGTAAGTCATTATTCGTCAAATAGATAGAGAGATTTCGATCACCTGCTATTTGGCATTCGCCGTGCATCTCCCTCTGACCGCGGGCGTTTACTTTCCACGGAGAATGAGCTTACCTACCGTTTCTTAAGCGAGTAGCGTGAGAATGTTATCGAATTACATCAAGTCTAGGGTTAGAGTTCCAGCTGGACCTCCTAAATTAAGAAGCTTGAAGGGATAACAAATTTCCTTGAACACTGAGAACAAAGTACAGAGTCAAGCGTCGACCTGTCATCGGCCACTATCGATCGAGGACCAGCGGGATTTTTGGGATTGGCACTGGCAGAATTGGGAACAGCGCAAGGTTTTGAACGACTGGACCGAACGGCGGGCCTCCGAAATACTCGGTCTTTTGCGCAGTCTTTCGTTCAGCAAACCGCGTATTCTTGACTTTGGCTGTGGCCGAGGGTGGTTTACCGAGCGTCTGGCGGATTTGGGAGAGGCTCACGGCATCGATCTTTCTCCCGAAGGAATTGCCGCCGCACAGGTGCGTCGGCCAGACATCAACTATATTGCTGGCAATGTCTACGAGGCCGATCTTCCTAAGGCATATTTCGATGTTGTCGTGTCTCAGGAGGTTATCGCTCACGTTGAGGACCAGACAAAATACGTGCAGCGCGGATGCGAGGTCCTTAAACCCGGTGGCTACTTCATTATCACGACCGGAAACAAGTTCGTCATGGATCGTCTCGGAGACGTTGGCTGGAACGTTCAGCCGCCACAGCACATCGCACACCAACTGAGCCGGTCGCAGCTCAAGGAAATGCTGGCACCCTCGTTCCGGGTCCTGAAGACGACTACCATTATTCCCCATGGAAAGCTTGGTATCTTGCGACTCGTAAACTCACACAAGCTCAATTCTGCTCTTCGGCGGATCGTTTCTCAACCGAAGTTGGACCGGATCAAGGAACGCGCCGGGTTTGGTTGGCAGATGATTTTCCTCGCCCAAAAGAGGGCCTAGCACGTTCCTGGAACCCAGAGTCTTTGGAGACCGCTTCTTCATGACCGATTCTTTATCCAAGCAAAAGATTGGCGTGTTGAGCCACGGTGGCACAAAAAACCTGGGGGACGAGGCGTTGCTGGCGGCCGTCGTACAAAACGTGCGAATGCGCATCCCAAGCGCGCAGATTGTGGGATTCACAATTAATCCCGTCGACACTCACGAACGTCATAAGATTGAATGCTTTCCAATCCGCCGCGGCACGGATACGCCCGCCTCTGCGGAATTTTCAGCGCCAGGCGGCGCAGCAGCGAAACCCGCCGTCTCCGTCACTCCGTCCGCCGCGATGCGAAACATCGTCAAGTCGATTCCAGGGCTCCGGCCCTTGGTTGTAGGGCTTCGGACCTTCGCTTCCCGCGTTATCGATGTACTGGCCGAGCCTAAATTTTTGTTTGATTCCTATCGTCGGCTGAAGGATGTGGATCTTCTTCTGGTCGCAGGGTCTCAGCAATTAAACGATGGGTACGGTGGCGCTTGGGGATTTCCATACACGCTCTTCAAATGGACGTGCCTTTCTCAATTGACTGGAACCAAGGTCGCAATTCTTAGTGTGGGCGCTGGTCCGATTGATCGGCCGCTGAGCAAGTTCTTTTTTAAACGTGTGCTCAATCGCGTCAGTTACCGTTCCTATCGTGATTCGATCTCCAGTCGCATGATGACGGACATAGGCATCAAGGGCCCTCATCCTGTATTGCCTGATCTTGTTTATAGCCTCCAGCTTCCAGCCGCGAGGCCGGCGCCGCCCTGCGGCGCCCGAGTCGTGGTGGGCACAAATCCAGTTCCGTTCTTCGACGGACGCTATTGGCCGACTCCCGACCCAGCGCGTTACGAAGACTACGTGCACAAATTTGCGAAGTTTGCCGAATGGCTGGATAAAAGTGGACGCTCTATATTGTTTTTTCCGACTCAGGTTCGCGCGGATACCCTTACTATCGCCGACATTCGACGAGCGATGAACGGTTCGAGCAAGTCGGAGAACATTCTACGCGGACAGCACATTGAAACAATCGAGCAGTTGGTGTCGGAGATATCGCGCGCCGATCTCGTTGTTGCCAACCGCTACCATGGCATCCTCATTTCACTCATGATGAACAAACCCGTGCTTGGTGTGGCATACCACGAGAAGAGCCGCGCTCTCCTGGCGCAAGCGGGACTGGGTGACTACGTACTGAAGATCGGCGAGTTTAAGACGGAGGAACTTATTGAACGTTTGATTTCGTTGGAGGCAAATGCTCCTGCCCTTAAAAAGCAAATCGCGGAGCGTATTGCTCCCCTCCGCAAAGCTCTCGACGAGCAGTACGATGCTGTTCTGGGGCTGATCGGAATACAACCCTCCGGCTCGCGCGCCAACTGATTCGACGCCTATGCGATTCACGGAAACAAAAGTGAGCGGCGCATTTCTTGTCGACCTGGATCGGCGCGAAGACAATCGGGGTTTTTTCGCTCGCTCGTGGTGCACGCTGGAATTTCAGGCGAAGGGGCTGAATCCCCGTATCGCGCAGATTAACGTCGGTTTTACGGCCAAGAAGGCGGGACTCCGCGGATTGCACTATCAGGTAAGTCCGCACCAGGAAGCGAAAACGGTACGCTGCACACGCGGTTCTGTGTTCGACGTCGTCGTTGATTTACGTTCCCAATCTCCTTCCTTCAGGGGGTGGGATGCCTTCGAATTGAACGAAGAAAACCACAGAATGCTCTACATCCCGGAAGGATGCGCGCACGGTTACCAAACCCTTGAGGATTCCAGCGAGATTGAGTATGTGACTTCGGTGTTCTACTCGCCGGAGTCGGCGCGAGGCTTGCGTTTTGACGATCCCTCATTCGCTATTAACTGGCCGCTGCCAGTCGGTTTGATTTCTGAGACAGATCGGGCTTGGCCGGATTATAAAGGATAGATGCTCGGCGCCCTCGATGCGCCCGGGAGAGAACATGGTTATCGTTGACACCGCGCTGGAACAGCGCGAAAAGCAAGGCAAAGTGATTCGCGTCGGGATTGTCGGTACCGGCTATATGGGCAGAGGGATCGCTGCGCAACTCCTCAAACCTCCTGTTGGCATTCGTCTGGTGGCAATTTCCAATCGAACTCCTTCGAAGGCAGAGCGATCTCTGCGCGATGGCGGGCTGACCAAGTTCGCCGTCGTCCATTCGGTGACCGAACTTGATCAAGCCATTTCCCGCGGCGAAGTGTCGATTACTGACGATCCCTTGCTCGTCTGCGGCGCCACGAACATTGACGTCATCATCGACGCAACGAGTGATATGGAGACTGGAGCCCGGATAGTGCTTTGCGCGCTCAAGCACAAGAAGCACGTAGTACTCCTTAACGCGGTCCTCGATGCAACTATCGGCCCCATTCTCAAGGTCTATGCGGATCGCAACGGCGTTGTAATCACTTATACCGATGGCGATGAGCCCGGCGTTGCAGTGAATCTCTTTCGTTTCGTCAAAACCATGGGATTCCGGCCAGTGGCAGCCGGAAATCTCAAGGGTTTGCTTGATCCATACCGTACTCCAGAAACGCAGAAGGCTTTTGCAGAGAAGGTGAAGCAGTCCGCATCGATGATCACATCCTTTGCTGATGGGACAAAGCTCTCTATGGAGTGCACGATCCTCGCGAACTCGACGGGGCTAGGCGTTGGCAAGCGTGGGATGTACGGTCCGAAGTGCACCCACGTCAGGGAAGCCCTGACTCTTTTCCCGCCCGAACAGCTTCTGAACGGAGGAATTGTGGATTTTCTCATTGGTGCCGAGCCACATACGGGTGTCTTCGTCATCGGCTACAGCGAGGATCCTGTCAATGCGGAGTATATGAGCTTCTTCAAAATGGGTGACGGACCGTTCTACGTTTTTTACACGCCGTTCCATCTTCCGCAAGTGCAGGTGATTCCCACCATCGCGCGCGCTGCACTATTTCAGGATGCAACCACGTCCCCCATCGGCAAGCCGGTCTGCGACGTCATCACTATTGCGAAGCGCGACCTTAAGGCCGGCGAAACGCTCGATGGCATTGGCGGCTTTACTTGCTACGGCGTCATCGAAAACGCCGATGTCTCCCAGCGGGAAAACGATCTTCCTATGGGCCTTTCAGAGAACTGCCGCCTCAAGCGAGACGTCCCCAAAGATCAGGCCATCACGTATGACGACGTCGAGCTTCCCGCCGGTGGTCTTGCCGATAAACTCCGTGCCGAGCAAAACCAATACTTTTACTCCGCTGTCCCCGCCTAGAGGCCACCGACTTCATGACCATATCCGCGACGACCGAAAGCACCAGCCGCCTCAGCGCGCAACAAGTTGTTGAAAACGATCTTGAGTACATCTGCGCGAATCTTGCACAGGAACTTCCGAAGCTGGCTGGCCGCCACGTGCTCATTACTGGCGGTGCTGGCTTTCTCGGCCACTATCTCGTACAAGCTGCGCTACACTGGAACCGCACGCGTCCTACACCGGCGATCAACGTCACCGTGTACGATAGCTATATCCGAGGGGTTCCTGACTGGCTAAAGCAGCTCGAAGGTAATATCTATCTTCACCTTCGAACCCACAATCTTGCGGAGCCTCTTCCCGCAAATATGGGGGAATTCGAATACATCATACATGCCGCTTCGATCGCTTCTCCCACTTACTACAGGAAGGATCCCATTGGCACGATGGACGCCAACATCAACGGGCTCCGCAATCTGCTCGACTACGCACGGGCGCGCATGGATGTCGGCAAGCCTTTCGAGGGATTTCTTTTTTATTCCAGCAGCGAAATCTATGGTGATCCTTCGCCCGACGCTATTCCCACTCCGGAAACCTATCGCGGCTTGGTTTCTTGCACGGGTCCCCGCGCCTGCTATGACGAGGCAAAGCGTTATGGAGAAACTCTTTGCGTAAACTTTGCACAGCAAGCTGGTGTAGCCGTGAAATCTGCTCGCCCCTTCAACAACTATGGCCCAGGCCTGAAGATTACTGATCGCCGTGTTCTTCCGGACTTCGCCCGCGACGTGCTCAACGGCCGCGACATCGTCATGCTTTCGGATGGCTCTCCAAAGCGCACCTTCTGTTACGTGGCCGATGCGATTTGCGGCTACTACAAAATCCTGGTCAAAGGTCGTCCCGGCGAAGCGTACAACATCGGAGTCGAGAAGCCGGAGATCTCCATGCTTGAGCTCGCGGAGAAAGTCGTCGACCTTGGCCGCGAGATTTTCGGTTATAAGGGTAAGGTCGTTCGCCAGGACAGCACTGACAAGCAATACCTCCTGGACAATCCTAGTCGACGCTGCCCGATTATAGACAAAGCGCGAACGGAACTCGGCTACAACCCCACCGTTCTTGTGGATGAAGGTTTGCGTCGTTCGTTACTCTGGTATGCAGGCAATCGTGTGGCGGAAGAGGCTTGATGAAAGTTTCTGTCGTTGGTACTGGTTATGTCGGCCTAGTGAGCGGAGTATGCCTCGCCGAAAAAGGCCACGATGTGGTGTGCGTGGATGCCGATCAAAAAAAAGTGGATCTCATTCAGAAAGGCATCCCGCCGATTTACGAGCGCGGGCTGGAGCCCCTTCTTCGCAAACACATCGGTGTCAACTTGAAGGCCACCACCGATTTGCGTCGTGCCGTTCTTGATAGCGAACTTTCCCTCGTTGCCGTCGGCACTCCCTTCTCCGGCGGTGAAATTGATCTGCGTTTTATCAAAGCAGTCGCCCGTCAGATTGGTGAAGTGCTCCGTGACAAAAGCGCCTTCCACGTAGTCGTCGTGAAGAGCACCGTCGTTCCCGGTACCACGGACGGTACTGTCCTCCCCATTCTTGAGGAAGCTTCCGGCAAAAAGGCCGGTTCTGATTTCGGCGTCGGCATGAATCCTGAGTTCCTCACCGAGGGCGAAGCGGTCAACGACTTTATGAACCCGGACCGCATCGTTCTCGGTGGCATTGACCAGCGTACGATTGCCGCTCTGGAACACCTCTACACCGGCTTCGAATCCGTCGAAAAACTCCGCACAAATTCGAAGACCGCAGAAATGATCAAGTACGCTTCGAACTCGCTGCTCGCTACCGCCATCTCGTTCGCCAATGAAATTGCTAATCTCGGTGCGGCTCTCGGGGGAATTGACACCATTGACGTGATGCGCGGCGTTCACCTCAGCAACTATTTGAGCCTCGCCATGCCCGATGGTTCTCGCAGAGCGCCGGGAATCGTATCATTTCTGAGCGCGGGCTGCGGTTTTGGCGGCAGTTGCCTTCCAAAGGATGTAAAGGCCCTCGTAGCCCATGGCCGCAAAGCTGGCCTGCCCATGGATCTTCTTGATGCCGTCGTTCAAGTCAACGAACAGCAGCCGAAGAGGATCATCTCCCTCCTAAAAAAGCACTATCCGTCCCTCGATGGTGTCCGCGTCGCCGTTCTAGGCCTTTCTTTCCGGCCGGATACCAATGACATGCGAGAATCGCCCGCCATTCCCATTCTTCGTGCTCTCACGGCCGAAGGCGCTTGCGTTAAGGCTTATGACCCGGCTGCCCGTGAAGAAGCTCGCAAAATCTTTCGCGATGATTCCGTGCACATTGTTGATGATCTACTTACCAGCCTCGCTGATGCTCAAGGCGTTGTCCTCGTGACGCGCTGGGATGAATTTCGCACCGTTCCGGAAATGCTCCGCTCCCGTTGTCCCCAGCCTGTCTTCATTGATGGACGCCGGATGTTAGACAAAAAGAGTTTCGTCAAATACGAGGGAATTGGCCTGTGAATTGCTCCCTTATTTTCATCTGTGTTCGAGAAGTGAGGTAAGCCATGAGAGTCGTTCTTTTCTGCGGCGGATTGGGCTTGCGGCTACGCGACTATTCAGAGAATATTCCAAAGCCGATGGCTACAATCGGCTATCGTCCCATTTTGTGGCACGTCATGAAGTACTATGCACATTACGGCCACAAGGATTTCATTCTGTGTCTCGGGCATCGCGCGGACACAATTAAGGATTACTTTGTCAAATACGATGAATACGTCTCCAACGATTTTGTTCTTTCCGCAGGCGGCAAGAATATCGACTTGATTAATCGTGACATCCACGATTGGCGCATCACGTTCGCCGACACCGGCATCACCTCTAATGTCGGGCAGCGCCTCAAGGCCGTTGAAAAATATCTCGAGGGCGAGGAAGTGTTCCTCGCAAACTACAGCGATGGCCTCTCCGACCTCCCTCTGCCCCAGCAGATCGAGCACTTCCGCAAACACGATAGAATTGCAAGTTTTCTCTCTGTTCGCCCAAATCTCAGCTATCATCTCGTTTCCATGAACGGCGGCGACTTGGTCACAAACATCGAAGACGTCAACAAGAGTTCCATGCGCATTAACGGGGGCTATTTCATCTTCAAGAAAGACATTTTCAAGTATTTCAAGGAAGGCGAAGAACTTGTCCATGAGCCGTTCCGCCGCCTTATCTCCGAACAGCAACTGATCGCCTATCAATACGACGGCTTCTGGGCCTCCATGGACACGTTTAAGGACAAACAGCATCTTGACGACCTCTACGCCAAGGGCAACGCGCCTTGGCAGGTCTGGACCCATCACTGAGTTTTGAAGGATGATTTCACTTTATCTGAAGAAAAGTCACGCTGGGCCGTTCCGCATACTCTGTCTCGGGGCTCATTCTGATGACATCGAAATCGGGTGCGGCGGCACGATCCTTCAACTTCTCCGCACTCGCCGCAATCTCGCTTTTCATTGGGTCGTCTTCAGTTCTGGCGCCGATCGCGAACGCGAAGCCCGCCGTAGCGCCAGCCTCTTCCTTAAGACCGCGGCAAACAAGCAAGTAACCGTTCTGGACTTCCGCAATAGCTTCTTTCCGTCCGAGTTCAGCCGCATCAAAGAATTCTTCGAAGACTTGAAAACTCAGGTCTCCCCGGACATGATCCTCACTCACACACGAGACGATCTTCACCAGGATCACCGTTCAATTAATCAATTGACTTGGAATACTTGGCGCAATCACTTCATTCTTGAATATGAAATCCCCAAATATGATGGTGACCTCGGCCGGCCAAACTTTTACGTGCCCTTCGATCGCCAGGTTGCCGCGCTCAAGGTCAAATACCTCATGTCCTGCTTTAAGACCCAGAACAACAAGCACTGGTTCACCGAAGACACTTTTCAGGGATTGATGCGCATTCGGGGTCTCGAAGCAAATGCGCCGGGTAACTTTGCGGAAGGCTACTACGCGCGGAAAGCGGTTCTCGATGTTTGAAACCCGCCCGGTCGATGAGCACTTGGAGGTGCGTGATGAGCAGTGCTGCTGGCAAACCGCGTGTCAGTATCGGCATGCCGGTGTATAACCGCGAGAAGTACGTAGGCGCCTCCATCGAGGCCCACCTCAATCAGACATACGGCGATTTCGAGCTCATCCTCACGGATAACTGTTCGAGCGATCGAAGCGAAGAAGTTTGCCGTTCATACGTCGAAAGAGATGCGCGCGTAAAATACTACCGCAATCCTACAAATCTCGGTGCGGCGGGTAACTACCGCCGGTGCTGGGAGCTCTCCACCGGCGAATACTTTCGGTGGACTCCGTCCGACGATCTCGTTAGCCCAAATCTTCTCGAACGTGCCGTGGACATCCTTGATCGCGATCCATCTATCTTTGTCGCCTATCCGCGCACCAGGCTCATTGACGCTGCTGGCAACGTTACCGGGGATTTCGAGGAAAATCTTCATCTCATGCAGGACCGCCCGAGCGAGCGCTGGAGAGGCGTCCAAAAAAATCTCCGCCTTGGCAACCTCCACTACGGTTTGAACCGTGCCGAGAAATTCCGCAAGACGGGCCTCCTTCGCAATTACAACGGTGGCGACTTCCCGCTCATCGCCGAAATGTCGCTGTATGGCAAGTTCTACGAGATCCAGGACGCTTTCTTCTACCGTCGCATGCACGAAGAGGCTTCCAGCTCCATGAAGACGAGTTCTGATGTGATGGCCTTCTATGACCCCAAAAAGCGCGAAAAGATTTTTCTATACCATTGGGTCCATTTGGGAGCAAATCTTAGGTCTATTGCTCGCGCACCGATTTCCTTCTCTGAGAAGCTCCGAACCTACGGAATTCAAGCCCAATGTTTTCTTTGGGCTCGGAGAACATACTTCAATGAATTGACGACGGCCGCGCGAAGCGAATCCAGAAAGAGTACGACTCCGTGAGCACTTCCGTCTGAGGTCATTGCTCCTTCAATTGCGCCGCGACTTGACTTGTTCTGCGGTTCGAGAAATCATTCGACCACTAGCGCTGACTTTTCCCCTCTCGCTGTCATATCCTGTAACTGCGCTAGATGTCGTTTCACAAGGCTGCTTTTTTGCCCATTCGATCTCAGATGACCTTACCAATCGGCGGGGATTCTTCGCCGAATCCGACGGTATTCCCGTGTCGGCCACTTTGGCAACGCTCTTTCGCTTCGCGCCGTTGGGCACGAAACACGGCGCCTTTTGCAGTAGTCACCCTTCTGCTCTCGGTGGGTCTCTCGGGATGCAACAGTTCGAGTTCTACTGCTCCACCTCCAAGTAAAACGGTGCCCACCGCGCCCTCAAATCTCACAGCCACGGCGGCTTCGAGCACGCAGATCAACTTGTCCTGGACCCAGTCCATCGAAACCGGTGGAACGATCAGCGACTACCTCGTAGATCGATGCCAGGGGGCCGGCTGTTCTAACTTTGCTCAGATCGCTACACCTGTGGCCACTGCTTTTAGTGATTCAAGTCTGGCGAGTTCAACCAGCTACAGCTATCGTGTGCGCGCCCAGGACTCGGCGAGCAATCTCGGGCCATACTCAGTGACGGCAACTGCTACGACTTCTGCAGCGACGCCGCTGACGATCAGTGCAGTGGGGGCGGGCAATATCAGTTCGAAGGGGGCGACCATCACCTGGACGACGAACGCGGGGGCAAGTTCGCAGGTGGATTACGGGAGCACGGCGGCATATGGGCAGAGTTCCACGCTGAATTCCAATGCGGTGACGAGTCATAGCGTGA
>Ga0073928_10001572_pt1 | contig 43189 bp, 40 predicted proteins | sample PaiPotPPA55metaG_FD_76969 | JGI IMG/M metagenome (GOLD analysis project Ga0073928, IMG submission 76969) | Iron sulfur acid spring bacterial and archeal communities from Banff, Canada, to study Microbial Dark Matter (Phase II) - Paint Pots PPA... ...
CAGGTTTCCACGCGGTTGCCTTCCACTCGCACGAACATCTCCGGCGACGCGCCCACCAGTTGTTCGTCGCCAAGCTGCATGAAAAACTCGTAGGGACTCGGGCTGGCGTGCTGAATCCTTTCGAACAGCTCTGAGGGGCTCTCGGAAAAGTTGGCTTGGAAAGTCTGCCGCAGCACCACTTCGTAATATTCGCCCTGGCGCATCCCCTCGCGCACTACCTCCACGCCGGCCATGTATTCTTCAGCCCGGTGATCGGAGGTGATTTCACCTGCTTCCCGTTTGGGAGCGGCAGGGATTGGAGCTCCATCCCGCTTCAGGCCGCGAGTGGAAACGCCGTCGCGTTCGAAGTCGTACTGGAACCGCTCGATGCGCTCCTTCTTGCGGTCCATGTAATAAATGTCGTCGCACAGCAGCAGATGGAGATCCTTTTGTCCATCCCTCGGCAGCTTCAGCGCGATCGGATCAAACTGGAACAGCAAGTCGTAGCCAAATGCGCCGACCAGGGCCAGCCGGCTGTCTTCCTTAGTGCGAAATTCCTCAATCAGCGTACGAAGGATTGAAAACGCCGAGGGTTGCTTGCTACGCTCCTCTTCCGGAAAAAGCAGGGGTAGCGGCTTGAGCCGTCCATGCAGACCCCCGTCGCGGAATTCGAAGTGGTCCCAGTGCGGATGCCGCTCGATCAACGGCTGCAGAATCCGGTTCAGCGCTTCGCCTCGCTGGTTGAGCGGGCGAAAATCCACGTTGCGGCCCGCGGCAACAATTTCGATAGGCGGGCAGATGGATGCAATGTCCCAGCGCGAATAGCGTTCCGGATACTCGTATCCGGACGAGAGATAAATCCCGCGATAACGATCCAGTTTATGCAGCAGGGGCTTGAGCCCCTTCTTGTATGGAATGGCCGATGCGGACCGAGTGACTGTGATTCCGTCGGCCGTGGTGTAACTCAGCGTGGGCATAAAACAGAACGCAGAAAGTTGGCTTCCCGCGAGACAAATCTGTGAGTTTTAGGATAGCACCACCGGCTAGTGCGGGCTGTCCCTCGCTAGATTTCGATCTAGAATAGTCCCGCCAGTTTCTCCTTAATCTGCTCGGCCGTGAAAGGTTTCCGCACGTATCCGGAAGCGCCTCGCTTCACCGCCTCAAGCACCTCGGCATGCGTCCCTTCTGTGCTCACCATGACGATCGGCAGGCTTTGCCAGGCCTGCTCGGCCCGCACTTTAGACAAGAACTCCAGCCCATCCATATTCGGCATGCTGATGTCAGACAGGATCAACCCCACCGTCTGTTTCTTCAGCATCTCGAGCGCTTCTAACCCGTCGCCGGCTTCGTAAACGGTGCCGATGGGAATTTCCGCTTGGCGCAACACACGCTGCAAGATTTTTCGAATCGCCGCCGAGTCGTCCACAATCAGTACGTCCAACACTTTGGCACTGCCCTCCTCAATTCCTTATCGGCTTGATAATGGGTTCTTTAGTTCTTTCGGGCTTGGTAGGCGCCTGCCGGAGACTAGCCGGCCGTCAACGCTTCAGCAGTGGCGCGAGCGCTTGGTCGATATTCGCGTCAGTCCAGACGGGAATCTTGACGTTCTTGTGCAAGCTCCAATGTTCGGTGTGCTCCAGGCTTCCGCCCGGCCGCACGTCGCTCAATTCTCCCAGCGTTTCCATCTCCAGAAACTGTTCATTGGTGAAAGTTTCATAAGAACAGCCAAAGTCGGGATGCCGGTGCGCATCTTGAGCTGCGGTTCTCTTGATGAACAAATCGGACCCTAGAAGATACGCGCCGACGGTATCGCGATTGAAGAGACCGGCCTTCTGCGCCTTGCTATTCTTGGGATCCTGCCGCAGCAGCAAATATTTGTTGGTGAACTGCCAGCGCCGGTCGCTGAAATCGGTGTAAGCCCACATTACCAGCGGATTAGTTGGTGCGAGATCCTTCTCATGCGTGCCGCGCGGCGGAAAGGCCGCGATTCCGACACCCCCTTGCGCCATCATGGTCAGCGCCCACACTGCGAATTCGCGCGGCTTAGCGCCTTTGTTGGTGATCTTATGAACTACTTCCACCGCCGAGCCCGTGCTCGCCAGCTTCACGATCATCTGCTTTGCGAGACCCGTCTCCTTTTCGACGTTCCCCGTCAGCTCCAACACGTCGCCTTTTACTTCGGCGTGGATCGGAGAATTGTCGGGCGCGTACGTCAGCACCGGATCTTCGGGCGACATCCACACCCGGTGCCCGCCGCGCGCCTGCCAGGAGGATTCGCCGTGCTTGCCCATCTGCTCGTCGAATTCCTTGAACATATTCTGGCCGCCCACAAAACCGTACCGGATGATCCGCGGGCCAACGTCCGTAGTGACGACGAGTTCTATTTCGCCGTTGGAAATGCGGTAACAGTTGGGCCAGCCTCTATATTGAGTTTTGTCAATCTTCACGGCGGCGGATAAAGACATTGTAATGATAAGTGCAACCGAAACGCGTTTCGACATTCGGTGTCATTATATAGCGTGCATTCAGAGAGTTTAATGTTAGGATGGCCAACATCCGATAAAACACTGGGTTTATCAAGCTTGAGAAGGAGTGCGCACATGCTACAGCCGATCCGAATTGTTTTGCTGGGTGCAGCCGCCGTTTTTCTTGCCACGGCCCAAACCGACCCGCCCGGCCGCGTGGGACGTCTGAATTACAGCAACGGTCAAGTTTCGTTCCGGCCCGGTGACGTGGAAGATTGGGTGCCAGCCGAAGTCAACCGGCCTCTCACGTCTGGCGATCACCTGTGGACAGACGAAGGCGCCCACGCCGAGCTGCACATCGGAGCCGCGGCGCTGCGGCTCAATTCGAGAACCGCGTTTCAGTTTCTCAACCTGGACGACAACACCGTTCAAATCCGCCTCACTGAAGGATCGCTGAATGTTCATCTGCGCACTCTGGGTGAGCGCGAGACCTTCGAAGTGGACACGCCCAACACGTCGGTGGCGCTGTTGCGCGTTGGAGATTATCGAATCGATGTCAATCCGGACAACTTCGTAACCGCCGTGACGGTGCGGGGCGGCGAAGGAGAGGTGACCGGGACCGGCCAAGCCTTCCCGGTGCGCGCAGGCGAGCAGGCTCGGATCTCAGGCACCGATTCGCTGAGTTACGACACGGCCGGCGCGCCACCCGCCGATGAATGGGACAGCTTTTGTTTCGCCCGGGATCGCCGCGAAGAGCAATCCGCGTCGGCCCGCTATGTCTCCCGCGATATGGTCGGCTATCAGGATCTCGACATTTACGGCACTTGGCGAACCGTTCCCGAATACGGCCCCGTTTGGTCGCCGCGCACGGTGGAAGTCGGGTGGTCGCCCTACCACTATGGCCATTGGGCCTGGGTCGAGCCCTGGGGCTGGACTTGGGTGGATGATGCGCCCTGGGGATTCGCGCCGTTCCACTACGGGCGCTGGGTGTACGTCGGTTATTGGGCCTGGGTTCCGGGACCGGTGGCGGTGCGGCCGGTTTATGCTCCCGCGCTGGTCGCTTTCGTGGGCGGACCGCGCTTCAGCCTGGCGGTCGGTTTCGGAGGCGGAGTGGCCGGCGTTGCGTGGTTCCCGCTGGGACCACGGGAAGTGTACGTGCCCGCCTATGGCGCCAGTGCGGTGTACATCAACCGCGTGAACGTCACCAATACGACCATCGTCAACAACATCAACGTAACGAACATCAACACCACCAACATGCGGTATATCAACCGGGAAGCGCCGGGAGCGGTGACCGCCGTTCCGCAAAATGCCTTCGCCAGCGCGCGACCGGTGCAGGGCGCAGCCGTACCTGTTCGCGCCGAGGCTCTTCAGTCGGCGCAAGTCATGAACACAGCGCACGTCGCGCCCAGCCGTGCCAGCGTCACGGGCAGTTATGCAGGCGCCCGGGTGGCGCAGCCGCCGGCTTCCGCGCAGAACAGATCCGTCGTCACCCGCACCGCGCCTCCGCCCGCACCGGTGCCCTTCACACAGCGCCAGCAAGCTTTGGCGGTAAATCCCGGCCGCCCGCTCGACTCCGGGCAAATGCAGCAGTTGCGCGTCAGCCAGCCCCAGCCGGCCCGGTCGTTTGTGCGGCCGGTTCAGCCGCCATCCAATGCCAGCGGTGGCGGCGTCGCCGGTGGAGGTTTCGCTCCGCGGCCCGGAGGCCAGACCGCTCCACCCGCCGGTCAGACTCGGCCGCCCGCTAGCTCGGCCGGAGGCGCTAACACCTGGAGCCGCGAGGGAAATCAGCCGACCCGTGTGATGCAAGCACCGCCGCAGAACCGTGTTCCTCCGAATCAGGTTCCGCAGAACCAGCCGGCCAACGTGGCACCCGCGCGGGTATCACCCAATAATGCACCGGCGCGCGTAGAACGCCCGGCTCAGGGCGAGCGCCAAGCCCCGAAAGAGCAAAGGAAGGAAGAGCGCAAAGACGACCGCAAAGAGAAGCAATTTTAGCTTCTCATTGCAGCATGGCCTTGAGCTGCTGGAACATCATCATACAGGCTGGGCCTAGCGTGACCAGCAGTACCGAGGGAAAGATTAGAAAGAAGACCGGGAAGACCAGCTTCACGCCGACCTTGCGCGCGCTTTCCTGAGCTTGCTGCCGAAAGCGGAGGCGCAGGTATTTTGAATGCGAACGAAGCGCCGGCGCCAGGCTGACGCCGAAGCGGTCGCTATCGATCAGCAGGTTGGACAACCGGCGCAGCTCCGGCTCCTTATTGCGGATGCCGAGGCTGCGAAAGGCGTTGGCCCTGCTGCTGCTGGTTTTGAGTTCGAGATAGAGCTGGGCCAATTCGGCGCTTAGATCCGGATGGGTACGCTTCAAACTCCGGCTCGAATCGGCCACTGATTGATCGAGCGACTGGCCGGCTTCCATCCCCAGCACCATCAAATCTAGAGCCGGCGGGATCGCGCTTCTGAGACGCCGCGACCGGGCTTTGGCGCGCGAACTCAGGATTCTATCGGGTAGCATGAAACCAAAAGCCGCTCCGCACAACATCGGCAGCAGCATGGCGGATGAGTCGCCCTGATAAAACACCGCGAAGATTCCGAGCAGGCCGGACACGAACAACGCAGTGCCGCATTTGATTCCATAAAAAACCGGCAAAGCGGATGGCCAGCGGTAACCCGCATAAGCCAATTTCACGCGATAGGGGTTCTTTTCGTTCTGGGTGGCCGGAAAGCTCTCGCCGATGGAGCGGAACAGCCCGACGAACGCGGCTCGCGAGGGCGGGAGCGTAGGCTCGGTCGACAGGCCGGCAGGAATTTCCGTGCTCCGGTGTTGGGCCGTTCCCCGCAGGAAGAAGTACCCGGCGGCGGTAACCGCCAGCATGACAAAACTGAAAAAGCCGGCTCCTAACCAGACTGGGCTCATAACTTGATATCTACGATCCGGCGGATCACGAAATGCGCCAGCACCAGGCAGCCAATTGCCGCGGCGATTAGATATTTTCCGTAGGGATGATAGTACAGCACCGCCATATAGGACGGATTTACCACCATCATGATGCCTGAAATTACCAGCGGGAGAATGGTCAGCACCGCGCCGGTCATTTTTCCGTGAGCGGCCAGCGAACGTACTTCGCCTTTCAGCGCCGTGGCATCGCGCATGTCCTCGGCCAGTTTCGCCAGCACCTCGTTCAGCTTGCCTCCGGTTCGGTTCTGCAGTTGAATGGCGGAGGCGAACATGCTCACTTCCAGCAACGGCATACGTTCGCCCAGATTGCCCAGCGCCACATCCCACGACATCCCGAGATTCCCTTCCACCGCCGTCTGGCGCATTTCCGTCGACACCGGCGGGTCACACTCGTCCGCGATAATCTCCATGGCGGCGGCGAAGGGGTGACCGGCCCGCAGCGCGCGCGACAGTGAATCCAAGGCGTCCGGAAAACCCTCCTCGAACTGGCGAAAGCGCTTAGCTCGCCTGTGAAGGATGTAGAAATACGGCAGCGCCGCCACGCCGGCTGCGATAAGCACCACGCCCCAGCCGGGAATCCACTCAAAATGCATGGCGATTGCCGCGGCTACACTCGCGGTCAGCAGCATAAAAAGGGTAATGCGGCCAACCGACCAGCTTAGACCCGATTGAATGAGATGCTGGTGGATCATCTTGACCAGGTCCGACCGCTCCAGCAGCTTGGCCCAGGGCGAAATCGTACTGAGCGTTTCGTTTTTCAGGAGCCGCGGCGTTTCATCCAGCAAGTGCTCCGAGACAACGTCGGCCAGCGCCTGCGCCCCCACTCGCTGCAGGGCGAACCAGCCGATCAAGACCGCTAGGCCAGCGGCCAGGAAAACCGTGAGGAAAACCAGAATTGAGGAAATCGCCAGCACTTACTGCCTCCGGTTGGTATGAGCGAGGGCTGCCGTCGCTGACTGCTTCACGTCGTGAGAGGTCACTAGTATCACAAGCTGCCGGCCGTTCCAGGAATGCCCCGGATAGAGCCGCTTCAACACTTGGCGGTCGCCTTGGTCGTTCAGCAGACCGCTGACCAGAAAGGCTCCTTCATCCTGCAGATCGGTGGCGTACTGGCGCGTTTCCAATCCTCCGCCACGCTGAAAACTGATCTCCGGCTTCACACGTAAGCTCAGCTTTCCAGCGGAATTGATTTCCGGCGAGAATTGCACACGCAGCCGGCAGGAGGGTGCAGTCCCCGATGAACCCGTGCCCGCCCGAAAACTGATCGGCCGGCCGACTCCAGCAGTCAGTCTCCACGACGAAACAATTTCCAGTTGCTGCTTCTGTTCCAGGCCGCGAATCAGTTGGTCCGCGTCCGCGCCGGCCTGGAAGGCGTTGACACTCAACGAGTCGTTCCCGCCGGCGGCTTTAAGTTTCAAATCCAGCTCGGCCAAGCCGGCAGTGCTCACTCCCAGGGCTCGCACGTAAAGTTGGACGGGATGGTCCCAGACAGCCGCTGCCGCCACAGTCGAAGTCTTTAAGGATTGTGGCTGCGTAGCATTCACCTCCGCTCCACCATTCGCTGCAAAGACGGACGCCAGTCCCATGGAGTGGCGTGGCGCGGCCCCGTCATCCAGCGGATTTCGTAACGCCAGGCGGATCCTCGCGCCCGAATCGGCCAGAGCTATCAGATCGTCGTCCTGCGCGCGCGTTAGTACTGTGACCACCGGAAGCGCCTGGTTTCCGCCCACAGACTCCGGTTGGGGGCTCACCGCCAGCACCTCGACGTTTTGAAGAATGGTTCGAAGCTCAGCCGAATTCTCTCGGTGCGAGACCGCTTGCACGTCCACCTTGGTCCCCGGCCGCAGGAGACTAACTACACCGCTCGACTCCGCCACTCGAATCGAGACCGCCCTCATTCCACTCGGCACTCCTCCGGCGCCTTGACCAGATTTCGCATCGCTCGAAGCCACTCGGTCCTGAAGAATGGGTTCGTTTTGCTGCACCGCCTGTAGGATCGTAACGCCTACTAGCTCTTCTGGCTTGGAGAAACCGCCCTTCCACGCTCCTTTGACTTCCGAAACCCGCAGATCCTCGGCATGTAGCACGGTTCCCGGATTCAAGGTCCGCGCAGCTACCACGATGGACTGCGAGGGCAACTCCCCGACCGAACTCCGCAGCTTACCCGCAAACAGTCCATAGAAGATACCGGTTGAAATGATGGCTACTACGAAAGCTATACCTAGCAACGGAACTATGTTTCTCTTCATCGCGATACACCGCCCTCTCGAAGCGCCACGCGCATACACCTGTGGCTCAAGATAGGTAAACGGCAATTCTGAGCCTAGAGAATATCCAGTGTTGCCCTAAGGGACTGGCCTTAATCGCCTTAGTGCCCCTACTCCCTTGGAAAGTAACTGGCCTTACATCCTAAAGCGGCCGGAACCCGGCGGTGAAATGCCGCAAGAACTTCGGCTCGGAAACGATCTCGAATCCACGAATGTCGCGCTTGCGCTCGTTCACTTCGAGAATCGCTTCCACCAGATAGTCGACGTGGCTTTGCGTGTAAACGCGGCGCGGGATTGCCAGCCGCAATAGCTCGTGCCTCGCCTCGCCTCCAAACATCACCGATCCGATCTCGACTGACCGCACGCCGGCATGCCGGTACAGCTCTACCGCGAGAGCCTGCCCAGGGAACTGCTCCCGAGGAATGTGCGGCAGCATTCGTCCGGCATCAATGTAGATGGCATGACCACCGGGCGGTTCGACTATCGGCACGCCGTGATCGGCGATATGCCGTCCAAAATAGGCCGTGGACGCAATCCGATACTCCAGATACTCGGGCTGCAGAATCTCTTCCAGGCCCACGGCGATCGCCTCCAGATCGCGGCCGGCCAGCCCGCCGTACGTCGGAAATCCTTCTGTCAGGATCAGCACGTTGGTTTCTTGCTCCGCGAGCCGGCTGTTGTTGGTGCAGAGAAATCCGCCGATGTTGGCGAAAGCATCTTTCTTGGCCGAGAATGTGCAGCCATCGGCGAGCGAAAACATCTTCTGCGCGATCTCGCGCGGCGGCAAGTCGGCGTAGCCCGGCTCATCTCGCTTGATGAACCAGGCGTTTTCGGCAAAGCGGCAGGCATCCAGGTAGAGCGGGATGCGATGGCGGCCAGTCACTTCCCTCGCCGCCTCAATGTTGGCCATCGATACGGGCTGTCCGCCGCCGGAATTGTTGGTGACGGTGATCATGACCAAAGGAATATTCTGAGCGCTTTCGGTCTGAATTAGTCTCTCCAGCGCTTCCACGTCCAAGTTGCCCTTGAACGCAACTTGGGCCTGCGTATCGGCAGCCGCGGCGATCGGCAGATCCAACGCTCGCGCGCCGTTCGATTCGATGTTAGCCCGCGTCGTGTCGAAGTGCGTGTTGCTGGGGACGATGTGGCCGGGCTTGCACAAAATCGAAAACAGGATGCGTTCGGCGGCGCGACCCTGGTGAGTGGGGATCACGTGACGGAAGCCGGTGAGCGTCCGGACCGCCTGCTCGAACCGGTAGAAGCTTTCGCTGCCCGCATAGGACTCGTCACCCCGCATCATGGCGGCCCACTGTTCGGTAGACATGGCGCTGGTGCCTGAATCGGTGAGCAAGTCGATTAGAATGTCGCTGGCCCGGATCTGAAACAGGTTGTAGCCTGCTGCTTCGAGAAACCGCTCGCGCTGCTCGGGCGTTGTTCTCCGCAAGGGTTCGACGCTTTTGATGCGAAAAGGCTCGATGATGGTGCGCACACCCTAAGCTTAGCCGCTCGGGTGTTTAATAACTTCGGACGATTGGGGATTTTCCGGATGCTTGCAACTGCGCTTGCGCTTTGTCCATGGCATCGCGATCAGTAAATGGGCCGACCAATACGCGCAACAGGTCCGGCGTAGGGCCGGGTGCGATCACAGCCTCCAGATTGGCCATCCGGAGATTATCCACATAAGTGAGCACCATGTGAGGGCTCACGGCTGCGACTTGAAGATAGCGTTCGCCGGGTTGTGGCGTGATCACGGTGAAGTTTGTTGCGTTTACGGTGGGCGGCGGAGCGGGCTTCGGTGGCGGCCCAGGCGGAACATCTACAAGGACCCGGATTTTGGCGGGTTCCGTGCTGGCAGGCGAGGTTGTAGGTTGAACCTGCGGTTTCCCCGCTACAATTCGAACCCCAACGTAGCCGAAGGCCATCATCAAACCGAGCCCGAGAATCGCCGGAATCCAGAGCGAAACAATGCGCTTTTTCCAATTAACCGGTTTGGCCGGCGCCGCCTGGGCAAGAGCTTCCTTGTTCGCGGCAGCAAGTTCTGTTCCGGCAGATAGGCCGATGGTTGTCCAGCGCATTCGAAGCGTTTCTGCTTCCATATCGGCAGGATCGGGAAACCGCTACAGGCCACAAGAGGAATTGGCCACCGAGCGTCGCGGCAGTTAAGCGCTGCAAGCCGGATCTGGAACAGGACGTGTTTCAGGCCTTACTGAGCGGAACCAAGTTCAGTTTATACCGACGGAACAGTACAAGTACTCCAGTGGCTCATGTTACGATGGATTTATCGAACAAACAGCCCTGTTTGTGCGTCTAAATCCAACAGGGGAATATCCTGAGTGAAGACCAAGTGGAAGGTTTTACTGACAATCGGCCTGATCGCAATCGCCGCTGGCGGTGTGTTCGCGAGCATCAAGTACAATCAGCGCGGAATTGTCGGCGTACAGACCGGAAGAGTCTTGCGGCAGGATCTGACCGCTGTTGTAACAGCCTCCGGCGAAATTAAACCCAAGAACTACATTAATTTGGGTGCGAACACGCTAGGCCCCGCTCCCATCACCGAGATCCTGGTGAAGGAAGGCGACCATGTCCGCAAGGGAGAAGTGGTCGCTAAGCTCGAATCGGTGCAGGCCAATGCGGACGTCGTAGCGCAGAAAGCCACCATAGAGACGGCCTTGGCCGACTCTGCCGCGGCGGAGGCCGGGATGAAATCGATGGAGGACGCCGTACGGACCGCCCAGGCGACCTTGGAGCGGAATAGGGCGGAGCTGAGCCGCACCAAGTTGAACATCGACCGGGCCACCGAGCTCTACAATTCAAAGCTGCTCGCCAAGCAGGATTACGATCAGAAAAAAGCCGAGTACGACACCGCGGTAGCGGCCATGGGTGAAGCGGAAGCGCGCCTTGCCCAGGCCAGGTCTCAGCAGTCTCAGTCCAGGCAACAGTTGGACTCCGCAAACAAGCGCATTGCTCAGTTGCGGGCGAATTTGACGCGTTACTCGGACGTGCTGGACAAGTATTTTGTGATCTCGCCCATCGATGGAGTCATCACCAATCTCCCGGTACGCATGGGCGAGACGGTGGTCCCCGGCGTACAAAACTCGGCCGCCAGCACCATTATGACGGTGGCCGATATGTCGCTGATCACGGCCGAGGTAAAGGTGGACGAGACCGACATCGTAAACGTCAAAATCGACCAGCAGGCCGAAGTGACGATTGACGCCATACCGAATCAGACCTTCAAGGGGCACGTGATCGAGATCGGCGACACCGCCATCCTTCGGTCCACCGGCTTGGCGGCATCGCAAAGTACTACTTCGGAGCAGGAGGCCAAGGATTTCAAAGTCGTGATCGCGCTCGACAATCCGCCGGAGTCGATCCGTCCCGGTCTTTCCTGCACTGGCAAGATTACCACCGCGACACGCCAGCGCGCACTCACCATCCCCATCCAGGCTCTGACGGTCCGGCAGCGAGGCGACTTGGAGCCACCGGCCAAGAACAAAAGCGTGCAAGCCGCCGCCAAGATCGACCCTGTGGCGGAGAAGGCCAAGAAAGAAGAGTTGCAGGGCGTATTCCTGGTTCGCAACGGGAAAGCGGAGTTCCAGAAAGTGGTGACTGGAATCACTGGCGCCACGGACATTGAGGTCTTGAGTGGGCTGAAGGAAGATGATCAGATCGTGACCGGCAGCTATAAGGTAATTCGGACTCTGCGAAATTCCGCGAAAGTCAAAGTCGACAACACACCGCCGATCGTGAAAACGGAGAGCTAGTTTCCCGGCATGGCCACAGCCACACAGGACCTCGTCGATCGCGGCGAGGGTTTAAAGCGGGACGGGATTGTAATCCGGACGTACGATCTGTGGAAGACGTACGTGATGGGCGATCAGGAGATCCACGCCGTCTCGGGCGTGGACATCGAGATCCATCGCGGCGAGTATGTCGCGATCATGGGGCCTTCGGGTTCCGGGAAATCGACACTGATGAACCTGATTGGCTGCCTGGACACTCCCACTAAAGGTCTTTATTATCTGAATGGCAAACTCGCCAGCGACATGGAGGACGATGAACTGGCGCGAATTCGCAACAAAGAGATCGGGTTCGTTTTCCAGACGTTTAACCTCCTGGCGCGCGCGTCAGCCCTGCATAACGTAGAACTGCCGCTGATCTATGCCGGGATACCGTCCCAAACGCGGATCGAAAAGGCCAAGGCTGCCTTGCGCGCGGTGGATCTGGAGCCTCGCATGCATCACAAGCCTAATGAGCTTTCCGGCGGACAAAGGCAGCGCGTCGCCGTGGCACGGGCGCTGGTAAACAATCCGTCGATCCTGCTGGCCGATGAGCCGACTGGTGCGCTCGATAGCGTCACCGGCAACGAGATCATGGGGCTGTTCGAGCGGCTCTACCAGCAGGGCAACACCATCGTGCTGGTTACGCACGAGCTCGACATCGCCATGCGTGCGCACCGCGTGATCCACATTCGCGACGGCAAAGTCGAAAAAGACGAACGAATAAAGTAGCTTGTCTGTAGGGCAGGTCTCCGACTGTCTCCGGCCTGCCACTTCCGTCATCGAGTCGCGCCTGCTCTCTGAAGCATGGTGACGGAATCGAGGATCGTATCCACCACCACCTCCTCGCCCATAGAAGAGTTAACCATCAGATGGTAGAGATGACGATCGGGCCAGTCGAAGTCAAAATACTGCTTGATATAGGCGGCGCGGTCTTCGTCCACGGTCTGGGCCAGCAGATAGGCTTCGTCTTCGCTCTTACCTAGCTTCCGCAGCCGTTGGACTTTCTCTTCGAGCGGCGCATAGACGAACACATGGAAAGCGCAGGGTTTTGATCGGAGATAGTACGCCGAACCGCGTCCGACAATGACGCAATTGCCTTCCCTGCCAGCTTCCAACACGATTTTTTCAGCGGCCTCGCGAATACAGTCGGCATCCGCTATCTTCATCCGTTGAGCATTCAAGGTGCCTTCAAAGCTGCCGCGCATGAAAGCCTTGAAGAGCCTGTAGTGCAGGGCGTCGCGGCGTTCCTCGCGCTCCTCCACGGCCCGGCAATCGCAATCCATGATGCGAGCGATCTCGGTGGTAAGCAACTGGTCCCACAATTTCCACCCCAGCCGCTGGGACAGCTTTTCGGCGATATCGGCGGCGCCGCTTCCGTATTCCCGGTCGATCGTAATTACGTTGATCATGGATCACCTCGCTCGGCTCTGCCGGCCAGCGTGCCTCAACCTACAGCAACCTCCCCGCCCGCTTTCGGATCGTTCGCCCGGATGATGAAGGCAAGCAGAAACATTATACTCGCCGCGATGGCCAGCACCATATAGGTATCGATATAGGCGAGGGTCTGCGCCTGAGCTTGCATGGACTGGTAGATCAACCCGTACGCCACCTTTGGCGCATCGGACGGACTCGCGCCGGAATGCACCAGTTGCCGGCTCAGCCCATTGACTTGGTTCTGAAACGCTGGATCGAATACCGTGGTGTGATACGACAGCATGTTCTGGTGTAGCTGCGCCCGGCGCGCCAGCAACGTGGTGACCATGGAGGTTCCGACGCTGCTGCCGATGTTGCGCATGAAGTTGATGATTCCGGCCACGCTGTTGGCCTTTTCCGGCGGCATTCCGATGTAACCCGCGAGCGTGATGGGAACGAACAGAAAACCAATGCCGAAGGCCTGGATCACACGCAATAGGGCGGCCGCTCGAAAGCTAATCAACAGATCGAGCCTCTGAGTCGACACATACATCCCGATCGCCAGCGCCAGCCAGCCAAAAGCGATGATGTACTTGGCGGGGTATCTGCCGGTGAGCTTGCCGACGATGGGCATTTGAAACAAGATGACCAGGCCGCTGGCAGAGAGAACCAGTCCGGCCGACTGGGCAGTGTAGCCCAGCAGCGTCTGCAGAAATTGCGGCATCATCACCAGGCTGGCGAAGAGCAGGGCGCCTAGCGTGAACATCATCAGGTTCGCCGTGGCGAAGTTGAAGCTCTTGAACAAATGCACGTCGATGATAGGTTGTTTATGGCGCCACTCCCAGATGATTAGTGCGGTCAGGCAGATGCTGGCGACTATCGCCAGCGTGATGATGAACCGGGAGCCGAACCAATCGTCTTCCTGGCCCTTGTCGAGCATCACTTGAAGCGCGCCGACGCCGAGCGCCAGCAGCGAGACTCCGATGTAGTCGATACGGATACCGGCGCCTTTCGCGCGCTGCATATACGGCGGGTCCTCTACCAGCCGCATCACCAGAAACGTGGTCAGAATTCCGACTGGCAGGTTGATGAAGAAGATCCAGCGCCAGGTATAGTTGTCGGTGATCCAGCCGCCTAGCGTCGGACCGATGGTGGGCGCCATCACTGCCGTGATTCCGTAAAGTGCGAAAGCCAGGCCGCGTTGCTGCGGCGGGAAGATGTCGGCCAGGATGGCCTGGGCCATCGGCTGAAGGCCGCCACCGCCGGCGCCCTGCATGACGCGGAACAGAATGAGCATGGCCAGACTCGGGGCGGCGCCGCACAACAGAGAACTCAATGTGAACAGGAAAATGCAGAGCAGGAAGAAGCGCTTGCGGCCGAACAGGCTGGCGAACCAGCCGCTAATCGGAAGAACGATGGCGTTCGAGACCAAATAAGACGTCAGTATCCAAGTGCTCTCGTCATTGCTGGCACCGAGGTTTCCGGCCATGTGCGGCAACGCCACATTGGCGATGCTGGTGTCGAGGACCTCCATAAACGCGGCCATCGCCACCACCACGGCGATCAGCCAGGGATTGTGCTTCGGCCGCCAGGGCTCGGCGGGCGGCGGCGCTGCTGGCGTGAGTGCCGCACTGCTAGTGGACATAGCTAGTGGACATAGCTAGTGAACATAGACTTTTGGATCAACCGACATGCCGGGTCGCAGCCGGCGGTCATCGTTCTGGTTGGGGTCGATATCGATGCGGACCGGGAGGCGCTGCACTACCTTCACGTAGTTTCCGGTGGCGTTCTCCGGAGGCAGCAGGCTCAATCGGGAGCCGCTGGCGCCGCCGATGCCGGTGACTCTGCCCTTGTATTCGCGGCCGTAGGCGTCGACGGTGAAGGTGACGCGCTGGCCTGGTTTCATCAGCTTCAGTTGCGTTTCCTTGAAATTTGCTGTGACCCAAATATCATCCAGAGGAACAACCGCCATCAACTGCTGGCCCGGCGAAATATTCGTGCCGAGTTCCACGGTCTTCTTGGCGACGATGCCGCTGACGGGGGCGGTAATAGTGCAGTAGCTGAGATTGAGCTTGGCTTGGTCGACGAGCGCCCGTCGTTGAGCCACCTGGGCCTCGGCGGACTTGGCGCGCGCCTGGCTGACGGCCACCTGCTGGGGCGCGGTCATAGCGGTTTGGATGGAGGCGTCGGCCTGTTCGATTCTGGCGCCGGCCTGCTCGACCGAGCTCTGCGCGACGCGGATATTCTGCTCTGCCTCGGTGACGGCTGCGCGGCGCGCATCCACCGTCGCCTTCGCGGAATCGGAGGTGGAGACTGCGGTGTCGTACTGCTGTTGCGGAATTTCGTCTTTAGCGACCAGCATTTTGTAGCGTGCCACGTCATCGGTCGTCTTCTTATAGGTCGCTTCGGCTTCGCGGACCTGAGCCTGGGCGGTCTCGAGTCGGGCCTGAGCCGCGCTTAGCTGTCGCTGGGCGCCCACTAAACCCGCAGTCGCATCCAAGCGCCCGGAACGCGCCGTTTTCAACTGGCTGTTCGTGGTGGTGGATGTGATGGGGACGTCGGTGCGGGTGCTTATGGAAGTCGCCTCGACGTCGGCCAGATCCGCCTCGGCTTTGGCGAGAGCGACGGCAAAGTCCTTGGGATCAATCCGGACCAGCACGTCACCGGCTTTCACGTACTGCTCGTCGTCGACCAGTACCTCCTCCACGTAGCCGTTGATGCGCGCGCTGATGGCGTTAATGTGACCGTCGATTTGGGCGTCGTCGGTGGATTCATATGCGCTGAAGTACTTCCAGGCAAAGTAGGCGCCAGCGGCCAGAACCAGGAGGATGAGGAGCAACACGATAACGCGGACCAGTGTTCTCCGGCCCCTGCGCGGCAGCCTGCGGCGCGACGTTTCAGTCCCCGTGGTTTGCGTGGCTTGGGTTTCCGGTTCAACATCTGCCATGGCTACTTCACCTCCATGAATTTCTGGATTTGCTGCTCAGCCCCCCCGAGTGCGCGCGCCAGCTCCACCTTTGCCAGATTGTGTGCATAGAGCGCCGAAATCAGGTTGTCGTTGGCGATGGCGACCGATCCCTGGGCCTGCACTACCTCGATAGTATCGGTGACGCCCGCCGTGAAGCGATCGCGCCCCTGCTCCAGCGTCTGATTGGCGAGGTCGAGATTACTTCTCGCAACCGCTACCTGGTCGGCGGCGGACTGGATATCGAGGAGGGCGGCCCGGACCTGGTAGTCAATCTGCCCGCCTAGATCGGCGAGTTCGTCTTGACGCTGCTTCAACGTGGCCTGCGCCTGGACGATGTCGCCGCTGATGCGGCCGCCGTCGAGAATATTGAATTTGACCGCAGCCTGAAAAGTGAACGTGCCGTGCGAGTTGTTAAGCGCCGGCCCGATGTCGCCGTAGTCGCCGGTGACTCCGACGCTTGGGTAACGCTCTGCACGGGCGGCCCGAACGGCCTCCTCCGAGGATCGTACCAGCGCTTTGGCGCTCTGAAAATCTGCGCGTTGCTCCAAAGCGGTGCGCAGGGCCTGGTCCGGGGTCATTGTGGTAAGCGGGGAGTACGCAACCGGTTCCGCGATGTTGAATTCCTGGCCGGACGGCAGGCCGATCACCCGCCCCAACGCCAGCTTGTCTTTGGCGAGCTGATTCTCCTGCGCGAGCAGTTGCTGTTGTTGCTGCTTCAACTGCACCTGCGCGCGGAGGACATCGATACCGGCGCTGGTTCCGGCCCTCTTCTGATCTGCGGTTCGGTCGTAGATCGCCTGGTCGGTTGCTACCTGGGCCCGCAGCGACTCCGCGCGGGAGGAGCCGGCAATCACGAGCAGATAGGCGTTCGCCACCGCCTGCACCACCAGGTCGCGGGCGTCCTGAAAAGAGAGTTGAGCCGCACGCTGATTCTCCCGAGAGGCTCGATAGTTCTTGCGGAGATTGTAGTCGAAAACGCTGAAGGAGCCGGAGGCCCGCACATCGGTGTAGTGAAAAGGGCCGACGATGGTGGGGATGGAAAAGCCGGGAAACGTAAAATTGAAGCCGACCGTTTTCAGGTTGAGCTGCTCGATGGTCTCGCTGATTGTACCGTTCACTTGCGGTAAGAGGGAGCTCAAGGCTCGCAGCCGCTCACCGCGCGCGATCTCACTGGCCGAGCCGCTCACCAGCAGGCCCAGATTGGTTCGCAGGCCGCGATCGAGCGCGTCGCGAAGTGTCAGCGGCAGCGGTGTGGGCGACGCCGTTCCAGTGGGTACGCTGCCCTGGAACTGGCTCTGCTGGCCGAGCACAGCTGGAGCAAGCAGCAGCCCCAAAACAAACGCGTCTCGATAAAAACAAGTCAGGAGACGTACGCAAATTGATGTCACTCGCATTCCCTTCCATCCTAGTCCTTCATTTTCACGTGCTCTTCGAACCCGCCCACCTCATTGTTCCCAGAGTGTTTTCGTCGGGTCTTATAAAGCTGTTTCTACCCAAACCCAAGTGATGAATGTAACGAGCGCAATCAGCTTGCGGCGACACGCGAACGGTCTGCTCTGGCGCTCGTGTTTCTTGCGCAGTTCTGTTAGATGCTTGACAGCGCCGCCAGGTCGTAAGATTCAGATCGCTCCAGTTCCTTGGCCCACGCGCCAATCAGCTTTCCTTCTACCTGGAAGGTGATCGCTTCCGGACCGTCGTGAACCGTAATCTTTAGCATCCGCGTGCTCCGTCACTGAATTAGAAGCAGTTTACAAGCCGATGTTTCTACTAATATTATCAGCCTGTTACAGGCAGTTACGACGGAGCGGCGGCGAAAGGTCGGCGCGCGACGATTATTCCGCTGCCTGCTTTCATCGAGTCGTCCACCGGATGCTCAGGGAACAATCCAAGAAGCATGGTGTCTACATAGACGTGTTCGAGCAATCCCTACTCATTCATGATCCACCGAATAAGTCGTGGACGTTTTTCGTGTCAATAAGTGCGGAGTTACTCGCGGTAAGTCTGGCGATTCCGATTCCGCTTGCGCGGACCGACCACTTACCCGGCTTTCATTGGAAGTCAGTTAGTTTGGGCGCTCCATCCAAGCCTCTGGAACCGGCGCCGGTAATTGCGCACTTGGCAGGCTCCGCGATATACGCAGTTTCCCCGCGCCGGATTTTCATACCGCGGGCCAGTGACTCCTCGCTAAGTACCCGCGGAGCAAGTACGGAATTCGTTTCGATCGACCCGCCAGGAGCGATCGGTCTTAACGAGCCTTCGCGATCGCAAGGTATCGAATTAGAACCGTTCATGGCTATGCCACCCATTGCGCGCCCGCCTCATCCGACGGGTGTCACCGCCGCGCCTTCCGGGCCCCTCCGTGTAGGCGGGGACGTACAAATGGCCAAGCTGGTGAAGAAGGTGATCCCAGAATACCCTCCGTTAGCGAAGACTGCGCGAGTGTCCGGCGTGGTCCGTTTGCTCGGCGTCATCGCGAAAGACGGAACGATTCAGAACCTGCAACTGATCAGTGGTCATCCACTGCTGGCTCGGGCCGCACTGGACGCGGTCAAACAGTGGATCTATCAACCTACATTGCTGAATGGCCAGCCGGTGGAAGTAATTGCGCCCATCGATGTGAATTTTACACTGGGTCAATAGGGCTCGACTTAAGAATACCTCGCCTATGTAAGAAACTAATTACTAAGTAAAGAATACTGAACAAAGCAACAGCCAGCAGCCCGAATTGCCAGGCGTGAAGCCGAAGATAAGGCACGGTGTCTCTGCCGAGGCGCGTACCCAGCCAGGCCAGGAACAAGTAGCGGGGAACTCTCGCCGCAACCATCACTATGGTAAAACTCGCTGGACTCTCTTCCAGCGCGCCCGCTGAGACGATGAAGATCTTCAATGGAAGAGGAAACGGCACAAAAGCGGGCACAAAGACAGTCAGAAGCCCGTACTCGTGAAACCAAGCCCGGAAACGCGCCTCGCGCGGGCTAATGGTGTGACGCTGCAGATATGCCTCGCCTCCTTTTCGCGCGATTAGAAATAGCAGCAAGCATCCGATTAACGAGCCCGCCACGGCGGCCGCCGCGGACCAATAAGCTTGCGTATGATCCACTGCCGCTATGAGGACAATCAACACATCTACGCCACCGATCATGGGGACGCCGGTGTTATCGAGGATCGCCAAAAGAAAAACGCCCGTGGGTCCCCACGAGACCAGTGTTTGAATGAATTTGGCCAGTGGCGCTCCGATCGATCCTTACTTCAGCATCTCGAGCAGCTCAGGTTCGCCGAGCACCGGAATCCCCAGGGTGTTCGCCTTGTCGAGCTTCGAACCAGCGTCGGTGCCAGCCACGACGTAATCGGTCTTCTTGCTCACCGAACCCGTGACCTTCCCGCCGGCCAATTCGATGCGCGCCTTGGCGTCTTCGCGCGCGAGATTGGGAAGAGTTCCTGTGAGTACGAAGGTCTTGCCGGTCAATGCCCCGCTGCTTTTCTTCACAACTGTATGTTCGAACGTGAGGCCGGCCTTTCGAAGCCGTTCCACTAATTCCCGGTTATGACCCTCGTGAAAGAATTGCCGAATACTTTTTGATACCTTCGGCCCCACTTCTTCGGCCTGCTGCAAAGTCTCCTCGTCTGCGTCCTTAATTACATCCAGGCTTCCAAAGCTCTCCGCTAGGATTTGCGCCGTTCTCTCCCCCACGAATGGAATCCCCAGGCCGTTCAGCACGCGCGGCAGCGGTTGCTTCCTGGAGCGGTCGATGTTTTTAATGATCTTTTCGGCTGACTTCTGGCCCATCCGCTCGAGCTCCAGCAATTGCTCGATCGTCAGATCGTAGATGTCAGCAACGCCTTTGACCATCCTTCGCGAAACTAGTTGTTCTACCAGCACATCGCCCATCCCGTCGATATCCATCACACCACGTGCGGCAAAATGCAGGATAGACTGCTGCAGCCGGGCCGGGCAATTGGTATTAATACAGCGGCTGGCGGCTTCCCCTTCCTCGCGCACGATCTCGCCGCCGCAGACCGGGCAGTTCTTCGGCATCCGGAACGGCCGTCTCTCGCTACCCTGGCTGACTACGCGCACAACCTTGGGAATCACGTCTCCGCTGCGCTCCACCAGCACTCGATCCCCGATCTCCACGCTCAGCCGTCCGATTTCGTCTTCATTGTGGAGCGAGGCCCGCGCCACCGTCACTCCGCCGATAATCACCGGCTTCAAAAACGCTACCGGGGTCAGCGCCCCTGTGCGTCCCACGTTCACCTGGATATCTTCGATCGCGGTCTCGGCCTGATGCGCCGCGAACTTGAAGGCGATGGCCCAGCGCGGCGCCTTGGCCGTCCAGCCCAGCGCCTGCTGTTGTCTCACCGAGTCCACCTTCACCACGACACCATCGATCTCGTAGGGAAGTGATTCCCGCTTAGTCTCCCAGTGCCGGTAGAATTCGATCAGATCATCCAATCCGGAGCATCTCTTACGATAGGGATTCACTTTGAAGCCCAGCTTGACCAGCGCCTCCAGCGATTCCCAATGGCTTTCGTAATAAGCACGGCCTTCCACAAATAGGAAATACGCGAAGTATTCGAGTTGGCGAGCGGCCGTCACACTGGGCTCGAGTGCCCGCAGTGCACCCGCCGCGGCATTGCGAGGATTTGCGAACAGAGAGAGTTGCCGCTGCTCCCGCTCCGCATTCAGTTTGTCGAACGACTTCCGCGGCATGATAACTTCACCGCGCGCTTCCAGCGCCGGCAGATCCGTTTTGACTTTCAGCGGCATGGACCGGATGGTGCGCGCATTTTCCGTGACCTCCTCGCCAACCAGCCCGTCGCCGCGCGTTATGGCTTGGGCGAATTGTCCCTTCCGAAAATGGACCGCCATCGATAAGCCATCCAGCTTCAGTTCCGCCACGTATTCAAAAGGCTCCCCCCGCAGGAGATCCCGCACGCGCCGGTCGAATTCGCGCATCTCGTCTTCGTTCAGCGCATTGTCCAGGCTAAGCATCGGAGAGCTGTGCGGCACCTTGACGAATCCCTCGCGCGGCTTTCCGCCAACGCGCTGGCTCGGGGAATCCGGGGTGATTAGTTCAGGATGCTGGGCTTCTAGTCCTTGCAGCCGGCGCATCAGCGCGTCGTATTCGGCGTCGGTAATTTCCGGCAGGTCGAGCACGTAGTACAAGTGCTCGTGGTGGCGCAGCTGGTCGCGCAGCTCTTCGATTTCTTGCGCTTCGTTCGTGGAAGGCATCTCTACTATAATTAGGGTACTATCGAGACCTACCGGAACACCTTTCTCATCTACAATCCTTTCGCACGCGGGCTCCAGCGGAGGAGGCATGCGCTCGATCGCACCATAGGTGTGCTTGCGGCTCGCGGAATTTCTGTCAACGCCCTGTCTACCACTGGCCCCGGCACGGCGGCGGACTTGGCGCGCCGCGCAATCGAACAAGAAGCCGATCTCATCCTGGTCGCCGGAGGCGATGGCACCATCAACGAAGCGGTCAACGGCATGGTCCACTCCGGCGTGCCGCTCGGCATTCTTCCGGCGGGAACCGCTAACGTGCTGGCAAACGAGCTTGGAATCGGCAAAACAATGGAACGCGCGGCGGCGTCTGTCGGCGAATGGGCGCCGGCGCGCGTCGCCGTGGGTCTGATTGACAGAAGTGCCGACGAAGGTCCGCGCCACTTTCTGCTGATGGCGGGCGTGGGTCTGGATGCCGACATTGTCTATCACCTGGCGCTGGGCGTGAAGGCCGCGCTCGGGAAAGCGGCTTATTGGATCGGAGGTTTTGCGAAAGTGGGCCGCCGTCTGCCGGAGTTTACCGTGGAAGTGGAGGGCCGGATATTTCGAGCCGGGTTCGCGCTGGCCAGCCGTGTCCGCAATTACGGCGGCGACCTGGAAATCGCCCTGGGTGCTTCGCTGCTCGACGATCAATTCGAGCTGGTGTTGTTCGAAGGCTCAAATTCGTTCGCCTATCTCAAATACATGTTGGGCGTCGCGGCGCACCGGCACCCGCGCATGCGCGGCATCACGACGCTTCGCACACGGCAGGCGTTGTTTTCGGCGTCCCCCAAGGGCAAGGTCCATTTGCAAGTGGATGGTGAATACGCCGGGTTCGCGCCGGCGCGCGTCGAGATTGTCCCCAACGCGCTGACCTTGCTGGTTCCCCACCAATTCCGAATTCGAGACGCGAAGACTGTCGCCCGCAATCCCGTCGACACCACATGGACAACCTCACCCACACGCTGACCGGTCTGGCGTTGAGCCAAGCCGGTCTGAACCGATGGTATGCCCGGCCCGCCCTGCTGCTCACGCTGGCCGCCAATATTCCGGATATCGATATCGTCACCATTGCGGGTGGCCCGTTCAATTATTTCCAGTATCACCGCGGCATCACGCACTCGGTCGCGATGGCGCCCGTGATGGCGCTGCTTCCGGTGCTTTTTGTTTGCGCACTCAGCCGGACGATGCGTGGTTGGAAAGCGGCCTATGCCCTCTCGATCATCGGCGTCGCCAGCCACCTGTTGCTGGATTGGACTAATACTTATGGAGTCCGTTTCCTCCTGCCGTTCTCCTCACAATGGTTTCGTCTGGATCTCAACAGCCTGACCGATCTCTGGATCTGGGGCGTTCTCATCCTCGCTTTTCTTGGGCCGCTCCTCGCCCGGCTGGTGAGCGCTGAGATTGGAGCCAAGCCCGGCGCTGGACGGGGCCTCGCGCTTTTCGCCCTGGCCGTCATTCCAATTTATGATTTCGGCCGCTTTCTGATCCACCAGCGGGCTCTCGAGACTCTAAACTCACGCGTCTACCAGGGTGGCCCTCCGACCCGTGTGGCTGCTTTCCCGATCTCACCCGGCGATCCCTTCGAGTGGGCCGGTTGGGTGGAACGGCCAGCATTCGTGATGCGCTTTTCCATGAACCTCCTGGCGGAATTCGATCCGACCAATGGCGCCGTCATTTATAAGCCCGAGCCAAGTCCCGTGCTCGATGCCGCGCGCCAGAGTTTCATCGTCCGGAAGTTTCTGGAATTTGCGCAATTTCCGTTATGGCAAGTTACGCCGATGGCCGATCCGCAAGGGGCGCAGCGTGTAGACGTGCGCGATTGGCGATTCCCTTTTACCGCGAGCGCAATAGTGGATAGCTCGAACCGCGTGCTTTCCTCTTCGTTCCATTATTGAGCGCCGTCAGCGCCTACATCCTCTTTATGCCAGGTAATCGAACAAGCTGGTCTTCGGCAACTGCGCACGTGCCTGCAACGCCGCCGTTTCTTGCGTCTGAGATTGTTGCATCTGGGTGATCGCTTGCGCCAGATTGGCATCCTGGATGCCGCTCAACTGCGTCTGCAGTTGGGTTTCATAGTTAGCTCCAGAATTCGTCTCGCTCGTTACGCGATTCTGGACGTTGCCGTAGAAGGCTAGGTGCTGGTTTAAGTAACTGTCTATGGATTGAACATTGGGCATAGCGGCGTCGATGCCGGCCTGATCGTTATTCAACATCGCCAAGCGAAGATTGTTGATCGAGGTGAAGATATTCTGCTGACCGGTTGGATCGTCAAAGATAGTCTGCGCAGTTTCGGCGACCGCAAAAGTCGTGCCATCCGCGCCCTGGATCTGACGGGTTGAAGCCGAGCCTTGATATGCGCTGACCGGGTTGGTTTGAGTGAGGTCTATGCTGTAAGGCTGCGTGTGATCGCTGTTACCGGCGAAGATGTAGCGGCCCCCTACGCTAGTATTCGCCGTGCTCACCAGTTGCTGCATGATTCCCCCCAGCTCGCCCGCGATGTCCTGGCGAGTCGCCGCCGTGGCCGTGCTGGTGTCGCCTTCCGAAGCCAGCGTTTGAACTCGCTCTATCAGCGTTACGGCTGAGCTGAGCGTCGATTCGCCGGTATTCACCTCGGCCGTGGCCTGTCCCAAATTGGTGTCAATCTGCTGAGCTTGAGCCAGCTCGGAACGAGTCTCATACAAGTTGGCGATCTGGCCGGGCGCATCGGAGACGGTATTGATCTTCAAGCCCGTCGTCATCTGATTTTCGGCAGTTTGGGCCCGTTGCTGAATCAGTGCGATGCCATTGAGGAAGCTCAACGCCGAGGGATCAAGAGAGGTAATCATTTGGATAATCCTTTATGCCGCGTTCGGGAGCACATTCATCAGGTCCTGGGTGAGAGTGTCCAGCACAGTCAGCATTTTCGCGTTCGCCTGATAGGCCCGCTGAAAGGCGACTAGGTTTGCGGCTTCCTGGTCGAGCGAAACGCCGGAAGCCTGCTGGCGCAAAGTCTGCGCCTGACTCAATAACGCCTGTTTGGTGGTTTGGTTATCCGTCGCGGTCGATAAATCGCTGCCCACCCGCCCGGCGATATTTCCATAGAATTGCGCGAATGTATAGTTGCTCAGGTTTGCTCCAGTGCCCAGGGTCGCCAGATTGAGCGCGTTGCCGTTTCCACCCGGCGCCCCTGGGAGCGCGGCGGCAATTTGATCCGGCGTCAACGGGTTCACTGCCAATGTCGCGGCCGCTCCAACGCTGGCATTATAAGTGAACAAATCGGTCGCCGGTGACGCGCCGTTTTCGTCAATGCCATGTGACAAGCTAGTGTTCACTTGGTCAGCCACGCCTTGGGCTAGTGTATTGAGGCTTTGGATGTAGCCTGGCAAAACGTTGTTTTTGTCGTCCAGCATCGCGCTTAACTGTCCGCCCGTGATCTGGCTGGTGATATCCGCTCCAGTGCTGCTGAGAACCGCCGTCTTTGGCGTCGAGAAGTCTCCTGAGATAGCGAAGGTTTGTCCGCCAACCACCAAGGGTGTCTGGCCGCCGGCGTACACCGTAACCGTGCCGTCAGGCTGCTGCAGAGCCGTGAAGTTCACCACTTGCGAGAGCTGCTCCAGAGTGGAGTTCAACTGGGCGTCTACTCCGGCGTTTACCCCACCAGAAGGATCCACGCGGTTCTCCCCATTGATCGTGGCCACCTGCCCGTCCAGCTGGTTGATGGTAGCAATCGTGCTGCGGGTCTCCTGGTCAATATTGGTTCCTTGACTTTCCAAACCCGACGCAGTGGCCTGAAAGTTCTGTGCCACGCTCTGCGCCTGGTTAATGACGTTCTGGCGCGAAACAGTGTCGTTCGGATTTACGCTGAGCGTTGAAAAACTCTGAAACAGGCTAGTCATCGCCGGACCGATCCCGGATGTGCTGGAGGTGCTGAAATAGCTCTCCACCGAGGTCAGATCCGAGACCTTCTGTTGGTAATAATTGACATCGGTCTGTTGACTGCGGACCGCCTGCTCAGCGAATGCGTCGCGCGAACTCTGCACCGGGCCGGCGGCCACCCCCCCGGGCAGCCCCACCGTCAGATCGAAGGGCTGCGCTACAAATGTCGCGGTCTGCTTGGCATAGCCCGGCGTGGAAGCATTGACGACGTTGTTCTCCGTCACCGTGAGCGCTTGCTCGACGGCCCTCATCGAATTGGCCGTGTTCATCAGTGCCGTCATCAGACTACCCATGGATCACCGCATTCTTTGTATTGTTTGGAAATAAAGCGCCGGGCTGGCCATTGGCCATGTAGTTGGCAGCTCCGTCGTCCGCCGCGCAGCCCAGCAGCCGTGACCAGCCTTGGTAGAACCTGCCCGCGCCTTGGAGCAACGCATTCACCTGTTGCAATTCTCGCCGGAGGCCGGCGAGTTCCAAGCGTAAAGCCTGTTCGAGGGCCACAGAACGCGGGCCTTGCGACCTCAGGACAGGCTCCAGCCGTTCTAGGGACTCCACCGCAAACAGCAGATCGGCGGAGCCGTTTTCGAGAGCTGCTATTGATGGACGCAGCAACTTCAAACGGAATTTTTGGAGACTGGCTCGGGCCGCCTTGATCTGCCCCAACTCCGCGTTCGTGTTCAACATGGCCCACTCATTAGAGGTAGTTCGCTCCGCCGACCTGCAGGCTGTGGCGAATGATGCTATCGCTCACCGCCCCCGCGTCCACTTGGTACCGGCCACTCAATACCGCTGCGCCCAAAGAGGAGAGCTTGGTGAAATGCGCCGCGGAATCACCCAGTGTCGCCGTGAGGTTCGCGCTGAGATTCGAGAGCTGAACTCGATCCCCTCCCAACGAAGGTCCTGCGGGACCCGTGCTGCTACCCCTATCGCTGGCCGGCGCCGCTGCGCTAGAAGACTCCAATCCGGCGAGTGGTGTGCCTTCAGAACTGTTGATTTTCATTGCCCCGAGTCATCGATGATTTGCTGCTCATCGCCTTCCTTCAATTGCCTTATCGAACGCTCGGGAGGTGGATCGTAGGGACTAAGGTGTCAATTGAGGAGAGGTATCCTTCACTGGTTTCGAGAGGATACAGGCTTGCCGAAGTCTCGCTTCAGCGTTGCGCCTGCGCCGGAATTCGCAGCCACCGGTCCAGAAAACTTCGGCTTCCGGTTTCCTGATCCGGCCCCGCGGGTTGCGGATTCATCTTGCGATCGAAGTGCATAAGCAATTCGACTTCATCGTAGCCGATCGCCGCGGCATACTGGCGCAGATAGCTGGTGCTGAAGATGCCCCCGGGAAGCTTCCCAAACTCCTCAGTTTCAATGGCGCGGAGAAACCGCATGCTGATCTTTGGTCCGATCAGCAATCTGCTCCAGCGTTACGTCCGCTTTCTTACGGAATCTGGAAAGATCCAGGGGGTAAACAGGGGCAGGAGCGGGGGGCACAGGTGTGCCGGGCTTTTTCGAGGGCATGGCGTCCTTAAAAAGAGTAGTAACAGTACTAAAAGCTGTAAGGGTCTATGATAACCCATCTGTCAACAACATACGAGAGTGAAAATACCTTAACTTGCCCGGTAATTTCCCTAAGTATCAGGCCTCGGTTCTTATGATTGGAAGTAGAGCTACTATGGATGGCGCTCCGCCGTGGCGTCAACAACCTCAAAACAACCGTTGTTTTCGCTGCTGGGTTCGTTTTCACAGGACCAAATCGGACCGGGCTCCCGTATCATAAGAAGTAGAGATCCTAGGGAGGCTGTTCATGCGTTCACTCGGGCTGTCTTTGTGCTCCGTTGCCTTGGCTGCGGCAGCTACCACCCCGCAACCCACTTTCTACAAGGATGTGTTGCCAGTATTACAGAAAAATTGCCAGACCTGCCACCGGCCCGGCGAAGCGGCTCCAATGGCGTTCCTGAGTTATGACGAGACCCGTCCGTGGGCCAAAGCCATCAAGACCGCGGTCGTGACCAAGAAGATGCCACCCTGGTACGCCGATCCGCATTACGGCAAATTTTCCAATGACCGGTCGCTGGCACAGGCGGACATGGACACACTGGTCGCCTGGGTCGATAGCGGAGCCAAAGCAGGCAATCCCAAAGATGCTCCCCAACCAACCGATTGGGTAGAAGGCTGGCGGATCGGAAAGCCCGACATGGTTCTGAGCATGCCGGTAGCATTCAACGTTCCGGCCTCCGGCACTATCGATTACCAGTACATTATCGTCCCGACGGGTTTCACCGAAGATAAGTACGTGCAGATGGCCGAAGCCCGGCCCGGCGACCGCACGGCCGTGCATCACATTATTGCTTTCATCCGCGAGCCGGGTAATCCGTGGCTGAAGGATGCCAAGATCGGCGTGCCTTTTGTTCCCAAAGAGCAAGAACGGCAAGCGGATGGAAAGGGTACCGACGGAAAGGGCAATGGACAAAAACGCGAAGGTGGTGGTGGACTCGGCTTCGGCGGCGACTTCCTGGCGGGTTATGCGCCCGGTACGCTTCCTGATGTATTGAAGCCCGGTCAAGCCAAGCTCGTGAAGGCCGGTTCCGATATCGTGCTCCAAATGCACTACACGGCCAACGGTAAAGCCAGCACCGATATCTCCAGAGTGGGGCTCGTTTTCGCAACCGAGAAACCGACCGAGCGCGTGCTGACGCTGGCCGCGGCCAACCCGCAATTCGCGATTCCCCCGGGCGATTCAGACTACCGCGTGGACGCCAAGATCACTCTTCAGGACGACTCGACATTAATCGACCTGCTCCCGCACATGCACTTCCGCGGCAAGGATTTCGAGTATCGCGTGACCTATCCGAGCGGCGAAAAGGAAACGCTGCTCAACGTGCCCAACTACGATTTCAATTGGCAGCTTACTTACGAATTGGCGAAACCGAAGTTGTTGCCCAAGGGCACCGTGATCGAGTGCACAGCGCACTTCGATAACTCGGTGAACAACAAATACAATCCCGATGCGACCAAAGAAGTGCATTGGGGCGAGCAGACCTGGGAAGAAATGATGATCGGTTTCTTCGACGTGTCGGTTCCCATGGACAAGACGGCCATGGATCTGATGCGGCCTAAGAACCAACCGAAACCGGCCGCGACTGGTGGACCAGGCTTCTAGCCGGAACACAAAATAAGCGGAGATCGACAATGAAAATCAAAGGCGCCGTACTCACACTAGCAGTGTCGGCTGTGGCCGTAGCTGCTCGCAATTCCAGCAGCGTCACGTATTACAAGGACGTCGCTCCGATAGTTCAGAACCGGTGCCAGGAATGCCACCGGCCCGGTGAAGTAGCTCCCATGAGCTTCATGACCTACGATCAGGTTCGCCCGTGGGCCAAAGCCATGAAGATCGCGGTCCTGACCAAGAAGATGCCGCCTTGGTCGGCCGATCCGCACTATGGCAAGTTCTCCAATGACCGGTCTCTGTCGCAGACTGAAATGGATACGCTGGTCGCGTGGGTGGACGCCGGCTCTCCAGCCGGTAATCCCAAGGACGCGCCAAAACCGCGCGAGTACACCGAAGGCTGGCAGATCGGAAAGCCGGATGTGGTGTACGAGTTGCCGACGCCCATCGATGTGCCCGCGTCCGGGATCGTCGACTACACTTACGTCGTCATCCCCACCAACTTCACCGAAGACAAATGGGTGCAGTTCGCCGAAGTCCGTCCGGATGCCCGCTCGGCCGTGCATCACGTGCTTGCGTTTCTGCGGCCGCCGGGAAATAACTTCATGAAGGATGCTCAGCCCGGCGTGCCGTATATTCCGCGCCGTCCCGCGAGCGAGGGGCGCCAGGGCGGCCAACGCGGTCAAGGCGGCAATATTCAGGATCAAATCCCGGGCGAAATGCTGGTTGGCTACGCACCTGGTCTGCCCCCTGCGCAGTGCAAGCCGGGCGAAGCGAAGCTGATCAAAGCCGGCTCCGACATCGTTTTGCAGCTGCATTACACGCCCAACGGAAAAGCGGTTACGGACCGAACGAAGTTCGGCCTGATCTTCGCCAAAGAGCAGCCCCAGAAGCGCGTCATGAGCATGATGGCGATGAACTATTTCATCAAGATTCCGGCGGGCGATCCCAACTATGAGGCGCACTCCCTGGCCACACTGCAGCAGGACGTCAACCTGGTGAGCCTGCTGCCGCACATGCATCTGCGCGGGAAAGATTTTATCTACAAGGCCGTCTATCCGTCCGGCGAAACCCAGGTTCTTCTGAGCGTGCCGAAATACGATTTCAGTTGGCAAATCCAGTATGCGTTGGAGCAAGAGCTGCTGCTGCCCAAAGGCACGCGCATCGAATGCACGGCGCACTACGACAATTCCGCCAATAATCCTTCCAATCCCGACCCGACCAAGGAAGTGCGTTGGGGCGATCAGACCTTTGAGGAAATGATGGTCGGATTTTTCGACGTCTCCTTCGACGCCCACTCCGACCCGTCGGCATTACAGCGGCCGGCAGGAAGGTCCGATTAACAACATGAACCGCGCCAACTCATTCTCGCTTCTGTTTGCATCGGCCGCGGTGTGCGCATGGCCCGCGACCGCGCCGCAGGCCACCTTCCATAAGGATGTTGAGCCGATCCTGCAGCAGCACTGCCAGGAATGCCACCGGGCGGGTGAGATCGCACCGTTCGCGCTCATGTCCTACAACGACGCGCGTCCCTGGGCCAAGGCCATCAAGGAAGACGTCGTCACCAAAAAGATGCCGCCCTGGTTCGCCGATCCACAGGTCGGCCACTTCTCAGACGACCGCTCGCTGAGCCAGCGGGAGATCGATACCCTGGTCGCCTGGGTGGATGCCGGAGCCAAGGAAGGCGACTCCAAAGACGCACCCAAGCCGCGCACTTTCACCGACGGCTGGAACATTCCCAAGCCCGATCTCGTGCTGGACATGAACACGTTCCACATCCCCGCCACAGGCGACATCCAGTATCAATATGTTGTGCTGCCCACCAAGTTCACCGAAGACCAGTGGATTCAGGCTGCCGAGGCGCGTCCGAGCGACCGCACCGTCGTCCATCACGTGGTCATCTTCGTTCGCGATCCGCAGTCGAAGTGGCTGCGTGAAGCCCAGCCTGGCGTTCCGTACACTCCTCCTGGCAACGGGAAAGACTTCAACAACACATCCGGCGGCGGTAACGATATTCTCATGATCTACACACCGGGGAAAATCCCCGAGATGTGGCGGCCCGGGTTAGGTAAGATGATCAAGGCGGGCTCCGACTTAGTGCTGCAGATCCACTACACGACCACCGGTAAAGAGACGACGGATCACACCAAAGTCGGCATGGTGTTCGCCAAAGAGAAACCGACCGAGCGCGCCATCACCATCGGCGGCAACAATCTCGGTTTCAAGATTCCTCCCGGCGATCCGAATTATCGTGTCGATGCGAAGAATGTCTTCCCCAATGGGGCGACCATCCTGAACTTCTTCCCGCACATGCACCTGCGTGGGAAATCGTTCGAATATCGCATCGTCTATCCGGACGGAAAGACCGAAACCCTGCTGCGCGTACCCAAATACGACTTCTTCTGGCAGCTCGACTATAAGCTGGCCGAGCCCCTGACGATTCCTCCTGGAGCGCGCATCGAGTGTACCGGCTGGTACGACAACTCGCCCAACAACCCGAAGAATCCAGACCCCACCGCCACCGTTCGTTTCGGAGAGCAAAGCTCGGAAGAAATGATGATCGGTTTTTACGACATCGTGATCCCGGCCGACATGACTTTGCGCGATCTATTCACGCCCAAGAAAACGGAGGGCGCGACCAGCGGAAGCGGTCAGTGAAGACTGTTGTCTCTAAGCCAGCCATAACCCTCCTCCTCGTGGGCGCCGGTCTCCTATTGAGCGCCCACGATGTTATTTCCACCAAGATTACCTGGTCGCGCGAAATCTCCCGCATCGTATACAAGCGCTGTGCCTCTTGCCATCGTGAAGGCGGCTCGGCATTTTCGCTCATGACCTATCAGGAGGCCCGCCCTTGGGCCAAAGCAATCAAGGAAGAAGTTCTTGAGCGCCGGATGCCTCCCTTCAGCGCCATCAAAGGCTTTGGAGAACTCCGCAATGACCGTGCGATCACGCAGGAGGAACTGCATCTCATAGCTGACTGGGTGGAGGGCGGATCTCCGGAAGGCGAACCGTCGTTGATGCCCAAGGTCCCCGACTTCAGTGCGCCTGCCGATCCAGCCGACAAGCCGCCCAAGACCGGCGCTGAAGTGGTCGTCGACGGCCGTCTGGAGCTCACGCATCCCGAGACATTCGTAGGCGCGCGCGCCAAGTCGCTGGCCGAGGGGGCGTCCGTTAAAGCGATCGCCCAGCTTCCCGATGGCGCCATCGAACAGCTCATCTGGATTTACGACTACAAACCCAAATTCGATCAAACTTACTACTTCAGCAAGCCGCTCAGCTTCCCAGCCGGGACCAAGATCGAAACCTATCCCGCCGGCGGGAGCCTGGCGCTGTTGACCAAGAAGTAACCACGCTAGAGCGGTGGCCTCGGCGCGGCTGGTCTTTGATGCTACTGAAGATGCCTAATCGAAAATCTACACCGAGTTCCGGGAATGTCTTTGCTGATCTGAACCTTCCACTGGCAGATGATCTGCTGGCGAAAGCTGAGTTGGCCGCCAAAATCGTCGCGGAGATCCAGCGGCAGCGGATGACTCAGACCCAGGCGGCCGCAATTCTTGGAATAGACCAGCCCAAGTTTTCAACCCTCAGGCAGGAAAAGCTGTCCGGATTTTCCATAGAACGCTTGATGCGTTTCCTGGTTTACTCGGCCGTGACGTCGAAATCACGGTCAAGGTACAGCCGAAGTCGCGGGCGATCGCCAAGCTACGTGTTGCTTAGTCTCTGGACGAATTGCTTTCCAACGCTAGGGCCGCCAAAGCGTCCCGCAGGATGCGGCCGTCTATGAACTTGTAGCGTGCTTCAGAAGCCTCGGTGGCTTGCGGACCCATTCGCCTTCTGATCACGGCCGAATTCGAGACCGCAGCGCGCACTACCTCGGTCGAGGAATATACTTCTGAACCGGCGCTGGGTTTGCGATCGAATAGCTGAAGAGCATCGCACACATCCAAGAACCGCATCCGAACTCTTTGGCCGTATATGTTGACGAACGTCGTCTGCCTACAATAGGAGCGCGCTTCCTTGATCGCCTGCGTGATCGCATCATCGATGCTGATCGCTTGAAACAAGACGATTCGATCTTCAATGAGGGTCGACTCGGGATCAAAGTGTCTGTCAAGCGATTTCGGCTTACCTTCTGCAGCGAGTCGATACAGCGTTCGTACACCATACCAAGCCTTCCTCGGTCGCATGTGCCCGATCATAACAGAGTGGCACAATAATACAAGAATACAAGCCAATGACGGTATTCGCCGACCGCCTCATCCACTCCATCCGCGCCAAGGGAAACCCCTGCGTGGTTGGTCTGGACCCGCGCATGGACCTGATGCCCGCCTTCATCAAGTCGGGACGCGGTGAACCTACGCGCGAGGTGATCCGTTCCATCATCACCGATTTTCACGAATTGGTCATCGACGCGGTCGCCGATCTGATTCCCGCCGTCAAGCCGCAGCTCGCGTTTTTCGAGCAATATGGATCGGCCGGAGTCGAAGCTTTCGAGAATACGGTCGCGTTCGCCAGGCAGCGTGGCCTGCTGGTCATCGCCGACGGCAAGCGCAACGATATCTCGTCCACCGCCGAAGCCTACGCCGCGGCATTTCTCGGAGAAGCCGACATCCTTGGCCATAAGCAGAAGGTCTTCGACGCCGACGCCGCCACCGTGACTCCTTACCTCGGCCGCGATAGCCTGCTGCCGTTTGTCGACGCCTGCGCCCAGTACGGCAAAGGACTGTTCGTCGTTCTGAAAACTTCCAACCCCGGCTCGCGCGATTTTCAGGACCAGCCGGTCGCGGCTACCGGACGCCCGCTGTATGAGTCGATCGCCGCCACGGTGGACGACCTCGGGCGTGCGCTCATCGGCGAATCAGGCTACAGCTCCATCGGCGCGGTCATCGGGGCAACTTTTCCCGAAGACGGCCGCAAATTGCGCGCCCTGATGCCTCAGGCGCTCATCCTGGTTCCCGGCTATGGTGCGCAAGGCGGCAGTGCGGAGAGCGCCGCGGCATGTTTCAACGATGACGGGCTGGGAGCGGTGGTGAGTTCGTCGCGAGGCATCACCTACAAGTACTCCTCACCCGATTTGCCTTGCCATTCCTTTGTGGCAGCCGTACGCGAAAACACGCTGCGGATGATCGAAGACATCACAAGTGCGCTAAAAACCTCCTAGCGGCTTTTGATATTCTTGAAAGCCGGAGGTTTTATGTCTTTTTCCAATCGCCTCGTGATGGCGGCGCTTTTTTCCGCTGTCCTCGTTTCCGGTCAGAACAATAACAACTCTTTCACGCCCCGCTGGTGGGCCAAATACCAGACGCTCCTGCAGAACGGCGCCGGCGGCGCGGCGGGCATAATAGACTCCGCGCCCGTGGTCGGAACCAACGTTGACGTCTCGAATGAGTGCGGTCCACAGAGCGAGACCTTCATCACGCTGAACACCCGGAATGCGAACTCGATCGCTGGTGGCTCGAATGAAATCTTCCGGGATCCGATGCGCGGCTATTCGTCCTCGGATGGTGGGACCACCTGGACCGGCGTCGATCTTCCGCTTCCCCCCGCGATCGGGACCAACGGAACCGACTTCGGTTCCGATCCCAGTCTGGCGTTCGATACGCGAGGGAACGTATTCTACAGTTACATCGTCGTGTTCTTCGGACACGGCCATGGGATTAACGGCACCGAGCTGGCCGTGGCCCGCTCCACTGACGGCGGGAAAACTTATCCGTCCGCCAATTTCTTTTCCTTCTCCAGCGGCACGGATCATTTCAACGACAAGCCGATGATCGCCGCCGATACGAACCTAAACAGCGGCTTTCGCGATAATATTTATCTGACATGGGACGCAGCCAGCGGCGGATCGACCAGCGGTGGCATCCGTTTCGCTCGCTCCACTAATCACGGCGCCAGCTTTTCGATCGCGCGCATCGATAATCCGAATGGCCCAGGTAAGTCCATCGCGGCCCAGCCCTTTGTCGGCCCCAAGGGGGAAGTCTACGCCGCCTGGAACGATATCGCGGCCAATACCATCGCGTTTAATCGGTCCTTCGATGGCGGCGTGACGTTTGGCGCTCCCAGCGTCATCGCTAGCAAGTCGATCTCGTTTGACATCGCAATACCGGCCATCTCCTTCCGGGGCGCGCTGGTCTATCCCACCTGCGACGTGGACCGGTCTAGCGGCGCTCACCACGGACGTCTGTACTGCGCTTGGATGGATTTTGCTCCCAATGGCGTGAACACTGACATTTTTAGCGCTTTTTCTGACGATCGCGGCTCTTCCTGGTCGTCGCCCCTGCATGTCACTGATAGCCTGACCGGCTCAGTCGACCGTTTCTATCCCTGGCTCTCCGTCGACGCGGTGACCGGCGAAGTCAACGTGGCGTTCTACGATACGCGGAACGATACCACGGGGATGCGCTTCATCACCGATTATTACTTCACTCGCTCCGGCGATGGAACCAACTGGCTTTCTCCGAATTCGCGCATAACCACTGCCAGTTCCAATGAGCACGATTGCAACGGTGTGTTTCCTTGCAGCGCCATCGACTATGGCAATCAGTACGGCGACTATGAAGGCCTGGTTTCGTTCAACGGGCTTTCGCACGCCATCTGGACCGACAGCCGCGATCAGTTGAACTTCGCCCCCGGCTGCCGAACTAACCTCGCCATGGAAGAAGTCTTCACGGCCACAATTCACTAGTTATGAGCGACCAGCCGCGCAACGCCGGTAATCAGAAGACGACTATAGCTCCCACGCTCTCGGTTCGAAATGGAGCGAGGGCAATCTCGTTTTACAAGGCCGCGTTCGACGCTCGTGAATTGTTCCGCATCGACGCCGAGAGTGATGCGGTAGTCGCCCGGCTGGGCGTTGCGGACGCGGAATTTTGGGTTGCGGACGAGTCGCCGGAGCACTCGAACTTCAGTCCGGAGTCTCTCGGCGGTAGCTCTGTGCGCATGGTGATGACGGTGGAAGACCCGGATGCCGCCTTCGAGCGAGCCGTCGCAGCGGGAGCCATCGTTATCTGGCCCGTCAGCAACCAATACGGTTGGCGCCTCGGACGAATTGTCGATCCGTTCGGGCATCATTGGGAAATCGGTAAACCGCTGGCCAATGGCTCTTGAGTTTGTTTGGTCTACTTCTGTCTCCTGCCTCCTGCCTTCTGGCTTCTGACTTCTGTCTCCTTCCGTGCGGTACCCTGAAGGAAACGCCGAGGTCCACCATGAATAAACTCGCGATCGCACTACTGGTGAGTTCCGTTCCCCTGTTCTGCGCCGATGAAGCTCTTCCGAAGGCGGAAACCCTTCTGGACCGGTCGATCGAGGTCACCGGCGGCAAGGCCGCGTTCGAAAAGCGTCACAACGAAGTCATGCATGGCTCCATGGAATTCACCGGGCGAGGCATCAAGGGAACCATGACCGTCTATCAGGCCGAGCCAGATAAGAACCTCGCCGTCATCGAAATAGAAGGCATCGGAAAGATCGAATCCGGCAGCAACGGTGATGTTGCGTGGGAAAATTCCGCTTTGCAGGGGCCTCGCATCAAGCAAGGCGACGAGAAGGCCGGCTCTCTTCGCGACGGCACGTTCAACGCGGCGCTGAAATGGCGAGCGCTCTATACCAAGGCCGAGACCGCCGGCGTCGAAACCGTGGAAGGTCACGAGTGCTATAAGGTAGTGCTCACTCCCAAAGATGGTAAGCCGACCAACGAATTCTTCGACAAGAAATCCGGACTTCTGATCAAGACCACCGTCACTCGCAGCACGCCTATGGGAGAGATCACGGCCGAAGTCGTCGCCGACGACTATCGCAAAGAGGGCGACATCATCGTCCCGCATAAGATGATCAATCGCGCCGCCGGCCAGGAGTTCCTGATCGTGGTCGAAAAGATGGAAGTCAATGTCGATCTGCCGAAGGATCGCTTCGACCTGCCGCCGGACATCCAGGGCATTTTGAAGAAAGCGCCTCAAGCCGCGGCGATGCCCGCCCCCGCGCAAGCGCCCGTAGCGTCCAGCAGCGGCAGTGGCGGCAAGTTAAGCATCTACATGGCCGGCAAGCCCATGGCGTCCGAAACTTATACGGTCGACAAATCAAACGGGAAGATCGAAGTGAGCGGCTCTGGCAACGCCACCATGGGCACGATGAAGATCGATATCGAGCAGTTCAAGGTGGTCACCGATGACAAGTATCAGCCGCTCGAAGCCCGCGCTAAAGCCAAGCTCGGCCAGATTCCGATGAATGTGAAGACCACCTTCGCCGAGGGGAAGGCGAGCAGCGAAATCGACAACGGGCAGGGCCCGAAGACCCGGGAAGACAGCGTGTCGGCGGGTGCGATTGTCGTTAATGCCAACCTGCCGCTCTATCCCTGGAGCTTTCTGGCCATGCGGGCTGATCTGAAAAATCAAGACCCGCAGCAGTTTCCGGTGTACGTGCTCGGTCAGGCCGAGGTTCAAGCTACCGTCGTCTTCAAAGGCCGCGAGCCGGTTGAGTTCGCCAACAAGACCGCCGACCTGAATCACATTACAATGAACACGAAGACGCCGCAAGGCCAGGCCATTAGCATGGATCTCTGGGTGGACGACAGCCGCAAAGTGATCAAGATCGCAGTTCCTTCTATGGGCGTGGAGGCCTATCAGGACGGCTTCGAGCGTAAGGCGCCGCCGGAGGCCCCGGCCAACGATTCGAAAGGTGGCGATAAGCCGCCCAGACAGTAGTTCGAAAATTGGAAGGCCTCGAGAGTGCAAAGTCTGACGAATGCCGGTGTGCTCGTAACGGGTGCGGGACGAGGCGTCGGTAAGAGGCTGGCGATCGGCTTTGCCACCGCCGGTAGTCGTGTGGGCCTGCTGGCTCGCAGTAAGGCTGAACTCGATCTCGCGCATCTGGAAATCGAGCATGCCGGAGGTAACGCCCTTCGCATCCGCGCCGATGTCACCGATTTTGAGCAAGTCACCGCGGCGGTGGACCGCATGCGTGTACACTACGGCGGCGTACACGTTCTGATTTGTGCGGCGGCCATCCAGGGACCCATCGGTCCGCTGGTGGAACAATCGGCCAAGGCCTGGGCCGAAACCATCCAGACCAATCTCATCGGCGTGATGAACGCATGCAAGGCGGTGCTGCCGCACATGATCGAGCAGCGCTCGGGCAAGATCATCGTCCTAAGTGGCTCAGGCGCAACCGCGGCACGCCCTAATCTCTCCGCTTACGCCTCCGCCAAGGCCGGGCTGGTGCGCTTCGTCGAAACCGTGGCCGAGGAAATTCGCGATCATAATGTCCAGATCAACTGCATGGGGCCGGGCGGCGCTTATACGCACATGACCGACGAGATTCTGCGCGCCGGTGATAAAGCTGGATGGAAGGAGACTGAGGAGGCTCTCGAAGTCCGCCAAACCGGCGGTGTCGCGCCCGACAAGCAGATTCAGCTCGCATTGTTTCTCGCCTCAGAGCAGTCCAACCACATCAGCGGCAAATTGATACAGGTCTCCGACGATTGGAAAAAGCTCAAAGACGCGAATCTTCATCCCGAGATCTATACTCTTCGGCGGGTTCAAAAGATGTGAAACGGGGAGTGGGAGTTTGACGAAGACCTTCACCTTCAAAGTCGTTGTGGAGCCAGATGAGGATCGCTGGCACGCTTATTGCCCAGCCCTGAAAAGGCAGGGTGCATCTACCTGGGGGCACACTCTCGAGGAGGCGCTGAAGCATATCGACGAAGTGGTTCAACTCGTTGTGGAAAGTATGGTCGAGCATGGTGATAAGCTGCCCGAAGAAACCACGGACGAAGTTCAGATCTGAAACTCATCCGGTAATCAGGAGCCCTCGAATTCTGTATCCTGTAGTCATGTACCGGCTCGCGATCTCCCTCATTCTCTGCGCGGCTTTGTCGCTCACGCTATCCGCCCAGCCCAAGAAAAAGAAAATTCTCGCCATCGGCGCGGTCGCCGGCTACCAGCACGATTCGGTTTCGCATTCGCTCGCCACCATCGAACAGATCGGCCGCCGGTCCGGTGTCTACGACACCTACATCCGGACCGACACGCAGCTGATCACCAAACAGAAGCTGGCCGCCGGAAACGCCAAGAACATCGACTATTTCGACGCCGTGGTTTTCTACACTACCGGCGAACTGGACATGACTCCGCAGCAGAAGAAGGATCTTCTAGCATTTGTCCACGATGATGGAAAAGGCTTCATCGGAGTCCATAGCGCGACGGACACCTTCTATGAATGGCCCGAATACGGCGAAATGACCGGCGGCTACTTCAAAGACCATCCCTGGGGCGTCTTCGAAGCGCCCGTGATCGTGGAAGATCCCAATTTTCCCGGCATGCAGGACTTTCCACGACAGTTCGTCTTCAACGACGAGATGTATCAGGAGCGCAACTTCTCCCGCGACAAGACTCATGTCATCGCGCGCCTGGATGCCTCCAAGCTCGATCTCAGCAATCCTAAGGTGCTGCCCGAACATCGCGCCGACAAGGATTTCCCGATCATCTGGGCGAAGATGTACGGCAAAGGGCGCGTCTACTACAACACGCTAGGCCATCGCGAAGAGACCTGGGACCGGCCCGACGTGCAAAAGATGTACCTGGAAGCAATCAAATGGGCGCTCGGGATGACTAACGCCGATGTGACGCCGCATCCGATGCCAACGGCAACTCGCTAACGCCCGTCTCCTGCCGCTTCAACTGCCCGCACGCAGCAAAAATATCGCGCCCGCGCGGCTTGCGCACAAAACACGGCATCGATCGCCTGATAATCGCCTGGAACGCCTGCACCCGCTCCGCATCCGGGGTCTCAAACTGAATCCCCGGCCCCGGATTCAGTGCGATCAGGTTTACCTTCGCGTCCAAATGAGCCAGCAGCTTCACCACGCGGCGCGCGTCGGCATCGGTGTCGTTCACGCCCTTGAGCAGCACGTATTCGAAGGTCAGCTTCTCCCACGTCCGCAGCGGATAACCCCTGCAGGCCGCTAGAAGATCCTTCAGCGAATACTTGCGCGTGATCGGCATCAGCTCGCGACGCTGCTCTTCGGTCGATGCATTGAGCGAGATCGCCAGCTTGGGTCGAACCGGTTCGCGCCCCAGTTCGATGATCTTCGGAATGATGCCCGCCGTCGACAGCGTAATCCGGCGCGGCGAAAGTCCGATGCCCTTCGGATCGGTCAGCAGCCTGGTGGCTTTAATCACGTTCGGCAGGTTCAGCAACGGCTCACCCATCCCCATCATCACGATGTTGAGGCGTCCGCTCTCAGTCGCCAGTTGATGCGTCCGCATCACGAACAGCACTTGCCCCACAATCTCGCCCGCCGTAAGATTCCGCTCCAGCCCCATCTGCGCCGTCAGGCAAAACTGGCAATTCACCGGACAACCGACCTGACTCGAAATGCAGATGGTGTCCCGGCCCTCCTCCGGCATCAGAACCGTCTCCACCGTCCGTTGGTCCTCCAAACCGAGCAAATATCGCCGCGTCCCATCGCTCGAATGGAACTCCGTAACCAGCCTCGGCAGACCTATCGCAAGACGAGAAGACAATTCTTTTCTTAGATTTACAGGAAGGGTGGTGACGTCATTCAGATCGGGCACCCGTTGCCGGTAGACGGCGTCATAAACCTGCTGGGCGCGAAACGCCGGCTGGCCCGCTCCCAAGGCCACTTGAAGATCCGGAAGTTCAAGTCCTACAATAGGTTGCACTACTTTTCACTATATCACGCACCTTCCCTGTAAGAGCGATAAAATAGAACTAGTGGCCACCATAATCGAGATCGCACCGCGCAAAATCCCCGATATCGACAGCACAACGTTGCCAAACGGCGTGCGCGTGATCACCGAACACATGGCCCACGTCCGATCTGTTTCGCTGGGCATCTGGATCGGTACCGGCTCCCGCTGCGAGACCCCGGAGGAAAACGGGCTCTCCCATTTCATCGAACACATGGTGTTCAAGGGAACCACTCATCGGTCGGCCGAAGACATCGCCCGTTCGGTGGATTCGATCGGCGGCGGATTAGACGCGTTCACCGCCAAGGAGATGGTCAGCTACAACACTAAAGTTCTCGACGAACATCTTCCTCTGGCCTTCGACGTTCTCGCGGACATGGTCTTGAATCCGCTGTTCCGCGACGACGATATCGAAAAGGAAAAGGGCGTCATTCTCGAAGAGCTGAAGATGGAGGTCGATAATCCCGAGTACCTCCTGCACGAAATCTTCTCGAGCAATTTCTGGAAAGATCATCCGCTTGGCAAACCGATCCTCGGCACCAAGGAAACGGTGAAGAAATTCGATCGCGAGAGGATTCAGGATTATTACCGCCGCTATTATTCGCCGTCGAATATCCTGATCACCGCCGCCGGCAACCTGAACCATGACCGCTTGGTGGAGCTGGCACGAGAGCACTTCCAGGACCTGCGAGTAAATGGCCACCCTTCTCCCGGCCATCCGCCGGTGCCGCACTCGCGTTTGGTGTTCCGGAACAAGACATCGCTCGAACAGACTCATCTTTATCTGGGCGTCCCGGCTTATCCGTTTCCTCACGAATTGCGCTTTGCCTGTTACGCCTTGAACACCGTGCTCGGCGGCGGCATGAGCTCGCGCCTCTTTCAGAACATCCGCGAGAAGCAGGGTCTGGCATATGCGGTTTACTCCGAGCTCGGTATGTACCGCGACACCGGATGCCTGGCTATCTACGCAGGAACGTCGGTGGAATCCGTCCGCCAGGTGATCGACTGCATTGTGAAGGAATTCCGCGAGCTCAAAGAGCATCTGGTGCCGGACGAGGAGTTGCGGCGAGCCAAAGATCACCTGAAAGGCTCGTTCATGCTGGGACTCGAATCCACCTCCAGCCGTATGGGCAATCTGGCGCGCCAGGAGTTGTACTTTAAACACTTTTTTACTCTCGACGAAATGCTTCAAAGCATCGAAAATGTCACCGCCGAGCAGATTCAGCACATCGCACAGGAGTTTTTCAATCCCAAGAACATCGCACTCGCGGTGCTGGGCAACCTGGGTGAATTTCGTGTCAAGCGTGAGGACCTCGCCTGCTAAGAAATAAATGCCGCGTAGCGCACGCACTCCTGCGTGCCGCGTCTGCACTCGTGCTGACGCTAGGGTTCTCATTCGCCCTCGACCTCAACAAGCTAACGCCCCAAGGCTACGTCAGCGATTTCGCCCATGTGCTGGACGGTACTTCTCGCGCGCCCCTGGAAACCTACTGCGGCCGCGTCGAGCAAGTCACCGGCGTTCAAATCGCCATCGTCACCATCGATACGCTGGACGGCGAACCGATCGAGGACGTCACCAACACGCTCTATCGCAAATGGGGTGTGGGCAAGAAGGGCAAGGACGAAGGGATCATGCTGCTGCTGGCGATCAAGGACCACCGCGATCGCCTCGAAATCGGCTATGGCCTGGAGCCGCTCCTACCCGACGGATTCGACGGAAGCGTGCTGCGCGAAGCCCGTCCGTTGTTGCGCCAGAATGCCTATGGCCCGGCGCTGTTTGCCGCCGCCCAGGAGATGGGCAGCCGGATCGCCGCCGCGAAAGGCGTCACGTTGGATGTCAGCCTGCGGCCGCAACGCCGCGCTGTCGGACGACGGCCCGGTATCCCCTGGCCATTTATCGTCATAGGGATCATCGTCTTGCTAGTGCTGATGCGCCACGGGGGCGGTGGTGGTGGTTTCTTAACCGGCATGATTCTCGGTAACCTATTAGGGCGCGGCGGTGGAGGAGGCGGATGGGGCGGCGGTGGATTCGGCGGTTATGATTCGGGCGGCGGTGGTGGTGGCGGAGGCTTTGGCGGTTTTGGAGGAGGCGACTCGGGTGGCGGCGGCGCCTCGAGTGACTGGTAAACATGGAACAAAAGCTCCAGGAATTAGTCGATCGTCTGCGCAAGGCCGAGCGTGACCGGCTGGTGTCCGTCATCCTGTACGGTTCAGCGGCCTCCGGCAATCATCACGGCGAGTTTTCCGATCTGAATGTCCTGTGCGTGCTGACGCGCGTGACGCCTGCGGAACTGGCCGACGCGGAGCCCATCTTTAAGTGGTGGCGCGCTCAGGGAAATCCATCGCCGCTGCTTTTGAGCGAAGAAGAGGTTCAACACTCGACCGACTGTTTTCCCATCGAATTTCACGATATCGAGGAGCGCCGCCGCGTCCTGTTTGGTCGCGATGTCGTCGAGAACCTGGTCATCGACAAGATCTTCTACCGCGCGCAGGTCGAGATGGAATTGCGCACCAAGCTCCTGCGATTGCGGCAGAAGGCCGGCAGCGTACTTTCCGACAAGCAGGCGCTGCTACGGCTGATGATCGATTCAGTTCCAAATTTTCTGGTGCTCTCCCGGCATGCCCTGCTCGTTTCCGGTCTGCCGGCCGGTCACCAAAAGCGCGAAATCGCGCGCGAGCTCAAGAGTATCGGAGTTGATCCGCTTCCGTTTGATACACTGCTGGACTTGCGCGAGCAAAAAAAGAAAGCCGGCGAAGTGGATCCAGAACCGCTGTTTGAAAGCTATTTGAGACAGATTGAAACCGTGGTCGCGCACGTAGACCGCCTGGAAAAATGAGGGAATTGAGGCACACATGAAATTTGCACTTGTCATCATTGGCGTTTTGATTTTAATAGCCCTGGGAATCTTCGGCTGGGCGGCGGGCGCGAGAAATACTCTCGTCACCGAGCGCGAGTCGGTGAATGGGGCGTGGTCGCAAGTGGACGTTGCGCTGCAGCGTCGCGCCGATCTGATTCCGAATCTGGTTGAGACGGTGAAAGGTTTCGCCAAACAGGAGCAGGCCGTCATCAAGGAAGTGACCGACGCTCGTGCAGCTCTGGGCGGCGCTCGCACTCCTTCGGAGAAAATCCAGGCCAATTCCCAATTGGACGGCGCGCTCAGCCGATTGCTGGTGGTGGTGGAGAACTATCCGCAGCTCAAATCCAATGAGAATTTCCTGCGGTTGCAGGATGAGCTGGCCGGCACCGAAAACCGGATCGCGGTGGAGCGCCGCAAGTACAACGAGACGGTGCAAAAATATAACACCGACA
>Ga0073928_10001574_pt1 | contig 43162 bp, 32 predicted proteins | sample PaiPotPPA55metaG_FD_76969 | JGI IMG/M metagenome (GOLD analysis project Ga0073928, IMG submission 76969) | Iron sulfur acid spring bacterial and archeal communities from Banff, Canada, to study Microbial Dark Matter (Phase II) - Paint Pots PPA... ...
CAGCGAACCACCGAGGCCGTCTACGATGCTATCGCTCCGATCCTCGATACGGTCTCACCGACCGAATGCGCCAACTACTTCGCCAACGCCGGCTATAACCAAACCTAAACTCATCATGCTCTATTGCGGACCGAGGCCCGCATCCTTCAGCCGCTGCGAAGCCAGCGGGACAACGGCTGGTCGAGCGCGCCGCCGACATAGACATCCGACACCGCGCTCTGCTTTCCCAGCACCAAATAGACGCCGATCCAGTAGGCGAACCACAGATGCGGGTCGGTCAGCGCGCGCAGCTTGTGCCGGTCGTGTTCCGGCGGCTGGTGGTTGGAGGCCTTCCTGACCTCGACGGCGAGCAGATTATTGGGAATCTCGCGCTGGTGCACGACGATGTCGGGATAGATCGATTTGGCGAGATGGTCGTCGGTCGAGACGATGGTTCCGTGCGGCAGCCGCAGCGTGCGCGCGCCCAGCCGGTCATAGTCGCAATCGACCTCCCAGCCCGGAAACTGGCTTTCCAGCTGTACCGCCAGCCGGTGCGTCAGCGTGCGCTCGCCGAGGTCGTGCTCGAACAGGAATGTCTCGCGCGCGTAAAATTCCTTGAGCGCGGCGACGACCTTGTCCAGTTCGGTTTGCATTGTGCCCCTCTGCGTCATTCCGGGGCGATGCGAAACATCGAACCCGGAATGACGGTCTCAGCGTCCTTGCGAACGCGTCAGTTCGTCCCTCTTCCTCACATCTGCACTTCGATCAGCCGCGGTCCGCGCTCCGGGATCGCTTCGGCCAGCGCCGCGACCAGTTCGTCCGCCGTCGTGACCGCGCGCGCGGCAACGCCCATGCCCCTGGCGAGCGCGACCCAGTCAAGCGTGGGGCGGTCGATCTTCAGCATGTCGAGCGCGCGCTGCCCCGGCTCGCCGGCGCCGACGCCGTCGAATTCGCCGCGCAGGATCTGATAGATGCGATTCGCGAACACGATGGTGGTGACATTGAGGCCTTCGCGGGCCTGTGTCCACAGCGACTGCAGCGTGTACATGGCGCTGCCGTCGCCGACCATGCAGATCACCTTGCGGTCGGGGCATGCGACCGCGGCTCCGGTTGCGACCGGCGTCGAAAATCCGATCGAGCCGCCCATGTTCTGCAGCCAGTCGTGCGGGTTGGCCGCGGCGGTCGGCGGAAAGAAGCCGCGTCCGGTGGTGATGGATTCATCGACCATGATGGCGTTTTCCGGGATCGCCATCGCGATCGCCTGGGCGATCGAGGCAAACGTCAGCGCGCCCGTCGGCTTCTTGAGCTCGACCATGGCTTGCGGTTTTGCGTCGGCCGGCCTAGCGCCGAGCGCGGAGGCCAGCGCCTCGAGGGCTGCGACCGAGTTCTCTCCGCCCGAGGTCATGCGGTGGACCTCGCAGCCCTCCGGCTTCAACAGGCTCGGCTTGTTCGGGTAGGCGAAAAACGCCACCGGATCGTTGGCTTCGACCAGAATGATGTGCTTGAAACCTTGAAGGATCGGCAGCGCCTGTTCGATCACGTAAGGGATCCGGTCGATCGCAAACCGGCCGCGCCCGCGCGCCATGCGCGGATTGTAGGTCTGGCCCATCACCTTGCAGCCGGTCTTGCCGGCGATCTGCGCCGCCAGCGCCAGCCCCTGCTCGGTCAGCGCGCCGCCGGTCATCAGCAGCAGCGTCGGCGCGCCACCGCGCAGCACTTTTGCGGCGTTGTCCACGGCTTGCGACGAATAGCCTGCCCGCTGGGATTCAAGCGGCACCTCGGCAATGCCGTCGGCCTCGTTCCACGCGGTATCGGCGGGCAGGATCAGGGTCGCGATCTGCGGCGGCGAACTTCTCGCGGCCGCAATCGCGGCGGCGCCGTCCTTGGCGACCGATTTGGCGTCCGGCGAGGTCCGCACCCAGGCCGACATCGGCCGCGCCAGACCCTCGATGTCGGAGGTCAGCGGCGCATTGAAGCCGATGTGATAGACGGCATGCTGGCCGACAATGTTGACGATGCCGGAATTCGCCTTCTTGGCGTTGTGCAGGTTGGCGAGACCATTGGCGAGACCGGGCCCGAGATGCAGCAGCGTCGAGGCCGGCGTGCCCTTCATGCGGAAATAGCCGTCCGCGGCGCCCGTCACCACCCCCTCGAACAGCCCGAGCACGCAGCGCATGCCCTCGACCCGATCGAGCGCAGCGACGAAATGCATCTCGGAAGTGCCGGGATTGGCGAAGCAGACGTCGACACCGCCGGCGACCAGGGTCCGCACCAGACTTTCCGCACCGTTCATCGTTCCACTCCCGTTCGCCGGCATTTTCCGAAAATACTCACCGAAAGATCAATCATCCCCAGCGGCTTTCGTCAAAGGGTTCGCCATGCATTGCTGCCATCGCTGCCGGGAGCCGCGCTTTTTTAACCGCTCCGTTTGAAAATCACGGCGCCTCACACGCTAGTTGCTTGCGAAATTGCGCCAACTATGGCCTGACTCCGGGTGCAGGCCGTAATTTGCGAGGAACGAGATGACCCGGGTTCTTGCCTTCCTAGCTCTGGCGGTGATGGTGTTGATGGGCGTTTGTCCGGCGCAAGCCCAAACCAGCAACGACGACTTTTTCAGCTTCTTCGGCCGTGGCGGCTCCAGGAGTGGCCCTAATTATGGGGGTGGCTCCGATTATTACGGCGGCGGCTCGGGCCCGATCCCGCGCACGGTCGTAAGCTCGCCCGGCAGATACGCCCCGGGCACCATTTACATCAATACCGCCGAGCGGCGGCTTTACCTCATCCTCCGCAATGGCGAGGCGCTGCAGTACGGCATCGGCGTCGGCCGCGACGGCTTCCGCTGGTCCGGCATCCACCGCATCTCGGCGAAAAAGGAATGGCCGGGCTGGACCCCGCCGGCGCAGATGCGGGCACGGCGACCCGACTTGCCGCGTTATCTGCCCGGCGGCATCGAAAATCCGCTGGGCGCGCGCGCCATCTATCTCGGCTCGACGCTGTACCGTATCCACGGCTCGAACGAGCCGGAAACGATCGGCCGCGCGGTATCGTCCGGCTGCTTCCGCATGACCAACGAAGACGTCACCGATCTCTACAACCGGGTCTCGGTCGGCGCCACGGTGATCGTGAAGAACTAGGGTCACGCGACGTAGCCCGGATGGATCAACGCAACGCTCGTTGTCGTCCCTGCGAAAGCAGGGACCCATAACCACAGGCTTTAGATATTGCGCGAAAGCCGTCAAGCAGTGTCTCTCAAAACAATCGCCGCGGCGTATGGGTCCCTGCTTTCGCAGGGACGACAACGTTAGCATTGTTGCGATGAGCCGACACTTATATGTGCGGGTGGTCGCGTTGGCACTCGCCGGGATCGCGCTCCAAGGCGTCGTAGTGCCGGGTCTGTCGGCCGAGGTGGCCGCCGTCGCATCGCGCCAGCGCGCCGAGAGGAAGATCTTCACCGATGCTGAAATAACCGACGGGTTTTTCAAAACCGCGTTCGGCGCCGAATATCATCTTGCCGGCCGGGTCGACCGCATCCGAAAATACGATGTGCCGGTGCGCGTGTTCACCGGCGGCGTCAACCGTTCGGATCGGCGGGCGCAGCTTGCAAAAGTCGTTGCCGACATCGCAAAGCGGATTGCGCATCTCGACATCGCCATGGCCGAAACCAGCGAGGCCGCCAATGTCCTGGTCACCCTGGTGCGCGACCGCGACCTGTCCGGCACCATCAAGCGCTTCTACGGCGAGGAACGGGCGCGCGAAATTCGCAAATCGCTCGACCCGCAATGCCTGTCCGGCTTTCGCAAGAGCGAAAAATTCGAGATCCAGCACTCCGACGTCATCCTCACCGTCGACAATGGCGACTTCGTCTTCCTCGACTGCGCCTACGAAGAACTGCTGCAGTCGCTGGGACCGATCAACGATACCAGCTCGGTGCCATGGACCATGTTCAACGACAAGGTGTCGATGGGCTTCTTCGACGTCTACGACCAGTATCTGCTGAACATCCTCTATGACCCGCGCATCAAGGCCGGCATGACCATCGCGGAGGTCGAGGCGGTGCTGCCGGAGGTGCTCGCCGACGTGCGCGTCTGGGTGAGGAAGGTGAATGGACTGGCGGAGTGACTGGCGCGCATCAACGCAGCAGTCATTCGGGGGCGCGCTTTAGCGCGAACCCGGAATCTCGAGATTCCCGGTTCGCATCTTCGATGCGCCCCGGAATGACGGTCCAACTTGATCGCTTCGCTCGTTGCAACGTGTGGCTACGCCGACTTCTCGAACAGCTCCCGTCCGATCAGCATGCGGCGGATTTCGCTGGTGCCGGCGCCGATCTCGTAAAGCTTGGCGTCGCGCAGCAGCCGCCCGGTCGGATAGTCGTTGATATAGCCGTTGCCGCCGAGCAGCTGGATCGCGTCGAGCGCGCATTGCGTCGCCTTCTCGGAGGCGTAGAGAATGGCGCCGGCGGCGTCCTCGCGCGTGGTCTCGCCGCGGTCGCAGGCCTTGGCCACCGCGTAGACATAGGCGCGCGACGCATTCATCGTGGTGTACATGTCGGCGATCTTGCCCTGCACCAATTGAAAACTGCCGATCGGCTGGCCGAACTGCTTGCGCTCGTGCACATAGGGCATCACGACGTCGAGGCAGGCCTGCATGATGCCGAGCGGCCCCGCCGCCAGCACCGAGCGTTCATAGTCGAGGCCGGACATCAGCACGTTGACGCCGCGGCCGACCTCGCCGAGCACGTTCTCCTCCGGCACTTCGCAATTGTCGAACACCAGCTCCGCGGTGTCGGAGCCGCGCATGCCGAGCTTGTCGAGCTTCTGCGCGGTGGAAAATCCCTTCATGCCTTTTTCGATGATGAAGGCGGTGATGCCGCGCGGCCCCGCGGCCGGATCGGTCTTGGCGTAGACCACCAGCGTTTCCGCCACCGGGCCGTTGGTGATCCACATCTTGGCGCCGTTGATGATGTAGCGATCGCCCTTCTTTTCGGCGCGGGTCGACATCGACACCACGTCGGAACCTGCGCCCGGCTCGGACATCGCCAATGCGCCGACATGCTCGCCGGAAATCAGCTTGGGCAGGTATTTCCGCTTCTGCGCCTCGTTGCCGTTGCGCCGCAGCTGATTGACGCACAGGTTGGAATGCGCGCCGTAGGACAGGCCGACCGCGGCCGAGGCGCGCGAGATCTCCTCCATCGCCACGCAATGCTCGAGATAGCCGAGCCCCGAGCCGCCATACTCCTCCTCGACGGTAATTCCGTGCAGGCCGAGCGCGCCGAGCTTCGGCCACAGATCGCGGGGAAACTGGTTGCTCTTGTCGATGTCGGCGGCGCGCGGCGCGATCTCATGGGTCGAGAAATCGTGCACGGTGTCGCGGATCGCGTCCGCAGTTTCGCCGAGATCGAAGTTGAACATCCGATGCGCGTTGGGAATCATGGTCGGGCGACCTTTCGGGCTAGAGCATGATCCGGAAAAGTGGGAACCGGTTTTCCGAGAAGATCATGCTCAAACAAAGATCAAACAAAGAGATGAGATCATGGTCCGATTCAACCCAATCGGATCATGATTCTGGGCTGCCGGTCTCGCACTCAGCCTTATTCGCTGTCGATAAGCTTGTCACGGGCAGCTTGGGCTGAGAAGCGGCTTTTAAGCCTGCCCCCGGGCGAATGCTGACCGAGCAGAATGTGGCAAAACTCTCTCTTGCCCTGACGCGCGCAAGGGGATGTAATTCGAGATATACCACCCTCCGGCAACAACCATGGAGGGGAACCATCTGGGGGGGCCGAGCCACGCGCGGGAACATCGGCCTCGTCAGAATCCCGCAGAGAGTTGCGTGTGAACGCGCCGGCGCGCATCGCCGGCTGACAGTTTCTTGAAACTTTCTTGGGATTCTCTTGGGATTTTACAACTTCTTGGGATCTTGCAACGATGAACATCCTGGCATCCGTCAGAACCGACCAACTAGAGCTGCAGCGCGCCGCACGCGAAGCCGCTTACGCCATGCCGCTGAAAGATTTTCATCCCGGCGCGCCGCAATTGTTTCGCAGCGATACGCTGTGGCCGTATTTCGAGCGGCTGCGCAAGGAAGAGCCGGTGCATTTCTGCACCTCTTCGCCGATCGAACCCTATTGGTCGGTCACCAAATACAACGACATCATGCATGTCGACACCAACCACGGCATCTTCTCTTCCGACGTCACCCTCGGCGGTATCTCGATCCGCGACGTGCCGGCGGGGTATGACTGGCCAAGCTTCATCGCGATGGACCAGCCGCGGCACTCCGCCCAGCGCAAGACCGTGTCACCGATGTTCACCCCGACGCATCTGGACGAACTTGCCATCCTGATCCGCGAACGCGCGGGCAAGGTGCTCGACGCGTTGCCGCGCAACGAGACCTTCGATTTCGTCGATCGGGTGGCGATCGAACTGACCACGCAGATGCTGGCGACATTGTTCGACTTTCCTTTCGAGGAGCGCCGCAAGCTGACGCGCTGGTCCGACGTCTCCACCGCGCTGCCGAAGAGCGGGATCGTCGAATCGATGGAACAGCGCCGCGCCGAGATGGATGAATGCGCGGCCTATTTCACCAAACTCTGGAACGAGCGCGTCAATGCCGAGCCGCGAAACGACCTGATCTCGATGATGGCGCATAACGACGCCACACGGTACATGGATCCCGACAATCTGATGGGAAACATCATCCTCCTGATCGTCGGCGGCAATGATACCACCCGCAACACCATGAGCGGATCGGTGCTCGCGCTGAACGAAAATCCCGACCAGTATCGAAAGCTGCGCGACAATCCCGCGCTGATCGATACCATGGTGCCCGAAGTCATTCGCTGGCAGACGCCGCTGGCGCATATGCGGCGCACCGCGCTTGCCGATACCGAACTCGGCGGCAAGACGATCCGGAAAGGCGATCGCGTGGTGATGTGGTACGTCTCCGGCAATCGCGACGAAGAGGTCATCGAGAATCCCAACGAATTCATCATCGACCGCGCCCGGCCCCGCACCCATCTGTCGTTCGGCTTCGGCATCCACCGCTGCGTCGGCATGCGGCTGGCCGAACTGCAGCTCAAGATCGTGTGGCAGGAAATGCTGAAGCGATTCGACGAGATCGAGGTGGTCGGCGAGCCGAAGCGGGTGTATTCCAGCTTTGTCAGAGGCATCGAGTCCCTGCCCGTACGCATCCCTGCGTAATGGTGGGCACGCTTGCGCTTTGCCCACCCTACATGCTGAGATCGTAGGGTGGGCAAAGGCGTTTCGCGCCGTGCCCACCCTTTTCGCATACCCCCGATGCCAGCTGAGTTCTAATGACCGCTCCCGACCATACCGAACACGATGAATATGCCGACATCCGCGAAGCCGTTGCAAAGCTCTGCGCGCAATTCCCCGGCGAATATTGGCGCAAGCTCGACCGCGAAATGGCCTACCCGAAAGCCTTCGTCGATGCGCTGACGGAAGCCGGCTACCTCTCGGTCCTGATCCCCGAGGAATATGGCGGCGCCGGGCTGAAACTGTCCGCCGCGGCCGCGATCCTCGAAGAGATCCAGCGGGCGGGGTGCAATGGCGGCGGCTGCCATGCCCAGATGTACACCATGGGCACGCTGCTGCGGCACGGCAGCGACGCGCAAAAGGCCAAATGGCTGCCCAAGGTCGCCAGCGGCGAATTGCGGCTGCAGGCGTTCGGCGTCACCGAGCCCACCAGCGGCACCGATACCTCGTCGCTGAAGACCTTTGCCAAACGTGAAGGCAATGACAGCTATGTCGTCAACGGCCAGAAGATCTGGACCAGCCGCGCCGAATATTCCGACCTGATGATCCTCCTGGCGCGGACCACGCCAAAGGAGCAGGCGAAAAAACGCACCGACGGCCTGTCGGTTTTCATCGTCGACATGAAGGCGGCGAAGGGTAACGGGCTCTCGATCAGCCCGATCCGCACCATGATGAACCACTCCACCACCGAAGTGTTCTTCACCGACCTTCGGGTGCCGGCCGAAAACCTGGTCGGCGAGGAAGGCAAGGGCTTTCGCTACATCCTGTCCGGCATGAATGCCGAACGCATCCTGATCGCGGCCGAGTGCATCGGCGACGCCAAATGGTTCATCGCCAAGGCCTCCGCCTATGCCCGGGAGCGCACGGTGTTCGGCCGCCCGATCGGCCAAAATCAGGGCATCCAGTTTCCCATTGCCAAAGCCTATGCGGCGATGCGCGCGGCCGAGCTGATGGTGAAGGAAGCCACGCGCAAATATGAAGCGGGGCTGGATTGCGGCGCCGAGGCCAATATGGCCAAGATGCTGGCCGCGGACGCCTCCTGGGAAGCCGCCAACGCCTGCGTGCAGACCCATGGCGGCTTCGGCTTCGCGGAAGAATATGATGTCGAGCGCAAGTTCCGCGAGACCCGGCTCTACCAGGTCGCGCCGATCTCGACCAATCTGGTTTTGTCCTACCTCGCCGAGCATGTGCTGGGCATGCCCCGCTCCTACTGAGAACGTCAGATGCTGCCGCTTGAAGGAATAACCGTCATTGCCGTGGAGCAGGCTGTCGCAGCCCCGTTCTGCAGCTCGCGGCTGGCGGACGCCGGCGCGCACGTCATCAAGGTGGAGCGGCCGGAGGGTGATTTCGCGCGCGGCTATGATGCGGCCGCGAAGGGACAAAGCAGCTATTTCGTCTGGCTCAACCGCGGCAAGGATTCCGTGGTCATCGACCTCGCCAGCCAGGAGGGCCGTGGCAGCCTCGAAAAGCTGATCGCAAGCGCCGACGTGCTGCTGCAAAACCTCAAGCCGGGCTCGATGGACAAGCTCGGCTTCTCGATTGCGCGCCTGCAAGCCGATTACCCGAAACTGATCTGCTGCACCATTTCCGGCTATGGCGACGACGGCCCCTATGCGCATCGCAAGGCCTATGATCTCTTGATCCAGGCCGAAAGCGGGCTCGCCTCGATCACCGGCGGGCCGGATGGCCCTTCGCGCGTCGGATTGTCGATCGTCGATATCGCCACCGGCGCCACCGCACATGCCGCGATTCTGGAGGCGCTGATTGCGCGCGGGCGCAGTGGCAAGGGCGCCGACATCCGGATTTCGATGTTCGACGTGATGGCCGACTGGCTGACGGTGCCGCTGCTCAATTCGGAAGCCGGCAATCCGCCAAAGCGCATGGGGCTCGCCCATCCCTCGATCGCGCCCTATGGCGTGTTTCGCTCCAAGGACGGCAAGGACATCCTGATTTCGATCCAGAGCGAGCGCGAATGGAAGAAATTATGCGCCGAGGTCCTGGGCCAGCCCAGCCTGCCCAGCGATCCCCGATTTGCCAGCATGGTCGAGCGGGTTCGCAACCGCCAACTGACCGACACCACCGTCGGCAATATCTTTGCGACCATGACGCGCGAGGTGTTGCTGAAGCGCTTGTCGGACGCCGACATTGCGTTCGCCGAGGTCAACAGCATGGCCGATCTCGCCGGCCATCCTCATCTGCGCCGCATCGAGGTGGACACGCCGGCGGGACCGGTGACCTATCCGGCGCCTGCGGCCATTGTCGCCGGAGAGCCGCGTCATTATGGCGCCGTGCCCGGGATCGGTGAGCGCGCGGGCACGGTCAGGAAACCTTCCGCACGGATCAAATCGTCATGACCGACAAGCCCGACCTCGATCATTTGCGCCAATGGATCGGCCGCAGCACGCAAGCTGCCGACATCGTCACCGCGCAACTGGCGAAGGGTCTGCGCGCCACGCTGTTCCTGCCCATCGGCGAGCCGAAGCCGGGCGACGCCGCGCCATTCACCGTGCATTGGTGCCTGGCGCAGCCGGTTTTCCCGATGGCGGAACTCGGCCCGGACGGCCATCCCGCCCGCGGCGGCTTCCTGCCGCCGGTGCCGCTGCCGCGGCGGATGTGGGCCGGCGGCGAACTCGAATTCTTCGATTGCTTGCGTGTCGGCGATGCGGTGACGCGGACCTCGCGCATCGCCGATGTGACCATGAAGACCGGCTCGACCGGTACGCTGTGCTTTGTCTCCGTCGATCATCTGCTCACGACGCCGCGCGGCACCGCGATCCGCGAGCGGCAGGATATCGTCTATCGCGATGTGTCGCCGACGTCGTCCGCGCCCGCCAAGCCGGCCCCGCGGCCGCCCGCCGCGCAGCACCGCGAAAGCCACATGGCCGATTCCGTGCTGCTGTTTCGCTATTCGGCGCTGACCTTCAACGGCCACCGCATTCACTATGACCGCGATTACGTCACCAGGGTCGAGGGCTATCCCGGCCTGATCTTCCACGGCCCGATGCAGGCGGCCTTGCTGGTGGAGTTCGCGGCCAAGCTGCATGGCAACGCGGCGCCGAAGAAATTCAGCTATCGCGGCGTGCAGCCCTTGTTCGAAGGCTCGGAATTTTCCGTCAACGCCAACGACACCGGCGCCGGCATGGAATTATGGACGGCGAATTCGGCCGACCAGCCGACGATGAAGGGCACTGCGACGTGGTGAGGGGCAGCCCGTCATTCCGGGGCGATGCGAAGCATCGAACTACGATGTGCGATTGCACATCGGAGAATCTCGAGATTCCGGGTCTGGTGCTAGCGCACCATCCCGGAATGTCGGAGTAGAGCATTTGCCCCGCAAACCTCCCGATGCGTCCCTCACCGTCAAACACGCGACGCTCGACCTGTTGCGCGCGTTCGGCATCAACAAGGTGTTCGGCAATCCCGGCTCGACCGAATTGCCGTTTTTGAGCGACTGGCCCGACGATATCGACTATGTGCTCGGACTGCAGGAAGCCTCCGTGATCGGCATGGCCGACGGCTACGCCCAGGCCACCCGCAACGCCGGTTTTGTCAATCTGCATTCGGCTGCCGGGGTCGGCAATGCGCTCGGCAATATCTTCACCGCCCACCGCAACCAGACGCCGCTGGTGATTACCGCCGGCCAGCAGGCGCGCTCGATCCTCCCCTGGCAGCCGTTCCTCTCAGCCGAACGCGCCTCGGAATTTCCGCGCCCTTACGTCAAATTCTCGATCGAGCCGGCGCGGGCCGAGGATGTGCCGGCGGCGATCGCGCGCGCCTATTACGTCGCGATGCAGCCTCCTTGCGGACCGACCTTCGTTTCGGTGCCGATCGACGACTGGACCCAGCCCGCGCAACCGGTGCGAGCCCGCAGCGTCAGCCGCGAGGTTGGCCCCGATCCGGTTGCCCTCAAGACGCTGGCCACAGCGCTTGCGGCAAGCAGGCGCCCTGCTTTGGTGGTCGGTCCCGGCGTCGATCGCGCCGAGGCCGTTGACCTGATGGTGCGCCTTGCCGAGAAGACCCGCGCGGCGATCTGGGTCAGCCCGTTTTCGGCGCGCTGCAGTTTTCCGGAGCGGCATCCGCAATTCGCCGGCTTCCTGCATGCCTCCCCGGCGCAATTGTCGGACGCGCTGCGCGGCCATGACCTGGTGGCGGTGATCGGCGCGCCGGTATTTACGTTCCACGTCGAAGGCCATGCCGCGATCTTCGATGGTGAGACCACGATCTTCCAGATCACGGATGATCCCGATGCCGCGGCGGTCACGCCGGTCGGCAGCAGCATCATCGCGAGCATGAAACCGGCGCTGGCGGCGCTGCTTGAGATGCTGCCCGAGGCCAGGCGTGCGCTGCCGGAAGGCCGTAGCTTGCCGCCTGCCCCGCGGGCGGGCGATCCGATTGCCGCCGAGTTGGTGTTGCACACGCTGGCGACGGCCATGCCCGATGACGCCGTGCTGGTGGAGGAAGCCCCCTCGCACCGTCCGGCGATGCAGAAATTCATGCCTATGCGCGGACAGGACAGTTTTTACACCATGGCGAGCGGCGGCCTTGGCCATGGCCTGCCGGCCGCGGTCGGCATCGCGCTCGGCCGCCCCGGCGTGCGGACGGTTTGCCTGATCGGCGACGGCTCGGCGATGTATTCGATCCAGGCGCTGTGGACCGCGGCGCAACGCAAGCTGCCGCTGACGGTGGTGGTGCTCAACAATTCCGGCTACGGCGCGATGCGCTCGTTCAGCCAGGTGATGCAGGTGCGCAACGTGCCCGGCCTCGACCTGCCCGGCATCGATTTCGTCAGAATCGCGGAAGGCATGGGCTGCGACGCGGTCCGCGTGACGACATCATCCGAACTTGCCCCGGCGCTCCGGCGCGGCCTCGCCCATGACGGCGCCAGCCTGATCGAGGTGACGGTGGATTCGGCGGTGCCGCTGCTTTATGCGCCGAGGCGCTGACGTCGCGCCATCTTTGCCAAGCCCGCTGGGTGGACGAAGGCGAACCAGGCGTTGGCTCCCTGTGCGAGATCATCCTTGCGTTCAGCCTTTGGTGCAATGCATCAGAAGGTTGCATCAAAGCTGTCACATCGATCGGGTATCCTGTCGGTCCTACAAAACCAAAAAATAAACAATCGGGAAACAATCAGGGAGGACAAAATGATGCGTCATCGACTCTATCTCGTCGGCGCGGCCATGGGTCTTTTTGCCTGTGTCGCGATAGCCAGCACGCCCGCGATGGCGAGCCCGTGCACCAATCTCCAATCCTTGCAACTACATGACACGACGATCACTTCGGCGACGGACAACGCCACCGGGGTCTTCGTCGTCCCCGGTAACCCGCCAACCACGCTCACCGATCTTCCGGCCTTCTGCCGGGTCACCGCGACCCTTGTCCCCACTTCGGATTCCAGCATCAAGATCGAGGTCTGGCTGCCCGAGACGACGTGGAACGGCAGGTTCCTGGGCACCGGCGGCGGCGGCTTCCAGGGCGTGATCACCTACAGCGAGCTCGCCAGCGGAATCCAGCAAGGCTTCGCCACGACCAATAGCGATCTTGGCACCGGCTCATCCGGCTGCAATCCGCTGTTCTGCGGTTCGGACGGCAACATGGGGAATCCTCTCGCCATCGCGTTCGGCGATCCGGCAACGCCGTCGACGGGCCTGTTCGGCCATCCCGAGCGGATCAAGGATTTTGGCTACCGGGCGATCCATCTAATGACGGAGCGCGGCAAGGAGCTTGCCAATGCGTTCTATAACCAGAGCGCCCACTCGGCCTATTTTGCCGGATGCTCCACCGGCGGCCAGAACGCGCTGATGGAGGCGCAGCGGTTCCCCGACGACTATGACGGCATCCTGGCCGGCGCGGCAGCGTTCAACCGCACGCACCTGCACATGGCCGGACTTTCGCTGTGGCAGGACACCCACGCGAGCGCGAGCCGGTTCATCCAGCCCGGCCAGATGACGCTGATCAACAAGGCCGTGCTGGCGCAGTGCGTCGGCCAGGATGGCGGCGCCGGCACCGATCCTTTCCTGACCGATCCGCGCGACTGTCATTTCGATCCCAAGGCGTTGCTGTGCACCGGCGGCAAGGTACCGCCCGCATGCCTCACGGCGGACCAGGTCACAACGGTCCAGAAATACTACGCCGGCACGATCGACCCGGTGAACGGGCAGGTCATTAATCCGGGCGCCGAGCGCGGCAACGAGACCGACAATGTGGGCGCGCTCGGCCTAGCGCTCCAGGAGCAGCTTCCGGAGCCTGCGTTCGACGGCCTGTTCTACTGGGTGTTCGGCTCGAGCTTCGGCCATCCGGCGAGCGCCGTTAATTTTTCGAATTTCGACTTCCACAAGGACGTCGACACGGTCGATGACCAGCTTGCCGCGGTGCTGAACGCGGACAGCACCGATCTCGGCGCGTTCCGCAGGCATGGCGGCAAGCTCATCATGTATCACGGCTGGGCCGACCCCCTGATCCCGTCGCAGAGCAGCATCAACTACTTCAACGCGCTGGTCGGAAACGACGGCTCTGGATTCCAGCAGGCAAGCTTCGCCGTCGATGCCAACCCGGCGCTGCGGCGGACCCAGAGTTATGCCCGGCTGTTCATGGTGCCCGGGATGTTCCATTGTTCCGGCGGGCCTGGCCCCAACACGTTCGATGCGCTCACACCGCTCGTCACCTGGGTTGAGACCGGCGTGCCGCCGGAGACGATCGTCGCTACCAAGTTCGTCGACGATACGCCGCCCGCGATCCAGATGACCCGGCCGCTCTGCGTCTTCCCCAAGGTCGCGAAGTACAATCAAAGCGGCAGCACCAGCATCGCGACGAATTTTACCTGCGTCATCGACGAGCCCGACTTCAACCAGACGCCGGCCCCGAAATACGGGCCGTGAGGCGTGCGACGCCGGCGAGCAAGCGGCTCGCCGGCGTGCTTTAGCGCCTCTCGAATCTTCGCGATGCGCAACCCGGTTCTATCGCTCGCTGCCGCCAACGAGTGCGAAGCGAACCGCCATGGGAATTTCGATGGCGGCGAAGCGATCCAGTGCTCCGTCATTTCCGGGATGGCGCGTTAGCACCAGACCCGGAATCTCGAGATTCTCCGATGTGCAATCGCACATCGTAGTTCGATGCTTCGCATCGCCCCGGAATGACGGCTGAGGGAAAGCTCTTCACTTCCCATGCGCTTCGCGCATCTTGGCCTGGATCTTCGCCATGCCCGAGATCCAGCGGTCGTAATTCTCGGTCTTCTTGCGCATGTAGCCCAGCACCTGCGGATGCGGCAGGATCAAAAAGGTTTCCTGCTCGATGCCGTCGAGCGCATCCTTCGCCACCTGCTCCGGCGAAAGATCGCCGTCGCCGGATTGCGGCCCCTTCGGGATCGAGCGCAGCATGTTGGTATCGACGCCCTGCGGGCACAGGATCGAAACCTTGATGCCGTCGGCCTGGTGTGAGATCGCCAGATTCTCGGCAAACCCCACCGCCGCATGCTTGGTGGTCGAATAAGCGGGGCTTCCGATCTGCGACAAAAGTCCGGCGGCGGAAATCGTGTTGAGGAAGTAGCCGCCGCCGCGTGCCTTGAAGCGCGGGACCAGATGCCGCGCGGCGTAGACATGCGCCATGACGTGGACGGCCCAGCTTCGCGCGAACGGCTCATCCGAAGTTCCGCCGGCATTATCCGACAGCGGATCAAAGCCGCCGCCGATGCCGGCATTGGAGCAGAACAGCGCGATCGGGCCGAACAGCCGTTCGGTTTCATCGATCAAATGGAGGATGTCGTTCTCCTTGCCGACATCGCATTTGAACGCCGCGCCGGCGATCGAGGCTGCGACCACTCGCGCCGCTGCGCTATCGATATCGGCGACGACCACCTTCGCCGCCCCGGCACGATGCAGGGCTTCGCAGAGCGCCCGGCCGATGCCGTTGGCGCCGCCGGTGACAACCACGGTTTTGCCACTCACCTGCATCGGCGAACCCGTTTGGTTGAAATCGATCTCAGGCCAGAACCAGATCGAGCACGGCGGTGTAATGGCAGGCCGCGCCCAACAGCACGAAGCAATGCCAGATCACGTTCTGGAAGCGAAGCCGGTGCCAGGCATGAAAGATAATCCCGAAACTATAGAGAAGGCCACCGGCAACAATGAACCAGAACGCCAACTGCGGCAGCGACGACAGACCGGCATCGTAGGCGATCAACCCGCTCCAGCCCATCGCCAGATAAAGCCCGACCGATACCCGGTCGAAGCGGCCCGGGAAAAACAGTTTCAGCACGATGCCGATTGCGGCCACGCCCCAGACGCCGGCTAGCAGCGACATCGCAAATACGCGGTCCTGCAGCTGGGCAAACACCGGCGTGTAGGTTGCCGCGATCAGAATGTAGATCGCCGAATGATCCAACCGGCGCAGCAGCCATTTGCGTCGCGACACCGGCCAGAGATTATAGGCGGCCGAAAATCCGAGCATCGCGAGCAGGCCTGCCGCGTAAACCGACGCCAGAACGATTTCGTAGGCGGAAGCGAATACGGCGGCCAGCACGATCAGTACCGTGGTGGCGATCAATCCGCTGAACACGCCGATCCCGTGCACGATGCCGTCGGCGATCAGTTCGGCCCGATCGTAGTTCCAGCGGATGGCCCCGGCCGCCGCGTGGGCGGATGTCGAGGCGAGTTGCTTCAGTCTGAAGACGGTCATGGCAGTCCGGCGAGCTTCCAAACGCGACAAATGGTACCTCCAGGAGGTCAACGAACCATAAAACCCCAATAGCGTCCTAAGTGTGAAACTTGATTTTGTTCCGCCAATCGCCACTTTCCGATGAGTTCTGTTGCCCATTGCCCGCCCAAAATCGAGTTTTTCATCCCCCGCATGGCCCTCAATTTGTCCGATATTGTCGAGGAAGCGCGGCTGACGGCGCGGGCGTTAAGGGATTTCGGCGACCACCTTTTCAATCCGACGGTCCGGCTCGGCGTCACCGGATTGTCGCGCGCCGGCAAGACCGTTTTCATCACCGCGCTGATCCACGGCCTCACCCGCGGCGGGCGCTTTCCGGTGTTCGAGCCGTTCGCGACCGGACGGATCGCCCGCGCCCGGCTCGAGCCGCAGCCGGACGACGCGGTGCCGCGTTTCGACTATGAGAACCATGTCCGCACCCTGATCGAGGCGCGGCGCTGGCCGAACTCCACCGTCGATATCAGCGAGCTGCGGCTGGTGATCGATTATCAGCGGCAGAACGGCGCGGAGCGCAACCTCACCCTCGACATCGTCGACTATCCCGGCGAGTGGCTGCTCGACCTGCCGCTGCTCAACAAGAGTTACGAGCAATGGTCGAACGAAAGCCTCGCATTGTCGCGGGCAAGTCCCCGCGCGCTGCTCGCCGCACCCTGGCATGCATACCTTGCAAGCCTCAGCGCCGAAGGAAAAGCGAACGAACAGGCCGCGCGATCGGCGGCAAAGCTGTTCACCGACTACTTGCGCGCCTGCCGCGACGAGCGCTTTGCCATGAGCCTGTTGCCGCCGGGCCGTTTCCTGATGCCGGGCAATCTCGCAGGCTCGCCGGCGCTGACTTTCGCGCCGCTCGATCTGCCCGAAAATGCCACAGCGCCCGACGGATCGCTGTGGGCGATGATGCGCCGGCGCTTTGAAGCCTACAAGGACGTCGTGGTTCGCCCGTTCTTCCGGGATCATTTCGCGCGGCTGGACCGCCAGGTGGTGCTGGTCGATGCGCTCTCCGCGTTCAACTCCGGACCGGAGGCCCTGGTTGACCTGGAGGCGGCGCTGGCCGGGATTCTGGATTGCTTCAGGATCGGCCGCGGCACGCTGTTCAGCGCGCTGTTCCGGCCGAAGATCGATCGGATATTGTTTGCCGCGACCAAGGCCGATCACCTGCACCATTCGAGCCATGACCGTCTGGAAGCGGTGCTGCGGCGGGCCGTCGCCATGGCGGTCGCGAGGGCCGAGGACACCGGCGCCGATATCGACGTCGTGGCGCTGGCCGCGGTCCGCGCCACCCGCGAGGCGATGGTCGCGCGCGGCCGCGAAAAGCTGCCTTCCCTGTTGGGAACGCCGGCGTCGGGCGAGCGCGCGGGCGGCGAGACCTTCGACGGCAACACCGAAGTCGCGACCTTTCCCGGCGATCTGCCTGATGATCCCGAGCAACTGTTCAAGGGCGAAACCGCGTTTCGCGGCCTCGCCAGCGCCAGCGCCGAGAAAACCGATTTTCGTTTCTTGCGCTTTCGCCCGCCGCTACTGGAGAATGACGATCCGGATGGCCCGGCGCTGCCTCACATCCGCCTTGACCGGGCGCTGCAGTTCCTGATCGGAGACAAATTGCAATGAGCGAGCGCACCCCGCATCGCAAGCCGGCGACCTTCAAGCTCGGCGATCCCGGCGTGATCGTGATGGATGGCGACGATGCCGGCCGCCCCGCCCGCGGCACGGTCCACGTCACGCCAGAATCCGACCCGGCGCTGCTGCCGGTCCCGCTCGAGGCCGAGGTCCTCCCCATGCAGCGAAGATTCCGCTGGGGGACGCTGTTCTGGAGCGCGGTCGGCGGACTGACCCTGCTCGGTGTTGGCCTTGGCGTGACCCAGCTGATCGAGGATCTGTTCGCGCGCAGCGAGGGCCTCGGCGTTCTCGGTCTCGCCTTTGCCTTCGCCGCGGCGCTGGCCTTTGTGGTGGTGGTCACGCGCGAGGCGTTTGGACTCATGCGGCTGGCGACAATCGAAAAACTGCATTTTCGCGCAGCGTCAGTGCTCGCAAGCGATGATCGCGCGGAAAGCCGCGCCGTGGTGCAGGACCTTTTGAAAGTGGCGCACCAGAACCCGCATCTGGCGCGGGCGCGCGCCGCGCTGCGGGGCCACACCGAGGACATCATCGACGGCGCCGACATGATCCGCCTCGCCGAGCGCGAGTTGATGACGCCGCTCGATTCGGAGGCGCGGCGCCTGATTTCGTCGGCCGCCCAACGCGTCTCGATCGTCACCGCCGTCAGTCCGCGTGCTCTGGTCGACGTGCTCTTCGTGTTCGCCGCATCGCTTCGTCTGATCCGGCAATTGGCGCGGCTCTATGGCGGACGGCCGGGCGCGCTCGGCATGATCCGCCTTATGCGCCATGTCATCTCGCACGTCGCCATCACCGGCGGCATGGCGGCGAGCGACAGCCTGATCCAGCAGATGCTCGGTCATGGTCTGGCGGCAAAACTGTCGCAGCGGCTCGGTGAAGGCGTTCTCAACGGGCTGTTGACGGCGCGGCTGGGACTGGCCGCCATCGACGTCACCCGCCCGCTGCCGTTCACCGCCCTGCCGCGGCCCGCGCTGACCGATTTGGCGAAGGATCTTTTGCGCAAGCGCGAAGCGGAGGAGTGAGTTCCAGCCGCGTCGACAGATACGCGCGGGTGGGACGTGTTTTGCTGAGCTATCGAACCATGGGGACACGGTTCGGGTACGCGAGATTTTCAGGCTTCTCGGCGCGCGGCGGAGCTCGCGGTTCGCGCCAAGCTTGGGATAACGTCTTTCATCTGTTAGATTGCTCTGCGAAGGAACCGGAGCGATGGATGTGCTTGGACCAGAGCGCAGGCTTGCGGCGGTCCTCGCCGCTGACATGGTCGGCTACAGTCGGCTGATGGAAGCCGACGAGACGGGGACGCTCGCGCGTCTGAAGACCCATCGGATCGAGCTCATCGATCCGGCCATCGCGAAGAACCGCGGACGCATCATCAAGACCACCGGCGACGGTATGCTGGTCGAGTTCCAAAGCGTCGCCGACGCAGTGTTATGCGCTGTCGAGATTCAGCGCCGGATGGAGCGACGCAACACGGACGTCTCGCCGGCGCGGTGGATACAGTTCCGCATCGGCATCAATCTGGGCGACGTGATCGTTGAGGAAAACGACATCTTTGGCGACGGCGTCAATGTCGCGGCGCGCCTTGAAACACTCGCCGAACCGGGCGGCATCTGTGTCTCGGGCGCGGTGCGCGATCAGGTTGGCAACCGGCTGGACGACGTCGCATTTGAAGATCTCGGCGACCAGACCGTCAAGAACATCGCGCGTCCGATCCGCGTCTTTCGGGTTCGGCTTGACCCAAACCCAAATACTCCGCCGGAGCGTGCGACCGACGCTGCGGCGACAACGATTTCCAAGAAGCCTTCCATAGCCGTGCTGCCGCTCGCCAACATGAGCGGCGATCCGGAGCAGGAGTTTTTCACGGACGGTCTCACCGAGGACATCATCACCGAGCTGTCCCGCTTCCACGATCTGCTCGTCATCTCGCGCAACTCGACCTTCGTGCACAAGGGCAAGGCAGTGAAGGTGCAGGAGGTAGCGCGCGAATTCGGCGTCGATTACGTCCTCGAGGGGAGTGTGCGAAAGGCCGGCGATCGTATCCGCGTCACCGTGCAGCTGATCGACGCAGAAACCGACCGGCACATTTGGGCCGAACGCTATGACCGCAAGCTTGAGGATATTTTCGCCATCCAGGACGAGATGACCCGCGCGATCGCCGCGACGCTTCCCGGCCGCGTCGAGGCCGCTACGCACGACCGTGCGAAGCGCAAGCCGACCGGCAACATGGCGGCGTATGAGTGCGTACTGGCCGCCAAGGCGCTGCACCACCGCTCGATCCGCGAGGACAACGCCGAGGCACAGCGCCTGCTCGATCGCGCCCTCGCGCTCGATCCGGGCTATGCTCACGCCCACGCCTGGAAGGCATGCGTATTGGGCCAGATGTGGATTTACGATTGGTGCACGGATCGCGACGCCACCTTGCTGCAAGTGTCCGCCGAGCTGGAGACCGCCCTGGCGCTCGATGACAATGACAGCGACGTGCACCGGATTCTCGCCGCGCTGAACCTGACGCGCGACGATCATGACAAGGCCGCGTACCATCAGGAGCGGGCACTCGCGCTCAACCCCAACTACGACCTTGTAGTGGTGCAGCAGGGCGAGCTTTTGACCTGGCTAGGACGACCGGAGGAGGGCATCGACTGGATCAAAAAGGCGATGCGCCTCAACCCGTACCATCCGGAACGCTTCTGGAACCACCTCGGGCGCGCCTGCTATTGCGCCGAGAAATACGCCGAAGCCGCCGAGGCTTTCTCGCGGATCACACGGCCTGACCACACGCATCATGCCTTCCTCGCAGCCACCTTCGCGCAAATGGGCAACGCGGTCGCAGCCGCCGCGCATGCGGCAGAGGTCCTGAAGCGCGTGCCGAAATTCTCGGTGGCCGTCTACCTCGCCACCCAGCACTACAAGCGCGAAGTTGACCGCGACCGCCACCAGACTGGCCTCCTCAAGGCAGGCCTGCCGGCCTGACCCGACGAAATGCCGAAGCGGCATACCCGCGCGGATCGTCCGCGCCGACTGGATGATCGCAGGATGATCGAATGAGATTGTTCGCGTCCGATGTAGGAATATAGCATCAGGAATGTATCCGGGAGGCATATCAAAGCCTTCCCGTATAGCTCGCGACCAGCTTCACCAGATCGGCTTGCCGTTTTGTGGCGGTCTTCTCATAAATGCGATGCAAATGGGTCTTGACGGTCTGATCCGAGATGCCGAGCACCGGCGCGACTTCGGGTACTCCGCCGATCTCGACGATGGCGAACATGACCCGGACCTCCGCCGGCGTCAGCTTGAATTCGTCGGCGACCGCCTCCGGCGGTGACGGCAAATCCATCGCCGCCTTGCGGACGAACATCGCCGCCGTCGCCGAGTACGAAACTCCAGCTTTCCGGCGCGCTCCCGAGGTCAAGGGCAGCACGTGAGCGACATACCGCTCGCCTGTTCGCGCCGTCAGCGGCATGGCGACACCCCTTTTCCCGACCGCGGCATCGCCGGCCTGAGCTGCCGCGAATATGTCGAGCAGATTGCGGCTGCCCTGTGGATCGAGCGCCCCGATCCGGCCATTGGTGGCGCGCAGCACGTTGGCTTCAGCGATCAGGCGATGGGCGCTAAGATTGGCGTGGATGATGCGGCCGGTCGCGTCCACGATGAACATGGCGGAGGCGAGTTCGTCGAGACTGTCGGCGAGCGCCGCTGCCTCGACGCGATGGAGATCGATCACTTTGCCAATCAGCATTGCGCGCCGAACGTGTGGCGTGATCAGCTCGAACCGCCGGCGCATGCGGTCGTCGACCTGCCCCTGCTCGGCGTGGCGCATGGCCGTGAACAGCGCGCAGCTGGTCGTCCCCTTCTCCAGGTTTGAAAACAGGCCGTCCATCAGGCTCTGGGGCGCCAGCCATTCGCGAAAGAAGCGTGTCCGAACAAACTCCTCGCACGAAATCACGTCCGGGACGGCAACCGGCAGCTCCACGTCGAAAAAAATGACGCCGGGAAAGATCGGATTTATTTTGCCGTACTTCTCCAGATAAATCTTGAAGAAGTGAGGGGCGCTGGACTCACGGCCCCACCAGAACATGGCATCCGTGGCCCTGCTGACCGAGTCTTGCGAATGCAGGCTGGCGGAGGCGGCGCCGACATAGTTGCAGATGCTTTCAATGGCATTCGGCCACAGCGCCGGATCGAGCGACGCATCGTAGATGTCGCCGATGACCCGCGAAAGCTCATCTGCTTCACGCATGGCGATGGCTCCAGCCTGCCGCCCGCGGCATGGTAGCACGTCCGGGTCGGATACCACAGGTGAGCAACGGGCTCGGACGGGACCCGTCTGAGGTATTCCAACCGCCGTGACCAGCAAAATTCAGGGTTCCGACGGTGCTTATCGATGCAATCGAATTTCGCGGCGGCCATATCCGGTATCAACGAGCGACCAATACTCCAAATCGAATCGTTCTTACGGCAGGCTGATGCGCAAATACTATGTATCAGCTCTGCCGGGACAATGAATGCTCCAGAACTATTGCGCGGTCGAGCGTGGAGCGTGGCCCCGGGCTCCATCGATCGGGTGATGCGGCGACTGCTCTGGTCCGCCATGTTAGGGCCCATCGGGTGACCCGCATAACGCCAACAACCGGCTGCCCAAGCCCCCGCACAAGGGGGCACGACGCCCCCGTCGGACACCCCGATTGGCCCATAAGATCAGGAGGACATCATGCGTGACGAAGCCAAGATCAAATTGCGTGAGAGCCTGCGCGGCATGGTCATCGAGCGTGGCGAGGCCAACTATGACGAAACCCGTGCGCTCTACAACGGCATGATCGACAAGCGACCGTTACTGATCGCTCGCTGTGTCGATGTCGCCGACGTGATTACGGCGGTGAATTTCGGTCGCGACAATGATCTGCGCATCGCAATCCGGGGCGGTGGCCACAATGGCCCCGGGCTCGCCAGCGTCGATGATGGCCTGGTCATCGACCTGTCGGCCATGAAGGGCGTGCGCATCGACCCGGTTGCCCGCACGGCGCGGGTCGCCGCTGGATGCACCCAGGGCGACGTCGACCATGCCACCCACGCGTTCGGCCTCGCAGTGCCGGCCGGCATTATCTCGACCACCGGAATCGCCGGCCTGACCTTGAGCGGCGGCCACGGCTATCTCACCCGCAAATACGGCCTGACCATCGACAATCTGATCGAGGCCGACGTCGTGTTGGCCGATGGCAGCTTCGTCGTCGCCGGCAAGGACAAGAATCCCGATCTGTTTTGGGCGCTGCGCGGCGGCGGCGGCAATTTCGGCGTCGTCACCTCCTTCATGTTTCAGCTTCATCGGTCAGCATGGTGTTCGCCGGGCCGATCGCCTGGGACCAGAAGCACGCGCGCACCATCATGCAGCGCTATCGCGATTTCATTCCAAAGGCGCCGGAGGAACTCGGCGTCTTCCTCGGGCTCAAGACGATCCCCTCCGGTGCGCCGTTTCCGGAAGAGCATTGGGGAAAGCGCATCTGTCTTCTGATGTGTTGTTACGACGGCCCCGAGGACAACGGCAAGAAGACCCTGGCGCCGTTGATCGACGCGTTGCCGGCGCCGTGGTTCAACTGGATGGGAACGATGCCGTATCCGGCCGTGCAGAGCATGTTCGACGGGCTCTACCCCAAGGGAATGCAGTGGTATTGGCGCGGCGATTTCGTCAAGACGCTGCCGGACGCAGCGATCGACATCCATCTCGAACAGGCGGCAGAAACGCCGAGTGAACTGTCGCTCATGCATCTCTACCCGATCGACGGCGCCGTCCATCGCGTCGGCAGCGACGAGACCGCCTGGAATTGCCGCGATGCGACCTGGTCAATGGTGATCGCCGGCATCGATCCGAACCCGCAGAAGGCAGGGCCGGTCACGCGATGGACCAAGACCTATTGGGAGGCGGTGCATCCATTCGACCTCTGCGGCGCCTATCCGAATTTCATGATGGACGATGAGGGCGACGCCCGACTAAAGGCAGCCTACGGGAGCAACTATGCCAGGTTGGCAGCGGTGAAGAGCAAATATGATTCGGCCAACGTGTTCCGGGTCAACCAGAACATCAAGCCAGCCGCCTGATGCAGCCTGCGACTCGCCCGCCTTGGTTGTGCTGCTTCTGGTGGATCACCTCTGCCTACGCGAAACGCCGCCGCTGGTCGTCCCAAACGCGCGGCGGCGCCCGTTCAACATCCCCCGCCAGCACCCGCCAGCGATAGAGCGGGGAATCCTGCGGCGGCGAAAGCTCCGGCGTCCAGCCGGTGAATTTTTCCAGCGCGTAGGTGTCCATCACGATGCCGCGCCAGACGCGGTCGACCCGTTCCAGCGGCCCCCTGATCGCCGTGGTCGAGGCCCAAAGCGGATTGGCGTTGTCATTGTCGGGCTCGCGCCCGACATAGAGGCCGGTGTGACCCCGGATCCAATCCATCTCGGGTTCACGAAAACCGAGATACCGCCCGCGCTCGTTGATCTGGACCACCGGGATGCGGCCTCTAAAAAACCAGCGCAACATCGAATAGGTCCGGTAGTCCGTGGTGGCGATCCAGGTCGCGCCGGTCTTTTTCAGCTCCATTTCGGCCCGGTGCACGATCGTTGGGTAGCCGGCTTCGCCGCCGACCGGATCGGTCCGGCCGATGAAATTCAGCGGGGTTGCGACATAATAGAGGAACACGCCGATCACAAACACGATGCCGGCAACGATCGCCAGCCTCGCCCAGATGAACGACGATCTGACGAATTTCTCGGACCAGCCCTCCCGCCCGAGCGTCACGAGATTGATGGCGGCGGCGGCAAATCCAAACGGCCAGATGAACATCGGCCAGGTATCGCCGACCCGCAGGCTGAGCGACTTCCACAGCAAGTAGACGAAGGGAACGATCACCGCGGTCGACAGCAGAATCGCCACGGCGTCGCCGCGGCGATATCCGCGCCACGCCGTCAATGCGACCCCGGTCAAGACCACCGGCAGCAGGATGAATCCGACCAGCCCGAACTGAACTCCGATGAATTCGCCGAGCGTGCGCAGCGACCATTCATGCGTCGCGGTCGCCCGCACCAGCTGGAAGCGGAACGACGCCCAGTCGTGCTGCATGTTCCAGATCAGGACCGGCAGGAACAGCACGAACGCGATCAGCGCAGCCAGCCACGGATAGGGGCTGCGCAGCCAGCGCCCGCGCCAGCGCGGCACCAGCATGAACGCGGCTACCGCCGGCAGCATCAGGCCGGCGGTGAATTTCGACAGCAAGGCCAGCCCCCCGAACACGCCGGCGGCCAGCCACCAGCGCGCGTCGTCGCTCTCGGTGAGCCGCACCAGCGCCCACACCATCGCCGTGGCAAACGGAATCAGCGCGACATCGGGCGAGACCTTGGCCATCAGCAGGCCGTAATAGAGGGCGGCTTCCGGCATCAGGACCGCGATCACCACCGCGCGGAAATCATGCGTCACGCGCCGGACGATGTCGGCGAGCAGCCATTGCGTCACCCCCATCGCCAGCACGCCGGCAATCCGCACCCCGAAATTGGTATCGCCGAAGATCGCGGTACCGAGCCGGATGAACCACGCAATCATGGGCGGGTGATCGAGGAAGCAAAGCACGCTCTCCTTCGACCATGTCCAGTAATAGGCCTCGTCGGTGCGCAGATCGGTCACGCTGGCGTAAACCATCCGCAACGCCGTCATCGCCGCTATCAATGCAATCACGGCAAGCCATTGCCGAGAGGCAGCATGGTCCGGGTTGGCGGGGCTATCGTCGGGGGGCGCAATCGTCACGGTGCTTTCTCCCCGACTGTCCCGTAGCTGTCAACGTGTTGACACCCGCGCCGTCCCGGCCAACGCCAGCAGCACTTCTCGCTTACGGAATTAAACGCTAGTTTCGCGGGTCTATCGTATATGCCACGGATTCGCATGACCGCACTTGACCAAACCCGGTTCGGAAACTTCGTTCGCGGCATCAGCCTGCGGCAGATCCGTCTCGTCTGCGGGCTGGTGCTGTTTGCCTATCTGGTCAGCCATTTCCTCAACCACGCGCTCGGCAATATCTCGCTGGAGGCGCTTGCGTGGGGCGTCCACTATCATGTCCTGTTCTGGCAATTTCCGCCGGTCGCGATGCTGTTTTACACCGCCGCGCTGGTTCATGCCGGTCTCGGGATCTGGGCGCTCTATCAGCGCCGGCAATTTAGCTGGAAGGCGATGGAGCCGCTCCAGCTCCTGCTCGGATTGAGCATCCCGGCGCTGGTCATCACCCACCTTGTCGGTGTTCGGCTCGCCAGGTCTCTTTTCGGGATGGAAAAGCTGTACCCGCAGGTGTTTTACGCGGACTGGGTGGTCGCGCCGTCCAAAATGTGGCTGCTGCTCATCGTCCTGATCGTCGCCTGGATTCATGGCTGCATCGGTCTTTATTTCTGGCTGCGGATGAAAGCGTTCTTCAAACGCGCCGCACCCTTTCTGCTTGGCGCGGCAGTGCTGGTTCCGACGCTGGCGATGCTCGGCCTCTATCAGGGCGGACGCACCGTTGTTCGGGAAGGCGCCAGGGCCGAATGGCGGGCGGACAATCTTTCGCAGCGCAAGGTCGGCACGGCGGCTGAACAGGGCGTACTCGATCGCATCGCGGATTATTTCCTAATCGGTTATCTCGGCCTGATCGGGTTCGTCGTCGTGGCAAAGGGGGCGCGCGCGATCTACGAACGGCGGGGCGGCATGATTACCCTGTCCTATGGCAATGGCCGCACGATCCGGGTGCCGAAGGGCCTTTCCGTGCTGGAGGCGAGCCTGCGCCACCGGGTCCCGCATGCCAGCGTCTGCGGCGGCCGCGCCCGCTGCTCGACCTGTCGCATTCGCGTGATCGGCGACTGCACTTCGCTGCCGGAGCCGTCCAACCGCGAAGCCTTCGTGCTCAACCGGGTCGGGACCGGATCGGATCCGGCCATTCGCCTCGCCTGCCAGCTCAGGCCCGAGACCGATATTTCCTTCTTCCAGATTTTCATGCCGCAGATCGCGGCAGCCGGCGCCTCAGGCCCCTCGCATATCGGCGAGGAGCGCTACCTCGTCAGCATGTTCGTGGATATGCGCGGTTCGACCCAGCTTGCGGAACACCGGCTGCCGTTCGATACGGTATTCGTCGTCAACCGTTTCCTGGGCGCGGTATCGCGGGCGGTGATCGAATGCGGCGGCCAGCCCAACCAGTTTCTCGGCGACGGGCAATTGGCGCTGTTCGGCCTTACTGCCGGCCGGCAAACCGCCTGCCGGCAGGCGATCAGGGCGGCGGCGATGATTGCCGCCAATGTCGAGCAATTGAACCGGTTCCTGGAGCACGATCTGCGCGAGCCGATCCGCTTCGGCATCGGCATTCACAGCGGCGAGGTGATCGTCGGCGACATCGGCTACCGCGATCACATGGTGTTTACCGCGCTCGGCGACGCGGTGAACGTTGCCGCACGGCTGCAGGACATGACAAAGAGTCTCGGATGTGAAGCCATCCTGTCGGACGAGGTCCGCGCGACGGCTGGCGTTGCCGCCGATGCGCTGCCGCGGCAGGAAGTGGAAATCCGCGGCCGCAATGGGCCGATGATGGTCCGCATAGTCGCGAGCGCAAATGTCCTGTCTGCGCTGGTCGACGACGCACAACCTGCCGCAGCCTAGCGGGGAAACGCGTCAAAACAAGAAACCGGAGCGTCTGGTTCTGATTCAATCAGAACCGACGATCTCGCGCGCATCTGAATAACCATTCAGAAAATTCCACCTGAACCAGCTTCGGTTTTCTCGAACCCCGCTCCCCGGGGGAGCGACTGATGGGCGATGGGCAAGACTGCAAAGACTGGAAGGCACCAACCCGCGCCGAGCGCGCATCGCCAAAAGGAGAACGACCATGTTACGCAAGTTGACTCTCGCCCTTGTTGCTGCCGCTTCTCTCAGCGCCGTGGCGCTGGCTCCCACTGCTGCTTCCGCAAAGCCCTGGGGCGGCGGATGGGGCTGGGGCGGCGGCTTTCATCATCATCACTTCGGCGGCTTCGGCATCGGCTATGCCGGCGGCTATGACGACGGCGGATGCTATGTGACGCGCCGCGTGATGACCCCGTTCGGCTATCGCCTGCGCACCGTCGATATCTGCGCCTATTGATCGAATCTCGCTTCGCTCAAGCGAGAGCCCCGGCCGCACACCAGCGGCCGGGGCTCTGTGTTTTGCCCTCAATGCGACCATCGCGCGCGCTCCATTTAGGGCGCTGACGGGTTCGCGTTTCCAGGCGAGTTTCGCGAATGGAAGAGGCGCCCGCATGGGGGCGCCTCTTGCTTTTTCAAGACTGGTTACTGGCAGAGGTGCCTGCGGCCATATTCGTCACGGAACCATGTTCCGGGCTGGCAGACATAGCCGTTGTTGGAGGCGGCATAGCCGTTGTCGTAACCGCCATCATAACCGCTGTCATAGCCATTATCGTAAGCATATGAATTGCCGTAATAGCCGGGGCCGCCATCGTAGCCATAAGCCCCACCCAGCACCGCGCCTCCGATCAGGCCCGCCGCAATCCCGGCTCCGATGCCGGCGCCGCGATAGCCACCGCCGCGATATCCACCGCCGCCACCGCCGGCGAAGTGAGCACCGCCACCGCCACCATGGAAACCGCCACCAGCGTGACCACCGCCGCGACCGCCTCGTGCGAGCGCGGGAGACGCTGCGGCGAGCGCAGCCACCAGACAGATCGCGCCTAAAGTCTTAAATTTGGACATATGATTTTCTCCATGAGTAAAACATGGGGAGGGAACGGGGCGCTCACCCGGTTGTTCCGGATAAATCCAGACATGACGAAAGGTTCATCTTCTGATCAGGCGTTCCTGACGGTGAAATTTTGAGGAAGTCATCAAGCGTGATGCCAGTCACAATCCCGATGCCGGTTCCCTCAAAAAGCGATAACCGGCCGCATTTTTCGAGCGTTCGCAGTGCGAAATCACCGCAAAACGGGCGAAAAGCTGCAAATACGCCGCGATAATGATCGTTTTCTGCCAGAATCCCCGGACGTTTAAGCTATCAAGCGCACGCCATACCGCGTATCCTGCCCGTCGGACATGGCGGTTTGCGGGGACCGGGAGTCCGATTTTTGTTTTTGATCCTGCGGAGACGACGTGATGGCTAAAGGTACTGTGAAGTGGTTCAACGCGACCAAGGGCTTCGGATTCATTCAGCCCTCGAGTGGCGGCAAAGACGTATTTGTCCATATTTCGGCAGTCGAGAAAGCTGGCCTTTCGACGCTTAACGAAGGACAGACGGTGGAATACGAAGAAGTTGCCAATCGCGGCAAGACCTCGGCCGAGAATCTCAAGGTTTGATCCGAGAGCGCGGTCGATAGCAGCGCACTCTCGGAGGCGATCCGGGAGTGGGGCTTTTCGGGAAATCTCAAAAAATTGGGGAGGTTCGGCGGGCGGGCAGAGCTTTTGCGAAGCCCGCACGGTCGGCGCGAAGCTATTGCCGTCACAGGCAGGTGCCTGCCTGCCCGCTGCCGCCGCAAGGCAGCCGCTTCGAAAGCTCCTGAATTTTTCGTTTTGCTTCAGCCTGAGCAAGAACGTCGAACACGCCGGCAGCCGTTAGTTGGGTGGCCCGGCGATAATCGTCTGTTGCCTTTTTCGGATTGTTTTGCGCCTCGAAGACTTTCGCGCGCGCAAAATAACTCTCGACGGTCTCCTTTTGCGAAATAGCCCGATCGAGATCATCCCGTGCCTTGCCATATTCTGTCATCGCAGACCAGACCAGACCGCGCACCACCAGCGCGTCCGCAAAACCGGGGCGCAGGTTCAACACATAGTCGAGGTCGGACATCGCATCGGCGGGCTTGTTCATGGCCGCGAAGGCACGCGCGCGCAGGATCCGAACCAATGTATCGTCGGTCATTTTTCCGACGATTTGGTTGAACGAGACAACCGCACGGTCGAACTGACCCGACGTCAGTAGCGCAAGACCCCGGCCGAGCTGGGCCGCCTGATTGTTCGGGTTCTTGTCGAGGGCACTGTTGATGTCGACCAGCCCTTCCGCACTCCGGCCCTTCAGCAACAGGACCAATCCCCGCCAGGCTTTCGCCATATCGTTGGATTGGCTCAGCACCAGGGCCTGATCGAAATCCAGGAGGGCCTTGTCGATCTGGTTAAGGCGCACATATGCCAGGCCACGCTGGGCAAACGCCATGGAGTCTTTTGGGCTGAGACTGATCGAACGATCGTAGTCGGCGAGGGCCTCCTGAGCTTTCCCGCTGTCTACCTTGATAATACCCCGCCCGTAATAGGCTGCGGCATTATTCGGGTCGAGCGCGATCGCACGATTGACGTCGGCCATTCCTTGATCGAACTGCTTCAAACTCGCAGCCACTATCCCGCGAAACGCCAATAGTGTCGCATCGTTCGGTTTGAGCTTGAGCAGATCGTTGAGGTCATTGCGGGCTTCGGCAAACCGGCCCAGTCTCAAATAGGAGACAGCACGCAAGCGAAGCGATGCTTCGTTGCCCGGATCGGTGGTGAGCACCTGGTTCAGGCGCTGGACGGCGGCGGCGTAATTTCCCTGATCGAAAAGTTGCCGGGCCTGGTCGATCTGCTGGTTGAGGGTCGCCGCCGCCGGAGCGGCGGGCTGCGACGGAGCTGCCGTTACCGGCGCCGGGGCCGCGGGCGGCTTTGCCGCGAGCTTGGCAAGTTCCGCCTGCGCGGCGATGGCCGATTGGCGCTGCTGCTGGGCCTCCTTGTTATCGGGCGCAAACGACAACAGCTTGTCGAAATCAGCAATGGCACGGCCATATTCGCCCTTGGCGCTGAACAGCTGGCCCCGGAAGAAATAGGATGCGCGCTCCGTTTGGGGCGACTGCGCGATGGCGCGGGAGAAATCCTCGATCGCATGATCGATGTCGCCTTTGCGGCGATAGAGCTGGCCACGCCAGTAGAAGGCGTTTGGAGCGTTTGGGTTGAGGGCAAGCGCCGTGTTGAGCTCGCCGAGCGCCTGATCCAATAGCGCCGTTTCGATCAGGGCGCGGGCGCGTCCGACATGGGCCGAAGGCAAATCCTGGCGCAGCACGATTGCCTGGTCGAAGTCGGCCATCGCTTCCGCCCAGGCCTTTTGGTCGCTTCTGAGATTGCCGCGGGCAACGAACGCCGCGGCATTCTTCGGTTCGAGCTCGATCGCCAGGTCCAGATCACCACGCGCCAGGTCGAAGCTGCCGCTTCTCTGGCGCAGATAGCCGCGCAACAGCAGGGCGGGAACAAATTTCGGATTCAGCTGAAGCGCAGCCTCTAGGTCATTCGACGCGAGATCCGGCTTCAAACGGTTCGCATTGAGACGTGCGCGATTGGTGTAGGCCTTCGATCGATCGTCCGCCGAACGCGACACATCATCAATCACCGCGGTGCAAGCCGGCTCGATCTTCCCGGAAACGGCGCCATTGCAGTCTTCCAGATCGCCGGCGCGGGCGAGCCCCGATGTCGCTGACAGCGCGACGGACAGCAGCAACACGCGCAACCAGCCGGGATCGGAGGAAGGGGCACCCGCTGTCGTTGCACAGGAAGGGTAGTCTGGGCGTGAAATCATTTCTTTTTGGCCCCCGCACCGATCGACGGCTTTATCTTACCCCTACAATCAAGACGGGTAGATTACTATATCCACCAGCGTGCCGCTGCCGATTCGGCCGCTCAATTGTCCGCCACCCGTTTCTCGACCCTCAGGACATCCGGAAAAAAACCGCGCGAAAACTCTCGCGGCGGTTTCGCAAGGCCAAGACCGGCGGCATGATGGTGCGCGTGAACCTCAAGGCATGCCATGACGTTCGATCCCCCGGTTTTTCCGCCCTTCACAGCGCCTTACGCGCCGGACGATGGCGCCGCCGCAGCGAGGCTTCTCGAAGCGGCCAAATTGAGCGCGCAACAGAACGCGCGGATCGACCGCACCGCGACGCGCCTGATCGATGCCATTCGCGCCAATGACGACCGGCTCGGCGGCGTCGAGGACATGCTGCGCGAATTCGCGCTTTCCACCAGGGAAGGCCTCGCGCTGATGGTGCTGGCGGAAGCGCTGCTGCGCGTGCCCGACGCCCGCACCGCCGACCGCTTCATCGAGGACAAGCTCGGCGAGGGCGACTTCGTGCACCACGAGACCAAGTCGAGCGCCTTCCTGGTCAATGCGTCGGCATGGGCGCTCGGGGTGTCGGCGCGCGTCATTCAGCCCGGCGAAACCCCGCAAGGGACGATCGGGCGGCTGGTGAAGCGCCTGGGCGCGCCCGCGGTACGCGCCGCCACCCGGCGGGCGATGCGGCTGATGGGCAGCCATTTTGTCCTTGGCGAGACCATCGAGGCGGCGCTGGCACGGGCCCATTCGCCGGCCGCGCCGCGCTATTCCTTCGACATGCTTGGCGAAGGCGCGCGAACCGCCGATGATGCGGAGCGCTATTTCAATTCCTATGCCAGCGCGATCGAGGCCATCGGCCGCGCCACCGATGACCGGCCCCTGCCCGACCGGCCCGGCATCTCGGTCAAGCTCTCGGCCCTGCATCCGCGTTTCGAAGCGCTGAGCCGCGAGCGCGTGATCACCGAGCTGGTGCCGCGGCTGGTCGAGCTGGCGCAGCGGGCCAAGGCGTATGACCTGAATTTCACCGTCGATGCCGAGGAAGCGGACCGGCTGGAGCTGTCGCTGGAAGTGATCGCCGCGGCATTCAGTGACGCTTCGCTCGCGGGCTGGGACGGCTTTGGACTCGCCGTTCAGGCCTATCAGAAACGCGCTTCAGCCGTGATCGACTATGCCAACGAACTCGCAGGTTTGCTGAAACGGCGCACGATGGTGCGCCTGGTCAAGGGCGCCTATTGGGACAGCGAAATCAAGCGCGCGCAGGAGCGCGGCCTCGCCGGCTATCCGGTGTTCAGCCGCAAGGCGATGACCGACCTCAATTACATCGCCTGCGCGCGGAAACTGCTGGCGCTGCGCCCCCGTCTCTTCCCGCAGTTTGCCACCCACAATGCGCTGACGGTCGCAACCATTCTCGAACTGGCTGGCAGCGGCAGCGGTTTCGAGTTCCAGCGCCTCCACGGCATGGGGGAAGCACTCTACGCGCAATTGAGCGCGGACACGCCGAGCCTGGCCTGCCGCACCTATGCGCCGGTCGGCAGCCACCGCGATCTGCTGGCCTATCTGGTGCGACGGCTTTTGGAGAACGGCGCCAACTCATCGTTCGTGGCGCTCGCCGCCGACGATGCGGTGCCGGTTGCAACGCTCTTGCGCCGCCCGGCCGACATCATCGGGAGCGCCGAGAACGCGCGGAATCCGAATATTCCCACCCCCGGCAATCTCTATCAGCCACAGCGCCGAAATTCCCGCGGCATCGAATTCGGCGACCGCGCCGCATCAGGCGACCTGCTGGCCGCGGTCGCGGCGGAAACGGCGCCCGTCGCGGCGGCATCGGTGATCAATGGCCACGCCAGCGCAGGCGTTGCGCGACCGATTTACAGCCCGATCGACCGGACCACAGGGATCGGAAGCGTGATCGACCCGACGGCTGCGGAGGCGACCGCGGCGATGGCAGCCGCCCGCGACGGTTTTTTCGGCTGGAGCCGAACGTCAGCCGAGACGCGCGCGAAAATCCTGCAACGGGCCGCCGACCTGCTGGAGCAACGCGCGGCGCGCTTCATCGCGCTATTGCAACGCGAGGGCGGCAAGACGCTCGATGACGCGCTCTCGGAAGTCCGCGAGGCCACGGATTTCTGCCGCTACTACGCCGCGCAAGGCCGCGACCTGTTCGGCGCCGATCAAACCATGCCGGGGCCGACCGGCGAGAGCAACGCGTTGCGGCTGCGCGGCCGCGGCGTATTCGTCGCGATATCGCCGTGGAATTTTCCGCTGGCGATTTTTACCGGCCAGGTCACGGCGGCCCTGATGGCCGGCAATGCGGTGGTGGCAAAGCCTGCCGAGCAGACGCCGTTGATTGCCATGGAGGCCATTCGCCTGCTGCATGAGGCGGGCGTGCCCGCTTCCGCGCTGCATCTGTTGCCCGGCGACGGCAATATCGGCGCGGCGCTGACTGCCCATCTTGATGTGGACGGTGTCGTGTTCACCGGCTCAACCGAGGTCGCGCGCTCCATTAATCGCCAGCTCGCCGCCAAGGATGGGCCGATCGTGCCGCTGATCGCCGAGACCGGCGGCATCAATGCGATGATCGTGGACGCGACCGCTTTGCCGGAACAGGTCACCGACGATGTGGTGATTTCGGCGTTTCGCTCCGCCGGCCAGCGCTGCTCCGCGCTGCGACTATTGTTCGTGCAGGACGACGTGGCCGAGCCCATGATCGAGATGATTGCGGGAGCCGCGCGCGAACTTAAGGTGGGCGACCCGCGCGACCCGTCCGTGCAGATCGGACCCGTCATCGACACCGATGCGAAACAGCGGCTCGATGCGCATATCGCGCGACTGAAGAATGAAGGCCGCCTGCGCTATGAAGGACGCGCGCCCGCGGGCCAATACGTCGCGCCGCACATCTTCGAGCTGTCCGACGCCGGTCAATTGACCGAGGAAGTGTTCGGACCCGTGCTGCATGTGGTGCGCTACGGCGCCGACCGGTTCGATCGCGTGCTGCGATCGATCGAACGCTCCGGCTACGGGCTGACGCTCGGCATCCATTCGCGGATCGATGACACGGTCGAAGCGGTGGTCGACCGCCTTGCGATCGGCAATATCTATGTCAACCGCAACATGATCGGCGCCGCGGTCGGCGTGCAGCCGTTCGGCGGTCAGGGATTGTCGGGCACCGGCCCCAAGGCCGGCGGCCCGCATTATCTGGCACGTTTTGCTACCGAGCAGACGGTGACCATCAATACCGCGGCGGCCGGCGGCAATGCGGCGCTGATGTCGGGCGAGGAGTAGTTTTCCGTCATTGCCTGCGACAAACGCGAAGCGTTTGCGCAAGGGAGCGCAAGCGACGAAGCAATCCTCGCTGTCATTCCGGGGCGATGCAAAGCATCGAATCCGGAATCTCGAGATTCCGGGTCTGGTCCTTCGGACCATCCCGGAAATGACAACGTATGGATTGCATCACCACGCCAACATCGGTCAAATGCACACGAATCCGCCTGCCGCACGACCAATAATTCCACGACGCGGCATAAGACCAACAACAAAGACGGGAGCCACCTCGCCATGGAAGAGGGCATCTTCGAAGGCCTCAAGGTTCTGGATTGCGCGAGCTTCATCGCAGCGCCTGCGGCCGCAACGGTGCTGTCGGATTTCGGCGCGGAGGTGATCAAGATCGAGCCGCCCGGATCGGGCGATCCGTACCGCAACCTGCCGAATTTGCCGGGATATCCGGTCAGCCCGCATAATTTCGCCTGGCTGCTGGAATCGCGCAACAAGCGAAGCCTTGCGCTCGACCTCTCCAGGGCGGAAGGAAGAGCGGTGCTATATCGGCTGGTGGCCGAAGCCGACGTCTTCATCACCAATTTTCCGCCCGGCGTGCGCCAGCGGCTGGGCATCACCTATGAGGAGCTAAGGCCGCTCAACGCACGCCTGGTCTATGCGTCGTTCACCGGCTACGGCGAGAAGGGCGAGGAAGCCGACAAGCCCGGATTCGACAGCAACGCTTATTGGGCGCGCTCGGGCCTGATGGACCTGGTACGCGCCGACGAGCACGCCACGCCGGCACGCTCGATCCCCGGCATGGGCGACCACCCCTGCGCGATGGCGTTTTACGGCGCGATCGTCACCGCGCTCTACAAGCGCGAACGCACGGGTGAGGGTTCGCATGTCAGCTCGAACCTGATGGCCAACGGCATCTGGGCCGCCGGGGTGCTGGCCCAGGCCAAATTATGCGGCGCGAAATTCCAGCAGCGGCGTCCGCGCGAGCGTGCGCTGAACGCGGTCACCAACCATTACAGATGCAAGGACGGGCGCTGGCTCATTTTGTCGCTGCTCAACGAGGAGCCGCAATGGCCCGTGCTGGCCCGCTGCCTCGGGCGGGACGATCTGATCGCCGACGCGCGATTCGCCACCAGATCCGACCGCCATGCGCGGTCGCTGGAACTGATCGGGATATTCGACGACGTCTTTGCCACAAAAGACCTCGCCGAATGGCGCGGCATACTCGACGGCAACGGCCTGGTGTTCGGCGTGGTCGGCATTCTCGACGATATCCCCAACGACAGGCAGATGATCGAGAACGAGGTGCTGGTGCCGTTCGAGAACGACACCATGCTCACGATCAACAGCCCGATCTGGATCGACGGCAGCACCAAAGTCAAGCCGCGGCATCCGCCCGGGATCGGCCAACACAGCGACGAGATCCTGCGCGAAGCCGGCTACGACGAGGCGTCGATCGGGAAATTGCGGGCGTCGGGCGCGGTGGCGTGAAAACTGACCCTCATGGCGAGGAGGCGCTCTTGCGCCGTCTCGAACCATGAGGCCCCGATGAAAACTTGATCCTTCGAGACGCGCGCAAGCGCGCGCTCCTCTGGATGAGGACACATCCGGCGGCCTCTCAACGGTCCCTATTTGTTGTGAAGCAGCACCCAGCCGACGGCGGCGAGCCCGATGATGACGGCGACCGCGATCGCCCACGTGCTGACGCGGATGGCGCTGGTGGTTTGCCGCGCGCTTTCATTCTCGGCGATCTCGCGATTCCGCTTCTTGGTTTCCGGGTCGCTCACAGCCTGCCTCCCGTCATGAAACGCCTGATCTAGCCTAACCTAGCCTAGCCGCCGGCCGTCGTCGACGGACGCAGGCCCGGCTCAAACGTGACCTGGGAATCGGCAACGCCCTTGCCGCTTCCGCCTAATCCTGCGAGCCGGCCCAGCGAAAACGCCGCCAGCGCCGCGCATAAGGCCGCGGCAGCGGCCGCCACGAACACCTCCCCTGCGCTCCATTTCATCGTCAGCAGCGCGCCGCCGACCAGCGGTCCGACGATCGAGCCGACCCGGCCGATCCCGAGCGCCCAGCCGACACCGGTGGCCCTGACCGCGGTCGGATAGAACCCTGCGGCCAGCGCGTTGGCGGCGATCTGGCCGCCGACGATGCAAAACCCGGCCGCGAAAATCGCCATGGTGACGAGGGTGACCGAATGCCCGAGCTGGCCGATCGCGCCGATCGCGAACACGGCGATGAAATACACCAGCGCCAGCGCGCGAAACGAGAAGCGATCGATGATGCGGCCGAGCGCAAAGCATCCGACCACGCCGCCGACCTGCAGCATCGATCCGACGACTGCGGCTTGCGAGACCGAAGCGCCGAGATCGTTGAGCACCGTGGGCAGCCAGTTCGACAGGAAATAGAGGTCAAGCAGGTTCATGAAGAACACCACCCACAACAGCAGCGTGGCGAGCGTTCTTCCGCCCTTGAAGAGATGCTTGACCGGCATCCCCGCCAATTCCGGCTCATTCACGACGAAGCGGGTGGCCGGCGCGAACACCGCTTTCGGATTGATCAACCCGAGCAGTTGCGCGACCTGATCATTCGCCCGGCCGGTGAGCGCAAGAAACCGCACGGATTCCGGCAATTTCAGCGCCAGGATCGGCGCCAGCAGCAGCGGCGCGGCGCCGCCGAGGATAAACACCGACCGCCAGCCGAACTGCGGAATCAATGCCGCCGCCAACAGGCCGCCGAGCGCTGCGCCGACCGAAAACCCGCAAAACATGATCATCACCATGGTGGCGCGGCGGCGACGCGGGTTGAACTCGGATGTCAGCGCGATCGCATTGGGCATCGCACCGCCCAACCCGAGGCCGGTCAGAAAGCGGATGGCGATCAGGATGCCGACATCATGGACAAAGGCGGTGATGAGCGCGCCGATGCCGAACGCCAGCGTGGACAGGATGATGATCTTCTTGCGTCCGACCCGGTCCGCCAGCGGTCCGAACAACAGCGCGCCGATCATCAACCCGAACAACCCCGCACTGAACACCGGGCCGAGCGCGCCCTTGCTCAGGCCCCATTCCTTGGCCAGCGCGGGCGCGACGAAGCCGATCGCCTGGGTATCGAAGCCGTCGAGAAACAGCACCGCCGCGCAGCTCAGCAGCAGCCTTACCTGAAACCCGCCGACAGGTTGCGCATCGATGAATTCGGCGACATCGACTGGCGATACGCTGCCTGCTTGGGCTTCCGAAATCGTCATTCGCTTCTTCCCTGAAACATTCTCCTCATTGCGAGCCGTTGGCTCCTCGCAATGACAGTCGTCGTCACACCCGCAATGCATCTTTCGAATAGCCGGCGATCTGCTTGTAGCCCTCGGACAGCGCGACCAGTTCGTCGCGGCTGATGACGTCGTCGATTCGCGCGAACGGCTGGTCGTGGGTGCGCTGAAACACCTCGCGCAGAATCGCGTCGGGCGGATTGGTGCGGTTGGTCAGAACGACGCGCGTGGTCGCTTCGAGGCGCTGCTTCTCATAGGCCGCGAACGCGGCAGCCGGATCGCCGCTGCCGAGCAGCGCCGACGTCAGCGCCCGGGCATCGAGGATCGCTTGTCCGGCGCCGTTGGAGCCGCGCGGCACCATCGGATGGGCGGCGTCGCCAAGCAACGTCACCCGGCCGAAACTCCAGCGTGGCAGCGGGTCCTGATCGACCATCGGAAATTCCAGCACGCTGTCGGCGGCGCGGATCAACGCGGGAACATCGAGCCAGTCGAAATGCCAATCGGCGAAAGCGCCGATGAAATCACTGGTCGCACCCGGCCGGTTCCAGTCGCGCTTGCGATAGACCGGCGTTTCGATCTCGGCGACCCAGTTGATGAGCTGCCGTCCGTCGCTACCGGCGGCGCGGATCGGATAGATCACCATCTTGCCGTGCGACAGCCAGCCCGCCCGGATCATGCTCGCGCCCGACAAGATCGGCTTCCATCGCGTCACCCCGCGCCACATGTTGACGCCGGAATAACGCGGCTCGCCTTCGCCGGGGAAAAACTGCTTGCGGACCGCCGAGCTGATGCCGTCGCAGGCGATCGCGGCGCGGCCGCGGATGGTGTGGCCTGGAGCGCCGCCCGGCCCGGCCGAAAAATGCACGCTGACGCCCGTCTCGTCCTGCTCGACGCCAACGCAGTGATGGTTGGTGAGAAGCGCCGCGGCGCCGGCGCGCGCCCGGAACGCTTGCAGCAGCACCATCTGCAGGTCGCCGCGGTGGATCGAGAATTGCGGATGGTCATAGCCCGCGGCGCGGCCCAGCGCCTCCTGATAGATCAGCTGACCGAAGCGATTGAAGAAGGTTGCATCCTGGGTGGCGATCGCGGCCCGCGCCAGATCGGCCTCGAGGCCGAGCGCGGCCAATTCCCTGGTGGCATGCGGCAGCAGATTGATACCGACGCCGACGGGGCGGATTTCAGCTGCGGTTTCGAATATCCTGCAGCGGATCCCGGCCGCGTGCAGCGCCAGTCCCAGCGTCAATCCGCCAATGCCGCCGCCGACGATAATGATGTCGTCCATGTTTCCTTCCCGGCATTCATCGAGACGCGGTTGCCGCGATCAGACAGATCAGTGAGCCTATAGTCAATCCGGAGGTCGCGCGACGGCTAAAGCCTTGCCTAGCGATTGCCCACAAAACACATCCCCATGCGCGAGGCATCGCCGAGAACCTGGCATGCGAGCCCCTTGGCGCAGGTCCATGAGCTGAAACTGCGGTCATTGTCCGCCGCGTTCGCGCGCTGGCTATAGCAATGCGCGCCCCAGCCGTCGTCATATTCGGTGCCGGCGAGTTCGCTGCTGCCGCGCAATTGCGGCCGGCTGGAGAAACCCCGTGAGTAGTCCGGATGTTCGCCGTCGCGCAAGGAAGCGAGAATATCGCGGCGCCTGATCTGGTCGCCAAAGAAATGCGGCGAGCCCGGCACCACGGTTGAATTCGAGGGATGGGCGGTCATCCAGTCGACGCCGGGAAAATGAAAGCCGCCGATACCGCGTGTTTGATGGCAGCCGGCGCAGGTGATGTCGTTGAGCCGGCGCTCAAAGCCCGCGACCGAGGCGATATTCTGCAAAATGATGCCGCGCTCCGCTGCCTTTTTCAGGGCCGTGACGACATCACCTTCGGTGAAGACGGAATCGGGCGCGCCATCCTCGCCCTGCACCAGGCCGAAGGCCGGCTGCAGGCGTGAGGGCGAAAATCCGATCGGGGTCGGGGCAATCGCGGCTTTGGCCAGAAACTCCGGCGGGATCAAAACCGTGCCGCGATCGAACTCGCCCAAATGCACGGGGTCCAGCAGCCATGCCTTGAAGTCGCGCCGGAGGTTGTCATTCGCAAGAATCCGCGCACGGTCGATCTGGTTTTCCAGCGGCGCTTCCTCGAAGGTCCTCGTCCGCGCGTCATAATCGAACACTTTGAGGAGATAGTCGGTGCGGAAATCATGAGTCTGCGATTTCGGCGCATGCGAGACCTGAAGATTGGTCTCGATGCGGTCGATGTTGTCAGGCCCGATTAAATCCAGCGGACCATCCCTGGATGTCAGCCTTGCTGCCAGTTCCGCGCCCGTAACGGGCCAATCGCCCGATGCAAGCCAGAGGCGCGCGATCTCGGCGCATGTGATGGCCTTCCCCTGGCTGTCGATCGCGTTATCGGCTCTCGCCTTCAGCACCAGATTGAGCGTCATCGGCAGCCGCGGCGAACGCGCATCATCGCCGGCCTTATCGCCGCTATCGGTCACATCCGTCCGCGTCAGACGGTAGATCAGCCTGATTTCACCGCAATTCGCTTCGGCAACATAGGCGCGGTCCATGCGGTTGACGATACCTGCCAGCACGAAGCGCGCATCGGGGGAATAAAGCTGTTCGCGATCGAACAACTGGAAGTCAAACGACGTTCCGACCCCGATGGTCTCATTGGGGAGATCGGCCTTGTGCGCTTGAATGTATCGGTCGAACTCCGCGTCGAGCGCCTTGCGAACCGGAGCCATCGACGGCAATGCGAACAACTGGCTGCCGGTGAGCGGCACGTCCGCCGATCGTGCCGGCGAAAGCATGCGGGAGAGACCAAATCTCCCGCGATCGAGTTCACGCAAGCCTGAGGGATCGGTGATTGCCGCGCCACGTTCCAGCGCCGGCGCGCCCAGCACAAATCGCGCCGGCAGAACGCCACACAGCAGGGCAAGAATCGGGACGAGAAATCGCACGCGGACCATATCCTGACGAACACCGCGCGGGGAAGCTTATTCATCGCTGCCGCGGGCGGCGTTTTCTAATCGGGAAACTAGCCGAAAAGCGGCCGGACTGTCTCGCCGCTACCGGAACCCAAAGGGCCTTCGCTTCACTTCGCAGTGAAGCGCGCCCTTTGGGTGATTTGGCCAGGAGCGAGCGGGCCTGCGCAATGCAAGCAATCCTAACACGCTATTTAGTGGTGCAGACGGACCCGCGACCTAGATCGCGCTCGGAGAACCCACGTCACGCTCGTTCCCGAGGCCGCCATCACGGGGTCCGCGGCGTCGACTGGATTGCGCCGTCCATCATGGTGGACTTGTTGCAGGGAAAAATCTTGCGGTCGGGGTATCTGCCGACGCGGAAGGAGTAATCGTCCGGCGGCCGAGAGGGGCTATTGAAATGTGGATCGTTCAACTAGCCCTCAGGCGGCCTTACACGTTTATCGTGTTGGCATTTCTGATTGCGATCTTCGGTTCGCTGTCGGCGGTGCGGACGCCGACCGACATTTTCCCCAAAATCAATATTCCTGTCGTCAGCGTCGTCTGGACCTATTCCGGGCTGTTGCCGAAAGACATGTCCGACTACGTCATCTACTATTACGAGCGCCAGCTCACCTCGCAGGTCAACGCCATCGAGCATGTCGAGTCGCAGTCGCTGAACGGCTACGGCGTCGTCAAGATCTTCTTTCAGAAGGACGTCGATATCGGGGCCGCGCTCGCCCAGGTGACGGCTGTGTCGCAGACCGTGCTGAAGCTGCTGCCGCCCGGCATCACGCCGCCCTATGTGCTGAGCTATAACGCGTCAAGCGTACCGATCCTCAATCTGGTGCTGTCGAGCAAGAAACTTCCGCAAGATCAGCTGTTCGATCTTGGCCAGAATTTCATTCGCCCGCAGCTCGCAACCGTCAACGGCGCAGCCCTGCCCTCGCCCTATGGTGGCAAAATCCTCCAGGCGCAGGTCGACCTCGATCAGCGGGCGATGCAATCGCACAATGTATCTGCCGACGATGTCGTCAACGCGATCTCCGCCCAGAACCTGATTCTTCCGGCCGGGACCGAGAAAATCGGCAAATTCGAGTGGAACGTGGACCTCAATGCAAGTCCCACCATGCTGGATCATATTAACGATCTTCCGGTGAAGAAGGTTGACGGCACGGTCATTCATGTCCGCGACGTCGCCTATGCGCATGACGGCTCGCCGCCGCAAACCAATATCGTTCGGGTCAATGGCGCCAGGGCGGTGCTGATGTCGATCCTCAATGCCGGGTCGGCATCGACGCTCGACATCATCGCCGGCATCAAGGCCCGGCTGCCCAGGATCGAGGCGGGAATGCCGTCCGGGCTTGACCTCCACATGGTCGGGGATCAATCGCCTTTCATCAGGGCCGCCGTCTCCGGCGTGGTTCGCGAAGGCACCATTGCGGCTGCCTTGACCGGCTTGATGATCCTGCTGTTCCTCGGAAGCTGGCGCTTGACCATCATCGTCGTGATCACGATCCCGCTCGCTATTCTAGCCTCACTCACGGCGCTGTCCTGGCTGGGCGAAACGATCAATATGATGACGCTCGGGGGGCTCGCGCTTGCGGTCGGGATCCTGGTCGATGAGAGCACCGTTACACTCGAGAACATCAACTGGCATCTGGAGCAGGGTAAGCCGCTTGAACCGGCTATCCTGGATGGCGCCCAGCAGATCGTTGTTCCGGCCTTCGTCACGCTGGTCTGCATGTGCATCGTGTTTGCACCGATGTTCCAGCTTGGCGGCGTGGCCGGCTATCTGTTCCGGCCGATGGCGGAAGCCGTCATTTTTGCCCTCGTCGGGTCTTTCCTGCTGTCCCGTACCCTGGTCCCGACGTTGGCCATGTACCTGGTGCGGGCGCCGCACCTGGCCCACGGCGCTGGAGGTCCGGCCGCTCCATCGCGAAATCCGCTGAAGCGTTTCCAGCTCGGATTCGAGCATCGGTTTGAGCAAATCCGTGACGCGTACCACAGGCTTCTCGCGCGCGTTCTCGGGCGTCCGAAGGTGTTTGCCGCAGGATTTTTGGCTTGTACCCTGTCGTCGTTCGTCCTGGTGCCATTTCTCGGGCAGAATTTCTTTCCGTCGGTCGATGCCGCGCAAATTCTGATCCATGTGCGCTCGCAGATCGGAACGCGAATCGAGGAAACCGCGCGCCTGTGCGATGAGGTCGGGCAGAAAATTCGTCAGACGATTCCGCCGGATCAGCTCGCGAGCGTGGTGACCAATATCGGATTGCCGATCAGCGGCATCAACGTCGCCTATAGCAACACCGGCACGATCGGTCCGTCCGATGCGGATATTCTCGTTTCGCGCCACGAAAACCACTCGCCGACGGCGGCTTACGTCAAGCAGCTGCGAACCCTGCTGCCGCAGACATTCCCCGGCACAACATTCTCATTCCTGCCGGCGGACATCGTTGCGCAGATCCTCAATTTCGGCCTGCCGGCGCCGATCGACCTGCAAGTGATCGGAA